>Ga0335072_10010013_pt1 | contig 13653 bp, 13 predicted proteins | sample Lox_Sample_21_FD_206725 | JGI IMG/M metagenome (GOLD analysis project Ga0335072, IMG submission 206725) | Soil microbial communities from Loxahatchee National Wildlife Refuge, Florida, United States - Lox_Sample_2.1 | ecosystem: Environmental > Terrestrial > Soil > Wetlands | place: USA...
TCGGCGCACGGCGCATACACAGCAGGCCTGCACGGTGTGGCGGTGATCAGTGCCGTGGCGCTCGCCGTGATCGCGCCCGGCGTCCTCATGCTGCTGCGTCACGTTGCTCCTGACGGTCAGGCCACGACGGACGACACCGACCTCCCCGCAGAGAGCCTCATGCTCTAGTCAGTCCCAGTACGCTTCCCGCAAACGTGACAGGTCCCCCTGGAAAGGAGCGGAATTGAAGGGACCGGCTACTTGATGTGCGCAACCGGCGGCGCCAAGGCATTTTGCCCGGCGCCGGAGCACTTGCCGGTGGCCATGCGGTTGGCGACGGCGCGGGCCTGATTGCTGGTGGCATTGATCTGATCAATGTAGGAGTTTGCGCTAGCGGTTGCCTGCGCCATGCTGGCCTGGGCGGTCGCGATCATCGCCGGGGCTGATGCCTGCCCGGGCAGTCCGGCTTTGCTCAGCCGCCGCTGGTCGGCGTGCGCTGTCCGGATGTCCATCCGGATCGCTGTGACCTCGGCGGTCAGGGCCTGGCTATCTCCGGACGCCGCCAAAGCCGCGCCAGTCACCCCGTGGGAAATCCCGACGGCCGTCGAGGCGGCGGTGCAGTAACGGTTGTCGCCGGAGGCGGCCTGCTTCTCAGCCGCGAGGCGAGATTGCGCAGTCGCGGCGTCGCGGGCGATGTGGTCCACGTCGTTAGTGAGCTTCGCCTGCGGCGCGAGACTGGAGGCTTCGTAGAGCGAGGCGAGGTCGGTCTGCGCATTGTGCTGCACAGCCCTGCTATTCGCAGACGGATGGCTGCCCGCTTGCGAGGCCTGCAGGTTTTCCTGCTGAGCGCTCGTGCGCAACGTCGCGACCGCGCGGTTGTAGCGGGAACTGCTGGACCGGGTGAACGTGGCGGTGCGGACCGCTCCGTCGGCATGCGGGACAGCTAGCGTCAAGGTGCTGCCGGTCAGTCTCCCGTCAGCATGTCGTTGCAGAAACAGCCCGTGAGCAAAGATCAGGTTGACTGAAGTGCCATGGACAGTGCCGGTGAACGGCACGCTGTTCTCGGCGAGCGACGCCGCTGGCGCCGCGCCGCCGATGCTGTCGGCCGTGAGCGTACCCTGTACGCGGCCGTCGGTGACCCGCCACTGAATGTAGGCGAGCTCAGATTTGTTGTTCTCGAGATAGGCGGCGGGGCCGTCGGACGACTGGGCGGGGGTGGCAGACTCAGTGCAGCCCGCGCCGGCAAAAAGCATGGCGGCTGTCGCGGAAGCAACAACGAAGCGTTTCATCGCGTCACCCTGGGGCTTTGTGACACTAGAGACAGCAGGGAACGGTGGGCTGAGTGTTAAGCAGCCCGCGATGCTATTCCGGCTCTTTACCCGTCCTGTGGCTCGCCAACCCGGCTGGTCCGGGACCGCAGCGGGGCCCGCGTGAGTCAGATGCTGATCACTGGTGCGGTTATTGTCGCGTTCGGCCACAGCGATCCCCGTTTCTGCAAGGCGGAGCCGTGATCGAGGAGCTTGCCCGCGATCGTCTCGGCTTCGAGCGCCTTCGGCCGGGCCAGGTCCGTGCGGTAGAAGCGCTGGCCAGCGGCCGAGATGTGCTGGCCGTGCTGCCGACCGGCGGCGGGAAGTCGGCGATCTACGAGCTGGCGGGGCTCCTGCGAGCAGGGCCGGTGGTTGTGGTCTCGCCGCTGATAGCGCTGCAGGATGATCAGCTCGCCCATCTGCACGCGAGCGGCCTGTCGGCGATTGTCCTGAACTCTCAGCAGTCGGCTAGCGCGCACGCCGCCGCGCTGCTCGCCTCCTGCGACTCCGACACGTTTGTATTTCTGTCCCCTGAGCAGCTGGCTATCAGGGAAACCCGCGAGGCGCTCGTGCGGGCCCGGCCAGGCCTTTTTGCGGTAGACGAAGCGCACCTGATTAGCCAGTGGGGTCACGACTTCCGGCCCGACTACATGATGCTCGGCGCTCAGGCTGAGGCCGTGGGCGCGCCGGTCCGCCTCGCGCTGACCGCGACCGCCGCGCCGCCGGTGCGGGCGGAGATCATCCGGCGGCTTGGCCTGCGTGATCCTGAGGTGGTGATCGGCGACTTCGACCGGCCTCACCTGCACCTGTCGGCCCGGCACGTGGCCACTGTTGCCGACAAGGAGCGCGAGCTGGTGCGCGCCGCGGCCGAGCTGGCCGGCCCCGGGATTGTCTATGCCGCGACCCATGCCAGTGCCCAGCAGGCGCACGACGCGCTGGCGTCGGCAGGGGAGCAGGTGGAGCTGTATCACGCCGGCCTGAGCGGGCGGGAACGGCGCGACGCGATGACGGCATTCCTGGATGGGTCTGCCCGGATCATCGCCGCCACCGTCGCGTTCGGCATGGGTATCGACAAACCGGACGTCCGCTGGCTGGTGCACTTTGACCCGACGCCGTCGCTTGACGCGTACTACCAGGAGATCGGACGGGCCGGCCGTGACGGCGCGGTGTCACAGGTGCGCCTGCTCCACCGATATGAGGACTTCGACCGGGCACGGCACTTTGTCACGCGAGGCGTATCTGGCGCGCCGGTCGCGCAGGCCGCGGCGGCCCTTGCGGCCGGCGAGCGGATCGAGCACGGTACGCGACAGCTGACGGCCGCGCTCACCCGGCTGGCTGACCTCGGGGCGGCGACCTGGCAGGCGGACGGTGAGGTGAGCTGGGCCGGGACGATGAGCGTCGAGTCGGCGCTCACAGCATCGGATGCGGAAACCGAGCGCGAAAACGAAATCGAGCGCACCCGGCTGACGATGATGCGCCGCTATGCCGATCACCCCGGCTGCCGTCGTTCCTTCCTGCTCAGCTACTTCGGACAGGACTATCCGGGCCCCTGCGGGAACTGCGACAACGACGGCACGCGCGCTGAACTGCGGGCTGACTCTGTCCCGTTCCCGGTGGGCACGCGCGTGGTGAATGAGCGGTGGGGCGACGGCACTGTGCAGCGTTACGACGGCGACCATGTCACGGTGCTGTTCGACGAGCACGGCTACCGCGAACTGTACGTGCCGCTAGTCCGTGATCACGGCCTCCTGCGGCCCGCTTAGCGCGCCGCGTCGCCAGCCTGCTAGCTGCCGGCGACAGGCCAGACACGTGTGCGTGCTGGTAAGGCGGGTACCTGTTCAACCGAGGGGTAACGGGCGATTTCAGCCGGCTGCGGGGAGCCATGACATTGACTGGGCGGTCTGGCGCGGGCCCGCGCCCGGGCATGCCTGTGCCCGGCGTGCTCTGGAAGGTTGAGATCGCCTCCGGGTACCGGGCGGCCTGAGGTGACCTCCAGCTGGGTCGCGGACGCGCTGGTGATCTTCGGGATCACCGGGGATCTGGCACGGAAGATGACCTTCCCGGCGCTCTACCGGCTAGAACGGCGTGGCGCACTGACCTGCCCCGTGATAGGAATCGCGCCGGACCCGGTGACGACGCAGGACCTGGCCCGGCGGGCGCGCGAGGCAATAGCGGGGTCCGGCGAGCCGGTCGACGAGGCGGTGTTCTCCCGGCTGGCCCGGCGGCTGACCTATCTGGTCGGCGACGCGACCGATGCGCAGCTATACAAGGCACTGGCAGTACAGCTGTCGCGGGCACGGCGACCGCTGTACTACCTGGCTGTGCCGCCCTCACTGTTCGCGCCGATTGTGGACCGGCTCGATGCCGCCGGCCTGCTCGGGGATGCCCGCGTGGCGTTGGAGAAGCCCTTCGGCCGCGATCTGACGTCCGCGCGAGAACTGAGCGGTCGCCTGCGCCAGGTCCTGGACGGGCGGCAGATCCTGCTCGTGGATCACTTCCTGGCCAAGGAGCCGGTGATCGAGATCGAGTACCTGCGGTTCGCGAACATCGCCATGGCCGATCTGTGGCAGCGCACGACCGTCGAGGCCATTCAGATCACGATGGCCGAGGACTTCGGGGCCGGTGATCGCGGCAGGTTCTACGACGGAGTGGGAGCGCTGCGGGATGTAGTGCAGAACCACGTGCTGCAGGTGCTGGCGCTGGTCGCGATGGACCCGCCTATCGGGCCGTCGGCCGACGACCTGCGGGATAAGGAAGCTGAGGCGCTCAAGGCGGTCCTGCCGGCGGACCCGGAGCACTATGTCCGCGGGCAGTACGACGGCTACCAGCAGGTTGCAGGGGTGGCTCCGAATTCGGACACGGAGACGTTTGCCGCGCTGCGGCTGGATATCGATAGCTGGCGGTGGGCGACGGTACCGGTCTTCATCAGGGCCGGCAAGCAACTGCCGGTCCGCGACACCGAGGTGCGGCTGATACTGAGCCACACGCCCCGGCTGCGGTTCCTGCCCGACGCCGCCCGGGTCGAGGGGAACCAGATCGTGCTGCGCATCGCTCCCGATCCCGGCCTCCGGCTGCAGTTGTCCGGGCTTGACAAGAAACGAGCATGGCGTCCGGTGCGGCTGGACACTGCGTTCGCGCGGGAACTGGGCGAACCGCAGGCGCCGTACGAACGGTTGCTGTCCGACGCGCTGACCGGCGACGACCGTCTGTTCGTTCGCCAGGACGCGGTGGAAGAGAGCTGGCGAATCCTGGAGCCGCTGGTGGCCTACCCGCCGCCGGTGCGCCGGTACCCGGTGGGGACGTGGGGTCCGCCGGAGGCCGACGCGCTGGTGTCCGGCTATCCGCCGTGGCAGCAGCCCTGGCTGCGCGAACACGAACCAGTCAGCTGACGGTGGCACTCACAGTCGTCTGCAGGCGCAGCGCGAACTGGCCGCAAGTATGACGCCTCCGGCACGGTCGCGCGACAGCATGGTCGCATGACAGGTAACCAGGGCTTCCGGCACGCTGTCGCCGCACTGCTCACTACTACTGTGGCGCCGCGATGAACCCGGCGCTCATGGCGTCAGTTATTCCGGTACTGGGGGAGCTCAGGGTCGCCAGGCCGAGCCAGCCGCTGACTAGCCGGTGGTCCCTGCTGCCGGTAGAGCCAGCCGGGAGCACTCTGCTCGGCATCAGCTTCCGGCCGCTCCAGGCGCGCGAGTTCGGGCTGGATCCTGGGCGCGCCCTGGCCGAGCTGCTGCCGTATCCGTTCCCGCTCATCCGGCTCGCCGCGTACTGGAACCAGATCGAGCGGGTACCCGGCGGTTTCGATACCGCTGCACTCGACGAGCAGCTCGAGGCTGCCAGCCAGGCCGGCAAGAAGATCATCCTGTGCGTCGGCGCGGTGAAGGCATTCGGTTACCCCGAGTTCTTCGTTCCCGCCCATCACCTGCCGGTACCGCTGCCGGAGGGTCAGCTGATCGGCGAGCGGGCGCACCGGGCACTGCTCGACGCCGCGGTCGGCTTCGTCACCCGGATAGCCGAGCGGTACCGGGCGCACCCCGCGATCGCCGGCTGGCAGATCGAGCACGACGCCGTTGACCCGCTCGGCATGGAGCATTCGTGGCGGCTGGCGGCCGGCTTCGTGGCCGCTGAGGCGGCTGCGGTCCGCGCCGCCGACGAGTCCAGGCCGATCGTACTGAACGGATTCCTGCCGACATCCTCGCCGGTAAAGCTGCAGCAGCAGTGGCGGACAAGGGACCAAGGCGATTCGCTGGCAGTCGCTGCCGGGCTCGCGGACATCGTCGGCCTGGACTTCTACCCCCGGCACGGGCTGGCCCGGCTAGGACCGGTGACCGCTTACCTGGCGGGCAGCAACGCCCGGTGGGTGCGCAGCGCGAGCATCCGCTACTGCCGTGGCGTGGCCGGCTCGGGCCGCCGGCTCATGGTCGCCGAGGGTCAGGGCGAGCCGTGGGAGACCGTGACGACGCCGCCGAGCACGCCCGGCCGCGCCATGTTCAGCTGCCTGCCCGAGCACGTTATCGGCAACTACAACTCAGCAATGCGGCTTGGCCGCAGCGTTCCGGCCAGCCTGTGGGCGTACCTATTCTGGGGCGCGGAGTACTGGCTGTTGCGCAAGCAGCAAGGCGACGATAGCTACCTGAAGGCGTTCGGCCGGGTGCTCGCGGAGGGCCGGCCGGTCACCTGACCCGCTCGCGGTAACTGAACAGTGCACCGCCTGCAGCGAGCAACGTCACGGTAAGCGCGGCGATCACGGCTAGGTCAATACCGGCGCTGACGGCTACCACGCGGTGATAGCCCGGCAGCCCCGCGTAGAACGTGGCCCTGGCCAGCTCGACGCAATAGCGCATCGGCATCAGCCAGGCAATGTCGGCCAGCAGCCGGGGCGCGGTGGTCAGCGGCACCAGCACGCCGCCGAGCACGTACTGCGGGATGATCAGGAACTGAAAGATCTGCATCGCGGACCGCTGGTTCGGCAGTGCCGCGATCGTAGCTAGCCCGAACGCGGCGCCGAGCAGGCAGGACACCAGGCCGGTGCCGGCCAGCCCGAGCAGCTGCCAGCCGGTCATCCGGACGCCGAACGCGACCGCGAATGCGACGATCAGCACGCCCTGGGTGAGCGCGACGGCACTCTCCCCGGCGATCTTCCCGGCCAGCAGCGTCAGCCGGGAGACCGGGGCGATGAACAGCTCGCGGGAGAAGTCGTTCTCCCGGTCTTCGACGATCGAGATCATCCCCGCTGCCGCGGACTGAAACAAGCTCGCCGCGAGTACGCCGGTGAACGACAAGGTGATTGTGCTCAGGCCGGTGACCTTGCCGACGGTTGCCTGCAGCAGGCTGCCAAGACCTGCGATGAGCAAGACCGGGAACGCCAGATTCACCGCCAGCCGCAGCTTGTCCCTGAGCAGCTTGACGACGTCTCGCTGGGCTATGGCGAGCAGCGCGCTGACTTCGCCTGACGCACTGAACTTTATTGGCGCCCGCTCCGCCCGGCTTGCCTTGCCGGCCCGGCTCCCCTGGTCGGCCCGGCTCCCTTGGTCGGCGAGGCCTGCTCGGCTTACCCGGCCGGCTGGGCTTGCCTGGCCAGATCTGCCTGGCGTGGCCATCCGCCCTGTCATTCGCGGTCGCTTTCCTGCTCGTCGCCGACCAGGGTGAGGTAAGCGTCTTCAAGCGAGCGGGTGCCGTGGCGCTTCTTGAGTTCCGCCGGACTGCCGCGATCGACGATCTGGCCGGCCACGATGACGCAGGCTGTGTCCGCGGATTCGGCCTCCTCCAGGTAGTGCGTGGTCAGCAGGATGGTTGTGCCCAACTCCGCCCGTGCCTCGCGCAGGTAGGCCCACAGATTGCGCCTGCTCTGCGGGTCCAGCCCCGCTGTCGGCTCATCGAGGAACAGCACGGAGGGCCGGTGCATGAGTGCCCGCACGATCTCCAGCCGCCGTCGCTGGCCGCCTGATAGTGCCCTTACTGGCCGGCCGAGCAGGTCAGACACGCCCAGGATGCCGGCTACCTCGGCGACCTGGGTCCGGTAGGCAGCCGGCATCATCCGGTACAGCGGTCGCCACCGGTACAGCCCGTACAGCAGCGCGTGCAGCCGGAGGTTCTCCTCGGCAGTGAGGTTCTGGTCCAGTGCGGGCTGCTGGAAGACGACGCCGATCTGGCGGCGCACCCCCGCCTGATCGCCCGCGATGTCGCGGCCGGCGACCCGGACTACGCCCGAGGTCGGCTTGAGCGTCGTCGTGAGGATGGCGATCGTGGTGGTCTTCCCGGCGCCGTTCGGCCCGAGCAGGCAACAGAACTCACCGCTGCCGACCCGGAAACTGATCCCGTCCACCGCGTTGCGCTCCGCGCCCCGGTAGCGCTTGACCAGCTCGGCGACCTCAATTGCGGGCACTGGCGGCACCGGAGACTTGCCGCGTGGCACCGGAGGTTTGCCAGGTGGCTTGCGGTTGGCCCGCGGGCGCGTTCTGGTGGTCCTGCAGCAGCCGGTACGTCGCGTCGAGCCCGAGGACTCGCGCTGCCCGCGCGAGTGCCCGCATGACGAGCCGGACCAGGACCCTTGGCAGGAACGGAGCCGCGACTTCACGCTCGAATTCGGTCATGAACAGCGCGAGGTCCAGCGGTCGAGGCAGCGCCCGGCCTGCCGCGTGCTGGTCTTGCGCCAGCGCGGCCGCGGTCTCGAGGAGTTCCTCCATGCGCAGAGCGGGCCGCGACTCCACCGCTACCCTCGCGGTCGCCCGGCCCGCGTTTGCGAAATGATGCACGGTGCCCGGCGGGACGAGCACGTGCTGGCCGGGCCCCGCCATGATGCGGCGCCACCCGACGCGGAAGCGCATCGTTCCCTCCAGCACGGTAAAGGTTTCCTGCTGCTCGGGATGAGCGTGGCTGCTCGGTACCCGACCGCCAGGCGCGAGCCTGAGCTCCCAGTCGAGCACTTGCCCGCCGGTATCCGCGGCGCTTCGCAGCACCACTATCTCCTCGCCGCTGAGCGGGTTCACGATCAGGTTGCCCTCGGTCATCGGTTCCCCCGGTTAACTGACATCTCGGCCGACAGTAGTCCTCGCAGCTGTCGCTGCGAGGACGACGCAGACTGCCGCCAGGAGCGCGGCGGACGCGGCGAACGGCAGCGGGCTGGAGCTGCTGACCGCGCCGTGCGCAGGGCCGAAGGCCGCACCGCCAAGCGTGCTGCCCGCCAGCGTTGTCGCCGCCGTGTACGGCAGGTACGGCTGGACGGCGTTGTACAGGCCGCCGACAACCGACTCGATCACGATGGCCCACACGAGCGCGCCCATCACCGCGGCCAGCTGTGACCGGATCAGCGAGCCGAGCCCGGCGCCGATGGCGGCCAGCAGCGCGCCTGCCAGGACGTGACCGGCGGCGTATCTCGCCATGGTCGCTGCCCCGATCGGCTCCGGGTAGCCATCACTCGCCACGAAGCCGAGCCCGACGCCAGTTGCGATGAACCAGCCGGCGAACCCGAAAATCGCTCCGGCGCAAGCGGCTGCCATGCACTTGGCGGTGAGCACCCGGTTACGCCGCGGGACCGCTAGATACGTCGCGGTTGCCGTGCCGTGCCGGAACTCGCCGCTGGAGGTCGTCACACCGAGCACCATGGCCAGCAAGAGCGCCAGGGTGCCCCCGGTGATCACGGCATTCAGCCCCGCTGCGGTAGACAGCGGCGCGACTGTTGTCGTTCCCGCTCTGGTCGCCTCTAGCAGACAGAAGCCGAGCGTCAGGCCAGCGGCGGCGGCAAGCAGGCCGTAGCTCAGGCGCGTGGTGCGCAGCTTCAGCAGTTCGATCCTGATGAGCGTGGTCATAGTGGTGCCTCCGGTGCCGCGTGCGTATTGCCATGGCGGTCGTCGCCGGTTGCGGTAAGGCTAAGGAAAACGTCCTCGAGCCCGGTGCTTACCGTGAGCTCGGCGACGGGCGCCTGGGTGACCAGGCGCCCGTGGTCGACGATGATGACCGAGTCGGCAGTCTGCGCGACCTCGGCGAGAAGGTGGCTGGACACCAGCACGGTGGTGCCGTCCGCTGCCATGCACCGCAGCAAGTCCCGCAGCCAGCGCACGCCTTCGGGGTCGAGGCCGTTGGCCGGCTCGTCAAGGATCAGCACGGCCGGATCGGCGAGCAGGGCGGTTGCCAACCCGAGCCGCTGGCGCATCCCCAGCGAGAACGTGCCGACCCGCTGGCCGGCGGCATGGCCGAGATCGACGAGTTCGAGCACGTCCTCGATGCGTGCCGCGCCGACGCCGCACGCCAGCGCCTGTAGGCGCAGGTGGTTACGGGCTGTCCGGCCCGGATGGAAGCCTGACGCCTCGAATACGGCCCCAACCTGCGCCGCGGGCGCGGTCAAGTCGGCGTAGGTCCGCCCGCAGATCGTCGCGCTGCCGCTGTCGGGGCGGACAAGACCGAGCAGCATCCTCAGCGCCGTCGTCTTCCCGGCCCCGTTGGGCCCGAGGAAGCCGACGACTTGCCCTGTTTCCACGGTGAAGCTCAGCCCGTCGACGGCAGTGACGGGACCGTACCGCTTGGTGAGGCCGGCCGCCTCGATGATCGCCATCTGCTGGTGTCCTCCCTTGCTGCCCGGCGGCAACCGGTACCCATGCTGCTGTGCGGACGAGGTGGCTGTCGTCGGCCTGCAGGGCTGACCGTTCTGGCCCGGCGGCCAGTCCGGATGGTTGTCCGGTAGACCTGAGGTGGAGGCGGGGGGTCGCGAATGTCAGCCGCAGGGCGACGCGACCAGCGACTGCGCTGACGTAGCGTCGGGTTTAGTCATGACTGAGTCCGTGCAGGCCGGGTCGCGCCCGGCAGATCCGCGACGCCGCTGGGTGATCGACATCGCGATCGCCGTCGTCGTGACTGCTGTGCAACTGGGCGCCACACACGCGAGCTGGTCCTGGTGGCATCCGTCACATGATGCGGCGGGCAGCGCACCGGGCCTGGCCGGCTACCTGCTGCTGACGGTGGCGGGGCTGGTGCTGACCTTCCGGCGGCGGCTCCCCGTCGCGGTCCTCACTGCATCGCTCGGCGCGACCCTGCTGGCTGGTGCGATCGGCCACGCCGGGATGATCTGGATCGCCCTGATTGCGGCGTTTTTCAACGCCGTGGTGGCTGGCAAGCGGCTCGCCGCCGTGGCCTCCCTGGTCATCGGTTACGCGGCGAGCTTCTGGCCGGTCTGGCGGATCGGCCAGCCCGGGCATGCGTCGGTAGCGGTGGTGCTGGGTGTCGCCGCCTGGCTGCTGGTGCTGCTCGCGGCGGCTGAGCTCATCCGCTTCCGCCGGGATCACGCTGCTGAGCTCGCGCGTAACCGCGCCGAGCAGGTGCGCCGCCAGGCCAGCGAGGAGCGGATGCGAATCGCCAGGGACCTGCACGACGTAGTCGCGCACAACATCTCCGTGATCAACGTCCAGGCGAACACGGCGCTCCATCTGATGGACCGCCAGCCTGAGCGAGCCAGGGAAGCACTGACCGCGATCCACGACGTCAGCAGGCAGGCACTAACCGAGTTGCGCTCTGTGCTCGGCGTGCTGCGCTCGGATGACGACCTCGCGCCGAGGGCGCCGAGCCCGGGCCTCGGCCAGCTGGACGATCTCCTAGCGGCTGTCCGCAGGGCCGGTCTTGAGCCCCGGCTGCGCCTGCGCGGCGAGCGGCGGCAGCTTCCGGCCAGCGTTGATCTCGCTGCTTACCGGATTGTGCAGGAGGCGCTGACCAACACCGCCCGGCACAGCGCCAGCGGCACGGCGGATGTCCTCGTCTGTTACGAAGCGGACGGCGTGCTCGTGCAGGTCGACGACACCGGGCCGGCCCGGTCAGCGGTTACAGCGCAAGCAGGGAACGGCATCACCGGAATGACCGAGCGGGCGCACGCTCTCGGCGGCCGGCTGTCGGCCGGCCGGCGCCCGAACGGCGGTTTCCGGGTCGCCGCATGGCTGCCCAGCTCCGTGCCGCCGACTCCGGTCCAGGCGCCGGACGCTGGCCAGGAGCCGGCCGCAGGCGGGACGGCGTGATCCGGGTCGGGCTCGCTGACGATCAGGAGCTCGTCCGCTCCGGGTTCGCGGCCTTGCTCGCAGCCGAAGAGGACATGCAGATAGCTGGACAGGCTGCCAACGGCGAGGAAGCGGTCTGGCTCGCCGCGCGGGAACGGCCGGACGTGCTGCTGATGGACGTGCGCATGCCCGTGCTGGACGGGATCGAGGCAACCAGGCGAATCGCCGGCCGGCCCGAGCTAGCCGGCGTTCACGTCGTCATCCTGACGACGTTCGAGCTGGATGAGTACATCTTCGAGGGCCTGCGAGCCGGGGCGGCTGGGTTCCTGCTCAAGGACACCGACGCCGCGGAGCTCATCAGAGCCGTCCGGGTCGTGGCCGGCGGCGATGCGCTGCTGTCACCTGCGGTAACGCGGCGGGTGATCGCCGAGTTCAGCACTCAGGCCCGGAGGGCCCGCCCGGTGCCCGGCGTGTCGGAGCTGACGCCGCGGGAGCGGGAGGTAGTAGGACTCATCGGTCGCGGCTTGTCCAACGAGGAAATCGCGAGCCAGTTGTACGTGAGTCAGTCCACGGTCAAGACGCATGCCGGCCGCGCCATGACAAAGCTGGCCGCCAGGGACAGGGCGCAACTGGTCGTGGCTGCCTACGAGGCCGGTCTGGTCCAGCCAGGCGCCTAGCTCAACGTGCCGACTGCTCAGGCCGCCCGCGCACCCTGGTAGTTTCGCGGCCGTCATTGCCCGCTTTATGTGCTTTGCCCCCACCCAACTAGCGGGGCGTGCTCGCTCGGTCCTGTTGCCGGTCGCAGTTTGGGGGTACGCCCCCTATGGGGACATGGCGCGGAGCGGGGGTGGACCGTCGTGTCAGGATCGATTACCAGCCAATGGGTTATGCCGATTGTGATTGCGGCCGCTCTGGCGTTTTGGATCTCACTTGTCTTGTATGCGCACAGGCATCCGAGGTGGAAGCATCACGGTTCGCCGCCGCGCACCGAAGTAGCTGGCGGGTCGTTCATGGCAGTGGACGGCGGCCGCCAGCTCGAGCCGATCCCGGGAGAGCGGGTGCATGAGGTTCCCCGCCAGCGTGCTGCGGCCGCCGAGGAGAGCTACGACACCCATGACCTCGGGGCGACCAGCACATTCGAGCCTGATGGCTCCGGGTGGCCGATTGATAAACGGGGACGGGCCGGAATGGGACTCCCGCCGCGATAGTCCGGCCCACGTCAGCAGGACGCTTCGCCTTGACTCCGCTGTATTGTGCGGAAGACGCCTTACCTCGTCGCCGTGCAGGAGCAGCCGTGGGAGTTCAGCCTGGTGAAGTGCCAGAAGCAGTTGCCGACGATGCGCTGCCCGAGGCGATAGCCCTCGCCGAGGCGGCACGTCAGGCCGGCGTGGGGCTGAAGCTTCTCGGCGGCCTCGCCGTCCGGGTGCTCACTCCGGACCTGCCGCCGCGGTTGCGGCCGGGGCAGGACATGGATTTCGCTTGCTTGTCCAAAGGGCGCAAGGCCACCGCGACGTTCCTCGAGAACAACGGCTGTGTGCCGGACCGCAGGTTCAACAACCTCAACGGTGACCGGCAGATGTATTTCACCGCTCCGTCAGGCCGGCCTGTCGACGTTATGGTGGACCGGCTGACCATGTGCCACGCACTCGACTTCCGGCCCGGATACAACCGCCTGCCGCTGACTCTGGACGCTATCGACATCCTGCTGTCGAAGCTCCAGATCGTCGAGCTAAATGAGAAGGACGCCAGGGACACTCTGCAGTTGCTGGCCGGGCTGCCGGTGCGGGAGTCGGACGGCGCCGCTAGCGATGCCAGCGAGCCGTTCCTGGACACCAAGCGGTTCGGCCAGCTGCTGGCAGGGGACTGGGGCTGGTGGCGGACGGTCACCGGCAACCTGAGCAAGCTCCCGGAGCTCGCCGCAGGCAAACCCGAGCTCGTCGCGGCGAACGCTCCGTACGATCCGGTCGCCCAGGTACGCCAGCTTGCCGAGGTCGCGGAGTCAGTGCCCAAGGGCATGAAGTGGAAGCTGCGGGCCAACATCGGCGATCGCGTGCGCTGGTATGAGCTCCCCGAGGAAGTCGGGCACTAAGCCACGAGGCCGCTAACCCCCTCGCACGCCCCTTCCGGGCCGTGCCGGGTTTTGTCACGTCTGTCCCGCCGGTCCAGCGCTGCAGCAACCCCGGCACCACGCTCATTCGCGCAGGCCATTGCGCCATTGCCGGGTTATCAATCTTGACGCTGCGCTGCGCTGACTGCTACACCCATTGAACAAGTAGACAAGCAAAGGTCAGATAGTGATATGAAGATCTTCTTTGCCACCGATATCCACGGATCGGAAGTCTGCTGGCGCAAGTTCCTCAACTCTGCTGCCTTCTACAAGGCCG
>Ga0335072_10010014_pt1 | contig 13653 bp, 13 predicted proteins | sample Lox_Sample_21_FD_206725 | JGI IMG/M metagenome (GOLD analysis project Ga0335072, IMG submission 206725) | Soil microbial communities from Loxahatchee National Wildlife Refuge, Florida, United States - Lox_Sample_2.1 | ecosystem: Environmental > Terrestrial > Soil > Wetlands | place: USA...
CATCGAGGAACGGAGCCTCGCAATGCATCGGCTGATTGCCGAGAAGCTGCGGTCGGAACCCGCGTCGCTCGCCAAGGCCCTGGATAATCTGCAGCGCTGGCGAGACAGCGAAGGCAGCCCCAAGCCGGTGCTGGCCGAGTGGGAGCAGGTTTTGAGCGGCCCGGTCGGTCAGGTGATAGAATTCATCACGGAGCGGTCCGAGCGTGCCACGCGTCTGCGCCAGTCCAGTCCGTTCGCCGGTTTTTTGACCGCGGCCGAACGCAAGACCATTTATGAATCGTACTCAGCTCGAACATATCATCCGGGCCGCCAGCCAGATCGCGGATGATGCCGAGATCGTGGTGGTCGGCAGCCAGGCAATCCACGCGCAAAACGTGAAGCTACCGGCGATCGCCTTTCTGTCCGCCGAGGCGGACGTGTATCCCCGCAATCGGCCGGAGCCGACGATATCGACGCGGCCATCGGCGAGCTGTCGCCATTCCACGCGACCTATGGCTATTACGCCCATGGCGTTTCACCCAATACCGCCATTCTTCCCGCGGGTTGGGAGCAACGCATGATTCGCATCAGCAATGCGAATACGGGTGGCGCGACCGGGCTTTGCATTGATGTGCACGATCTCGCCTTGTCGAAGTACGCGGCCGGTCGCGAGCATGACAGGGCGTTCAACCAGGCTCTGATCCGTCATGGTATCGTCAGTCGCCGGAAGCTTGCGACGCTGTTGCGCGCGATGCCGGTTGACGACGAGACGAAGGGCATTATCGCGGCACGCATGAAGGCGGACTACGCTGCGGTTTCTCCGCGGCGTGCGGCGAAACCACGGACGGGTTGGTGAGAGCGAAAATCAAGACATTCGCAAAAGACCTACCGCGTTGAAAAGATGGCGCGAATCCGTTGCATAATTCTGATGCATATCTGGCGGGCAGTGGGTTTGTCCTCGCCGACAAAGCCGGTAAGCAGGCCCTCACCAGAAAATGCGGGAGGCTCCCCTTTGCCCAACATCACCCACGGCTGCTGCTGTGCTTCAAACTTATCACTTCCCGGCACACGGCGCAGACGGTTCATCTGATGGGGGTTTTTCGGATGCATCGAATAAAAGTGTTGTCCGAATACGTCCTCATATGTGAGGACCATCTTCCAAGATCCGCCGGGAATTTGTGCGAACTCCTGATCCTGTAGTGGAGAACGGAGAAATACCGCGACACGTAATGGCTTGCTTGCACTTCCACGTGTTTCCCCTGCGTGCAGCGGACCAAGCTCGCATCCTTCAGTCTGATATCCGCCCAGGCTATGCAGCCGAAATGCAATTCGAACATTTAGAGCGGGTCCGGGGCCAATGTTGCGGAGCGCACATCGAACCTCGATCATGCCGAACCCCGGTCGGGATTCATCCGTGGTAACTGCGAGCAGCTCGCTGCGGTTTGGCCGAGGGTCAACGCCATCATGGGGTGTCAGGACGCAGATCGGCCGGAACTGGTCCTGATGGTGCTGGTCATCATCGCGCCGCAGTCGCCGACCTTGAAGGATGATGACAAGCGTCGCCAACGCCATCGACACGGTGCCGACTGCGGTTAAGGCGTCCCACCACCCTTTCAGTGAATCAGGATCGAACATGACTCATTATAGACCAATGCGCGCCCGGTAAGATGCAAAACGCCCGCTCGACGGCACTGCCGGAGTGGGCGTTCCATATCGGAGCGGGATTCGAACCCGTGAGACCCCGGAGGGCCTACCCTGGTTTCAGCAGGGCGCTTTCAGCCACTCAGCCATCCGGCCATTTCTGGCGGCAAGAGCCAGTTGGTTGCGGATGAGTCGCATTTCAAGTGCATCCAAGTGGCCGTCGCCCTCTCCCGGATTAGCACGTGATAATCCGGTTTACCTCGCACCGGAATACTCCGCCTGGGCCGGGGACAACCCTGGTGCGGCATGTCCGCCCCGGGTCGAAACCTGTCGTTGCCGCCTACCGCATGTGGCTGTGCCACATCCGCGCCGCATCGGCCTCCACCACGGCAACGCTCCTCCCGTCCCGCCCCATCCCCAAAAACCCCCCGGCACACCAACACGCCGCCCGCGCCCCCCGCCCTACTCCACCCTGAGTGCCGCCCGCATATCGGCAACCCCGCCCGGATCTTCCACCGCCGCCAGCCGTCCCGCCGCCAGCAACGCGAAGCGGTGCAGCATCGCCCGCCGGCGCGCGGTCGCCAAAGGGTGGGCCGGCGCTTCGCGCAGCAGGTCCGCCTCCAGCCCGGCGGCCACGATCAGCCCGGTTTCCGCCGGCAGCAGCTCCTGCGGGAACTCAACGTCCACCGCGAAATACAGAGCGTCGGAAAACGCGCGATAATCCGGCCATTTCAGATCGGCAAGAAAATCGCGCGCTCCGGATTTCACCTCGATGCACACGAAGCAGCCATCGGGCCGCAGCGCCAGGATATCGGCGCGGCGCCCATTCGGCAGCGGCACCTCGTGCAGCGGCGCCCACCCGAGCCGCCCGCACAGCCGCCCCGCGGCACGGCGAATCGCCTGCGCGCGCTCGGGAAAGCTCGGCTCGCTCATGCCAGCGCCCGCGTCATGCCCGCGCCCGTGTCACGCCCTCACCCGTGTCACGCCCTCACCCGTGTCACGCCCTCACCCGTGCCATGCCCTCACCCGTGTCATGCCAGCGCGTCGATCGCCTGCGCCAGCGCCACGTCCTTGTGCGTCAGCCCGCCGGCGTCGTGGGTATTCAGCACGATCCGCACGGTGTTCCACACGTTCGACCAGTCCGGATGGTGATCGTGCTTCTCGGCCAACAGCGCGACCCGGGTCATGAACCCCCAGGCCTGGCTGAAATCGTTGAAGCGGAACTCGCGGCGGATCGATTCGGGCGTGGACTGCACCTGCCACTGGGGCAGCGAGCCGGCGAGGGCGGCGCGTTCGGCATCGGTCAGGCGTTGCGGCATGGCTTCCTCCTGTCACGTAGCCCCGCCCGCGCGGCGGGAGCGGTCAGTGCAGCCACACATACCCCACCAGCGCCGCGCAGCCGAGCAGATAGGCGGCGAGCACGCCGGCGCGCAGTCTCCCGGCATGGCGCCGCAGTCCCGGGACCAGGCCGGCCAGCAGGAACAACGCCATGGTGGCGCCGGTCAGTATCTGCGCCGCCTGCATCTCCTGGCCGGTGACGGGACCGAACATCGGGGTACCCGATCTGCTCTCAGCCGGCCCGCGGCATCGGCACGTACACCCGTCCATCGAACAGCCGCCGGGCCGTGCGGTAGAATGCGCCGCTATGGGCAACCCGGGCGCCGCGTGCGTCCTGGCCGACATCCGCGCCGACCGTCAGGATGCCGGACGGCATGCCGATGCGGATCGTTTCACCAGCGCCGGCACGCAGCGCCTCGTGCGGCAGCGAGCCGGGGATGCGCGCCGCAACCGCGGTGCACAGCGAGGCGGTCAGCGGCAGCGCCCGGTGCGGCTGGCCGCTGGACATGAACCGCGCCGTCAGGTCCACCTGGGCCGCGGCGATCGCCTCGCCCGCCAGCGTCGGCGCGTCCATCGGCGGCGCCACGAAGCCGACGAACGGCACGCCGCGGATCGCCGCGGCCTCGGCGTCGTCCCGCGCGATCCCCATGGCGACCGAGGCGGCACGACGGATCGCCTGCAACGTCTCCAGCACGCGCCGGTTGCCCTCCAGCTCCTCCGGCAGCTCGCGGCCGGACAGGCCGATATCGGCGGGCCGCACGAATACGCAGGCATTGGCGGCGTCGACCATGGAGACCGCGATCGGCCCGAGCCCCGGGATATCCAGCCGGTCCAGCGGCGCGCCGGTGGGCAGCAGCCGGCCGGTGGTGGCGCCGCCGGGCGCGAGGAAATCCAGCCGCACCGGGGCGCCGGTGCCGGCCACGCCGGGGATCGCCAGGTCGCCATCCGTCGCGGCGCGGCCATCCAGCAGCGGGAAGGTCGCGCGGATCAGCTTCCTGGTGTTGGTGTTGAAGATGCGCACCACGGCGGTATCGCCGTTGGGGCGGACGATGCCCTCGTCCACCGCGAACGGTCCGACCGCGGAACTCATGTTGCCGCAGTTGCCGCGGTAATCCACCGCCGCCTCGCGGATCTGCACCTGGGCGAAGGTGTAGTCGATGTCGGCGTCTTCCCGCTCGGACGGCGCCAGGATGCAGACCTTCGACAGCGAGGAGACGCCACCGCCCATGCCGTCCAACTGGCGGCCGTTCGGGTCGGGGCTGCCCATGGCGGCGAGGAAGATCGGGTCCCAGTGGGCGCGGTCCGGCAGGTCGCTTGCGTGGAACATGATGGCCCGGCTGGTGCCGCCGCGCATGAAGACGGCGGGCAGGGCGGAGAGCGGCATGGCGGGGCTCCTTTCGATCGCGCGGCAGGCTGCGCCGGCGCGGGGCAGTGCCACCCGGAGGTGGCACCGCCCGGCGCGGAGCGGACTACAGCAGATACGCCGTCGGCCCGGAATGGGGGATGGCGATTGGCCGTGATGCCGCCGGGACAACCGCCGGTCATGGCGCGCGGCGAAGGCGCCGGCGCCGCCATCGCACAAGCGGTCCCCGCCGCTGACACCTATCGCAACAGCACTATGGGCTTGTTCGAAAACAATCGAACCTGATTGCACGATCGAACAAGCCCTAAACCTTTGTTTTGAACGGCAGCCTTGTCGGCGTGCTGGCGCCTCAGTTGCCGACGCTGCCTATCCACCCCATCGCCGGTTCGCCGGATACAATGCGGCATAGTCCACGATCTGCATCATCGCCTGCCGCAGGGTGAATGCGGGCTGCATGCCCTGCCAGGCGGCCTCGGTGCGTTGCAGGGCCGCGGCAGGATCGGACAGCAGCGCATCCGCTGCCGCAACGATGCGTTCGCGGGTGAAGTCGAAGCGGTACGGCTGCAACGCCGGCAGGCAGGCCTGTGCGAACGCATTGCCATCGCTCAGCGGAACGACGCCGGCGGCGAGGGCGTAGAACTCCCGGTCGTGCACCGATTGCTCCACCAGCGGCTGGAGCGACAGCGATGCGAGGTAATGCGGCAGCCGTTCGAACGTGGCGGTCCGCCACGGGAGAGCGCCGTGATGCGCCGCCGCGCCCGCGCGGTGCCACGGGATGTGCTCCCACCCGGGGCCGATCACGTCCACCGGATAGTCCAGCAAGGTCCGCACGAGCATGTCGCCACGCCGGAAGCGCAGGTAATCGTCGAGCTCGCGGATCAGGCCAAGCGCGAGTTCGCCGTTGCCGGCCAGGAACAAGCCATGGTCTCCGGCGATCCGTTGCACGACGGGGAAGCAGGCGGCGGTGCTCTGATGCAGCAGCTCTTCGGCCGCCGTCAGCAGGATGTCGCGCAGTGGCGGCGCCCGCTCGCGCCATTCGGCGGCGATGGCGTTGCTGTCCTTGCCGCTCTTGGTGAAGATGATGCGGCCGTTGCGTGCGCCGGCCGGCAGCGGCGCGCCGGGAAACAGCGAACGCGGCGGCAGGCCCAGATGCACGGCAAACGCAAGGCCGTTCGGGTTGAGGTGCTGGAGATTGTACTGCGCATGGTCGGCGAAGAGGTAGCCATGCAGGACGAAGCGGCTGCGTACGCCGTGCCGCGGCGGGAAATAGCACGGGTGATCGCAGTTCCAGTTGAACAAAGGCAGCTTCGCCACGTCCCAGAGCAAACCTTTGCCGGGTACGACGACATCCACGCCAACGCCGGACATGGTGAGTGCGAAGTCGAATTGCTCCGCTTCGATCCGGCCGGCCAAGCGCTGGCCCCAGCCGGCGCCTGCGACGGGGAAAGCGGTCACCGCATGGCCGAGGCCGCGCAGTTCCTGCGCTGCCAGGTCAAGCATGCCGCTGACGGATTCGAAGGCGCTGCCCGTCCAGCGCAGGACCAGGACGTGGGCCACGCCTATCGCTCCCCGATGACAAACCGGATGGGGCTGGCGCGGGCGATATGCCACCTCGCGGGCGGGACAGCCCGCGGCCGCGGCCGGCGATGGCGCGTATCGGGCAACCCGCTCAGGTCCGGCTGTCCAGCCAGCGACGGGCGCCGGCAAGCGACTGATTGATCACCTGGTCCATGTCCAAATACTGGTAGGTACCGCAGCGGCCGATGAACGCCATATTGGGCAGCGCCTCGGCCATGCTCCGATAGGTCTGATACAGCTTCTGATAGCGCTGGTCGGCGGTCTTCACCGGGTAATAGCGTTCATTGCCGTTTTCCCGATAATCGCATGGCTCCTCCACGGTCACGGTGCGGCGGCCGGTTTCCCGGTGCACATGGCAGGGCAGGCAGTGCCACCAGGTTTCGCGGGTGGTGGGGCCGTTATCGGTATAGTTGCGCACGGTCCATGTCTCGGCGTCCCAGACGTGGGCGGTGCGATGGTCGAAGCGCAGCGAGCGATACGGCAATTCGCCCAGCGACCAGCCGAAATATTCGTCGATCGCCATGCTGCTGAAGCAGAACATGTAGTCCTGCTCCAACCCGGCCACGTACGAGGTATTCAATTCCACAGCGATTGCGGGATGGCACAGGATCGCCTCAAACAAGCGGGTGTAGCCGTCGCGCGGCAATGCCTGGTATCGGTCATCGGGAAAATACAGGTCGATGCGATCAAAACGGATCGGCAACCGCCTCACCACGCTAACGTCGAGCTCCTCCAGTTCCAGGCCCCACATCTTGCGGGTGTAGGGCCGAAAGAACAGGTCGGTCAGCGTGTCGCCGATACGCGAACGCAGGTATTCTCCGGCATTGCGCGGGTCGGCGATCGGTGTCGCGGCCTTGCGGAGGAATTCGACGGCTTCCGTCCTGGTCCGCAGGGCAACGCCGAACACGGTATTGATGGTATCCAGATTGACCGGCAGAGGCACATATCGGCCGTCGGCCAGCTTTGCCCGGACCCGATGTTCATAGCGTACCCAGGTGCCGAAGCGCTGCACCCAGTCGAACACTTGGGTCGCATTGGTATGGAACAAATGCGGGCCGTAGCGATGCACCCGGATGCCGTTGCCATCGACATAGTCCGCGGCATTGCCGCCGATGTGGTCGCGGCAGTCGATCACCTGCACGGTATAGCCCGCCTCGGCCAGCGTTCGCGCATAGACCGCGCCGGCAAACCCTGCCCCCACCACCAGAACCGCCGGCATGCGGCGATCTCCCAAATCCTGCCAGCCAGCGGAAATCGCGGCGCACCTCGCGGCGAGCATAATATACGCCGTGGCGCGCCGCACCATGAATCCTGCGGAATCCTGCGGCATGAAGTATGCGGCGACGGCCACGCCGGCTGGCGCTTGCCGGCAGCGTCGAAATTACCCGCGACACGCTGCATGATGACGAACAACCCTGAACGGTTGCAGCGGTGACGCCGCTATGCGGAGAACGCCGATTACTCGCGAATAAACAGGATCGGGCGGCGGATGTGACGCGGCTTGCGCGATTCCAGCCACCACGAGAACAGCCGCTCGGAGAGAAAGCCGAGCGCCCGGGGCTGCAGGGGATGCAGCTCCGGATTCAGCAGCCGCTCCGCTTCGGCCAGTACCGGAAACAGCCAGGAGCAATACAGCCGCACGATGTCGCGGCGGCCGATCAGCATGTTGTACTGGGTCAGCTCGTTGCTCTGCGTGAAGAAACGGCGAGCGTCGCGAGCCTCGTCGGGATGCACCAACGCCAGCGCGGCGAGCATGGCGTGCCAGTCCTGCGGCCGTCCATGGTGGCTGATATACTGCTCCTCGAGCGAGCCGGTGCAGACAATCGGGCGGGGAACGATGAGTTCGGCGATAGCGGCCTCCTGCATGAAAATTGCTCCGGCCGGGTCGAGGGAGATCAATGCCTGCACATCGGCCCGGCGGGCCGACAAGGTCGGTTCAAATGGCGCCATGACAGGCGAGAAGTAGCGCCGATAATGGCACAGCCCGATCACATCCTCCTCGACGTGCTTCCATAGCCAGTAAAGCGCGGTCAATTCACAATACAACGGGTTGCGCGCGGAGATGTTGTCGCCGTCATCATCGTGGGCACATCCGGTCTGTCGTTCCGCAAGGGCGGCACCGACCTGCATCCGGACGAGATACTGGGCGGCGGGCGTCGGCGCCGTGTCATGCGTGGCGATGAAAACCTTCATTCCCGGATTCCGCTCCCACCGGCCCTTTGCGGGCCGAGCATGCCTTAGGGCTTGTTCGAAAACAATCGCCTCAGATTAGACGGTCGAACAAGCCCTAGGCCTTTGTTTTAAACGGCAGCTTTGTCGGGTGCCGACGCACTTGTTGGCCGACGCTGCGTTAGCAGTTCCAGCCGCTGCAAGGTTCAACGATGGCTCGTTCAACGATGGCTTGATGAGGCCCAAATTCAGCGTCCGCGCGGCCAGCCGGGCCTGGCGCGCCAACGCCGCAACTTGAATCAGTCGCGGAGACCGTGTCGGCGCGCCGACCGCCGCAACCGCATTGCGCGACACCAATTGGCAGGATTGCTCCCTGTCCTCCGCGCGCATGGAACCGTCGGTCCTGCGCGTGCACGGAACCGTTGGCAACTCATCGCACTTCCGATACATCGGCGCTGCCGCTATGGTCGCCGCATGCGGGTCCTGTTTTTCATCCACGAACTTGCGCTGAACGGCGCCGTGACGGCGTTGCTGGAGCAGGTGCGGCACATGCGCGCGCGCGGTGACGCGGTCGCGATCCTGACGCCGCCGCTGACCGGCGCGGCGATGGCATTGGAAACCGCCTTCCGCGACCTTGGCGTTGATATTGTCGACCGGTCCGGTCTGGAAAACCACGATGTCGTGGTCGGCTGCACGGTTTTCGCCGCTGAAATCCTGGAACGTGTCGTCGGGCAGAAGCCGACGGTCTGGTGGATTCACGAGGGTCGGGCAGGCGTCAACAGCCTGCTGTCACGCCCTTCGACACTCAACACGCTGAGCCGGGTGACCAAGCTGGTGTTTCCCAGCCGCGGGGTCGTGGAGCGGCTGTGGCCGGCTTTGCTCGGGGGTCTGCCGCCGGGGCGCGTCGAGGTGATCCCCTACCTGATCCCGCAGCCGCCGCCGGGCGAGACCGTGCCGCGGGAACCCGGCCGCCGGCGCGTCGTATGCGTCGGCAGCCTGTATCCGCGCAAGCGGCAGGTCGATCTCTTGCGGGCGGTCGCAATGCTGCCGCATGCGCCGATCCAGTGCGTGCTGATCGGCGAGTACGTCTCCGTGGACGCTCCGGGAGAGGAGATCATTCGCGCGAACCCGGCCCGCTTCCTGCTGACCGGCGGCCTCCAGCCTGAGCGCGTCAATGCCTGGTACCGGTCGAGCGATGTGTTCTGCCTGCCTTCGGGCGACGAATGCATGCCAATTTCGCCGGTGGAGGCGGCCTGGCACGGTGTGCCCGCGTTGCTGGCCGATCTGGAATGCTACGAAGGCGTCTGGCGCCACGGGGTCAATGCACTGATGCATCCGGTCGGCGACGTGGAGATGCTCGCCTGGCACCTTCGCATGCTGCTTGAGAGCCCGACGATGCATGCACGGTTCTCCGCTGCCTGCCGGACGGTGCCGCTCCGGTTCACCGAGCAGCGCAGTGCCGACATGTTTGACGCCGTGCTGCGGGAAGCCATCGCGACGCCTTGTTGATGCGTCGCACCGCTACCGATCGGCTGCCGTGCGGCGGCGCGGGGCGTGCCGTCGCCCGATCCATCGTGGTGGCGCCATAGGGCTTGTTCGAAGACCATCGAATCTAATAGCACGGTCGAACAAGCCTTAAGCCTTTGTACTGCTAACGATTGGAATCGTGGTGGCCGGCAAGATTTGCCGCTGATCCGCAAGGCGGCCCCGGAAGCCGCCGACAGTACCGGAATATCTGCGTGCATCTGCGCCTGCCCCGGATCGGGTCCGGGGCAGGCGCAGATGCACGCTGATGTCTCGTTCCGACCCGATCTTTTGCGACTCCTTCACCATCCTCGCGGATTGACCGGCATTGGCCTGGCGTTTGCGAGTTTGGTTGCGTCCTGCGGCTGCGCTGTGCCTTTGTTTTTAGCGGCCGCTTTGTCGGTATGCTGACGCACTTATGCGCCGACGCTGCCTTAGTCCCGCCATGGTCGGCCGGTATTACCCACGGCACCGATCAGGACAGGTGCCGCCATGGCAGGCGCGGGACGCCGCATGCACCCGGGACGGGTGCTGCGCGAGGAATACATGGCGCCGTTGCGGCTGGATGCCGCCGCGCTGGCGCATGCACTGGACGTGGCACCCGGCACCATCACCCCGCTGATTGCGGACCAGCAGCCGGTCACCTCCGACCTGGCGCTGCGGCTGGCGCGCTGCTTCTGCACCAGCCCGCAGTTCTGGCTGGGGCTGCAGACGGCCTATGACCTGGCGGTGGCCGAGGCCGAGCATGGGGCGGAGATCGCCGCCCGGGTGCAGCCGCTGGCGGCCTAGCGACATTCCGCGTCCGCGCGGGTGTCCGGGCGGGTTGCCGCGCCGCGCCGCGCCATGCAGGATTTGACCCGGGTCCCCCGGGGAAAAAGGCGGCGCGCGTGGTCCCGAACTTCCCGCTGAGCGTGGTGCGGCGATGCGCGACCTGATACTGATTACCTGCACGTATCGAAGGCCCGGCCGCCTGGACTTGTTCCGTCGCCATATCAGAACCCTGATCTCACAGATCGCGCACTATCATTGGATCGTCGTCGACGACAGCGATGTGCCGGATGCGGAATTGGGCATTCTCCTGGCGGGCTGGAACAGCCGCTATCTGAACATCGGCCCGACCCGCGACCAGGGGGCGACACAGCGAAACCTGGCGCTCGAATGCGTCCGCGATCTGCGGCTCGATGGTATCGTCTACAGCCTTGAAGACGACAATCTCGCGTACCCCGACCTGGCCGGCGAATTGCGCAAGGTATCCAAGGTCGGGATCGTCCCGATCGGCAATCTCGGCCCAAACGGTATCGAACGGCCGGTGGTCGAGAATGGCCGCCTGGTACGCTGGGACAGCGGGGGGCCGGAGCGGAAATACCCGGTCGCGCAGGGCGGGTTCGCGTTCGAATCGCAATTGATCTTCGACGCGCCATCGCCGATCTGGAAGTGGCGCGGTGCCGGTGGCGAAAGCGAGTTCATCGATGCGCTGATCGGCTCGGCCGCCGACCTGGACCTTTCACCATGCCACTGGAACCGGGTCTGCCTGGCCTTCCATAAGGAACCGCTGGGCCCGGCGGATCTGACGCGTGCCGCCGGGGCGCTCCAGGCAAGCCAGATCCCGGCGTTCCAGGACTGGCCGCTTGCGGCGGAATACGGATTGCCGGCCGATCCGCGACCAAGGCTCGCCCTGGTCGGATGCGGCTGGTTCGCCTGCGAATCGCATATTCCGGCGCTGCTGCAATTGGAGCGTGACGGCCTGGTGGACGTCGTCGCCCTGTGCAGCCGATCGACGCAATCCCTGTCGCGCGCGGCCACCCTGTTTGGCGCGCGGGCACTGAAATTCTACCAGCAGCTCGAGGCTGTTCTGGCGGATCCGGACATCGACATTGTCGACCTAGTGCTGCCGATCGGCACCATGCCGCAGGCGATCGGCGCGGCGCTGCGGGCGGGAAAGCATGTCATCAGCGAAAAGCCCTGCGCGCCAGGCGTCGCGGCGTGCATGGACCTGATCGCCGATCACGCAAGGTTGGAAAACCCGCCATTCTGGGCGGTGGCGGAGAACTGGCGATTCAAGAACACGACCAGGGTTCTGGAGCAGATTGCAGGCACCGGTCGGCTCGGCGAGATCTATCTGGCCGATTTCCAGTTCATCACCAACGCTTCGCCAAGCTTCAATATGGGCTGGCGCGGATCGCCCGACTTTCCCGGCGGCCATTTGCTGGACAGCGGCGTCCACTTCGTTGCCCTGCTGCGGCAGTTGGCCGGCGAGATCGATCGTGTCAGCGCGACTGTCACCCAGCGGCGGCCGCATTTGCCGCCGGCCGACAGCGTGACAGCGGTGCTGACGTTCGCCAACGGGGCCGAGGGCAGCTTTCAACTATCTTTTGCCGCGGCACCGCAGGATGGCCGGCCGCCGCTTCTGACATTGGTCGGTTCGAAGGGTTCGCTGCACGCCGATCTGTTCAGCACCGTCATCCGGCTGCGCGACGGCGAGCGGGAGGAATTCTTCAGAGTATCCAACGACCCCTGGGTGCAAGGGGGCGTGTACCAGACCATCGCGCACTGCCTCCTGTCCCTGCGGCACGACGCGCCTTTGCGCAGTTCGCCCGCGGAAGCCCTGCGCGACGTCGCGGTCATCGAAGCGATGCTGGAGTCCGGCCGGACCGGTCAGCCGGTCGCGGTACCGCCGCGGTACCCAGGGCTGCACGGCACCCGCCAGAAGATCGCCAGCTATCAAGGCGCCTGGAATTTCACGCCCCGGCAAATGCTCAGTTGCGGCTCGGTGTCTCAGGTCAGTGCCGCGGTTTTGCAGGCTGCCTCGGCGGGGCTGCAGGTCCGGCCGATCGGCGTTGCCAATTCCTGGGGACCTGAATTGCTGACCCGGGGCGTGAGCCTGGGCGTGCGCGGGCTGAACCGTGTTCTGAACGTGGACCAGGCCAGCGGGACGGTTGCCGTCGAAGCCGGCGTGCGCCTGGGGGATCTGACCCGTGTCCTCGCCGCGCAGGGACTCTCGCTGCCGTCGCTGCCGTTCAATCCGAATGTCACCGTCGGCGGCGCCGTCGCCTCGGCAACGCATGGCACCAGTCCGCGCTGGGGAACGCTGTCCGACTTCGTCGTAGCGATGAGGATCGTTACCGCCTCCGGGCAGGCGATCGAACTCGGCCCCGACGCGCCGCCCGATGAACTTCAGGCCGCCCGGGTGTCGGTCGGCATGCTGGGAATTACGGTCGCCCTGACGCTGGAAATCGCCCCGATGCGATGGGTGCGGCTGGCGGAGCTGAGCATGGGCCTGGCGGCGTTCCTGGCGCAGAGGACCGCGATCCTGGCCCGCTACGAGTATGTCTGGGGACACTGGACGCTTGGCGATGACATGATGCGGATCGAGGGTCTCGAGGTCCGGCCCGGGCCGGATGAAGGGTTCCATCCCTATGTCGCCGGCGATACCGGGGCCTGGCAGTCGCTGCGCAAATCGCCGCCGCCGCCGGCGTCCCTCCTGGCAACGGAAGGCAACCCCCGCCGGGTCTGGATGAGCGTGCAGTACGGCGTCGCCCAGTCGCTGATCGAGACCGCGATCGAGCGCATACGCGCCTCGCAGTTTGCCCGGCAGCGCCGGAACCTGATCATTGAACTGAAATTCCTCAAGGCCAGCAACCGATCCTTGCTCGGTCCCAACGCCGGCCAGGACAGTGTACTGTTCAATATCTGGTGGATCGTGGACGATCATCTCAAGCACGAGGTGTTCCGTGGCTTCGAGGACGTGATGCGCGAGCTCGATGCCCGGCCGCATTGGGGCAAATTCCACCGCCTGCCCGACATCGCCTATATGAAACGGGCCTATCCGTCCTGGGCGGCATTCGACGCCGTCAGGGCCCGCTGCGATCCCCGGGGCATGTTTTCGATCTTTCCGGAGCACTGGGCCTGACCCGGCAGATGCGGGATTGCCGCGCCGGGCAGGCCGGCGGTCGATGCAGCCTCGCACCGGATGTCGATCGCGGCTCGCCTTGCCCCTGGCCGCACCCCATCCTGGCCGCACCCCATCCTGGCCGCACCCCATCCTGGCCGCACCCCATTCT
>Ga0335072_10010015_pt1 | contig 13652 bp, 12 predicted proteins | sample Lox_Sample_21_FD_206725 | JGI IMG/M metagenome (GOLD analysis project Ga0335072, IMG submission 206725) | Soil microbial communities from Loxahatchee National Wildlife Refuge, Florida, United States - Lox_Sample_2.1 | ecosystem: Environmental > Terrestrial > Soil > Wetlands | place: USA...
ATGCCAAGACCATCGCCGTGATCTCACCGTTCGTCGCGGCACTGCTCGGCCTTGGCGTGAACGAGGGAGCCTACCTCACCGAGGTGATCCGCAGCGGTATCCAGTCGGTCGACCAGGGGCAGGAGGAGGCGACGATGGCGCTCGGGCTGTCGCGACGGCAGACCCTGCGCCACGTAGTGCTACCGCAGGCCCTGCGGGTGATCATCCCGCCGGTCGGCAATGAGAGCATCGGCATGCTGAAGACGTCGTCGCTGGCCGCGATCATCGCCTATCCCGAGCTACTCGAGGCGGTGCAGCAGATCTACTACGTCAACACCAGGATCATCGAACTGCTGCTGGTGGCCGCCGTCTGGTACCTCGTGGCCACCTCGGCGCTGACGACCGGGCAGTACTACCTGGAGCGGCGTCTCGCACGGGGCCTGGCCCGCGCCCGGCCGCGCAGCAGCGAGCAACTGATCATCCGGGGCCTGGACCGGCTCACGGCAAGCCGCCACGGGAAGGAGCGCGTTCGATGACGGCAATGATCGAGGCGATCGACGTGCACAAGCGCTACGGCGACGACGAGGTGCTGCGCGGCGTGGACCTAACCGTCGAGCAGGGCGAGGTGGTCTGCCTGATCGGCCCTTCCGGTGGCGGCAAGAGCACGTTCCTGCGCTGCATCAACCACCTGGAGCGCCCTACTGGCGGAATCGTCAAGGTCGACGGGGAGATCGTCGGGTACCGCGAGCGGGGTCCCTGGAACCTCAAGGAGCTGCGCGAGCCGGAAGTCCGCCGGCAGCGCCGCGGCATCGGCATGGTCTTCCAGCGCTTCAACCTGTTCCCGCACATGACCGCGCTGCGCAACGTGATGCTGGCCCCCGTCAAGGTGCAGGGGATGAAGGCCAGTGAGAGCGAACGCGTCGCCGTGGCCCTGCTGGAGCGCGTGGGCTTGGGCGACAAGCTCGACGCCTACCCCAACCAACTGTCCGGCGGCCAGCAGCAGCGGGTGGCGATCGCCCGGGCACTGGCCATGTCGCCGAAGGTCATGCTCTTCGACGAGCCGACCTCCTCACTAGATCCCGAGCTCGTCGGCGAGGTGCTTGCGGTGATGCGTGACCTGGCCCGCGACGGCATGACGATGATTGTCGTCACCCACGAGATCGGCTTCGCGCTGGAGGCCGCCGACCGGGTCGCGTTCATGTCGGACGGCAGGATTACCGAGTGCGGGCCGCCCGGCGAGGTTCTCGTCAATCCGGTCGATCCGCGCACGAGGGCCTTTCTCTCCAGGGTGCGCATCACGAACGGACAGATGGACACTGATGCCTGATCTGGGCGACCTGTCGGGACCGTTCGGACCGAGCGTCATCGGTGACCGCCCGCTACCCTGGCGGCTCGCCGTCTCGGAGTGGACGCTTCGGGAGAGGTCCACCGAGCGGGCGCTCGAACGGATCGCGGCGGCCGGGTTCGACGCCGTCGAGCTTGGCGGCGCCACAGTTCACCAAGCCCGCGCCCAGCGCGCGCTCGCCGCGACGGGCCTGCAGGTGACCTCGGTCTGCCCGCTGTTCGGCGCCGAGCACGACTTCGCCGCCGACGACCCCGCCGTCCGGCAGGCCGCCGCTGACCTGCTGCGGTGCTGGATAGAGTTCGCGGGCGAGGTCGGTGCCCCCATCGTGATCGTGGTGCCGAGCGACCGCCCGCTTCCGTGCACCGCCGCACCGCGGCAAGAGCTGCTGGCCCGGTGCGCGCAGGCCATCGCCGACGTGGCCGCCGATTACGGGCCGGCTGCGCCGACCCTGGTCATCGAACCGCTCAACCGCTATGAAACCCACCTTGTCCGCTCATTGGCCGAGGCCGAGCAACTGCGGCGCCTGATCGCCTCCGACCGGGTCGCCGTGATGGCTGACGTGTTCCACATGAACCTGGAAGAGGACTCCCTGACTGCCCCGCTGCGCGAGCACGCGGGTCACATCCGGCACGTGCACCTGGCCGACAACCAGCGTCGCGAGCCCGGCAGCGGGCGGCTGGAGTTCGCCGAGGTGTTCCGGGCACTCGCCGCTGCCAGCTATGCCGGGGCACTGGCTCTAGAGTTCCTGCCCGCGACCGACGCCGCACTGCGCGCGGCCCGGCGCTACCTCGGGCAACCGGAAAACCGAAGGGAAGACTAATGCTTTCTGCCGATGCTGGCCCGCCGGTCGCGGTCGCGATCGCCGGCGCGGGCTTCATGGGGCAGGTTCATGCCCGTGCCGCTGCGGTGAACGGGGCCCGGCTGGTGGGGGTCAGCGCCTCGGATCCGGCGAGCGCGGCAAGGGCCGCGCGGACGCTGGGCGCGCGGCGGGCGTATCGCAGCAATGAGGAACTCATCACCGATCCAGAGGTTGAGGTCGTTCACATATGCACTCCTAACCACCTGCATGCCGACCTGGCCCGGGCCGCGATCGAGGCGGGAAAGCACGTGATCTGCGAGAAGCCGCTCGCCACGGACCTAGCCGACGCGAGGGACCTGCTACGTCGCGCCGAGGCGAAGGGAGTGGTGGCAACGGTGCCCTACGTTTACCGCTACTACGCGATGGTGCGCGAGGCGCGAGTGCGGGCGCAGGCCGGCGAGCTCGGCCGGCTGACGCTGGTCCACGGCAGTTACCTGCAGGACTGGCTGCTCGGTCCAGCGGAGACGAACTGGCGAGTCGACGCCTACCTGGGAGGTCCCTCCCGGTCTTTCGCCGATATCGGCTCGCACTGGTGCGACCTCGCCGAGTTCATTACCGGCGACCGAATAGAGGAGGTGAGCAGCCAGTTCCAGATCGTATTGCCGAGGCGCCCGGACCCGGCCGACGCCGGGGCCACCTTCTCCGCCGGGCCGCACGATGCCTCGTCGTCGGTAATCGTGGACACGGAGGACGCCGCGGTCGTCCAGTTCCGGACCAGCAGCGCGGCGATCGGCTCCGTCGTGGTCAGCCAGGTGGCGGCCGGGCACAAGAACCACCTGCAGCTGGAGGTACTGGGCACTCAGGGCTCGCTCGTGTTCGACCACCGGCATCCGGATCGGATCAGCCTCAGCAGTGGCGGCACGGTGACGATGATCGAGCGCGAACCGGGGCTGTTGTCCCCCGCGGCGGCGCGGTACTCCCGCCTTCCGGCGGGCCACCCCCAGGGCTATCAGGACTGCGTGAACGCATTCATCGCCGAGACCTACCAGGCGGCCCGCGGCGGTGCCCCAGATGAGCTACTGCCGAGTTTCGCCAGCGGAGTCCGGGCCGCCGCTATCACCGAGGCGGTGCTGCGCTCCGCCGCGAGCGGCGGTTCCTGGGTCACGGTGCAGGATGTCGCGTCCATGATCGCGGCGGGCTGACGTGATCAGGCACCCTACGGAACGATCCGCGACCGGCCCCGTGCGGGGCCGCACTGTCGGACTGCTCGAGCCGCTCGTCGACCCCGGTGTGAGGGCCGGCATCGCCGATGTACTCGCCGCCGCGCTGGCCGGTCCTGATGACCTCCTTGCCGATTACGCAGCAGTGCCTGCGGGTGCCGGGATCGTCGGGCTAATTCTCGGTCCGGGCACCCTGCTGACGGCCGCGCATGTCGAGCGGCTGCCCGACTTGCGCGTGGTCGCGAGCACCTCCACCGGCTTTGACCACATCGCGGTCGGCGCGGTGACCGCGCGCGGCGCCTGGGTGACCAACGTCGTGGACTACTGCACGGATGAGGTTGCCGACCATGCTCTTGCGCTGATGCTTGACCTCCTTCGCGGCGTCAGCCAGGCCGATCGCCTCGTCCGGCGCGGACACTGGGCCAGCCAGGCCACGGGCGCCCGACGCATCGCCGGGACAGCGCTGGGCACGGTCGGCTTCGGCCGGATCGCTCAGGCGGTGGCATGCCGGGCGGTGGCGCTGGGCATGCACGTCAGCGCGTTCGACCCGGGCCGCCGCCTGCAGGACTTCGACCGGCTTGGCGTGCGCCGGTGCACCTCACTTGGCGAGCTGCTGGCCAGTGCGGACATCGTGAGCCTGCACGCTCCGCTCGCCGAGGACACGCGTGGCCTTATCGACAGTGCCGCGCTGGCCGCGACACGCCGCGGTGCCTTCCTGGTGAACGTGGCGCGCGGCGGCCTGGTCGATCAGCAGGCGCTGGTCGCGGCGCTCGAGTCCGGCCAGCTCGCCGGGGCCGCCCTGGACGTCCTGGAGACCGAGCCGCCCGCTGACAGCGATCCGCTGCTGAGCCAGGACCGCGTGGTCATCACCCCGCACATCGCGTGGGAGTCCCCGGCCTCTAGGCGCGTGGTCTTCATCCGGGCCGCGCGCTGCGTGGCGGCCGTCCTCACCGGGCGCGAGCCGGACGATGTGGTCGGGCGGCCTGACTCCCGGGCCGCCCTCCGTTAACCGAAGGAGACGCAGATGCTGGACGATGAACGCCGCCTGCGCACGGAGCTGGCCGCCGTGTACCGCCTGGTCGCGCATTTCCGGATGACCGACCTGATATTCACCCACATCTCGGTGCGGCTGCCGGGCCCGCGGCACCACTTCCTGATCAACCCGTATGGGCTGCTGTTCGAAGAGGTAACTGCCTCCTCGCTGGTCAAGATCGACCTTGACGGCCAGCTCGTCGGGCCATCGCGCTACCGGGTCAACCCGGCGGGCTTTGTCATCCATAGCGCGGTGCATGCGGCCCGCCCGGATGCGCAGTGCGTTCTGCACACGCACACCCGGGCGGGCTGCGCGGTGGCGGCGCAGCGGGACGGGCTGCTGCCGCTGAACCAGATCGGGCTGGAGTTCTACGACCGTGTCGCCTACCACGACTACGAGGGGATAGCCCTGAACCTGGACGAGCGGAAAAGGCTCGTCGCCGACCTGGGCCGGCACCCGGTGATGATCTTGCGCAACCACGGGCTGCTGACTGTCGGGCGCACGCCAGCCGAGGCGTTCCTGCGCATGTACTACCTGAACCGGGCGTGCGAGATCCAGGTAGACGCCCTGGCGGGCGGCGCCGCGGCGGAGCTACCCTCGGCGGAGGTGTGCCTGCGGACCGCGCGGCAGTTCCGCGGCGAGGAGGCCGCTGGTGACTTCGCCGGGGACCCAGACGAGGACACCAGGCTTGCCTGGGCTGCGTTGCTGCGGCTGCTGGACCGGGTGGCGGCGGACTACGCCGACTGACCGCACCACGCCGCTAATCGGAGTCCAGTGGCGCGAGCCGGTACAGCTCACTCAAGACCATCGCCGCCGCGCCCACGACCCCGGCCCGGTCGCCGAGCTCGCTCCTGGTCACGACCAGGTCCCTGGTGGCCAGCGGGAGCGACCGGTGGTACACCGACTCGCGGATCGCGGCGAGCAGCAGGTCGCCGATGTTCGCTACTCCGCCGCCGATGATGATCAGCGGCGGGTTGTAGAAGTTCACGACGCCGGCCAGCACCGACCCGACCGCCTGACCGGCCGCGCGGACTAGTTCAAGGGCCGCGCGGTCGCCCTGGCTCACCGCCCGGCCCAGGTCCACCGCGGTCAGCGCGCCGTTGTCCTGCAGCGCCTGCCGCAGCACGTCGCTGCTGCCTGACCGGGCCAGCGCTTCGGCTGACCGCGACAGTGCCTGGCCGCCGGCGATCACCTCCAGGCAGCCGAGATTGCCGCAGTGGCAGGGCGCGCGCTCGCCGCCCACCGCGACGTGCCCGATGTCGCCCGCGCTCCCGTTGGCCCCTCGGTAGACGGCCCAGTCGTTGACGATGCCGCAGCCGATGCCGCTGCCGAGCTTGACGAACAAGAAGTCAGAAACCCCGCTGCCCGCCCCCGACCAGCCCTCGCCGAGAGCCATGACGTTGACGTCGTTATCAACGAAAACCGGGCAGTGATAACGGCTCTCGAAGTAGCCCCGGACGTCGAACTGGTCCCACCCCGGCATGATCGGGGGTGAGACAGGCCGTCCGGTACTGAACTCGACTGGCCCTGGCAGGCCGATGCCGAGACCGCGCAGCCCAGCGTCGCCGAAGTCACCGTTGAGCAAGTCCCCGAGCATTTCACTCGCCCGCCCGAGGACCTTCACCGGCCCGTCGCGGACGTCAATTTGCTCGGCTACGTGTGCTAGCGGATCCGCGTTGAGAGACGTAACTGCCACGTCAACGCTAGTCGCGCCAAGGTCGATCGCGGCGACCAGCCCGCGTGAGCTGGCGTAGCGGACCACGGCAGGGGGGCGGCCCCCCGTGGACGGGCCGGGTCCGCCGGACTCGATCAGGCCGGCCTTCTCGAGGGCGTCCAGGCGGGCGGTGATCGCCGTCCGGCTCAGCCCCGTCAGACGCGTCAGCTCGCTGCGCGAGATGGCGCCAGCCTTGCGCACTATGCGGGCGATCTGCGCCTCTGGCTCACTCAGGCGTGGCTGGCCGTTCGTTGCGGCGCGCATCGCGCGGGTTCCTCCTGAGGGGATCCATGGTTGTTAGGATCACGTTAGTTCTTTTGCCTCTGATGTTCAAAAGCTGAGCGCGCGATGATGGACTCCTGGGCAAGCCTCGTCCGACGCGAAACCGCTCGCAGCATGGCAAGGACGACCCGCGGGAGCGGTTCCCGCGCCCTCATTAGCCGGCCTTCCCGGGACTGTAGGCCATGATCGACCGGCTGTCCCCGGCCGAGAGCGTGATGCCGCTCTTTGCACCTTAGGGTTCATGTGTTCCAAACATAGATGAAACTGGCCAAAGTTATGTTTCTCAAGAACAAAAGTGTTAAGCTTTGTGCCTGAGGTCGTGTTCCGCATCATGGCGGGCCGACTGTCGAGGAACGAGGCGAGTTGCGTGCAGCATGACCAGCAGACCCCGGAGACTGGGTCCGTAGGCACCGACGTTGACGTGCTGATCGTCGGCAGCGGCCCGGTGGGGGCCGCGTACGCCCGGATTCTCTCCATGGCGTTTCCGGCGGCCAGCCTCCTGATGGTCGATCGTGGTCCGATGCTTTCGGAGCTGCCGGGAACGAACCTCAAGAACTTCCTCAAGAACGGCGCCTTGTCCGGCGACCCGGCCGGGACCGGCCACGCGGACGCGATCCCGGTGGTCCCCGCCGCGTCGCTGGCCAGGTCGGGTACCCAGCTCATCGACCCTCGTGGCCCGCGGGCTGGCCACATGCCGGCGGCGGCCGTGTCCACCAACGTGGGCGGGATGGGGGCCCACTGGTCATGCGCGACGCCCGCCCCCGCCGACGACGAGCGGGTCGGGTGGCTCCCCGACGAGGAGTGGCAGCGGCTGCTGTCGGTCGCGGGCAGGCTGCTCAACAGCTCGACCAGCGCCTTCGCGGAGTCGGCGCGCGGCGCGGCGATTATCGATGCGCTGGCCGCGGAGCTCGGCGACCGGCTGGACCGTCCCGTCCAGGTCATGCCGCACGCCTGCCAGCGGCTGCCCGACGGTCGCCTTTCCTGGACCGGGACGGACACCGTGCTCGGCCCGCTCGCCCGCGGCGCCAATGGCGGGCCGGCACCGGACGCCCGGTTCGAGTTGCGCCCCGACACGCTCTGCCGGCGGCTGGAGGTGCGCGGCGGCACGGTGACTGGCGCGGAAATCGAGCACCTGCCGACCGGGCGCCGCGAGAAGGTCACTGCCCGGGCGGTCGTGGTGGCCTGCGACTCGCTGCGCACCCCGCAGCTGCTATGGGCCTCCGGGATCCGCCCCGCAGCGCTCGGCCGCTATCTCAACGAGCATCCCATGGTCGGCGCGACCGTGGTGCTGACTGATGACGCGGCCAAGCGGGCGGCCCAGTTCGTCGGCGAGGACGCCGCCTCGGACTTCGATGGCGACCCGCTGGCCGCCGTCTGGGTGCCCTACTCGGCCCTGGGCCACCGGTTCAGCGGCCAGATCGCCACCTCACCGGGCTCGCCCGCCGGTTTCGCGGTGGCGGGCCTGGAGAACGCGCCCAAGTCCCGGGTCGTTTCCCTCACCTGGTTCTGCCCGAAGGAGCTTAGCCCTGACGACCGGATCGAGTTCACCGAGGAACTGGACGAGCACGGCATGCCGGTACCCGAATTGCACTACCGCCTCACCCCGCAGGACGAGCGCGTGGTCGCTACCGCCATCGAGCTCACCGCCCGGGCCGGGGCGGCGTTCGGCGAGTTCGTCCCGGGCGAGGAGCCGAAGCTCCTGGCCGACGGCCAGTCACTGCACTACATGGGAACCGTCCGGATCGGCGAGGCAGACGACGGCACCTGCGTGTGCGACGACTACTCGCGAGTGTGGGGATTCCAGAACCTTTATGTCGGCGGCAACGGCGTGATCCCGACCGCGACCGCCTGCAACCCGACGCTCACCAGCGTCGCGTTCGCGGTCAGGGCAGCCGAACAACTCGCTGCTAGCCTCGGGGGATCATCTACCTCAGCGCCGCCATCGAACTAGGCCCTGAATTCCGCCGAGGAACCATTTTCGAGCGGCGCAGGTTGAGCGCCGCGGGAAGGTCACGAGCGGGCCGCCTATCGACGGTCACCCCCAGCAGGCGAGTTTTCGGAGCTCCGCAGCGCCGGTTCAGAACGGCCGCGGTCGCTCGCGCGCGTGTGCCTGCTGGAGGAAGGCCCGACCACCGACCGCCTGGCGCGTGGGCTGTTCGGCCCGCATCAAGCGGTCCGGCGGGGCAGTACCCGGACGAGTGGGTCCGCCGCTGACCCGCCCGCGAGATGCGCACCGCCGCGCTGGGCGGCCCGCGCGACCGCCTTGGCCAGGCGGTCGCGCGGGCCATCGTCAGCAGCCGGGTACCGGGACCTGGTAGGACTCGCAGCGCTGCTTGAGGCTGCCCGGCCCGGTGACCGCGATGGCCTTGGTGAGCACGGTCTGGACGCCGTCGCGGACGTAACCGACGAGCGCGTAGTCGCTGGCCTTGAAGAGGATCTCCGTGACGCCGTCGCGGAACGGGAACCGGAGCGCGATGTCGGCCTGGCCGGTCACGTCGGTCAGGTGCGCGACCGTGACGCCGGGGATACTGGCGAGCAGCAGGAACCAGGAGCCCCCTATCTGGGTGACGTAGCCGAAGGCCATGTTGACGATCGCGTTGACGGCGTTGCAGTCGCCTGCCACGTCGGCGCATCCCGTGGAGTAGGAGTTGAGCGTCGCGAGCAGCTGCGGAATGGACGAGGGCAGCTTCGACGGGGCGTCCTGGGGCATCACGATCGAGTAGCCCGGGCCGGCGGGCATGAGCCACCGCGTTGACGCGGCGCAGGCCGCCGTGCGGGCGCAGACCGCTAGCGTGCCGTCGACGTAGCTCGCCTGCTGCGAGTCGTCGCCGGTAGCCCACACTGTCTGGCTGCCGGTCGCGGTGCGCAGCTGCCGCAGGACCCAGGTGGCGCCATAGGCCTGGCTGGGCAGCAGGGCCAGCGCGTTGGTGCTGTCGTCCGGGATGGACTCCACCCCCCGCGCCGCCTGCTCGGCCAGCAGCTCGGCGGGACCCGGCGGGGTGAGGTCCGGCTGGGTGCTGCCCGGCGCGCCGACGATCACCTGCTCAACGACCGCTTCCTCGATGTTCAGCGTCCCGTGGTCGCCGAACATCGCGTCGGCCATGAAGGCGTAGGTGGAGGGATTGAGGATGATCTCCGACACCGAGCCGCGTGAGTCGTGCGGCATGACGAACGCGACGCCGACCCGGCCGTCGATGGCGGTGACATGGCTGTCCACCGCGACCCCGGGAAGCAGCGCCAGCGCCTGGTACATCTCTGCCTGCAGGGCCGGCGGCACCACGTAGTTCTCAAGCATGCCGCGAATCGTCACGAACACCGACATGGCCTGCGGATCAAGTGCCGGGTACGTCTTGCCCTGCGTGCGCTCAAGGTAGGCGTCGAGAGCGGCTGGGCTGCTGGGCAGCGACTCGAGCTGGGAATAGCTCGGGAGATCCCCGCCCGCGCCGAGGGTGCCGGCGTTGCCGTAGGTCACCAGCCCGTCGGCAGTCTCCCAGCCCGCCTGGGTGTGGACGGTCGACCCGGCCTTACGGAAGACGGGCGCCTTCCAGTCGAGCACCCGGTAGACCCACTGGCCGGGGCTCACCGCGGGCTGGGCGAGGGCGGCGGCGGACGCCCGGTCGGCGAGCAGTTGGGCCGTCAAGACGGCGGGGGAGGACGGCTGGACCGCCACCATGACCCCCGCCACGAGGGCGGCGGCCACGGCCACGGATAGCCCCAGCGTCCAGGCCAGCCGGGCCCGGGCGGCGACTAGCCCGCCCGCCGCGGCGAACAGCGTCCCGCGCGGTGCCCGGCGCTGGACCGGCGTGCCCGCGATGGCAGACGCCAGCCGGTCACGCGCGCCGCTGACGTCCAGTGGCTCCGGCCGCGGGCGCAAAGCCGTGAACATTCCGATCTCATCCACCGGTTTCCTCCTCGTTCATGGGGTTGGCGCCGCCCAGCGCCTTCCTGGTACGGACCCGGATCCGGTTGAGCCGCGACTTCACGGCGCTGACGGTGATCCCGAGCGCCTGCGCGCACTCGTCGTAGCTGAGGTCGGCCCAGGCCACGAGCAGCAGCAGTTCACGGTCCTGGGGCCTGAGCGCGTCGAGAACGGCGGCCAGGACCGGGCGGAACTGCTGCGCCACGACCCGGTCAGCGGATCGCTCGACAAAGTCGTGGGTATCGCGTTCTGGCAGCGCCCTGGCCGTCAGCTTGCGGTACCTCGCCTCCGCGCGCCGGTGCGTCCCGATCAGCCTGACCGCGATGCCGTACAGCCACGGACGGGCATCCGCTCGGCTCGTGTCGTATCGTCCCCGCTGGCGGAACGCGTCGAGGAACGTCTGCGCCGTCACGTCCTCCGCTAGGTCAGGCCCGATCCTGGCCCGCACGTACTGCCCGATCTCCGCGGCGTGCCGGTCGAACAGCGCGGCGAAGGACGCTGGCTCGCCCAGCGACAGCTCGACGATTTCCGCATCGCTGAGCAGCCGTTCGCCTGGGTCGCTCGCTCGGCTCACCCGCGTAACCACGAGGTCACTTGATTCATAGCGGACAGCCTCCTGTTCGCGCCGCTTCTGCCCATACTCATCCGCTCAGGCCCTGCGGGTTGCGCTGGCACTGCTGGACGAGCTGCTCCGGTACCCGAAGTGAGCGCACAGAACGGACCTAGCCGTCACCGAGTGGGGGGCGCAGCGCGCACCGCTGCCCGTGAGGGCGGCTGGAACTTCCGGGATGCATGTCAAAAGCTGGGGCTGCATCAGATCAAGGCGGCGGCGCCGCGCCTGGGACGCGCCCGCGCCGGGCGTGCGAGGGATTGGCCAGCCCATGCCAAGACGGGCGCCTTGGCGCGCGGCAGGTAGGTGCCTCGCGCCAAGGCGCTCTTGGGGTTCCGTCGCGGTCCTACTGGTAGAGCCCGGGTGTTCCGAAGAACGTGTCGAGGGCCTTGTCGTAGGTCTGCGCGTTCGCGATCTGGGTGGGAGTGTCGTTCGAATCTGGCAGGCTTGCCAGGTAGGTCAACTGGCTGATGGCCGTGTCGTAGCTGGGGTCGCCTGCCTGCCGCAGGTCGCTTGCCGCCTGGGACAGGTACTCGTTCAGCTGGGCTAGATCTACTTGCGACCCCTGCTTCCAGGCGGCCAGGGCGGCAGCAAACCCGGTCTGCCCGGATGATGCCGGCACAGGTATGACACCGGACCGGGAGATCTGAAAGCCCTTGCCGTTTGTGACGGTGCAGGTGATGCCGGTGGCGGCCGATTCGCAGAGGAACGGCCCGTCGCCTGCCTCCGTTCCGTAGGCGAGCGTGGGAAGGTTCTCTGGGTTAGCGCCCGGGCACTGCGCCTGCAGTAGTGAGCAGGTCGTGTAGTTGCCGCTGGCGTCCATGCTCACCAGCTGGTTGGATGAGGCCGCCTGGCAGACGAGGTCACCCTGGCCAGCCCCGCTGATCTCGCTGACCCAGCAGCTGAGGTTGCCCGACGGCGAGAAGAACCCGTCCTTAGGCCAGGGCACGCGCGTGAAGCTGGTGGCCTGCGTAGGCGCGGATGATGCCGGTTGCCCGGTTGAACCGCTAGGCGCGGCCGCCGCGGAGCCGGCGGGCGTGGTCGCCCCGGCAGCGGGCGATGCCGTCCCGGACGTAGCCGGGGCGGACGCCGGCCCGGAAGCCGACGAATTCGAATTTTGCGCGCTGCATCCCACGATGAGAACCCCGGCAACGGCGAGGGCAGCCCCCGTCAGCAACGTCCGGTGAGCGACAATCCTGGTCATCTTAATGCATCCTCTCTCAACAAGTACGGGCCGCGCCAAGCGCGGCGATCCAATCACCAAGACGCCGCCCGCGCCGTGCTCGTTGGCGCGAATTGGCGTCTCCCCCAATGAGTCCATCCAGATCGGCCGCCGTTACAGACAGGCCCCACTGTGATCCCCGCGAAGCCGCTCCGCGGTCCCGAACCAGGCGCACGTGGTCGGTCCAGGGCGGACAGGTGCCATTCGCGGCCCATAAAGGCGGGCGCGGGTTGCGCCTGTCTCAATCGTTGACGAGGTGAGTTGCCCCGCCGGGCCTACCCGGCCGGGTGAAGGCCGGTTGGCCCGGACCCTCTAGCGCGCGGGGTTCCATGCCTTGTGCACGAACTCCAGGCGGTTGCCGTCGAAGTCGGCGACGTTGGCGGCGTAGTAGCCGGGGGCGAAGTAGGTACGGTCCGCCGGCCCGCCCTCGTCGATGCCGCCGGCCTTGATCGCGGCGGCGTACGCGGCGTCGACGGCTGCGTTGGTGTCGCACACGATGCCCAGGTACAGGCCCGTCTCGCCGGGGTTGCGCCGGCGCAGCCAGATGCTCGACCCGACTCCGGTGCCGGAGGCGTACGTGTCGTCGCCGAGGCCGAAAAGGTCCGGGACGTTGTCGGGGCCGGACGACGCGTCGTAGTTCCCGAACTCGCGCCAGCCGAGGGGCTCGAGCGCCTGACGGTAGAAGGCCAGCGACTTCTCGACGTCTGTGACCGAGATGTAGACGTGATCGATCATTCCTGTTCCTCTTTCTGTACTGAGGTGTTCTTGCTTCGCCTTCACAGCTTGGATCTGCCGCGGCTGGCTGCCCCGCGTGACACGCCGGACCGCCCTGCTCCGGGCACGGCATCGCCACCGCACCCAGCCCGACGCTGGCAGGAAAGCGATTCCCAATTGACGGCAGGCATCAGGCGGGCTCACTCGATGACACCGATGGCGGAGGCGGCCTGGATGACCAGGTCGTGGGAGCCTTCCAGTTCCGGGGTGATCCGCAGCACCGACAGCAGGAACCGCAAGTCGCAGGCCACGGTGACTGGAGCAGATCTCCCTGCTGGCCTGCTGCTCGACCTCCAGGTACAGGGCGTCGCTGGCGCTACCTGCGGTGCCACAGGCCGAGCGGGTCATTGCCCGCGCTGAAGCCTGCCGCGTCGGCTACCCGGACCGCTTCGGCGAAGCCGGCCGCCAGGCGGTCGGGGCTGTGGGCGTCGCTGGCGAAGGTGATGGCCTGGCCGCCGTCCTGGCGCCACGGCACGGTCCGGCCAACCCGGCCCGACAGCCGGGCCTTCCGCATGTAAAAGGGGAAAATCGAAAGCAGCAGTCCCACCAGGGCCGGGGAAAATAAATGAGCAGGCACTTTAAAGTGCCTGCTCACAAACGGGTGCGCCGCCAGGGACTTGAACCCCGAACCCGCGGATTAAGAGTCCGCTGCTCTGCTACCTTCTCAAGAAAACTCGTTCCCCACTAATGCTATGACGTGCTGAGCTGTACCGCAACCACGCGAGGCAAAGCGACGTTGATACCGGGTTCTGCCG
>Ga0335072_10010016_pt1 | contig 13651 bp, 11 predicted proteins | sample Lox_Sample_21_FD_206725 | JGI IMG/M metagenome (GOLD analysis project Ga0335072, IMG submission 206725) | Soil microbial communities from Loxahatchee National Wildlife Refuge, Florida, United States - Lox_Sample_2.1 | ecosystem: Environmental > Terrestrial > Soil > Wetlands | place: USA...
TAACTCTCGCTTGGGGTGCGCTGCTGCATGATGTCGGGAAACCGCCGACGTTTCGCGTGGCGGCGGATCGCATTCGATTTGACGATCACGTCGAGGTGGGAGTGAAGATGGCGGAGGAAATCTGCCGTCGGCTGCGATTTTCGAACGATGACACCTCGCAGATTCTCGCTCTGATTCAGAATCACATGCGATTCGGTCATGTCACGCGCATGAAAGAGTCGACGCTGAAGAAGTTCATGCGCCTGCCGCGCTTCGAAGAGCACTTGGCGCTGCATCGCGCCGATTGCCTGGCTAGCCACTGCAACCTTGGCGTCTATGAATTTGTGCAGCAGAAACGCAATGAAATTCCGCCCGAGACCATGCGACCGGCGAAACTCATTACTGGAGACGATCTGATCGCAGCGGGACATACTCCGGGGCCGAGATTTCGCGAGATTCTGAACGCGGTGGAAGACGCCCAACTTGAGGGACGTCTGGTTTCGCGCGATCAGGCGCTGGAATTCGTGCAGCGCGAATTTCCGGCATGAGCGGATCCCAGGCCTTAACCAGCCCTAGCCAGGACGCGAGTGCTAAAATTGCAATCCTTCGAATCTTCTTACCGCATGCGCAACATGGAACAAGCCGGAGTTGGACTGGAAAAACTTGTCGCGCATTCGCTGCGAGAAGCGGCGCCCTCGGATGCCGCGGTCCTGGCTTGGCCTTTGGCTTGTGGGTCGGCGGTAGCGAAGCGCACGCAGGCGCTCGATTTTCAAAATAGCGTACTGCGCGTGGAGGTTGCCGACGCCGGATGGAAATCCGAACTGCAGGCCCTCGCGCCGCGATATCTGGCGGTGCTCAATCGCTACACGCGCGAACCAGTGCGGAGAATCGAGTTCATCCTATCCCCTCCAGCAGGGGCTCGTCCGGCCGGAGCGGGCACCATTTCGCGCTAATAACTTATGAAGGTCACTGAGAAAGACGTTTCGTACGTCGCCGATCTGGCGAATCTTGATCTCAGCGATCAAGAGCGCGCGGGGATGGTGCGCGACTTGAATTCCATTCTTGAATACGTCGACCGGTTAAACGAGCTCGATACCTCCAATGTTCCGCCGATGGCGCAGGTTTCCGACCGCTACGGAGTGGATGAGTCGAAGCAGGGCAGCGAGCGATTTTTGTATGCGATGCGAGAAGACATCGTTGAGGGACTACGCAAATCTCTGCCGCATGAAGAAGCGCTGGCCAACGCACCGGATGCCGACGAACAGTTTTTCCGAGTTCCAAAAGTGATTGAGAGATAGCGTCGATGACCCGGACTGCCAACGTCGTCCTTTGTTTTCTGGCTTGGTCCACTCTCTTGTACGCGCAGTCGCCTGCAAAAAATAAGCCTTCGTTCGATCTGTCGCGAATTGGCTTCGTGCTCAACGGAGAACAGATCTGCGAAGACAAGGGCCGCCTGCAGGATTATCCGTCGAAAGAGATGGATCAAATTATCGCGGCAGGGTCACAGTCCGTACCTGAGCTGATCGCGATGATTACTGATCAGCGAACGATTCACACTCGCGAACCAATCATTTGTTACTGGCATGGCATGACTGTTGGCGAGGCTGCGCTGTGTACGTTGGCTGACCTGTTTACCGATGCGAACTATAAGGTGACTGTTCCCGGCGCCGACTGGGCGAACTGGATGGACGCGGAGAACAAGGACAAACCTGCGGCGGACCAGCTTCGCCTTTTCGTAAAAAAACACGGCAGCCGAGCTCTGCAACTGAAATGGCAGCGGTTTTGGACTGAGAACAAAAATCGGGTGGAGTGGGATCAAAAGGAAAAATGTTTCAAACCGAAAGCTGAGTAAATGAATCTCGATTCACTCACCATCGATGTCGCGCGTTCCCGGATTCAGCAGCGTGAAACGACGACCTTCGCGCTGGCAGAGGCGCATTATGCGCGGATCAACGAGAAAGATGGAGAGATCGGAGCATTCCTGACGCTGTGCCGGGATCGAGCCATGGCACAAGCGGATCGGATCGACCGCATGGCAGCGGAAGGAAAGCCATTGCCGCCGCTGGCCGGCGTGCCGGTCGCCATCAAAGACGTGATGAGCACGCACGGCGTGCGTACGACCGCAGGCTCGAAAATGCTGGAGAAATATATTCCCCCGTACGATTGCACGGCAGTGGCGCGATTGGAACATGCGGGAGCGGCGGTGCTGGGGAAGACGAACTGCGACGAGTTCGCGATGGGATCGTCGAATGAGAATTCGGCCTTCTATCCGGTGCATAATCCGCGCGACCTGACGCGCGTGCCCGGAGGATCTTCGGGAGGATCGGCCGCAGCCGTGGCAGCGAACATGGCCGTCGCTGCGCTGGGTTCAGATACCGGCGGATCGATTCGGCAGCCGGCATCGTTCTGCGGCGTGGTCGGACTCATGCCAACGTACGGGCGAGTCTCGCGCTATGGATTGATTGCCTTCGCATCGTCTCTCGATCACATCGGCCCACTCACGAAAACGGTGAAAGATGCGGCGATCGTGTTGCGGGTAATTGCGGGGCGAGATCCGATGGATTCGACTTCCGCCGAGGTCCCCGTTCCTGATTATGTTGCGGAACTGGATCGCCCGGTTCGAGGCATGAAACTTGGCGTCGCGAAAGAATACTTCGGCGAGGGATTGGACGATGAAGTACGGCAATCCGTCGAAGCCGCGATCGAGAAACTGAAGAGCCTGGGCTGCGAGATTGTTCCGATTTCATTGCCACACACGCCGTACGCGATTCCTACGTATTACCTGATCGCGACCGCCGAAGCTTCGTCGAATCTGGCGCGTTACGACGGCGTCCGCTACTCCTTGCGAGCGCGTGGAGTGAAGACGCTTTCAGAAATGTATCGCCGGAGCCGCGATGAAGGTTTCGGCGCAGAGGTCAAGCGGCGCATCATGCTTGGAACTTACGCCCTGAGTGCCGGCTATTACGACGCATATTATCTGAAGGCGCAAAAAGTGCGCACGCTGCTGACCCGCGACTTCGATGAAGCTTTCGGCAAGGTCGATGCGATCGTGACGCCGACCAGTCCCACGGCGGCGTTTCGTCTGGGCGAGAAATCGAATGATCCGCTGGCGATGTATCTGGCGGATATCTACACCGTCACCGCGGATCTGGCCGGCATTCCTGGGATTTCAATTCCTTGCGGGGAAACAAAAGACAAGCTGCCGATCGGGCTGCAGATCCTGGGCAAGCACTTCGATGAATCAACGATCCTGCGCGTCGCGCACGCCTACGAACAGGCATAACATTTATTCTTTTGCCAGCTTGTAATAACTTTCGCCGGCGCAGCCACGGCAAAGGACTTTCCCCTCGCGCCGAACTTCGCGGCGGAAATTGATTCCCTCGCCGCAAATTTCGCAAACGATTCGCTCGCCCTTGTAGCCGGGAAATTCTTCCGGAGGCAGTTCAACCTTCACCCACTGTGTGGTAAACAGATCGTCGTCGGGGATTTCGCGGTAGGCCAGCATTTGCTGCTGATTCTTGTCGGCGATCTCGGGATGCATTTCGCGCGCCAGCTGTTTTGACGACTCTTTCGCAGCGATGCGAATCGCTTGGCCGGTGTTCACATCGACAAATGTCGCCGCCACTTTTCCCCAGTCGCGGAATTTCAAGGCACGCTTGCCGAGGCGGCATCCGGTCACGACGGCGACGGCGTCAGTCGCGCAACGATCGATCTCAACGAACGTGACCAGGCGCTTGCGGTCCTTACCGTGGGGATCTTCGATGCCGAGTTTCTGCAACCCGAGCATGGCGAGCCGCACACCGAGGACTTGCCCGGCACAAAGATGGCCGTGGGCGATTTCGGCATCGCGAAGATATTCGTCGAGAGATTTCACAGAAAACAGCGTCAGCCTTCAGCTTTCCTGGTTCGCCAGCCCAAGCCTCAGATGGTAAAGGCTTAGATGCTAATTGAGTGCCGTCGTTTCGATCATTTTCTTCGCCAGCGGATGCCGTCTTTCGTGATTTCGATAATGATTCCGGCATCAATGAGTTCGGCGCGGAGCCGATCGGAAGCTTTGAAATCCCGTGCGGCGCGGGCGGCTTTCATTTCCGCGATCTTGGATTCTACCTCGGAATCGGACATCTGTCCGGATGCGACCGCCTCGCGCAGAGCCTCGCTGATATCTTTCTCTCGTCCCTCCGCCAGAGCCCACTCGAGGACGCGTTTCATCTTGGGCGCATCGTCATCATCCAGCACCGCGAAGATTTCGTCGAACTTTGCCAAGGTTGCCAGCAGCGGCGCCACGTCATCTTTCATCATCGCACCGGCATCGAAGGCCGCATTGGCCTGCTTGACCATTTCGAAGATTGCGCCCAGGGCTTGCGCAGTATTCAGATCGTCATCCAGCGCATCGCGCCAGCGAGAGGTGGTCTCGCCCGCCAGTCGCTGCATCTCGGGATTGGCACCGGCCGGAAAATTTCCGCTACTCAGCCGCAGACGGAAATTCCGCAGCCGATCTACAGAAACCGCGGCTTGCTTCAATCCGTCAAACGTAAAGTTCAGCTGAGTGCGGTAGGGAACCGAGCTCAGTAGGTACCGAATCGACGAGGGCTTGTGTCCTTTCAGAACGAGGTCGCGCAGTGTGAAGAAGTTTCCCGAGCTCTTCGACATCTTCTCGCCTTCGACCAGCAGAAAGCGGGCATGAAACCAGAAGTGCGCGAACATTTTGCCGGTCAGCGATTCTGATTGTGCGATTTCGTTTTCGTGATGGGGAAATAGGAGGTCCTCGCCGCCGGCATGCAGATCAAAAGTCTCGCCCAGTTCCTCCATCGACATGACCGAGCACTCCAGATGCCAGCCCGGACGCCCCGGCCCGATCGACGTTTGCCAGGAGGCCTCGCCCGGCTTGGGAGCTTTCCAGAGCGCGAAATCGCGGGCACTGTCTTTATCGTATTCGTCTAGGTCGACGCGCGCGCCGTCGACCATTCCACTGAAATCTTTTTTCGAAAGCTTGCCATACCCGGGGAATTTGGCAATGCGGAAGTAATAGGAGCCGTCTTCAGTGCGATAGGCGATTCCTTTTTCCACCAGCTTCGCCACGAACTCCGCCATCTCGGGAATGTGTTTGGTGGCGTGCACGAGCGCCGGCTGCTCAATGTTGATCATGGCGGCGTCTTCCAGAAAAGTCTTCTCGTATTTCGCCGTGTACTCTTGCACGGTGAGGCCGTCGCGGGCGGCATTGCGAATGATCTTGTCGTCCACGTCGGTAATGTTCATGACGTGGCGGACCTGGTATCCCGATTGCCGAAAAACGCGGCGCAGGATGTCGACGGCTACGAATGTGCGGAAGTTGCCGATGTGGCCGTAATCGTAAACCGTAGGGCCGCAGGCATACATGCGGACTTCATCGTCGGAAAGCGGGCGAAATTCCTCGATCCGCGACGACATCGTGTTGTAGAGGCGAAGGGGCATTCTCTGAACGTGAAGACGAAGTTAAGATTCTAGGGGTGGGCAAGAAAACGGGTCAAATGTCGATCTTTCGTCTAACGATCAGGCGTTATGGGGCGGCAAAGCGTGCGTCTGGTGCCGCAGACGCTGCTGTACGAGAATCAGGTAATGCAGCGCGGATAGGATCGTGAATATAAAAGTGGCTCGCAGAAAAATGACCCGGCCAATCCAGATCCAGCGCGAGCGGCGGATGGCAAATAGCAGAACAAAGAAGACCGCGCTGATCTGCGACAGGGTGTTCGCTTTGCCGAAGATGCTGGGACGAAAATTGCGCAAGCCGGCGATAGCGAATAGAACAGCGCTCGCGGCCAGAATGGAAATGTCGCGACTGAAGACTACGACCGTGTATTTCCATGGAATGTTGCGGAGGATCGACAGCACCAGGAACATGGTGCTCAGAAGAAGCTTGTCGGCGATGGGATCGAGATATTGCCCGAGTTGGGTTTGCTGCTTGAGACGGCGCGCCAGCAGGCCGTCGAGTCCATCGCTGAAACCGGCGACCACGAAAAGGACGAGAGCCCAGAAATAACGACCATCCACCAACTGGATGACGATGAATGGAACGAAAATCATCCGCAACAATGTCAGTTGATTTGGCGCCGTGAGAATCTGTGAGAGTTTCACGCAGGCTCCTTAACTGGGCGTGCACCGGCCGCCTCGCCAGCGCGTGGCTCGGTTCCACCCTGGCGTGGAGCGAGAACGACCGAAGGATCAAGGCTGGTTTTCACGAGGAAGCGTTGCGATAGCGAAGGCAGGCTGCCATCAGGCAAATCCAGTTCGACGCGTTCGATCCGGTGCATGGGAAAGAAGACGACGGCAGGGCTGAATGGTTCGCCGTCTTTCACCATGATCGCGAGATCTTCAAACGAGGCGAGTTCCACGCCGCTCAGACTCAATCCCTCCGGCGCCAGCGCCAGAAGCATGCCCCAAAATTTTTCACGCGGATCGGACAGAGTTGCGATCACGATCGCGCCGGGCACAAAAGGCGCGCGCGTCTCCGTTACGCCCAAGGCCGAAGCGTTCTTCTTCACTCAACGATTGTCAACGCGGCAAGCTTGCATTGCAAGCCGCCGTGGTCAGCGACGGGAGAACCCCAATCTGCGGCGATGGGCATCGATGTGGCACACTGAACGCATGCATCAACTCAAACTCGGAGACTTTGAGCTCAACATTCTTTCAGACGGCACGTATCCGCTCGATGGCGGCGCGTTCTTTGGCGTGATTCCGAAAGTGATGTGGTCGAAAAAAGTGCAAGCCGACGAGCGCAATTATGTCGCTGCCGGACTCAACTCGCTGCTGGTGCGCACGGGACGCGAGAATGTGCTGATCGAAACCGGCATCGGCAATAAACTCTCCGAGCGAATGATCAAGTTTTACGGGCAACCGGCGAAGTTGCTCGATAATTTCGCCGCTGCCGGGATGTCCCCCGACGAGATCGACATCGTCATCAATACCCATTTGCACTTCGATCATTGCGGATGGAACACCACGCGCGACGCCCGGGGGAAAATTGTCCCCACATTTCCCCGTGCCAAATACTTTGCTCCTCGAGGAGAGTGGGAATATGGGCGCCGCCCGAGCGAACGAGATGTAATCAGCTATATCCCGGACAATTACGATCCGCTCCTCGAAAGCGGGCAAATGACCCTGCTCCAAGGCGGCGAAGAAATTGTTCCGGGCATTTCAGTAAGGACCTTTCCGGGTCACACCGCGACCATGCAAGCGGTCGTCGTTCAAAGTGGAGGAAAAACGGCGTGCTACATCTCCGATCTGATTCCCACGACGGCGCATATCGAGATTGCGTGGGGAATGAGTTTCGACCTCTATCCTCTGCAAACGATCGAAAGCAGAAAGCAGTATTATGCTCAAGCGATCCCACAAAATTGGCTGACCGTTTTCACCCATGATCCAACCACGCCCTGGGCTTATGTGCAACGGGACGAGGCGGGGAAACTGGCCGCCAGACGGCCTTAGTCTCGGGGGAAGCGGCGGCCCCGGCAAAACACATTTTTGAGGTTTACTATTTTCGTCTCAGCCGTGCAGCGAGACGATTCCGGGGTATATACTTTTCAGGATTCTTCGCTGAAGCAGCTACGGCGCTTCATGGCTTCCCCCCCCCGGCCAGGCGATACATGCAGGAACGGAATTCACGGTTCGATCCCACAGATCGGGGGAGGGCCTCGGAGCGAGGCGGCATTGGCGTCCCGGCAAAGGGCGACAGTTCCGGCTCGAATCCGCCGCCGGACTCTGATGCGCCGACGCTCGTAAGTTTTCATAATCCTTCGACTCCGCTCCCCGACCCCGACGCGACCATAGTCGACGGGATGTTGCCGCCGCTGCCTCCTTTGCCTTCGCGCTTTCGCCAACCGCAGCCGGTCGGCCCCACATTGCAAGCCGGAGATGTTCTGGGCGGGCGATATGAGATTCTGCAACTTCTCGGCGAAGGCGGAATGGGAGCGGTCTACAAGGCCCGCGACCGCGAACTCGACCGCCCAGTGGCATTGAAACTGATCCGGCCGGAGATGGCCTCCAATCCCTCGATTCTGGCCCGATTCAAACAAGAGCTCTTGCTCTCGCGGCAAGTTACGCACAAAAACGTGATTCGCATCTACGATCTGGGCGATGCGGACGGCGTGAAGTTCATCACCATGGAATTTGTGGAAGGCCGCGACCTGCGCGCGCTGATCCACGAAGCGAAGAAGTTTTCTCCCGAGGAAGCCGTCGAGATCATTCAACAGGTCTGCCAGGCGCTCGAAGCGGCGCACGGCGTGGGAGTGATTCACCGCGACCTGAAACCGCAGAACATCATGCGCGAAAACACCGGGCGAATTCTGGTGATGGATTTCGGCCTGGCGCGCACGATCGAAGGCGACGGCATGACGCAGGTCGGGGCACTGGTTGGCACGATGGAATACATGTCGCCGGAGCAGGCTCTGGCCAAAGAGCTCGACCAGCGGTCGGATCTGTACACGCTCGGCTTGATTCTTTATGAATTACTTACCGGAAAGATGCCATTTAACGCCGAGAGCGCGTTGGCCAGCCTGATCAAGCGCACGCAAGAACGGGCAATTCCGGTTTCTGATCATGATGAGAAAATTCCCGGCGCATTGAGCGGGATCGTCAGCAAGTGTCTGGAGCGCGACCCGAATCTGCGTTATCAGAGCGCGACCGAATTGCTTTGTGACCTGGACGCGTGGCAGGGAAAACGGGCCGCGGCGACACTCGGATTTCATGCTCAAGTGAAGCCGTGGGGTCAAACGATTCCATGGCCATGGCTGACCGGAATCGCGACGGTCCTGGTGCTGGCAATCGTTGCATTTGTCTTTCGCGCCAAGCTGTTCACGCCTTCGAAAGCTACGACTGGGGCAGCATTGTCGCTGGCGGTCATGCCATTTCAGAATGCTTCCGGTGATCAGTCGTGGGATTGGCTCGGACCCAGTCTCTCGGACATGCTGAGCACCGACGTCGGAGAGTCGTCGCATTTGCGGACGGTTTCTCCGGACCGTGTGCAACAGGTATTTCGCGATCTACGTATCGATCCGAATTCGGTTCTCGATCCCTTGACTCTCGGACGTGTCGCCGAATTCACCAGCGCGGACACGCTCGTCTGGGGACGCTACACGAAGCTCGGAGACGGAATTCAGATCGATGCCACGCTGCAGGATCGGAAGCACAACCGCCCGCCGATACAGGTCAAGTCGGAAGCCACTACGCAGAAAGACTTGTCAGCCGCGGTGGACCGGTTGGCCGAATTGATCCGGCAGAATCTCGCGCTTTCGCCCGATATCGTAAAGGAGCTGAAAGCGCAGTCGTTCCAGCCGACTTCCTCTTCGGTCGGCGCGCTTCGTGATTACAACGGAGGGCTGCAATTGCTGCGACAGGGCAATGATCTGGAGGCCGAGAAACAGCTGCAATCGGCGATCAACCAGGATCCGCAGTTTGCCCTTGCCTATTCGCGGCTGGGCGAAGCTTATTCGGCGCTCGGATACGACAGCGACGCGGAACAGGCCGCGCGGCACGCCGATGAGCTCAGCCAGAATCTTCCGTTGGCGGAGAAATACTTTATCGAAGCCAGTCTGGCCAGAGTTACGAAAGACAACCAGAAGGCGCTGGCTGCGTACGAAAATCTGGAAAAGAGTTTTCCCGACAATCTCGATGTTTTGTTCGCGCTGGGCGCGCTGAACGAAGATGCGGGCGATCTCGATAAAGCGCGCTCGTACTACCAGAGAGTTCTGCAGGCCGACGCGAAAAATCTGGAAGCCCTGCTGGCTATGGGGCGAGTCGATATTAAGTCTGGGAATCCGCAGCAGGGGCTGGATCCGCTCGATCGTGCCCGTCACATTGCGATCGACACGGACAATCAGGAGCAGCAGGCGCTGATCTTGCAGGCGACTGGAATCGCCTACAAATTAATGTCCAAGCCGGCTGAGGCTCTGCGCAATTATCAAGACTCGATGGCGATCAACGAGAAGCTCGGGCAGAAGCGCGGGGTGGCGGCGAGTCTGGTTGAAATCGCGCAGGTGCAGTTGCTGCTGGGCAAGCCTGACGCCGCGCTCGCTGCCTATAACGATGCGCTGAAGATTCGCCGCGAAATCGGGGCGAAGAAAGAAACCGGCGACACTCTGATTGATCTCGGCGATTTCTATTTAGAACGCGGGCAGCCTGATCAGGCGCTGCAGGTCCTGAAGGAATCGCTGCAGATTCAGCGCGATGCCGGAGACGAGACCTATCAGGGCTTGTGCCTGAACAATATTGCGGCAGCATATTCGCAAAAAGGCGAGAACGAAGACGCACTGACGTATCTGCAGCAGGCGCTGCAAATCCGCGAAAAGCTGAATGTACCCGAAGACATCGCTTCTACCCTGCTAAATCTTGGCGAGTCTTACACGGCGCTGGGCCAATACGATCAGGCGATGGTTTCGTTCATGCGCGGCTTGGATCTGTATCGGAAGGCGAACGACAACCAGGGCGTGGCGGCGGTGTCGCACAGCATGGGCTTGGTCTTCGAGTATCAGGGCCGGATGGGAGCGGCCGTTGGCGCGTTACAGGATTCGGTGAATGCGCTGCGAAAAATTGGCGATCGCAGCAGCCATATGGCCCAGTCGCTGAGCGACCTGGCCAGCGCGTTGGCGAAATCGGGTCGCGGAGCCGAGTCGAAAGCGCTGCTCGATGAAGCAGAGGATCTGGCGAGGGGCCTCAAGAACGACGCTCTGCTCGCGGCGGGTGCAAACGGCCGGGGCGACGCGGATTATTACCAGGGTGAGCTGAAGTCGGCGGAGAGTTCCTATCAACAGGCGCTCCGACTCTCTGCGCACACGGCCGACAAAGACGTGGTTCTGAACACGAAATTGAATCTTGCCAGGGTAGCGCTCGACGACGGGCATGTCGCCGGCGCCATCAATGATTTGCATGCGCTGGCGAAGCAAGCCGACGTCCAAGGCAATAAGTATGTCTCCGTAGCGGCATCGGTCTTGGTGGCGCAGGGCCTGATCAAGAGCAAGAACTACGCTGCCGCGCGGCAGGAACTGCAGCGGACGCTGGGGACCAGCGAAAAACTGGGCTTGCGGCTGGAGGCCGCCAGAATTCACTACTTCCTTGCCACTGCTCTGCAGCTTTCCGGGAATGCTTTGGATGCAGAAGGACAATATCGCCAGGCCGCGGGATTGTTCGATGCACTTCAAAAAGAACAGGGATCCGAGCACCTCTCAGATCGCTACGATCTGCAACCGATCTACGCCGAGACCGCGAAGTTCGCCGGGAGATCCTCCGGAAACTGAGAAATGACATTTCCCGGAAACATGGGTAATTTATTTTGCGTCCCCCAGACGGGTTGTGAATCGATATCTGCTACCAGCGCCAGTTGAGGCATCTGGCGCTGCCGACGCCGACTTTCAAGTTCCATCCCATCGGTTTACAGTAGTGAGGACGTAAGCGAAGCCATTTATGGATACGAATATTCGTTTCCGATTCTACGGCCGAATCAGCCTGCTGGCGGTCATTGCAGCGAGCTTTATGAATTCGGCTTGCAGTTCCAATGAGGCACAGAATCCGCAGGCTGCCGGCCCTCCTGCCATGCCAGTGAAGGTCCTCGACGCGCGGCCGGTCGCGATTAAGGATGCGGGCGATTACGTGGCTACACTGAAGTCGCGGGATTCGACGGTCATCATGCCGCAGGTCGAAGGCCAGGTCACCGAGATATTCGTGCATTCTGGTGACCGCGTGCAGGCCGGCGATGCGCTGATGGAGATTGATCCGCTGAAGCAGCAGGCCACGGTTAAGAGCCAGGAAAGCGCCCGCGCGGCGCAGCAGGCGAACCTGCAATGGGCGAAACAGCAGTACGATCGATCGCGCTCGCTTTTCGCCGCGGGGGTGGTCAGCCGGCAGGATCTCGATCAGGCGAAGGCTTCGTACGATGCCGCGCAGGCGCAGATGGACTCGCTCGATGCTCAGGTGCGCGAGCAGGAAGTTCAGCTTCATTACTTCAAAGTAGTCGCGCCGCGCAGCGGAATCGTGGGTGACATTCCAGTGCGCGTCGGCGACCGGGTGACGACTTCCACGCAACTCACGACCGTCGACCAGCCCGGCAGTCTGGAAGTGTATGTGTACGTCCCGGTCGAGCGATCGCGGCAATTGCGGATGGACATGCCGGTCCAGATTCTCGACAGCAACGGCAATGCGGTGGCAGACTCACGCGTCACTTTCATTTCACCCCAGGTGGATAATTCCACGCAGACGGTGCTGGTGAAGGCGAGAGTCGCAAATGGGAATGATGCCTTGCGTCAAGCGCAGTATGTGAGGGCGCGAGTGATATTCGGAACGCATGAAAACCCCGAGGTTCCGATTCTTGCGGTTACAAGGCTGGCAGGGCAGTATTTCGCATTCGTGGCGGAGCCGCAGAATGGCGGCTCGTTTGTGGCGCGGCAAAAACCGTTGCAGATCGGCCAGACCGTCGGCAACAATTTTGAAGTGGAAAATGGACTCAAGCCCGGAGATAAGGTTATCGTTTCCGGAACACAATTTCTGCTGGATGGGGCACCGGTGATTCCGCAGAGTTGAAATCGTCGTGAGCCGCGGCAAGCCGACACCAGCGAACGACTCGCCGCTCACAGCCCGGCCAGAATTCCAAGCGAAGCACTTGCAAGATTCAGCGGCTCTGCCTGCCGCGCAGAGGACTGTTCATGTTTGCTGAGTTCTTTATTCGTCGTCCGGTATTCGCCACGGTTTGCGCCCTGCTGATTGTGTTGGCGGGGACGGCGGTGATCCCCACGCTGCCGATCGCGCAATTCCCGAATCTCGCCCCGCCGCAGGTCGGCGTCACCAGCAGTTATATCGGAGCCAGCGCGCAGACCGTCGAAAGCGCAGTCACGATTCCGCTTGAACAACAGATCAACGGCGCTGAAGGGATGAAATACATCACCTCGACCAGCGGCAACGATGGGACGAGCCAGATTCTTGTCACGTTCGATCTGAGTCGCAATCCTGACCTGGCCACGGTTGACATTCAGAATCGCGTCAATACCGCTCAAGGAAGGTTACCCGCCGCGGTCAAGACGATCGGCATCACCACCCAGAAGACTTCGCAGAATTTCGTCTTTGGCGGCGCGATCATCTCCGACAACAATAAATACTCCACACTTTTCATGAGCAATTACATCGACGTTTATGTGAGGGACGCGCTCAAGAGAATTCCCGGAGTTGCGGATGTCATTGTTTTCGGCGAGCGCAAATATTCCATGCGCCTGTGGCTGGATCCGGTGCGCATGGCCGGCCGTGGCCTGACGGCTCCAGATGTTGTCAGCGCGCTTTCAGAGCAAAACGTGGAAGTGGCCGCGGGGCAGGTCGGCCAGCAGCCGGCGGTCAACGGACAGCAATATCAGGTGAGTGTGCGCGCGATCGGCCGCCTCAGCGAACCGGGGCAATTCGACAACATCATTTTGAAGACGAACTCCGACGGCACTCTGGTTCGGCTTCGGGATGTCGGGCACGCCGAGCTTGGCGCGGAGGATTATTCTTCCGATCTGCAATTCAATGGACAGGACGCGATCGGAATTGGCGTAGAACAGCTCTCGACCGCGAACGCGCTTGACGTGGACCGGCGCGCGATTGCGGAACTGGACCGGCTCTCAAAAAGTTTTCCGCCCGGCATGCATTACAAGATCGCCTTTGATACGACCGACGCCGTGGG
>Ga0335072_10010018_pt1 | contig 13649 bp, 10 predicted proteins | sample Lox_Sample_21_FD_206725 | JGI IMG/M metagenome (GOLD analysis project Ga0335072, IMG submission 206725) | Soil microbial communities from Loxahatchee National Wildlife Refuge, Florida, United States - Lox_Sample_2.1 | ecosystem: Environmental > Terrestrial > Soil > Wetlands | place: USA...
GGTCCCCGTGCGCGGCGTCATTTTCGACGTGGACAGCGGCAGATTACGGGAAGTCAAAGTCCATGAACACGGGCGCGCTGCCTGAGCCGCGATCACTTTCCTTGCTCACCGGGCGATAACTCTTGCTTCCTTTGCAGGGAGGGCCGAAGTGGCTGCCAATGGCTGTGAGGAAGCAAGAAATCTGAAACAGCTGTGAAGTGGCATGAGGTGGCTTCTGCATCCGGTGTGTTGATGGTCTCTTCTCGATACGGGTCGGGGAAGGATTACCAGAGGCGGTGCAAGATGTCGCAATACCCAGAATATGTTGGGTTGGCCGACGGTGCTGGAATGGCGTGATTTTGCCAATCACAAGGAGCAAACTGTGGCTTCAAAGCTAGCTGAAGATCCTCGAATTGACCCACGTATCAAAGCGATATTCGGCGGTTGGGAGGTGCGTCCGTTGACTAACGTCGCGAGCCGCGAAGAGCTTATCGCAATCGAGAACAGCGACAGCGGCAAAGCGGCAGCCAGAGTGCTGAAGGCGTTTTTGAGCACTTGCGACGATGAAACCGTTGCGCCCTCAACCGGACTGACTATTCGAAACGAAAGCGTCGTCTCAAGTCCGGACGGCAATAAAATTAATATCCAGTTTATTCGTCCGAATAACAGCGAAGCACTACCATGCGTCTATTACATTCACGGCGGCGGAATGTACATGATGTCCTGTTACGAGAAAAATTTCCAAGCGTGGGGAAAGATTATCGCCGCCAATGGCGTCGCCGTCGCGATGGTCGACTTTCGCAACTCAATCTCGCCTTCGTCTGTTCCCGAGATTGCGCCATTTCCGGCTGGTCTCAACGACTGCGTCTCCGGCTTGAAGTGGGTTCGCGCGAACGCCGAGGCCCTGCATATCGACCCGAAGCGGATCATCATCGCTGGCGAAAGCGGTGGGGGCAATCTCACCCTTGCGACTGGGCTTAAACTCAAACGGGAGGGTGAGATCGATCTCATCAAGGGGCTATATGTGATCTGCCCTTACATTTCCGGCGAGTGGCCGTTGCCGCAGTATCCGTCCTCGGTCGAAAACAACGGGATCTTCCTTGAGTTGCATAATAATCGTGGCGCCATGTCGTATGGAATCGAAGAGTTCCGTGCCCGGAATCCCTTGGCCTGGCCCGCATTTGCGAGAGCCGCGGACGTGATTGGGTTCCCGCCGACCGTAATCAGCGTCAATGAGTGTGATCCGCTCCGCGACGAAGGAATCAACTTCTACCGGCTTCTCATGCACAATGGGGTGCGCACGCGCTGCCGACAGATGATGGGCATGATCCACGCCACCGAAGTGTTTCCGATCGCGTGTCCCGAAATCAGTCACGACACCGCGTCTGACATCGCGAATTTTTGTAAGGGCTGATCGACGAGTTTGCAGTCTTCGGCGAGGGATCAGCACATTATCGCAAGCGGTCGCGCCCTGCTCCGTAAAGTGTTCTTTCGCGCGTCAGAGTTGCCCGTCGCAAACGGGCTAAAACCATCTTACAGTTATCGATAAACGGATTTTTTTGACTCACTGCAGCATCGATCACGTTTATCGATAGTAAAAGGATCTCTCCTGCGACGAAGGAGCGGAAGATGTGGCGTGCGCCGCTCTATCGCACAAGGCCAGGAATGTTAAGAGTTTCAGCGTTATCCGCGTTTCCCAAGGCCGATCCACCGTTAAAGCCCCGAAGGCCTCGGTTCCTTGGCTCGCTTTGTAGCTGAACGCGAGGTCACCCGATGGTGCACTGGATATATTCCTTTCAGTTAATTCACGAGCTTACGGTCGAGGAATTCGCGAATCGTGGTTGCAATCTCGCCGGCATGCGTCTGAGGCGCGAAGTGGCCGGTGTCGTAAAAGTGAATCTCGGTGTCGGGATTATCACGCGTAAACGCTTTCGCCCCGGCAGGCAGGAAGAACGGGTCGCTCTTGCCCCACACCGCAAGCGTTGGCAGGCGTCGCGTCCGAAAGAACTCCTGGAACCTCGGGTAGAGCGCAACGTTGCTGGCGTAGTCCAGGAAAAGATCAAGCTGAATATCGACGTTCCCCGGTCGCGCCAAAAGTGCTGAGTCAAGCGAGTACGACTCCGGCGCCAGCTGTGCTTCGTCGGTCACCCCGTGCTGGTATTGGAGTTCGGTTGCTTCGGGCGTAAGGAAGCCGCGAAGTGCAGAGCGATTGGGGTCGTTCGGATCCTTCCAGTATTCCTGAATCGGATTCCAACCGTCGCTCAGCCCCACTTCGTAGGCATTGCCGTTTTGCGAAATGATTGCGGTTATGCGTTCGGGTTGTTTGAGGGCTAGGCGGAAGCCAACCGGCGCGCCGTAATCAAAAACGTATATCGCGAAACGCCGGAGCGCGATCGTATTCGTGAAATCGTCGATGATGCTAGCAAGATTATCGAAGGTGTAATTAAAAGACCCTCGATCCAGTGCTTCCGTGAAGCCAAAACCCGGCAAGTCCGGCGCAACCAGATGGTACCGATCTGCAAGCAACGGGATTAGCCCGCGGAACATGTGCGACAAAGTCGGAAAGCCATGGAGCAGCAGCAGCGCGGATGGGTTTGCTTCCCCGGCCTCGCGATAAAAAATTTTCATCCCGCCCCCGTTCGCCTTACGGTAATGCACTGCCGGTGAAATGATTTGAAGACTATTCATGATTCTTTTCCTTTGACTCTGCCGGGGTAGTGTCGCGGAGTTGGTAGAAAAAGTGAAAAGGCGTCAGGATCCGGCGAGTTGAGCCACAACTCACACCCGCTTGGCGGCGGGTGCCAGAGGATGACGCCATGGAGACGGATAGCAGGAGCGGGTGGCAAGGAAAAGGCGCGCTGGAGGATCTACTGCGCGAGCGGATTCGGGCCACGATCGAAACTATCATCGAAGAAGAACTGGAGGCTGCGCTGGGTGCTGGACGGTCGGAGCGCGTCGGTGCGATGCGTTCTGGCTACCGGCACGGCAAGCGCGCATGCAGGTTGACGACCAGCTTGGGTGCAACAACGATCACGATGCCGCGGGCGCGAATCGAAGACGCACAGGGCCAGAGCCGCGAGTGGCACAGCCGGATGATCCCGCGCTACCAGCGCCGTACCGAACGGGTCGACGAGGCGATTCTTGGGGTCTATCTGAGCGGCACCAATACCCGCCGGCTACGCGGCGCACTGGCCCCGCTGCTGCGTGGCGCGCCGCTATCGAAAGATGCAGTGTCGCGCCTGGTCGGGCGCCTGCGCGAAGACTTCGAGGCCTGGTGCCAACGTGACCTCGGCGAGCTGAAGATTCGTTATCTGTTTCTGGACGGCTGGTATCCACGGGTGCGGATCGGAAAAAAGCGTGTGCGAGTGCCGGTGCTGGTAACGCTGGGCGTGTGCGCCAACGGCCAACGGATGGTGCTCGATTTACGGCTGGCCGGAGGCGAGAGCGAGCAAGCCTGGCTCGACGCGGTGCGCTCCCTTGGCGTCCGCCATCTCGGGACTCCCGTGCTGGCGGTAATCGATGGCAATCCGGGACTGGCAGCAGCGCTTAAAATGCAATGGCCCCTGCTCGCGACCCAGCGTTGCACCAATCACAAATTGTGGAATCTGCTGGCCAAGGCCCCGGCCCATCTGCGCGAGGAACTGGCCGAGGATTATCGGCGCATGATCTATGCCTTTAGCCGCGAAGCGGTGGAACAGGCGCGCGTTGGCTTCCTGCGCAAGTGGAAGTTGCGTTGCAAGGCCGTCAGCACCAGCTTCGAGGAGGCCGGCGACGAACTCTTTACCTTTACCAGCTTCCCGAGCTCGCAATGGAAAGCGCTGCGTACCACCAACGCGCTGGAACGGATCAACGAAGAATTCCGACGGCGGACCAAAACCCAGGCCTCGCTCCCCAGCGAAGAGGCCGTGCTGTTCTTGCTCTTCGGCCTTCTGCGCAGTGGTCAAGTGAAGCTGCACCGCCTGATCGGCTGGCAGGATCTGATTAGTCCACAAATGGAAGCGGCATAGGTAACTAAATAGTCAATTGCTCGCTCGCCGATAGCTGATGCCAATTACTTTTCTACCAGTTGACCGACACCACCCTCTGCCGGACAGGTTAACGCTTCGTGCACAATTAGATGAATGATCAGATTTCGCCCTAATGAAATTGAAGACATCAGATCCTAAAAATATTGCTTAGACGGCTATGCACCTTTGAGCTAGTCCCAACTTATTCGAAGCATAGCCATCTTTGGTGTTGCTAACGGAAATTGAAAAGGCATAGACGTCTTTTCACAACATCATTCACAGCTTGAACCACTGGCGGCAAGATCTTATATGGCGCGACCTCGTCGGGATGCGCCTGCAGTGACTGCTGTAACCCGTGGCGCCACGCAAGCCGTAATTCTGTGTTAATGTGGACAATATTCATGCCTGCCTTGATTGCTTGCTGAAAGTCTTCGTCCCGCGTTCCAGAGCCGCCATGCAAAGTCATGAAAATACCGGCCTCCGCTTTGATCTCGCCTATTCGCGAAATATCCAAGCGTTTCTCCGCTTCACCATGGACCATGCTCTGCGTCAGGCCGTGCATATTCCCAACGGCTGGTGCGAGCACGTCCACCTTGGTGGCAGCGACGAACTGCTTCGCCTCCTGAGGCGTCGTTAGCACGCCGACCCCTTCAGGCACCTTCGCAAGAATCTCCGAGGAGGCGCCGATCCATCCGATTTCCCCTTCGACCAGGATCGTGGGGCTAATTGATTTGACAGCCTCGACTGCCTCTTTAGTGCGGGCGATGTTTTCATCGAAGGGCAGTGCGGAACCGTCAAAGATGATTTCGTCGAATCCTGCTCTTGCCGCCTCTTCGGCTTTGGCTATTGAATGTGTGTGGTCCGCATTCAGGAAGATCGGCTGGCCGAATTCTTCGCGAATACTTCTAACCAGGGCGGCTGCCTGCCGCACGCCGACGAACGCGCGCTCGCCCTCGGACACGCCCACCATCACGGGTAAATTCAATTCACTGGCGGCCAGGCTGACAGCCCAGAGAACTATAAGGTCTGAAAAATTGAAGTGACCGACCGCGACCTTGTTCTGTTGTGCCTCCTGCAAAATATCTTTGAACATTTTCATAATTGAACTCTATTCCTCCAGGCGGCATTAGAATCACTAATGGCTGCGGACATGATCGGCACGGCTCTCTCCTAGGCCGTGGTATATGGTTACTGACAGTGCCGCTTTCGTAAACGCTGCATGCCCCTGATTCCGCCGTAACCATTCCCCCGTTCCCGGATTGAAACATCATCATAGAGTTCGAATCCTCCACCCCCATTCACGCTCACCCTTCTCATGGCTACACCCTCGCCTCAATTCGAACGGGATTATTCGATGTTCGATAGAGCCGGAAGGTTACGAGCGCGACCAACGCATGCTATGAGGTTCCGCAAATCATCTTAGAGTCCGGGGCTTAGTAAATTGTCTCTACATTTTAAGAAAAGGAGCTGTAAACGGCTTGCGGCGTGAATCCGAATCAGCGTGCCCGATCAGAACCTGCCCGCCTGTCGGTGGATCGAGGTGAGCGGCGACCCCTGGCTATGAGACCCACGCCTCGTCGTGAGTTGTAACGCATTTGGGCTTGCGTCGCTCGTGGCCCGGAATTCCGCGTGTCCAGGCCGTTCGACGCTGAGGAATATACCGTGCGCCATCGCGGTGTCTGCGGTACTGCCGACCACGCAGGGTCAGTGAATAATCGCAACGACCCTTATAGAGATTTTGTATTCCGGCCAAATAATTATCCCAAAGACGTAACGCTCGTTCGGCATTAAGCATCTTAGCAACTAGGTCAGAGCGAGTGAGATGGCACGGAGGTGCTATGCATACGTCAGAGTTCGAAATCGATTCGCTAGCGGCGATTATCCTTGCAGGCGGCAACGGTACGAGGCTTTCGTCGCTCACGCGAAAGATAACCGGTAAAGACACCCCGAAGCAGTTCTGCTCGCTGTTTGGCAACGAGACGTTGTTGGAGCAAACGCGCCGGCGCGTAGCATTAGCCATTCCACCCAGTCGCACCATAACAGTTCTCGCCCGCGAACATGAACCTTATTTTAGATTGATGCATACTTCCACGCCGAACGTGATAGTACAGCCGAGCAATCGTGGCACCGCACCGGCCATCCTTTACGCACTTTTGCGATTGATCAAGTTGGGGCATCGCGGAGTCGTGGCCGTTTTTCCGGCTGACCATTATGTAAGTCACGAACATAGATTCATGCTCCACGTGCAGGCAGCGGCCAAGTCCGCTCTCCTGCACACAGACCAGCTCGTTCTTCTTGGCGTGAGAGCGGATAAGCCGGAAAGCCAATACGGATGGATCGAACCAGCAATTCCGGTCGATTTCCACGCCTTTGATCTTAGCGCTGTCGTGCGGGTAAAACGATTCTGGGAAAAACCGGATCCGAAGCTTGCGCTGGAGCTGCTGCGGAGAGGCTATCTCTGGAATACCTCAGTAATTGCCGGCACAGCGCGCGCTTTCCTGGATATCTTTGCAAGGGCGTTGCCGCAAGTTTACGGCTCACTCGCTCAGTTGATTCCTGTTTATGGCACCGCGAGGGAACAGGATGCCGTGGGCCGAGTCTATTCAGGAATGGAGGACTATGGGTTCTCGGATTCGGTCCTTTCTGAGTTCGCGGAAAATCTCAGTGTGCTTCCCGTTTTTGGGCTTGTCTGGAATGACCTTGGAGAGCCCGGCCGTGTCTTCGCCACGATCGATCAATTGGGCTATCGACCGAAATGGCTACAGGTGTGAATCCACAGCGGTTTCCTCTATGTCGGGAAAATTTGAGTCAATGCTCAGTGTGCAGCTCGGAGTGGTCTTTTGAGCAAACTAGTGCTTCAGCGGAAGTTGGGGTCGAGAATCTCCGCGATGATACTTGTGATCACTTGCCTTCAAGGTTGCGCGGAGTTCGGCGATCGGCCCGAATTTTATCCCGATAAGATGGCGCCTCAGCGCATTGACCGCGAGTGGGTGGCTCCATCCGACACGATCAACCAGAGCGAGATCGTGAGAGCCGCCGTCCAAGAACCGCACGTTTTCGCGACGGTTCAGAGAGGGCACGAATATAATCTTCCGGCGCTCATCGAGATAGCGCTTTCTAACAATCCTGAAACACAACGAGCCTGGAGCGCCGCTCGGTCAGCAGCTGCAAGCTTCGGCGCGGCTCAGGCTCCGTATTATCCACAATTAGGCTTCAGTTCGGACAATGGTTACCAACGCACGATGTTCCAACTGCCGGGCCTAGTCGGGACGCTCAAGCAATGGCAGGCGGACCCGATTGTAGCGATGAACTGGACACTTTTGGACTTCGACCGCCGCGCGTCGGCATCTGATAGCGCACGAGATCAACTAGTCGCGGCCAGTCTGGCCTTCAACCGCTCGATCCAAACCGTGGTGTTTAACACGGAGTCTGCCTTCTATGCACTCGATGCTGCCGATGGCGCCGTTATCGCGGCAGTGCAGAATCTCAATCTAGCACAGACGGACTTGGATGCAGTCCACCAGCGTGTTGATCTGGGTCTCGCCACGGAGCCTGAACTGCTGCTCGCTAAGGAAGGGGTTGCTCAGTCGCGTTACGAGCTCGCCAACGCTCAACTAATGGTGCGCGATGGTCAGGCAGAAATGGCGGTGGCGCTTGGAATAACCGCGGATCCACCTGTCAGAATCATAGGCCTTGAAAGCGAAACACCTCCTCCCGAATTGAATCGATCGGTAGAGGCCTTCATCGCCGAGGCGCGTCGCGAGCGGCCCGACCTCGCCGCGCAAGCGGCGAACCTGCGCGCCAGTGAAGCGGGTGTGAGACGGGCGTGCGCGCAGTTCTTTCCTGTGGTCGAGTTATCGACGAGTTATGGCGAGAATCTTTGGAACTTCAGCTTTCAGGTTCCGCGGACCGTCCAAACGGGACAGCCTCAGTATGCTGCTCTGCTGATGGTGAAATGGGACATTTTCACTGGTTTCGCCCGGCTCAACGACTTGCGCCGCGCCGAGAGTGATCGGGACGTTGCGCGTGCAGAACTCACGTCTGCGGAAATCAATACGATCGCTGAGATGTGGCGTGCATATTTCGAGCTGGACTCATCACGCAGCAAGTATACCTTCGCGCAGAGCCTAATCGCCTCATCTGAAGAATCCTACAGCGCCAACCTCGAAACGTACCGTCAGGGACTAAGCACTATAGTCGAACTATTGACTGCCGAACGGGACCTCGCCAACGCCCGCTACACACTAATACAGAGTAAGGCGCAGCTACTTACTTCCTATGCAGCCGTCGTCTATGCGGCCGGGGCGGTTCGCTCGAAATGATCGTGACAAGCAAGTCAGCACAACGAATCGGCATGCAGCTAGCAATGCTGACGCTGGCCGCATGCGACCCAGTGGTGAACATCGCGGGAGCGACCTTTCCCGCATGGCTGCTCTGTGCGATCGTCGGCGCAGTACTTGCCGCTACCTTCCGACCGGTATTTTCGGCGACCGGAATCGAGCCTCATCTCGGACCCCGGCTTTTGATTTACCCATGCCTCGCAGTCCTTGTCAGCTGCTTGGTCTACTTGAGTTTCTTCACACGCAGCTGAGGAATCTTGATGTCCGAATCGCAATCCCTCTCGGAGCAAACCTCGGTAAAGCCGCCGCCCTCACCACAACGGGATGGTGGCGCGTCATCGTTTGTCCACGCGCCGGATCGCGGTCTCTTCGCCGCGACCTCACAGGATGCCGCTAGTCTCAAAGTGATTGGCCGTACGATCGGTGCATCTATTGTCCTGGGAGCGATCGTTCTCGGCCTCCATATCACTCGCCTTTACTATGTATATCCGCGTACCGACGACGCTTATGTGCGTGCGAACATTGTTGGAGTTGCCGCGCACGTCAGCGGCCCGATCGTGCAGATGCCCATCGAAGACAATCAACATGTCAGCGAGGGCCAGCTTTTGTTCGAGGTAGATCCGAGACCATATCAGTCCGCTGCGGATAAGGCGGAGGCCGATCTTGCGTTGACCAATCTTCAAATTAAGGCGCTGGAGGACGCTATTCGCTCGGCGGGGTCGCGGGAAGCGCAGTTACAAGCCGAGCTCTCATACGACAGGCAATATTTGGGGCGGATCGAGCCACTGTTGAATCGGCACTTTGTTACCTCCAACGACGTCTTCAATGCGCGCAGCCGGGTTGACGCCGATGAGGCCGCTGTCGCAAGTGCACATAGCGAAGTGTCTAAAGCTCAAAACGACCTGGGGCAGTACGGCGGCTTTAATGCACGGCGCAAAGCCGCTGAAGCTGTCCTGTACGATGCTAAGCTCAATCTCGATTATTGCTACGTGCGCGCACCATTTGACGCATATGTAACCAATCTGAATACTGCCGTCGGCCAGTACGCTAACGAAGGCCACGAAGTATTGAGTCTGGTCGATAATCGGACCTGGTATGTATTGGCTAACTTTCGCGAAAACTTCCTAGGGCACATCCGGTCCGGGATGCACGCACAGGTATACCTCCTGAGTTATCCGAACGAGCGATTTCGCGGCCGCGTGCAGGGCGTCGGATGGGCGCTTTATCAAAATAACGGAGCAAGCATTGAGGGATTGCCGCAGGTCGAGGAGACGCTCAACTGGGTGCGACTTTCGCAAAGGTTTCCGGTCCGCATCGTTCTGGAACAAAGCGATACGGCGTTTCCTTTCCGCATGGGCGCAACCGCCGTCGTAACAATTCAGGGCGATCGCTGACAAGGGCGTATGGCAGGATTCATAGAGAAACAGTTCGGCATCCAACGGCGACTTGCCTGGCTGGATCGACTCGAAGCGCTCGTTGCACGCGAACTTGTTCCTGACGCCCGGAAGATCTGTGCCGCTCTGCGCATCTCCACGATTGTTACAATTGCAATTGGACTGGACGCGAGCTGTCACGTCAACAGTAAGTTAGACGCGGTAATTGTCTGGCTCTTGGCCGGCGCAGGACCAATGATGTCCATGCGGAAGGCCCTGGCATGGCAAATCGCGGTAATGCTCGCTCTCATCGCATCGCTGGTGATGGCGCGTGCATTGGCGGAGACACCGTGGTTGATGCTGCCGTTTGTCTTCGCTTGGATTTCATTTTCAACCTATCTGGGAGCGACGCGCAAGCTTGGCGCGGGCCTGATCCTTATACAGATAGTATGCCTCATTACATTCTACGACATCGTGTTTGGACCTCAGGAAATCGGTTGGAACGCAGCAGCCTCCTTCGATGCTAGCGCGGTTGCCTTTGGTGTGATCGTTCTGTTTGACAACTGGTTGTGGCCTGACCCGGGCGAGCCGATCCTGATGGAAGCTCTCGGAGTGAGCGCCGCGCGTGCCCGTTCGCAGCTTCTCGAAGCTTCCAACTTTTTTCTCGCTGGCGAGAGCGTAGCTCGGCCGCCATTGCCGGCACCGGCTTCCGACCTGCCTGCACATATGGCGCTTCTAGATAAAACGGTGGCAGAGGGCGCGTCCGAGCACCGCCGGGCGATCCTGCTTGCCGCGATCACGCGCGCCGCTCGCATCAGTATTGAACTGGATCGTTTTGTCACTGCGGCGCGAGAGAGACTGCCTCGAGAAATTCGCACAATGGTCCCGGGCGAAATTCAAGCGGCGGTAAGTGCGATCGCCGCTGCGCTCGACGATATCTCTCACAACCTGCCCGCGCGCATTGCTGAAGGCACGGAGGAGCAGACTCCCACTACCCGGACGCTTCTGCGCCTGGCGATGGACACTCTGGCGGCGCGCGTGATTGAGATAAGACCAGCATACATCGGCAAAGCCATTCCGGCGGAAATCGAAAATTTCGCGGAATTCATTGATTCATTGGCTCAGCTGGCCAGGCTCATCGAGCGCCCGCTGGATGAACCCCCGCGGCCATCAGCCACTGATCCGCCAAACATTCCTGTGTCACGATTAACCAAAGGTGCAGATCCTGCGGCTGTGCGTTATAGCTTGAAAGTCGGCTTATGCGTTGTGCTCTGCTATATAATCGGCCTCATCGGCCGGCGGCCGGAGTTATTCACTATACTGGTGACCGTATTAACTATCGCGACTCCCACCTATGGAGCAACCTTGCACAAGATGTACCTCCGAGTCGCCGGATTTGGTATCGGAGGAGCAGTTTCACTTCTGGCTATCATTATAATCTCGCCTAACTTCGAAACGCTCCCAGCTTATATGCTTGCGGCCTTCGCGTTCTTCTATCTATTTGCATACTCTTCCCTTGGTAATTCGAGGATTTCGTACGCAGGCAAGCAAATGGGGTTTATTTTTTCGCTGGTATTCGTTGGGTTGAGCCCATCGGTCGATATCTACGAGCCTCTTTGGCGCATTTGGGGCGTCCTGCTTGGCGACTTGGTCGTGGCGGTGGTCTTCTTTACCCTGTGGCCGGAATACGCTGGTGATTCCCTGTTGCCCAGACTACGAAGAGTCATTGCCAATATGCTGGCGCTAGCGCCAGGCGGCTCAGCATCGAGCAGCGAAGATCAAATCGTAAAGACGAACTCGGAAACGATCCGCGTGCTCACGGAATTCCTTGAGATTGCCGAGGACGCGCGGCTAGAAGGGCGCAGCTGTGCCGTCTACCATGATGGGATCGTCGAAGCGGCGGGGACTCTTCGCCGGATTGTGAACCGGCTGTCCTCGATCGCGACGGCGCGGGTGCTTACTCAAATGCCCCAACTGGACTCTGTAACGGAGTCGGCGCGCGAGCGGGTCTTCGATGTGATTCGTGCGCAGCTCAACTCGTGGCTGGCTTTTTTTAGCAGCGCCGAATGTTTCACCGCTTCCGCTGCCCGGGCGATCGCGCAGAAACACTCAGCCGATGAATTGGCGGATCCGCTCAAGGATTTCAGTTCACACCTGGAAGAGGGAGGGTTTGCTCGATTGGCAGCCTGGCCGCTCGAGCCGCGCCGTACGATGATGGCGGAGCTGGAGTCCGTGCGACGACTTGTGTTTCTTTTCTCCGACCTGAATCGGTATCTGGCGGATATTCCCGCCCCTCCGCGACGCGCTGCACGCATCACAACCCCCGAAACGTGATCCACCTTCAAATAGTAACATTATCATCACGGCCTCGATGTTGAGTTCACGCGCCGCATAAAAACACGAGGTCAAGCCCACTCTGCGTTCGCTGTAACTCCTTTCGGGCAAAGGACAATTCTCTTTGCGGCGAAGGAGCGCACGAAGGCTGAGTTTTGGCCACGTGCAAAGGGGACTTCCAAGGTCGCTACCCCGTCTTCGCCGCCTGGAGGGGAGAGCAGAAGTGCTGCCGTACCCCGTCGTGCAACATCAGGTTATGTGCCTCACCCTAGAATATGCGTGCCACAATCGACAAAAGTAACATTGCCGGTGATGTGGCGTGCGCCGTCGCTTACCAGAAAAGCCGCCATCGCTCCGACATCATCAGCGCTGAGCGGCATTTCGTGGAGCGGTGCTCTGCGCTCCGCCTCGCGCAGCAACTCCTCGAAGTCAGCCAACCCACCCGCCGCCCGCGTCAAGATCGGCCCCGGCGACAGGGCATTGACCCGGATGCGGCTCTTGCCCAATTCTGCCGCAAGATACTTGACCGCACCTTCGAGCGCCGATTTCACCGGCCCCATTATGTTGTAATGCTCGACGACTCGTTCACCGCCGTAATTGCTCGTGGTGAGTAGGCAACCGCCCGCCGTCATCAGCGGCTCAGCGAAGTGCGCCATGCGGATGAAGGAATAGCAGGAAATATCCATCGCGGTCAGAAACCCCTGGCGTGAACAGTCTGACACGCGGCCATGCAGATCCTCTTTCGGCGCGAAGGCGATAGCGTGTAGCAGAAAATCGAGCTTCCCCCATTTGGCATTAACGGCATTAAATACGGCTTCCATCTGGGCCTCGTCGCGCACGTCCAGCGGTAGAATCACCGATGCTCCGACTTGCTGCGCCAGCGGGCGCACATGAGGTTCTGCCTTCAGATTCAGATAAGTGACGGCCAGTTCCGCGCCTTCAGCCTGAAATGCTTTCGCGCAGCCCCACGCAATCGAATGCTCATTGGCGATACCGACCACCAGCCCTTTTTTACCCGCAAGCATCTGGGTCATACCGCTTTTCTTTGCTCCGGTTTCGCCAGTTTAGATGGCGGCTGGGGAACTTCTCTGGTGCTGGCACACTTGCCACACCATACGAAGACTGCTGGTTAGATGCGATCAGCAAAGCATGAGTTACGCTACCTGGAAAGCAGGCCGACTCAAACCGGCCCTATTGCTCACTTTTATAAGTCCAATGTCTAACATGCGTACTTTGCAAGGGCTGCGGGCCGTGACCTGCAACTCATACGCGGCCTGCAATGGAAAGATAATAAAGACCGAGACTAAGCGCGGCTAACTTCTTTCGAGGATAATTCTCATTGTCTCACTGAACGTCAAGCTCCATCACGACCGCTTTCTAAGAACCTCATACCTGCTCCGGCTAAATGGTGTTAATCGGGATTGGTGACGGCGGACGCCGCTGTAACCTTTGGCATCGCTCCGTCATCACAGAACCAGTACCGGGTTGGTCGCGTTGGTGGCCCTTCAGGAGGAAAAGGATGAGCATTATCGATAAGGCGCTAGAGGCAAACCGCAACTATGCGAAAGGTTACGATCCAGCGCTGGGCAAGCGTCCGGCCCCCAAAATCGCAGTTG
>Ga0335072_10010019_pt1 | contig 13648 bp, 11 predicted proteins | sample Lox_Sample_21_FD_206725 | JGI IMG/M metagenome (GOLD analysis project Ga0335072, IMG submission 206725) | Soil microbial communities from Loxahatchee National Wildlife Refuge, Florida, United States - Lox_Sample_2.1 | ecosystem: Environmental > Terrestrial > Soil > Wetlands | place: USA...
GCCGCAGGCAAAGCGGCCCACGTAAGGCGACTTGTCGTCGACCGATCACGGTGCGGCTTAGAAGTAAGTCCTGCCCCGCCGGGGGATCCGATGTCCCCTGGGTAGGGAGAAGACCAGTAGTGGCACAAGTAGCCGCGAACCTCTCAGCAGGCGGATGTGGGGTAGAAGACCAGGTCGGCCGGACGGGTGCCGCTCATGACCCGGACACGAAGGGAGTTCCTGAGTGGACATCATCTTCACGGCCCGGCACACCGACATGCTGGAGCGGTTCCGGACGTATGCGTCAGGCAAGCTGGCGAAGATCGAGAAGCTGGATACCAAGACCATTCGGATCGACGTCGAGGTAACGGCGGAGCACAATCCGCGGCAGACGCAGAGCAAGGAACGAGTCGAGCTGACAGTCACCTCGCGCGGCCCCGCCATTCGCGCAGAGGCGGCAGCGGCGGATCGGTACGCGGCGTTTGACCTGGCATTCGGGAAGCTGGAGTCGCGGTTGCGGCGCGCCTGCGACCGGCGCAAGGACCGTCACGGAGCGCACGCGGCGATCCGGCTGTCCGACCTCCCCGAGGCGGACCTGGCATCAGAAGCTGAACTCCCGGCGATCAGGCTGGGAGCCGGTGGCGGCCTGCTGGCTAGTAACGCGGCCGCGGCCACTGCGGCGATGGCTGCCGCCGCCGACCGCGCCGAAGCCGCTGAGCGGGCAGAGACCGCCGAGACCAGTGCGGCGGAAGCCAGGATGGCCGCCGGCGGTAGCGCTGTCAGGCGGGGCGCGGTAGCCGCAGGGGCGGCCGGCCCGCAGGATGTGGCCGCTGGCGAAGCGCCGAGCTCCGCTGATGCTGACAACGAGCACCTCGTGGAAATTGACACGCAGGGCGATCGCCCCCTAGTCGTGCGAGAGAAGTTCCACGCCGCGGACCCGATGGGAATTGATCAGGCGCTCTTCGAGATGGAGCTCGTAGGCCACGACTTCTTCCTGTTCACCGACAAGGCCTCCGGTCTGCCGAGCGTGGTCTACCGGCGCCGTGGCTACAAATACGGTGTCATCAGGCTGACGGATGCACACGCGCCAGTCGGCGTCGGAGCTGACCCCCGGGCCGACGTCAGCAGTTCTTGAGCCTGGGCTAACGTCCCTGGTAACCCGGCGTAGCTGGGCCGCATCCCGACTCAGCCGCCGATTCCGCCACATTTGCCGCCACGCCGGTCTAAGTCTTGGACTTGCAACCCGCGCCTGGTTCGGAGAGAGTTCAGGCACGGGCAACGCGGGGTCGGGATCTGGCGGGCCGGGCGGGGATAGCTGGCCCGGTTCGCTAAGGAGGCAAGATCATGGGCCGCAGTGCCGGCGTCAGCCCGCAGGCACCCGACGAAGAGGCGGGGTCTGCTGTGGCCGGTGCTGATACGCGCTCAACATCAGGCGGGAACGAGGCGGCCAGGGCGGATGCCGCCCGCTCGTCGGCTGCGGATCCGATCCGCACACTGATCGTGGACGATCATGCGCTGTTTCGCCGCGGGCTGGAGATGGTCCTTGAGTCAGAGCCGGACATCGAGCTCGTCGGCGAGGCCAGCGATGGCGAGGAGGCAGTCAGCAAGGCTGGCGAGTCGCTGCCTGACGTCATCTTGATGGACATCCGGATGCCGCGCAGCAGCGGAATCGAGGCCTGCCGGGCACTCAAGGACACTGCCCCAAGCGCCAAGATCGTAATGCTGACGATCAGCGACGAGGAAGAAGACCTGTTCGAGGCGATCAGGGCCGGCGCCAGCGGCTACCTGCTCAAGGACATCCCGCTCGACGAGGTCGCTGACACGGTGCGCGCGGTGTACGGCGGTCAGTCGCTCATCAGTCCGTCGATGGCCGGCAAGCTGCTCACCGAGTTCGCCGCGCTCGCCAGGCGTGACGAGGAGGAGCCACCGCAGCAGGTTCCGGCTCCGCGCCTCACTGAGCGCGAGATCCAGGTACTGCGGCTGGTCGCCCGCGGGATGAACAACCGGGACATCGCCAAGGAGCTGTTCATCTCCGAGAACACCGTGAAGAACCACGTGCGCAACATCCTGGAGAAGCTGCAGATCCACTCCCGGATGGAGGCCGTCATGGTGGCGGTGCGGGAGAAGCTCATCGAGTTCGGCTGACGGGCGAGCGCTGGTCAGGGCGGGAGAAAGCTCATCGAGTGCGGCTGACTCATGAAACTTGTCAGGTGTCGCCTGACGCTGTAAGGTGTCGCCTGACGTTGTCAGGTAACTCCTGACATCAGCCGAGCCAAAGAGGACCCGAACATGGCCGTCAGCGAGTTGCATTCAAGCATCGCCTGCTCGTTCTGCCGGAAGGCCCCAGACGCGGTTGCGAAGCTAGTCGCCGGCCCCGGCGTCTTCATCTGCAATGAGTGCGTCAGCCTTTGCGCCGACCTCGTTGCCATCCCAGCCGAGGGCACGCCGGAGGAACGGGTGGCCAGCTGGGAGCGGAACATGTCGGACGAAGACCTGCTGGGGCATCTGCCCCGGGTCGCCGCCGCAGCGCATCAGGTGGAAGAGCAGCTAGCCGAGTGGGTACGCAAGGCGCGCAGCCGCGGGATCACATGGACGCGGATCGGTGAGTCACTGGGCATGACCCGCCAGTCGGCCTGGGAGCGGTTCTCGGGCGAGGACTGAGCGCGTCGCGGATCCGGGGCCGTGCCGGGCTGGTCAGGCGCCTCGGTGGGCGAGGGCGGATTGCAGCCGGGGTTCGAGTGCGGCTAGCTCGACCGTTTGCAGCTTGACGCTGTCACAGCCGACCCAGGAGGCTGCCTCAACTAGCGCCTGCGCCATCGGCTCGGCAGCACTGGGCTTGTCCATCGTCAGCTTGCGGGCGATCAGCGTGCTGCCGCTCCGGGCCGGATCGACCCGGCCGACTAGGCGCCCGCCTGCCAGCAACGGCATGGTGAAGTACCCGTGGACCCGCTTGGCCTGCGGTACGTAAGCCTCAAGGCTGTGCTCGAAGCCAAATATCCGCATTGTCCGCTTCCGGTCCCATGCGAGGGAGTCGAACGGCGAGAGCAGCGTTGTCCGGTGCCGACCTCGGCGCATCGCAAGGTCGGGCAGCTGCGGATCAAGCCACGCCCGCGCGACAGGACCACGCGCGGGGGCCGCGATCTCGACTGGCACCAGACCGGCCGCCGCCGCCGAGCCAGCCGCGGTGAGCGCCCAGCCGTCCTGGCGGATGCCCGCCCCGCCGTACTTGAGGCGCTGGTAGTCGGCGAGATCAGCCTGAGTCACCACGCCCAGAGCCCGCCCGGCAACGGCAGCCAGCCGGATGAGGCATTCCTCGTCGGTGAGCCCGGCGTCAATCAGGCCAGGTGGCAGTACTCGCTCCGGGAGGTCATACACCCTGCGCCAGCCGACCCGGCGGGCGCAGATGACCTCGCCCGTGTCCAGCAGCCACTCGACTGCGATCTTGGTATCGGACCAGTCCCACCACGGGCCGCCGTTCTTGGCGCCGCCGAGCTCGGTGGCGGTGAGCGGCCCTTCCGCCCGGATCCTGGCCAGCACCTGTTCACAGACCTCAGGATGGCTCTGGTGCCAGCGCCGACCGCGCTCCCTGAAGGCCCGGCGGCGGAACTCGTAATACGGCCACTCCTCGATCGGCAGCACGCACGCGGCGTGTGACCAGTACTCAAAGGCGGCCGGTCGCCGAGCGTGCCAGTAGGCCGCTTCGACTTTCGCCCGGCCGATGGCGCCAAGCCGTGCATAGGCCACGAGCTCGTGCGAGCGCGCCAGCACGCTGATGGTGTCCAGCTGTACACCGCCGAGCCGCCTGAGCATGGCGGGCACGCCCCCGCGCCTGGCGTCGGCGCCGATAAAGCCCTGGGCATAGAGCGTGATGAGCCGCGCCTCGTCCTGGCTCAGGGTGAACTCGGGAGGCGGGAGCTGGAGGGCCACGACACGAGGCTAGCGGCTCGCGCTGACTGTTTTAGCTGATCAACAGCGCTTCCGGCGCGGTCGGCCAGCCACCGTGGAAACGACGTTTCATGCGAGCGGCGACCGCAAAGCATCCCAAATAAGGACACGAATTCGTTCGCTTGCATGAAAGGTCGCGTGATCACGAACGCGAGCTCGCATCTGCCGGTGATTTGTCCGTTCTGGGATTTAATACCAGTCGTCGAAGACGCCGACCGCCAGGCCGAGCAGCGCACCAACCCCGGCAAGGGCGACCCCCAGCCAGAACAGCCACCAGGTCGGCCCGAAGACCAGCGCGAGGCCGCCGACCACGAACGCGACCATGATCAGCGAAACCGCGAACCACGAGATAGCGCGCCCGTGGAACGACGGGAAATGGACGGGGGTCCCAGGCACCTGAGAGACAAACGGGACGACCTCCTCGCCCCCACCCGCGGCGGCTCCGGCGGTCGCTGCCGTGGCGCCTGAGGCCGGTGTCACGGCTCCGCTCGCAGTGCCTGGCCCGAACTGCTGCGCCATGAGCGCTGCTCCTCTCCTACTGCCTGTCGTCCTACCGCCTGTCGTTGTACATATCATTGTGGTCAAGGGCCCGCCATGAGGTGCACTCGACCCCATGGATCAGTGTGCCGGACCGGTTCTGCGTGCGCGGACTCGGCTTCGCCGGCTAAGTCGCCTACGATGACGATGAGGCAGGAACGCGGCCTGCTGCCGTGCCGTTGAACTGCTAGAGAACTACTACGCAATCGCCAGGAAGCCGTTGCTAGCTGCTGAGCTGCAGCTAGCAGTCGGTTAGCCGCTAAATGAACGCCAGGCCCGGCCAGGAAGATCTGCAGGGAGCGCGACGAAAAGTGCCAGTCATCATCGATAACCTCCTCCGCGCTGGCGAGGGCAAGACGCTGCGCAAGCTCAAGGCCATCGTGAGCCAGATCAACTCGATCGAGGACGACTTCAAGGCGCTGACCGACGCCGAGCTGCGGGCGATGACCGGCGAGCTCAGGCAGCGGCACAAGGACGGCGAGTCCCTCGACGACCTGCTGCCGGAGGCGTTCGCCACGGTGCGGGAAGCATCCACCAGGGTGCTCGGCCAGCGGCATTTCGACGTGCAGCTGATGGGCGGCGGTGCGCTGCACCTGGGCAACATCGCTGAGATGAAGACCGGTGAGGGCAAGACCCTGACGGCCGTACTGCCCTGCTACCTGAACGCGCTGACCGGCCGCGGTGTCCACGTGGTCACGGTCAACGACTACCTGGCTAAGTACCACGCCGAGTGGATGGGCCGGGTGCACAGGTTCCTGGGCCTGGAGGTCGGGGTGATCCTGGCGAACATGGATCCGGATGAGCGCCGCAGGCAGTACGCCGCCGACATCACGTATGGCACGAACAACGAATTCGGCTTCGACTACCTGCGCGACAACATGGCCTGGGGGCTTGAGGAGTGTGTCCAGCGCGGCCACTACTTCGCCATCGTTGACGAGGTGGACTCCATCCTGATCGACGAGGCGCGCACGCCGCTGATCATCAGCGGGCCGGTCGATCAGAACAGCATCTGGTACCAGGAGTTCGCCAAGATCGCCCCGCGGCTGCGGCGCGGTGAAGACGGCGAGGGCGATTACGAGGTCGACGAGAAGAAGCGGACCGTCGGCATCCTCGAGTCTGGCGTGGAGAAGGTCGAGGACTGGCTCGGCATCGACAACCTCTATGAGAGCGTGAACACGCCGCTGATCAGCTTCCTCAACAACTCCATCAAGGCCAAGGAGCTCTACACCAAGGACAAGGACTACGTCGTGATGAACGGCGAGGTCCTCATCGTCGATGAGTTCACCGGGCGGATCCTGCACGGGCGCCGCTGGAGTGAGGGCATGCACCAGGCCGTGGAGGCCAAGGAGGGCGTGCAGATCAAGGACGAGAACCAGACTCTCGCCACGATCACCCTGCAGAACTACTTCCGGCTCTACGAGAAGCTCTCGGGCATGACCGGAACGGCGCTGACTGAGGCTAATGAGTTCCACCAGACCTACGGCCTTGGCGTGGTTCCGATCCCGACGAATATGCCGATGATCCGGGCGGACCAGCCCGACCTGGTGTACCAGACCCAGGAAGCCAAGTACGAGGCGCTGACCGAGGACATCGCCGAGCGGCATGCTAAGGGCCAGCCGGTGCTCGTCGGCACCACCAGCGTCGAGAAGTCCGAGCTGGTGTCGCGGCTGCTCAAGCGCAAGGGCGTGCCGCACGAGGTGCTGAACGCCAAGTACCACGAGCAGGAAGCGGCGATCGTGGCCAAGGCGGGCCACAAGGGCGCGGTCACGGTGGCGACGAACATGGCCGGCCGCGGTACCGACATCATGCTGGGCGGGAACCCGGAGTTCCTCGCCGACCTGCAGTTGCACCAGCGGGGCCTGTCACCGGTCGAGACACCCGATGACTATGAGGCAGCCTGGCCGGAGGCGGTTGAGAAGTGCCGCAAGGCGGTGGCCGAAGAGCACGAGGAGGTTGTCGAGCTCGGCGGCCTGTACGTGCTCGGCACCGAGCGGCATGAGTCGCGCCGCATCGACAACCAGTTGCGCGGCCGGTCCGGGCGGCAGGGCGACCCCGGTGAGTCAAGGTTCTACCTCTCACTCGAAGACGAGCTGATGGTCCGGTTCAACGGCGACAAGATCGCGCACCTGATGCAGCTGATGAAGACGCCGCCGGATATGCCGCTGGAATCCAAGCCGGTCAGCCGGGCAATCCGCTCGGCTCAGTCCAACGTCGAGTCCCTCAACTTCGAGATCCGCAAGGACGTGCTGAAGTACGACGACGTCATGAACCGGCAGCGCAAGGTCGTTTACGACGAACGCCGGCAGGTGCTGGAAGGCGCGGACCTGGAGCCGCAGATCAGCGGCATGATCGACGACGTGATCGACGAGTACGTCAAGGGCGCCACCGCCGAGGGTTTCCCAGAGGAGTGGGACCTGGACAAGCTGTGGCGGGCGCTCAAGCAGCTCTATCCGGTCGGCATCACCGTGAACGACGTAGTCGAGGAAGCAGGCGGCGAGCGCGCGCACCTGACCAGGGAGGAACTGACCGAGTCGATCAATGCCGACGCTCACGATGCCTATGCGAAGCGCGAGCAGGAGCTCACGCCAGAAGTGATGCGGGAGGTGGAGCGCCGCGTCGTGCTGTCGGTGCTGGACCGGAAGTGGCGCGAGCACCTCTACGAGATGGACTATCTGCGCGAGGGCGTCAGCCTGCGCGGTTACGGCCAGCGCGACCCGCTGATCGAGTACCAGCGCGAGGGCTACGACATGTTCACCGCGATGATGGACGGGATCAAGGAGGACTCGGTCGGCAGCCTGTTCAACCTGCAAGTCCAGGTTCAGGAGAACCCGATCCTGGCACAGGACGGCGCCGACGGCGCGCCTCTGGCAGGCCCGGTCATCAGCATGGCCCCGCCCACGGCGCCCGCCGCCCCGCCTGGGGTCGCACCGCCTGCTGCCCCGCAGGCCGGCTCGCCGCGCCAGCCAGCACCGGCAGCCCAGCCAGCCCAGGCCGGCGGGAGGGCGGGCAGGCACGCCCAGCCTGCCCGCAGGGCAACGCAGAGCGCAGCCCCCGAGGACGAGTCCGCGCTTCCGGCCGGCCTTGCTCGCGGGCTTGCCAGGCCGCAGCGCCAGGGGAGCCTCAGCTACAGCGCGCCGAGCGATGATGCGTCCGGCCGGGCTCAGCACTCGACCGGCTCGGCATCCGATGCCAACTACGCCAATGTCGGCCGGAACGCGCCCTGCCCCTGCGGCTCGGGCAAGAAGTTCAAGCAGTGCCACGGAGATCCGCGCAACCGCTAGCCGGACATCGTCGTCAGGCTGACTCGATAGCCGTACAGCACCAGCGGTTGCTGCCCGGCCGGCACGGCGTGGTCTGCTCGTGCTCGAGACGGAGAGCGAGCGCGCGGACTCGGGGCCCGAATCCGACAACTGCGGTCAGCTCGAGCACGCCTGCAGCAGGCGCTGAGGCGATGACCCGGCGCACCCTGGGCCGCTGGTCGCTGGCCAGCATCGGTCCGAGCTGACGGATCCGGCTGCGGGCCTGCTCGCTGGTCCACGGTGTCAGCTGCTTGGCGGGCCTAGAGCCGGCCAGTGTCTCGGCCAGGACCTGCGCGAACTGGCTCGGCCAGCCCGCGGCCGGGTCCGGTCGCGGCGATTCGTCGGCCGGGTCGGGGCACGAGCCGGTGGGGGAGGAGTCGCCGGGCTCTTGGCCCGCCTGCTCGGCCGCGGCCGGTTCGGCGTGGACCGGCCGGTCAGTTACCTCGTTCCCGGCATAAGGGTCGTTGGCATTAACCGCTGCCTCATCGTCATACGGTGGCGCCGGATCAGGCACAGCAAGCCGGCGGACTGCGACGACATCCGGCAGCGGGGCCTCCCGGCCGGGCTCGCGCAGGCGGGTGGGAAGCATCGGCACGACGGCCGGCCTGGCCGGGAGACCAGGTTCAAGGCCAGGCTGCGCGGGCTGGTTATGTGGTTCGAGCGGCGCCCCGGCTAACTGCGGGGGCGGCGGCGGGTTCTGTGTCATGCCTGTGAGTTGTACTCGCGGCCGGTGACATTTCCGGCCCTGGAATGCCGCGCCGCTGGTCCTGGTTCAATTGCTTAGTCACGAAACAACCTTCAGGAGATGACCGTGTCGTCACTGCCCCCGCTGGTCGAACCGGCCGCCAACCTCACGATTGACGAGGTGAAGCGCTACTCGCGCCACCTGATCATCCCCGAGGTCGGCATGACCGGGCAGAAGCGGCTCAAGAACGCCAGGGTGCTGTGCGTCGGCGCGGGCGGCCTGGGCTCGCCGGCCCTGCTCTACCTGGCGGCGGCAGGCGTCGGGACGCTGGGTGTGATCGACTTCGACGTGGTTGACGAGTCCAACCTGCAGCGCCAGATCATCCACGGGCAGTCGGATATCGGCAAGCTGAAGGCGGAGTCGGCTCGTGAGAGCATCGCCGAGATCAATCCCTACGTGAACGTTCAGGTGCACACCGAGGCCCTGAGTAACGACAACGTCATGGAGATCTTTTCCGGCTACGACCTGATCGTCGACGGGACCGACAATTTCGCCACCCGGTACATGGTGAACGACGCCTGCGTCCTGCTCGGCAAGCCGTACGTGTGGGGCTCGATCTTCCGCTTCGACGGCCAGGCCAGCGTCTTCTGGGCCGAGTACGGTCCGTGCTATCGCTGCCTGTACCCGGACCCGCCGCCACCGGGCATGGTGCCCTCCTGCGCCGAGGGCGGCGTGCTTGGCGTGCTCTGCGCGTCGATCGGCTCGATTCAGGTCACCGAGGCGATCAAGCTGCTGACCGGCATCGGCGAATCGCTGGTCGGGCGCCTGATGATCTACGACGCCCTGGAGATGAGCTATCGCACGGTGCGGGTGCGCAAGGACCCCGAGTGCGCGATCTGCGGCAAGAATCCGACGATCACCGGCCTCATCGACTACGACGCGTTCTGCGGCGCCGTCTCCGAGGACGCCGCAGCGGCGGCCTCCGGCTCGACCATTACCGCGACAGACCTGAAGGACATGCTTGACCGGGGGGATGACATCTTCCTGGTCGACGTGCGCGAGCCGAACGAGTACGAGATCGTCTCTATTCCGGGCGCGACGCTGATCCCGAAGGACCAGTTCCTGACCGGCGTGGCGCTGGAGAAGCTGCCACAGGACAGGCGGATCGTGCTGCACTGCAAGAGCGGCGCCCGAAGTGCTGAGGCGCTGGCGGTGGTCAAGAATGCCGGGTTCTCCGACGCTGTCCACGTCGGCGGCGGCGTCCTGGCCTGGATCAACCAGGTAGACCCGAGCCTGCCAACGTACTAATGGGTGCCAGGGCGGAACCGCCGGCTCGGCTGAGGCCGTAAAATCCCCGTGTGAAATGGCAGCCGGAGCCCGACCAGCGCTGGCCGGAAGGTCCCGGCAGCGATCAGGGCCAGTTGGCTCCTGGCAGCCAGCCGCAAGCCACGCCGCCTCCTCCGAGCACCGGCTCACTGCGGCGCCGGGTGCGGCAGGGCGCCTTCAGCGTGGTCCTGACCGCTGGACTGGCCGGGCTGGCCCTGTCGGCGGTCGGTATCGCTCATCAGCTGCTGCCGCGCCGGTTCACCTCCGCGCAGCGCCGCGCGATCTCAGCCTGGGAGATGGAACGGCGCTGGCGTGCCCTGCCGGCCGGTGAGATCTTTCCGGCCACGGTGTCGTACCAGCTGCCCAGCTATGATCTCGGCGCGACCAGCAACCTGGTGCTGGACGCCCGCCGCCTGGGGATTGGCCCGGCGACAAAGTGCTCCTCGGCAGTAACCGGGAAGGCCATCCGGGTCCTCAGCGAGCAGGGCTGCTCGGGCGCTCTTCGGGCAACCTACGTCGACTCCTCTGGCAGCATGGTGGCAACCGTCACGGTAGCTGTGCTTCCCAGCACATCGGCTGCCGACAATGCGATCAGTGCCCTGCCTGGTGCCGGCACCGGCCTGATGGTCAGCCGCCCGCTGCGGATCGCCCGCACGGCAGCCGCCGGGTTCGATGACGACGATCGGGAGCTATCTCGCACCGAAGCGGTCGGCCCGTACGTGATCATGGTTACGGTCGGTTTCTCGGATGGCCGACACCGCATGCGCCTGACCGATCCCTACGTGAACACCGAGATGGACAGCCTGGTCAGCGGCCTGACGGGCGCGGCCACCGCTAAGCTCGGCGCGCCACTGCCGGTTCCGTCGTGCCCAGGGGCGCCCGGATGCTGAGTTCCCGCGATCGCCGGCTGAGCTGGCCCTGGGAGGGCCGGCGTCTGCCGGGCCGTGGCTTGTCGGCCCGGCGCTTGTCGGCCCGGCGTCCGCCGAGCCGTGGCCGGGTAAGCCGTCGCTGGCGGGGAACGGCGCTGGCGCTGGCGGTCGCAGTGCCCGTCGGGTTCGGAGCGGCCGCGCTAGCGCCGGCGGTCTCAGCCCGCGCCGACGCCGTCCGGAGCACCCAGACGTGGGTGCTCGACGACCTGCACCTCGTGCCGGCCTGGAATGTGACGCGGGGCCAGGGTGTCGTCGTGGCTGTTATCGACAGCGGCGTCAATCCCGACGTAGACGACCTGACTGGCAGCGTGATTACCGGGCCGAACCTCAGTGGCGTGGACACATCGCCGTTGAATGCGGGCTGGGGCGTGCACGGCACCTGGATGGCGTCGCTGATCGCCGGGCACGGGCACGGATTCGATGACGACAGCGGGATCATCGGCGCTGCGCCCGCGGCCAAGGTGCTATCGATCCGGGTAATCACCGACTCTGCCGACCCGCATCACCGGGAGTATGAACACGAGCCAGCCGCCAAGGGACAGCGCGAGCTTGCTGCCGCAATCAGGTATGCCGTCTCGCACGGTGCCAAGGTGATCGGCATGTCGCTTGGCTACGGCGAGCCGAGCTCACCGGTGCGGGCGGCCCTTCAGGAGGCCTATGAGCACGACGTCGTAGTGGTCGCGTCGGCGGGAAACTCCGGCGACGCGGCAGGCGCCGCCGGCACCGGGTCCGCCCCGTACTCCTACCCTGCCGATTATCCGGGCGTACTCTCCGTCGGGGCGGTAAACAGCAGCAACCAGGTGGCCAGCTTCTCCAGCGAGAACCAGTCGGTCCAGGTTGCCGCGCCTGGTTACAAGGTCCCGGCAGAAGGCCGGGACGGGAACTACTGGTACGTCAGCGGTACCAGCCCAGCGTGCGCTCTCACGGCCGGAGTTGCGGCGCTGATCAAGGCGAAGTACCCCCGCCTGACCGACCCTCAGGTCATCTCGGCCATCACCAGCTCGACGGACCCGAGCACGCGGCCGCCGGGCGGATACGACCAGCAGATCGGTTTTGGAGTCGTTGACGCCGCCGCGGCGCTTACCGCCGCCAGAAAGCTGTCGAAAGCCGCGCCGCCGCCGCCAGGCCTGGCCTCGGCCGCCCATTTCGGCGGTGGAGTGTCAGCGATCCCGGCACCGCCGGTGACGCCGCGCCCCCCGGCAGCCCTGATCTTGTATTGCCTGCTCGGGGCGGTTTGCCTGGCAGTCGTCGCGCTAGCGACCAGCAGGCTGCTCGGGCAGCGAGAGACCGCGACCGCAGACTCCTCGCCGGGCGGCGGTGGCCGTGCCAGCCATGCGAGTAACCTGCCGCCTCGCGCCGCCGGGATGGATGGGCCGCCGCCACCGGCGCGCCACGCCGCGCCCCGCGGCCGCGGCCACCAGGACCCAGGAGCGCCGTGACCGTCCGCGAGGCGGGCGGAGCCGACTATTCGGGCCCGGACGACTCAGCGGGCCCGGAAGACTCAGCGGGCCCGGAAGATTACGCGAACCGGGTGCTGGACGTGGTCGACGCGATCCCGTCCGGCACCGTCATGTCGTACGGCGACGTCGCCGAGTTCCTGGGACGCGGCGGCCCGCGCCAGGTCGGCCGCGTCATGGCCCTATGGGGCGGCGGTGTCGCGTGGTGGCGGGTGGTGCACGCAGACGGATCGTTGCTGGCTGGTCACGAGCGAGCTGCTCTGGCCCGATACGAGGAAGAAAACACGCCGCTGCGCCGTCCGCCCGGCGGGACTCCGCGGATTGATATGCGACTCGCCCGCTGGCGTGGCTAGCCACTGACTGTCGGCAGCGTCTGCTGGAATGCAAGGCGAGATGGACACCAATCCGCTTGCTTATCGTCTCGTCCGGCTGCCAGGGCCGGTCGCGGAGCCGCCGCGCCTGGACGATGCGCAGCGGCACGTCGTAGAGCACGCGGGCGGCCCGCTGCTGGTGCTCGCCGGACCGGGCACGGGCAAGACGACCACCATTGTCGAAGCTGTCGTCGACCGCGTCGGCAGGCGCGGGATCGACCCTGGCCGGGTGCTCGTGCTCACCTTCAGCCGCAAGGCAGCGGCTGAACTACGGGAGCGGATCACGCTGCGGCTTGACCGCACCGTCCGGCAGCCGCTGGCGATGACCTTCCACAGTTATGCGTACGCGCTGGCGCGGCGAGAGTACGCCCTCGCTGGCGAGCAGCCGCCGATACTGCTGCCGGGCCCGGAGCAGCTGCTCGAGGTACGCAGGCTATTGCGCGGCGAGGCCGCCGATGGTGGTAACGGCTGGCCTGAGCGCCTTCGGCCCGCGCTTGGCACCAGGGGGTTCGCCGCGGAGCTGCGCGACTTCCTGCTGCGCGCCGCCGAGCGCGGCCTCGACGGCGGCGCTCTGGCGGCGCTCGGCCGGGAGCACGGCAGGGACGACTGGGTCGCGGCCGGCCGTTTCCTCGGCTCCTATGCGGCCAGGTTCGACCTAGCCCCGGTGCCGGCCTACGACTACGCGGAGATCATCAGGATTGCTGGGGCGCTGCTGCGCCGTGCTGCGGTGCGAGCGCGCGAGCAGGAAGCCTACGACGCCGTGCTCGTCGATGAGTACCAGGACACCGACCCTGCGCAGGAGGAGCTGCTGATCCAGCTCGCTGGCGACGGCCGGGAGCTCATCGCCGTCGGCGACCCGGATCAGTCGATCTACGCGTTCCGTGGCGCGGACGTGGACGCGATCCGTCGCTTCCCGGATCGCTTCCGCACACCCGACGGACAGCCGGCTGACGTGGTCGCGCTGCGTACCAGCCGGCGTAGCGGCACTGTGCTGCTCGCTGCCTCCCGCCGGGTTGCTGACAGGCTGCCGAGGGCGGTCGGCGGCCAGGATGTGGCGGCCAGCCGGGTTCACCGACAGCTGGTTCCGCTGGATGGCGCCGAGCCTGGCCGGGTTCGGATC
>Ga0335072_10010021_pt1 | contig 13648 bp, 5 predicted proteins | sample Lox_Sample_21_FD_206725 | JGI IMG/M metagenome (GOLD analysis project Ga0335072, IMG submission 206725) | Soil microbial communities from Loxahatchee National Wildlife Refuge, Florida, United States - Lox_Sample_2.1 | ecosystem: Environmental > Terrestrial > Soil > Wetlands | place: USA: Florida...
ATTTTCGAACGCTATTCTTGCTCCGAAATATCCGGGATCTTCCATCCATATCGGATCGCCCTTTCTCAAGAGCAGCCGCGCCAGCAGGTCGAGCGCCTGCTGTATTCCCGAAACGATGACAATTTGTTCCGCAGTGCATCGCACCCCGCGCGACGTACGCAAATACTCGGCGATTGCATCGCGCAGTGGCCGATACCCTCGCCGATCGGCCTCTTTCTTTAACCATGACCTGAAATTACGTGCCCGGTTTGCGGCGATACGTCCCCAAATCTCGCAAGGGAATTCGTTGATGGCTGAAACTCCGATCCGAAAAGGACGGATGCCTTCAACAAATGCCATGTCAATCCAAGGTTGTGGCCGTTTATATGTCGAATCGATGCGACGAATGTACGCCGGTGTCGCGGTCGCCCTGTGGGCCTGCTGTTGCACCTCCATACGATTGACCCAGGTTCCGAAGCCGACACGGGAGCTGACGTACCCTTCGTCTTGCAAACGCTCCAGAACGCTGACGACTGTGCCCCTGGAGAGTCCATACTGGCTGGCGAAATCTCTCGATGACGGCAGCCTGGCGCCCGGCGCAAGCCTGCCGTCAAGAATCGCAGACCGCAGTTCGCCGTACAACCAACTCGTCAGGGTCTGATGGCGCGACCGGCCTTTGAGTGTGAGTTCGAATGAGCTGACGGCTTTTGGCATTTCAAGTGGTCCAATGAACTTGGTGAAAATGGCTCTTTTCGTTGTACCACATATGCCGTAGGATCGGCTTTGAGATCGAGCAGCGCGTGTATCGTCTTTGCGTTCCGGCTTCTCGCAGTGCGACTCATGGGAGATCAAAAAGATGAAGGTTGGAATTTTGTTCTACGGCCTGGGCACCGCTCTCACGGGCATTCTTGATATAGCTTTCGGTGCATTCGATGCCTCTCATCAGCCAATCAAATCCCTGGGCAACAATGTTCCTGGCCAACACATACTTGCCTATGTCGCGGGCACATGGCTGGTCGTAGCGGGTCTTGCAGTTCTACGGCTGCGCAGCGAAAAGTTTGGCGCCGCGGCATCTGCCATCGCCTATTTGACGTTTGTGGCGCTTTGGCTGCCTCGATACTATGCCGGGATTCATGCCCTTGGCTGGCGAATCGACGTCTTGTTAGGCATCTCTTTTGGGCTCGCTCAACAGTTGATGCTGGTAGCTCCGGCAGTAATCATTTTCGCGTCCACCGCTTCATCGGATGTCAGGTTGCAAAAGAGGGCAGCATTAGTCGCCCGCTGGATGCTGGGTTTACCTCCCATCGTCTTCGGCGTGCTCCATCTCGTCGCCATTCACGCCTTCGCGAGTATCGTCCCGCAGTGGATGCGTTTTGGATATTTCTGGGCTGGGCTGACCGGAATCGCCTTCTTCATGGGGGGAATTGCAATTTGCTCAGGTGTTATGGATGCCCTGGCCGCCAGGCTCCTCGCGTTGATGTTGTTGCTGTTTGAAGGTCTTGTAGAAGTGCCCCCCGTCTTTGTCCGGCTGCACAATCAGGCAACATGGGGCGCAGCTGTCTACAATCTGGCTGCGATAGGGGCATGCTTGATATTCGCTCAGTTTCTCTCGAGTCGCGCAGATCGTGAACGAATCGATCCCGCAGAGAATTTCACCATGTCACGAACGGATCAAGTGGTTGTTTAGCTGAATAACGAGTCGTAGTCGAAGCGGCATTGAGGCCGCTTCCGTCTCGGTTGATGTGGCCGGTGCTAACTCGCTCTCGGCACTCTGTGACAACGTAGCCCGATCGTTTCCGCAAGGGGTGCGGAAGCGATCGGGGTTCGATGGCGGGCTTTATCTAATGGTGTAGGTTCCCGTTGCCAGAGTGCTGGTTGTCCAGCCGCTGATGACGCCAATGGCTTTTATGGTTGTCGTGCTGTTAACCGGGATGGCGGTGCCCGTGTACTGAGTGCTGCCCGCGCCGCCCGCTGTGGGCGTTGAGCCATTGGTGGTGTACCAGATGACAACGCCCGAGGTGGCGTCGTTAATCGACACCGATTGCGCGCTGGTGTAGACGCCTGCAACCGGACTAAACGTGGGCGTGGCAACCTTCAGCGTATAGGTGGCCGTGGCCATGTTGCTGGTGCTCCAGCCGGTAATGGCCGCCACGACTTTAAGCGTCGTGGTCTGGGTGATCTGCACGGGTGTGCCGGTGTAGGTGAGGGTTGTGCCAGTGCCGGTTATCGGTGTGCTTCCATCGATGGTGTAGTAAATTGTTGCGCTGGAATTCGTGTCAGACAGGGTGACCGATTGTGTTGCGTAGTAGGTTCCCGACGCGACGCTGATGGTGGGTGTGGTGACTTTGAGCGTGTAGGTGGCCGTGGCCATACTGCTCGTGGCCCAACCGGTGACGGCCGCGACAACTCTCAGTGTGGTGGTCTTGGTGATTTGCACTGGCGTGCCGGGCGTGTAGGTGAGGGTTGTCCCGGTACCCGTTATCGGCGTGCTTCCATCGACGGTGTAGTAAATCGTTGCGCTGGAGTTCGAGTCGGCGAGAGTGACCGATTGTGTTGAGTAGTAGGTTCCCGACGCCGTGCCGATGGTGGGCGTGGTGACCTTGAGCGTGTAAGTGGCCGAACCTGCGCTGCTGGTGGTCCAGCCGCTGACCGCTGCGACGGCTTTTACGGTTGTGGTCTTGCCGATCGCTATCGGCGTGCCGGTGAACGGGACCGACGTGCCTTCGCCGGGTACCGGTGTGGTTCCGTCCGTGGTGTACCAGATAACAGAGTTAGAAGCTGTATCGGAGATGGTGACTGACTGCGTGGTGTAGTAAGTTCCCATCAGGGGACTGAAAGTTGGCGTGGCCACCTTCAGCATATAAGCGGCAGAAGCTGGGCTGCTCGTGGTCCAGCCAGCGACCGCGGCAACAGCCTTTATAGTCGTGTTCTTGGTTACTGCTATCGGCGTGCCGGTGAACTGGACGGCGGTGCCTTCGCCCGGTACCGGCGTGGTCCCGTCCGTGGTGTACCAGATTACCGAGTTTGAAGCTGTATCGGAGATGGTGACCGACTGCGCCGTGAGGTAAGTGCCCGCCTTCGGACTCACGGTCGGTGTGGCAACCTTGAGCGAATAAGCTGCCGAAGCCGCATTGCTGTTGGTCCAGCCGCTGACGGCGGCAACAGCCTTTACGGTCGTGTTCAGGTTGATCGCAATCGGCGTGCCGGTGAACTTGACGGCGTTGCCTTCGCCCGGTACCGGAGTGGTTCCATCGGTGGTATACCAAATCACCGAATTTGGAGTTGTATCAGAGATGGTGACTGACTGCGTGGTGTAGTAAGTACCCATAAGGGGACTGAAGGTCGGCGTAGCAACCTTAAGCGTGTAGGTGGCTGAAGCCATGCTGCTCGTAGTGAAGTTGGTGAGGGCCGCTACGGCTTTTATGGTCGTGTTCACGTTGACCATGATAGGGGTGCCGGTGAATTGGACTGCCGTACCTTGTCCAGGTACCGGCGTGGTTCCATCGGTGGTGTACCAGATCGCCGCACTGGTCGCTGAGTCGGAGATGCTCACCTGTTGGGGCGAATAGTAAGTTCCAGCCAGGGGGCTGAAGGTGGGCGTAGCGAGCCTGATGTTGAAAGTCCCTGCGGCCACGCTGCTGTTCTTGAGGCCGCTTGCGACGGCCATGGCCTTGATAGTCGTGTCATCTGAAACGACGATGGGATTCGAGCTATTGAACACCGCCGAGCTCGTGGTCGGGTTGCTACCGTCGGTAGTGTAGTAGATGATTGCACCGGAGTTGGAGTCAAGGATGGTTACCGACTGCGGCGAAGTGTAGGTGCCGGCCAGGGGCGAAAAGGTGGGAGTCGGAGTGACATCAGAGATCGATGTTCCGCTCAGTGCAATACTCTGCGTGGCGTATGCGGCGTTCTCGCTGTTGTCAGTTACCGCTACAGTGCCGTGAATGCTGCCGCCGGCAACCGGCGCAAAGTCGATGGCGATGGTGCAGTTTGCGCCCTCCGCCAACGAGAACGCGGTCAGCGAAGCTGTAGTGGTCTGCTCGCAGGTTGAAGAGCTGTCCCAGACGAAGCTCGAAGAAACATTTGGGTTCTTGCCCGTTTTGGGCACCGGGAAGATGAGCGGAGTATTGCCATCGTTGGCGACCGTTGCTGACATCGGATCGTCTGTGGTATCGGTTGTTCCCTCCGTAGTCGCCGTTGGGAACGTCAGCGCCGGCGGAGTAGCCAGAGCAAACTCCGTGATCGAACTCGCGGAGCTCGTGGCGAAGATGTTACCAGCGCTATCTACGGCCACATCTGAGTTATCGCCGGCAAGCTCCGTGGTGTATGTGATCGTGCTTGGGTTGGCTGGAATGGCCCCATCGACCGCGATCAATTCGGTTATCCCACTGGGATCCACGCCTCCGGAGATCTCCCGGCTTGCGACAAAGACATCGCCGGCCGCGTCGACTGCTACGCCGGCCGGTGCAATGAACCCGCTTCCAAGCGTGAGGATCTGAGGACTCGCCGGGATGGCTCCGCCTTCGGCCACAATTTCCTTCACCGCGTTGTCGCCAGTATCGGCAACGAAGATGTCACCAGCCGCGTCCAGGGCGACGCCCGTAGGCGCGTTGAGTTCGTTGCTTCCGAGAGTGAGGATCTTCGGGCTGCTCGGAATCACGCCGTTCACAGCTAGGATTTCCTTTATTCCAGCATTGTCGGTGACGAACACGTCGCCCGAGCTGTCCACTGCCAGACCTCCAATTCCAGTCAGGCCGGCGGCGAGCGTGTTAATCGTCGGGCTGCCGGGAATGGTGCCATCGACGGCCAGGATCTCATGCACACTGTTGTTGGTGCCGTTTGTGTAGTAGACATCGCCTGCAGCGTCAACGGCTACACCGATAATGTCACCGGACACACCGGCGAGATCGACGATCGTGGGGCTGGCGGGGATGACCCCATTGACCGCTACGATCTCTTTCAGGAGCCCGTTGCCTGTGTCGGCAACAAAGAGGTTGCCGGCAGAGTCCACCGCGATTCCGAAAGGACCGCTCAGCCCGCTACCGAGACTGAGCCCGGTGTTATTGCTGGGGAAAAGAATCTGCGGTCCCTGGCCGATGCCCGCAAGGTGTGCGGTCGCAATAACGTTGCCTCCAGCGCCTAAAAGCTGAACAACCCCGGTGCGCAGTCCGGGATGTTGCGGAGTGAACTGAACCGCAATCGAACAGATGCTGCCGGCGTTGAAGCTTTGCGAGGTGGAGCAGGTATCGCTAGCCGGAACCTCGGCAAAGTCGAGTGCGGCATTGGCACCTTTCTCGTTTGGCAGCACGTTCCAGCCGCTTGGAGTGCCGGCGCTGTCGAAGGTAAAGGGAACAAGGATCGTTGAGCCGGCACTGGCGACGTTCGTCGGCCCGAATTGTACGGCCGGCAGTTCGACTTGACTTATCGCGGAAGCGGTCGCCACGAATAGATTGCCCGCGGCACTGCGCGCCAAAGCGACGTTGGGGCTATTGCCGTTCAGACCCGAACCCAGCTGCAGCAGGGTGGGAGTTGCTGGAATCGAACCATTCACGGCAACCATTTCCACGAGTGTGCCAACGCCAAGAGTGACCCCAAATCCCTCAGGAGTGAAGCCTGAGCGAGATTCCACGTCAACCCCGCCTGTGGGAAGATCGGTAACAAAAACGTCTCCGGATGGGTCTACTGCAACGCCCGTCGTTTCTCCCCATCCGCTTCCCAGACTGCGGATTGTTGGATTGGAAGGAATAGTCCCGCCAACGGCCTCGATTTCTTTTATGGCTTTATTTGCGGAGTCGGCGACAAAGACATCGCCGGAGGAGTCGATCGCAAGGCCTTGAGGATCGTTGAATCCGGTCGCGACCGAACTAAGCGCATGATTGCCGGCCGCAACTTCTAAAATTGAGTTATTCGAGCTATCGCTGAGGAACAGATCCCCGGCAGTGTCGAGTACGAGGCCCTGCACCGGAACGGGCAAATCAGCGGGATTTGGAAGACCGGAAATTACTGTCGTCACTGTAGGGCTGCTGGTGGGTATTGCGCCGCCAACGGCGTGAATTTCAAAGATCGAACCGCCGTTGGAACCCCCCGGGCCGCCGGCAAAGAACACATCGCCCAAAGCGTCGATCGCGAGCGGGCCCTGGGGTTCGTTGTTTCCCAATGTCGCCGGGCTCCAGGTGTTGATCGTGGGGCTGGAAGGCAGCGTCCCGTTCACAGCTACCATCTCGTAAAGGTTGCTGCTGCCGTCAACATAATAGACGTCTCCGGACGCGTCGACTGCGAGTCCTTGAAGGTTTGAAGCAAGAGGGCTGCTCGATGAACCCCAGGAAGCGACAACGCCGCTGTAATGGGCGGCTTGCGCGTTCGCTGTCGAGGCGCAGGCGAGGATCAAAGCAAGTATCGCGACGTAACCGGCCACTGCTCGTGCGGACTTGGTGTTGTTGAAAATTCGCACAAGCTCGCGAAAATCGCGGCACTTGGACACGCACTCCGACGGCATGATTCTCTGAGAATTCATCTCAATCGTCCTCTCTACCGGAATTGACTGCACTGGAGCCCGCGGCGCGCCGGACGACGCACCGAACACGATGAGCCTCTAGGAACGGAGGGGGTGGATGGTTAGTACCGGAAACCTATCTGCTTCATCGGGTAGTTGGAATTCTAGGACGGGGTTTAGAGGATTCCGTGAATGAGTCAAGAATCTTAATATTAAAATTTGACGCAAAAACCAGGCTGAATATCCTTTGGGTGTGTCGCAAAGCCGACGAGCCATCGGCGGGATGAGCGATCGGAAAAAGAGTGTCTTCAAGTGCAGGGAAACGGCGCAAAAAGGAACCGACATCCTCAGTGCCGCCGGGTAAAGTGCCACCACTCGCGGGATAGTGCTTCTTTGGGATACATGAGCTGCGTCAAGCGTTCTTTGCGAGGCCAGATCGATCTCTCCAGGTGCGCTCGTTGCTGTGACCTTTGCATTTGCCAAGAAAGCTGCGTGTTCAGCTGACGTTCCGCAAAATCGAAAGAGCCGGAATCTTGATATTGCAAACGATTACATCATGCGTTACAGTCAGTAACCATGTTTAGACCTGCGAAAATGAAACTTCTCCAACTGCGCGCCCTTGCACTCGCGCCAATCTGTCTGATTGCTTTGGCGTCTGCCCTGCCAGTGATGGCAACTGAAGCTCCTCGTCTCAAACAGAAGGACGGGCGCTACACCCTCCTCGTCGATGGCCGGCCGTTTCTAATCCTCGGTGGCCAGATCCACAACTCCAGTTCGTGGCCGAGCGAGTTGCCTCAGGTTTGGGAGTCGATGGCGGCGTTGCATGCCAATACAATTGAGGCGCCGGTCTACTGGGAACAGCTTGAACCACGCGAAGGCCAATTCGATTACACCAACGTTGACCAGCTTATTGAAGGCGCGCGCACACACGATTTGCACGTTGTGATTCTCTGGTTCGGCACCTGGAAGAACGGCAACATGCATTATGTGCCCGCGTGGTTGAAGAACGATCCCAAACGATTTCCGAATGTGATTCGCCCCGACGGCGAGCCGATCGATGTGCTCTCGCCCCTGTCGCGCAACACGCTCGAAGCCGATAAGGCCGCGTTCGTCGCACTCACCCGCCACTTGAACCGGATCGACGGAGAGGCGCATACGGTGCTGCTCATCCAGGTTGAAAACGAGTCGGGCAATATTGGCAGCGTCCGCGACAACTCTGCTGAGGCAAATCGCCTGTTCGCCGGCCAGGTGCCGGCCGACCTGCTGGCCGCTGCCCGCAAGCAGCCAGGAACCTGGAGGGATGTGTTTGGGGCGGATGCCGACGAGACATTTCAGATGTACTACCAGGCGAAGTACATCAATGAGATTGCCGTCGCCGGAAAGCGTGAATTCAACATTCCTTACTACATCAACGTATGGATCGACTACCCGGTTGCGGAACTGCCGCAGCGCCAACTCGACACACCGGGTATCGGGTATCCAAGCGGCGGCGCGGTGCAAAAAATGGTCGGGCTTTGGCGCGCGCTTGCGCCTTCGATTGACATGATCGGGCCCGATATTTACACCGATGACTCTCCCTTTTATCGCCAGATGATCGCTGCATATCATCGCCCCGACAATCCTCTCTGGATTCCGGAGACGGGCCGCGGCGACAGCTTTGCCAAATTCTTTTTTTATGCGCTCGGCGACGGCGCCATCGGGTTTTCGCCCTTCGGCGTCGACCAGACCGGCTGGAACATCCTCGGTGATGAACCATGGAAACGGCATGCTCTGAACTTTGCGCTCGTCGACCCCATGGATCGCGAGATTGCGCAGCTTGAATTTGACGGGAAGGTGAAGACGGCGGTTGAAGAGCCGGGAGAGGCAACGCAGGAAGTCGATTTCGGCGATTGGCAGGCTACCGTGTCGTTCGGGTTTCCGCAACCAGACGGACGCCGCGCGCCCGGAACGCCCGATGCGCATGGCACTGTGCTGATCGCGCAGCTCGGTCCAAATGAGTTTCTCGTAACAGGCTTCGATGCGAGTGTCTCGTTTCATCTGCCAGGCAAGCTTCCCTGGATTCGCAGCCAGATCGTCACCGCGGAGCAGGGAACTTATGAAAACGGCGACTGGAAGCCTGTGCGCTTATGGAATGGCGATGAGACAGATCGCGGGTTGTGCTTCCACGAGAAGCCTGAAGTGGTTCATGTGACCATGGGCAAGTTCTGAAGTTTCATAACAATTGCCGAACTATCGGCGATAATCTCCTTTTGGCGTTGCAGCCGTCTGTTCATGCGGTTTCGCCGAAAGTGAGTAACGCCACGGATGGCATCAAGCCCAATTGTTGTTGCGCTCATCGCGCTCTATTTCGTTTTGCTCGTTCTTACCGGCATATGGTCGGGCCGCCTTAGAGGCGACTCGAATCAATATCTCAATGCCACGTCATCGTTGCCGCTGTGGGTCTGCACGGCGGCATGCATCGCAGCCAACTGTGGTTCGCTCGAACTGTTCGCCATGACGGCGCTGGGCGCGCAGTACGGAATGCTCGCCTGCCATTTTTACTGGATCGGCGCAATCCCCGCCCTTCTGGCTGTTGCATTCTGGCTGCTGCCCGAGTACACGCGGAAGCGGAATCCCAATGTGCTCGATTACATCGGCCGGCACTACGGGAGCGCCACTCGATCGATGGTTGCGCTTTGCATGGCTTCGATGATGCTGCTGATTGCCGGCGTCAGCCTTTGCGCCGTCGCCCAAACCGTCACTGCATTTTTGGGATGGTCATTCTTTCGCGCGACGCTGGTGGCTGCCGCGGTGGTGCTGTTTTATATCTGGGCCGGCGGGTTCCGCGCCACGGTTTATGCCGAGTTGTTCCACTTTGCGTTTGTGCTTGTAGCGGTGGTTCCGCTCCTTTTTCTCGTGGCGCGTGAGCTCGGCGGATTTCACTCGTTCTTCGCGAGCATTCCATCCAGCCGGTTACACATTTGGCAAGGACTGCCGACGTTCGGGCCTAACGCGGTCATGGACCGTTTCGGCGTGGTCTTCGGCCTTGGTCTCGTTCTCAGTTTCGGGTTTTGGAGCACCGATTTCGTCCAGCTGCAGCGCATGCTCGCCGTTCGCAATCAGCGCGACGCACCCTTCATTCCGCTCAGCATTGCAGCGGCCAAGTACATCTTCGCCGTGCTTCTCGTGTTCACCGGCGTTGCCGCGCCATTGGTTTTGCCGGGTTTAGGCACAAGCAAAAGCTGGAACCTCACGCTGCCTTCGCTACTGCTGCACTACTACAAATCAATTTGGCTCATCCTGGGGTTCATGGGGCTTGCCGCCAGCATGCTCTCGACGTTTTCAAACAATGTTGCGGGCTTTACCTCAGCGTGGGTGCAGGGCGTGTATCAACAGCGCCTCGTCACAGATGCAGGTGACAATCACTACAAATGGGTCAGCCGCATCACAAACGCTCTTGTGGTCTTTCTCTCGATCGGAACAGCCTACTTTGCGCTCCACTTTCAAAGCCTTATGGAGTACATTCAGCTCATTCTCTCCACCTTCAATGCTCCATTGTTTGCCCTGGTCGCGCTGGCTGCGATTGTTCCGCGCAGGGCAGCCGCGGGCGGCCGAAGCGGCTTTCTCATCGGCCTCGCATGCGCGGCTTCGCTTCAGGTTCTCACTCTCGTGCATGTGCTTAGTTTCGGCAGCCAGATGTCGGCAAATTTTTACACCGCAAGCGTGGGCTTTGTCGCGGCGTTGACGGCCACGCTCATCATCGGATCGCGTAGCACAACTCCAACAATCGAGCGGCCTGCAAACGAAACTCCGGCTCCGCATTCACGCACGCTAGCCGCGCCTGCGCTGGCCGTCGGCATTGGCCTGGCAGGCCTTTTAGTGGTCTTTAACGCGATCTTCTGGTAGGTGCTTCGGCGCCGTTGGCGGTCGTGACTGTGCGGATTCCAGTGGGCGCGGGGCCGGTCGACTCGCGCACCACAAGTTTCATTGGCAGGGTAAAGACTTTTCCGGGCTTAGTCAGATCCTGCGCGCCAATCTGCAGTGCGTCAAAGAGCATCTGCGCGTATTGCCGGCGCGAGATGCGCAGCGTGGTCAGCGGCGGGTACACAATGTCGGCCATTTCAATATCGTCGCAGCCGGCAATCGATATGTCGTCTGGAATTCTGAGCCCGCTCTGGTGCGCCATGCGCAGTGCGCCAATCGCAGTGAGGTCGTTTGCCGTCACAACGGCGGTGGGTACTTCAGGATTTTCAAGGATGGCCTTCATTCCCGCCTCGCCCCCGCTCACCCGGTAGTCTCCTGCCACAATCCATCCATCCTTCGACGACATTCCGCACATTACAACTGCATCGAGGAATGATTCGCGGCGAATACGCGAGGTAGCCAGTCCCTCGGTGCCGCCGATAAAGCCGACGTGCCGGTGTCCCAGGCCCTTCAAATGCTGGATAAGCTGACTCATGCCGTCGCGAAAGTCCACAACGATATCGCTGATACCGGGCGCAGTTCTGTAGTGATCGGTCGTGACCACCGGTATCCTGTTTTGCACCAGCGACTCGAGTGATGCGGTCTCAAGTTCCGAAGTGAGAAAGGCCACGCCTTCTACCCTGCGCAGCAGCATGCGATGGATGGAACGCTGCGCACGGGAATTGTGGAAGTCTGTGTTGGCGATCAGAAGTTCAAGATCGTTCTCGACGAGAACGCCCTCGAAGATCTTTACAAGCTCCATGAAAAACGGGTTCGTGACGTCGGGGATGATGGCTCCGTAAATCTGGCTTTTGCCGTGCTTCAGGTGAACCGCGCTCCGATTGGGAACGAAATTTACCTGCTTGATGATCCGCTGTATGCGCTCGGTGGTCTCAGGGGTCACAAGGCTTGAGCCATTGATTACGCGCGAGACAGTCGCGCTTGACACACCGCCGAGTTTGGCAATTTCACGGAGACTGACCGGCATCACAACCTCGGGGAGAGGCAGGTTATTGAATCGATTGTAAGGCTTACGCGCTCGAAAACCGGAACTGTTGCCTATAAAAATAATGCATGTAAATACACTTGACAACGTTTTCATCGCCAGTGTAGATTCCTTTGCGAGCTGGAGAATTCGGCAATTTAATCGATTACATTCCGGCAAAAAAGCAAGCATCGTGATCCCCATCCCTCAGATTTCTGAGCTGATACGCAACTTGCAAGGAGGCAGAAAATGACATTTCACCGCAAATTGACGGTCACAGTGTTTGTGTCCGCGCTGTTTTTGTTGGTGGCGCGGGGCGCATTCGCCCAACTCGATCAAGGCACCATCACCGGAGTCGTCCAGGATCAATCGGGAGCCGTAATCGGCGGCGCCAGCGTTACCCTGACCAGCCTGGATGAAGGATCGATCCTCAAAACGAAAACCGATTCCTCGGGAATCTACGTCTTCTCCCCAATCAAAATCGGTAACTACAGCGTTACCGCCGGTGCGCCCGGTTTTGAAACCACCACCCAAACCAACCTCCACGTCGGACTGCAGCAAAGACTCAATGTAGTGATTGCTCTCCGCCCAGGAGCGACCACTGAGACCATCACCGTAAGCACCGAAGAGCCGCTGATGCAGACTCAGGAGAGCTCGGTCGGGCAAACGATGACCACTGAACAGATCAACTCCATTCCGCTGAACGGCCGCAACTGGCTTTATGTCGCGCAACTCGCAGCCGGCGCGGATCCGCCGGAGGGCTCGCGCGGCCAGGGCAAGGGTGATTTCAACGCCAACGGACAGCGCGCTGAAGAGAATAACTTCATCCTCGATGGAATCGATAACAACGCCAACGTTGTGGACTTTTACAACGGCGCCAGCTTCGTGGTGCAGCCTCCGCCTGACGCGCTCGCCGAGATGAAGGTGCAGACCAGCGACTACTCGTCTGAGTTCGGTCACTCAGCAGGCGCGGTGGTGAATGCCAGCATTAAATCGGGCACCAACAACTTCCACGGTAGCGCGTGGGAGTACAACCGCAACACCGCATTCGACATTCACGACTGGGACGCCGAGTCACTTCCCGTTCCTGCGTACCACGAGAACCAGTTCGGCGCCACGCTCGGCGGCCCGATCTTCAAGAACAAGCTTTTCCTCTTCGGCGATGCTCAGGCCAACCGCATTCGGTTTAGCGAAACCACCACTGAAACAGTGCCCGATGCCATGGAGCGTGCCGGAGACTTCTCTGAACTCACGAACAGCGCTCTAACCGGAAACGCCCCAGTGCAACTCTACTATCAGTCAGCCGGCGCACCGCCGGTAGCCATCACCAACAATTGTCTTGTCACAAGCCAGTACTGCACAGCTTCACAGGATTTTGGGCTTACGCTCAACCAGACCGCGCAGACGATGATCAACGATTATCCGATGCCGGGCGGCAATTCAAATGCCTCGGCAGGACTCCTATACAACAACTACACCGTGCAGCGTCCCGTTGTTGACGACACCTTTCAGTGGGATTTGCGCATGGACTGGAACATCGGCCCCAAAGACACGGCCTATTCGCGCCACAGTTACTGGAACCAGATGGGACATCACGATCCGCCGCTTGGCGACATTCTCGACGGTGGCGGCTTTGGAGACGATGGTCCGCAGAAAGACATGGGGCAAAGCTTCATGACCTCTGAGACGCACGTCTTCACGCAGACCCTCACCAACGAAGCGCGTTTCGGCTTCACCTACCTGCACACGGGTTTCGAGCAGCCGAACGCATCCGATTTGAATTTTGCTTCCAGCCAGGGCTTTGGCGGAATACCGCAGGCGCCGCTTAACGGCGGTCTGCCGGCGGTTTCGGTCTCGGGAATCTCCGGCTTCGGCAGCCCCACCTGGGCCACCACCGATGAGCACGAGAACGTCTACCAGATCATCGACAACGTAACCAAGATCAAAGGCAACCACTCGCTGAAGGCGGGCGTCAGCTTTGAAAGCATCCGCTTCTCGACGCTGCAACCGCAGCAGTCGCGGGGCAGCTACAACTACAACGGCGAGTACACGAGCAACCTGAACGCAGCTAACACCGGCTACGGCGTCGCAGACTTCCTCCTCGACATGCAAAACAGCGCAGGTCTTTCAAACGAAGTCACCAATGGCGACGCACGCTGGGATAACGCCGTTTACTTCCAGGACGACTGGCGCGTGAATCAAAAACTCACCCTCAATCTCGGTCTCCGCTGGGAGCACTTCCAACCCTA
>Ga0335072_10010022_pt1 | contig 13647 bp, 16 predicted proteins | sample Lox_Sample_21_FD_206725 | JGI IMG/M metagenome (GOLD analysis project Ga0335072, IMG submission 206725) | Soil microbial communities from Loxahatchee National Wildlife Refuge, Florida, United States - Lox_Sample_2.1 | ecosystem: Environmental > Terrestrial > Soil > Wetlands | place: USA...
ATCGACGGCATCGTCAACCAGTCGGCCGACAGCTACTTCGCGGTCGCGACCGGCGAGCGCAACCCCGACCTGCTCACCGGGCGGGGCGCGGGCGGCCACATCGCCCGCATCAACGCGGTGGCCCCGGTCACGGAGGTCCAGGAGGAGATCACCGCCCGGATGCCGACCGGCCCCGAGGCCGCCCGCCTGGACATCCCCGAGGGCACCCCGGTCTTCGACGTCATCCGCACCTACCACACCGCCGAGGGCGCGCTCGACGTCGCCCGGTTCATCATCCGCGCCGACATGGCCGCCTTCGACTACCGCTTCCCCGTCCCCGACTAGACGCTGGCACGCGGGCCGCGCAGCGAGTTCTCGCCGTTTGGCCCTGCCCATGAAGGCGTCCCGGTGAATACGGCCCAGGTGACCTTGCCGCCGCCTTCGAGTGGGTACCAGCCGAACCTGGTGCTCAGGGCTTCGACCAGCAGCAGGCCGCGGCCGCTCTCGTCGTCTGCGCCGGGGTTCCCGCGCCGGGGAGCGCCGGGGTGGTTGTCGCGGACCAGGATGGCCAGCTCGCCCGGCTCGAGAGTGAGGATGAGACGGATGGCCGGACTGCCGGGACCGTTCAGGCGCTGTGAGGCGCTGACGGAGTTGGTGATCATCTCGCTGACGACAAGCTCGGCGGTGTCGGCCAGGTGGGTCAGCCGCCATTCCCACAGGATCTGCCGGGTCCAGGCGCGGGCGCAGCCCGGCGCGGTGAGGATCGCGCCCAGGTCAAGGACGGCGCGCGGCGGCCTGGATGGTGCCGGGCGTGACAGGCTGGGGCAGGGCGGGCTGGGTGCCCTGGATGCGGTTCGTGCGGGCATGGGGTGCCTTTCCGGGGATTGCTGCTGGCGGTGCCCCGGGCCGCGCGCTGAGCGCCCGGCCCGGGGCCGCCGTCCCGCCCCGGCTGGTTGGTGCCGGGGCGGGAGCCTTTCGGTTATCCGGGGGCCTGCGCTGGCGCAAGCCCTGGTGCGGGCGGTGGTTTAGCCGGGCGGCGGGCGGCGAGGACGCGCCGGGCGCGCAGCGCCGGGTCGGTGGTTCCGTGCCGGTCGACAGCCCAGACGCGGGAGGGGGCCTCGCCCTCGTGCCACAGTTCGAGGAACGCGGCGCGGGCCTGGCTGACGAGGGTGGTGAACGAGTTGTAGGGGTAGCCGACGGCATCGGCGGCCTGGGCGTAGTCGCCGTGGGCGGCCAGGGCGAGGAAGGCCATCTGGTGCAGCGGGCGGAGCATCGGCCAGATCTGCCACACCGCCAGCCGGTCGACCACGGAGGCGTCGGCGGGCGCCCCGGTCCGGGGCGCCCAGTAGGCGTCGAAGCTCGGCATGGCCTGCAGGCCGTCGCTGCCCCGGGTGACGCCATGCTCGCGCAGCTCCCGCTCGCTGGCCCGGCCGATGGCCCGCTGCCCGGCCTTGTACAGGTCGAACGACTCCGGGGTTTCCTCGCACCCGGCCAGGTGGTCCACCACCCCGGCCCAGGCGATCTCGAACCGCTCCGGAAAAGGGAAACGGTCACCCCACCGGCAGTACGCGGTCGCGCGGGCGGCGATCTGGTGCAGCTCGCGGAAGCTGTACCCGAGCCACGCCGTCTCCGGCCCGGCGCCGCTCACGGCAGCGCCCCGATGCCGATGCGGGCGGCGAGCGCCGCGAGCAGGCCGGTGTCGACCTGCTTGAAGTCGGTCCTGCGCCGCAGGGGCGTCCCGGCCTCGGTCAGCCGGTTGTAGATGACGGTCTCGCACACACCGTAGCGTGCGGCGAGGCCGGCCATGGTGTGCCCGGCCGCGTACAAGCCGATCGCCTCCTGGACGGGGACGTCGATACGCCGACCGCCGGGCGGGCGCAGCGTGATCCCGGCGGCGGTGAGCTTGCCGTGGACGGTGCTCGCGTGCATGCCGTACCGGGTGCCGAGGGCGGCCAGGCTGTCGCCGCGCTCGTAGAAGGCGGCAGCCTCGGCCACGGGCAGCGGCTTGCCTGGCCGCCGGCGGGCGACCCCGGCGTCGTCCAGGCGGGCGGCGATCACCCAGCGGGACACCCGGTGCAAGGCCGCGATCTCGCCCAGGGTCAGCCCGGCCTGGTACAGCACGGCGATGTCAGCCGGGAGGACGCCGAGCAGCACGCGCGGGGCGTGGACCGCCGCCGGTACGCCCCGGGCGGTCATGTGGTAGCGGATGGTGCCGTCGCTGACCCCGTACTCGCGGGCCAGCCCGGCGAAGGTCGCCTTCTCCTCCCGGACCCGGCGGGCGGCCTCATCGGCGGGGAACACGGCCGGGAGGCTCTTCGGCCGCCGGGCTGCGCCCGCCGCATCAAGGCGGCGCAGCACCGTGCTGGTCGTGACGCGGTACCTGCCTGCGATCTGCTTGACGGTCCAGCCCGCCCGGTACAGCTCCGCCACATCGGCGGCGCGGACGTCGGCCCGGTAGGTGCCCTGGCCGCGCTCGCCGGGCGCGGGCCGCGCCGCGCGGTCCACGATGAGCTGCGGGTCGACGCGCAAGCTGGCGGCCAGTTCCGCGAGCTGGCCCGGCTGGCGGCGGTAGCCGCGCACGGCCCGGTCCAGGGGCAGGGAACGCCGGCCGCCGGGGGCGCGGTGGCCGGTTCCGGCCTCGTCCAGGCGCGAGCCGATCACCCACGCCGAGACCCGGTAGATGTCGGCGATCTCGGCCATGGTCAGCCCGAGCCGGTACAGCCGCGCGACCTCTGCGGCCGGGGCCGGCTTGTGCCGTCCGCCCGCGACCAGTGCCGACGGCGGGGCCGGCGTCAGGGCGGCGGTCACCGTGCGGGTCCTTCCGTGCCCGCGGACCGCCGCTGCTGGCCGGCGAGGTTCAGCCCCGCCAGGACCAGGGCGGCCTCGAGCTCGGAGGCCCGGCGAGGGCCGATGCCCCGGATCTTGCGCAGCTGGCGGCAGGCGTACAGGTCCATCACGTCGCCGACCGTGCGCGGCTCGCCGAACGGCGCGTCATCGGCGCGGGCCAGCGGGTTATAGCTCTTTGCTGACAAGACGGTGAGCAGGCACTCAACCGGGCAGCTCCGGGTGACCGGCCCGTGGTGCGGCACTTTGGCGCGTGGTGCTGTCAGCAGCGGGTCAGCCATGGCTCTCGCCGCGCTCCGGCGGGCTGACATCGAAGTCGGCCTCGGTTGTGCCGTCCATGACCAGGCGCAGCAGCTCGCCCGGCGTGGTATGGCCGGCGGCGCAGCGAGCATTCACCTCAAGTCATCCTTTCCGTCGTCACGGCCGCTGGGGTCGGCCAGGTGAGGAGGCCGGGTCGTGATGATCTGGCCGGCGCCGGGGGCGCGCCCGGCCGCGGGCGCGCAGTGGAAGTGCTGCCGCCTGGTGGTAAGCCATGGCCGGTGTCTTCTGCCGGGAGGGCGGCCGGGCCGGTCAGGATGTCGCTGAGGGCGTGTGGCTGGCCGAGGATCACCGGGAGCAGGGCCAGGCGCGGTGCCTGGAGCGCGTCCGTTAGTTGCAGGAGCTGGCGGATGTCGAAGATGCCCTGCCGCCTGCCGGCTTCCCAGTACCAGATCACGCTCTCCGACAGGCCGGCCCGCTCGCCCAGTTCCCTGCGGTTGATCCCGGCGGCCGATCGGTAGATGACCAAGACGGCCCCGAAGTCCAGCCGGGCCAGCGCGTCGCGCATCGGCCCGGTCTCCCACACCCACGTCGCCAGGTCATCACCGGGGCCGGAGAGGTGCTGCCGGTCGAACAGCGCCCGCTCGCACGGGCTGCACATCGTCCCGGGGTTGTACCCGGACAGGCGCGTCTTGCGGCAGGACTCGCACACCTGCGCCACCACCCTGGCCTCGCTCATTCGGTCCGGCTCACCCGCCCTCGCCGTTCCGGCCCGCCTATCCGGGACGTCGGCCTCTCCGGCCCGGATAGGGCGGCTGCCTTCGGGCGGGGCAGCCAGCCGACCGTCCCGGGAGGCGGTGCCGACGGTCCGCGTGCTCATCGGCCCGCCGCCTCCGTTCCTGTGCGCGCAGGAGCGCTGTCCCGGACCAGCGCGAGATGCCCGCCGCCAGGCTCGGCGTCCGCCCAGGCGGCGGTTGCGGCCGGGTCGGATATCTCGATCACCAGGCGGGCCGGAACGTAAGGCAGCGTCAGCGTCATGCCCTCGCCGACCTCGGTTCGCGCTTCGCCGGGCCGCCGGCCCGCGTCCTGGCGTTCAGGCTCGTCGTCCAGCGCTGCCCCGGCCGCCGTCGTGAGCGCGACCAGTTCCCCTGCCGCCTCTAGCGCGTCGTCCAGGCGGGCCGCCACGCGGAGCGACGGCCGCTTCCGCCCGTGGACGACCTTTGACAGGTGCGAGGCGTCGCACGGCACCCGGCGGGCCAGTTCCCGCAGCGACAGGCCGCGCTCGTCCGCGAGTCCCAGGACCCGCTCCCCGAACGGGGTCTCCGCCCGCCGGCGGCGCATCAGCACGAGCCGGTCCTTCTGCGGCAGGCTCTCGTGGTCGGCCAGGTCCAGCAGGCACAGCACGTCGGTCTCGTAGACCCGGGCCAGCAGGCACAGCACGTACACCGACGGCTTGCGGTCGCTGCCGGGCCACCGCTCCAGTTCGCACAGGTGGGGGCCGGTCATGCCCGCCCGGCCCTCGGGATCGGTTCCCTCGCGGGCGGCAAGCTCGTTGAACCGCGCCGCGACCTGGTCCAGCGTCCAGCCCCAGGCCAGCCGGTACGCCTGGCGCGGGCGGACCGGGTAGCGGCGCGATACCTCGATGGCGACCTCGTCGTAGCTGAACCCCAGGCCGCGCATCCGCTCCCGCAGCCTGTCCATCTCGGGCTTGAACCCCCTCGCGCCCGGCCCCGTCGCTCTGCGCGCGGCCACGTCACCGGCCTGGCTCACAGTCGCTCCTCCCTTCAATCCGGGTTCACAGTTACGCGGGCGCATTTGCCGGCTGGAAGCAGGTTGCGTTAATTTCCCGGCTTTTCGCCCACGCCGCAGTAGGCCCACCGGGTTCCGCCTTGCGCGTGGTATTCACCGGTGGGCCGCCACTGGGAAAGGAATACGACACCGGGGTCAATCAGGCTGAAGCCGTTGAAGAATTCTTGTACCTGGCTGCGTGTCCGCAAGATCAGCGGGGCGCTCGCGTTGTCGTAGGCGCCGACCCCGGCGAGCATGCCGGGCTCGCGGTTATCGCCCGTGACGTGGGACACGACCAGGAAGCTGCCGGGGCACAGCGCCTCGCTGTACGTAGCCACAAGGCCGCAGGGGTCATCGTCCGGGCGCACGAAGTGCAGCACCAGGGTCATGAGCAAGGCGACCGGGCGCGAGAAGTCGATGAGCCCGGTCAGACCCGGGTCTGCGAGGATGCGGTCTGGTTCCCGCAGGTCACCCGGCAGGAGGGTCACGCCGGGCACGCCGCCCAGGAGTGCCCTGCTGTGTACCAGCACGCTGGCGTCGTTGTCGACGTAGGCGACCTTCGCCCCGGGGTTGTGCTGCTGCGCGAGCTGGTGCACGTTGCCCTGGGTCGGCAGGCCCGGCCCGATGTCCACGAACTGGCTGATGCCGCGCTCGGCGGCGAGGTAGTGCACGGCGCGCTTGAGGAACTCGCGGTTTTCCAGGGCCGCGAGCGGAACGCTCGGCGCTGACCCGAGCACGAGCCGGGCCGCTTCGCGGTCGGCCGCGTAATTGTCTTTCCCTCCGAGGTAATAGTCGTACATGCGCGCGACGCTCGGCGTATTGAAATCAATCTCGTGCGCTTCTTCGCCTCTGTCGGGCACGGCCGTCCCTCGCTGTTCCCGGACCGCAGCGTGCAATCCGCCGCCATTGCTCATGGTCTTCCCGGCCCTCCTATTTCACGGGTGCCTCCCGCGCATTCCAGCCAACCCGAGGCCGGCCGGAGGTGACAGCGCCCGCGAGTGGCAGCGATGTGGCAAAGATGTTGCATCCCGGCCGCTGTCCAGGCTCGTAGCCAGGCAAACCGGCTATGTTGGACGTAACCGGAGGAGGACAGGGCGTGGCGCTCAAGCGGCTGCGGCTGATCCAGCGCCGCAAGGCACTGGGCTTCACGCAGGAGTCACTAGCCGAGACGGTCGGCTGCGAACGGACCACCGTCATCCGCTGGGAACGGGCCGAGACCGAGCCGCAGCCGTGGGTCCGCCCCCGCCTCACCCAGGCGCTGCAGGTCACCCCGGAGGAGCTGAACGAGCTGCTGGCCGACGTCTCGGACGTGCCCGGCGGACGCGACGGCTTCACCCTGGTCACGTCCGTCCCGCTGGACTTCTCGCTGTCAGCCGATTACACGGTTCGGATCATGGAAGGCTTCTCAGCGCACGACATCGCCAGCAGGCGCGAGGCCCTGGCCGGGCTCGCGGTCATCACCGGGGCGGCGCTGCTGCACCCGGTGCGCCAGTGGGCCGCCTCCCTCGCGCTGCTGCCCGGAAGCCCGCCCGCCGCCGGCACCGACGAGGTCGCCGAGCTGGAGCAGGCCGTCACCGTGTTCCGCCGCTGGGACGCCTCCGGCGCCGGGGGTCTGCGCCGCAAGGCCGTCGCCGGGCAGCTCAACGCCGTCGCCGAGAGCCTCGGCGACCATCACCCGGCCGCGATCACCAGCCGGCTGTTCCAGGTCACCGCCGAACTCGCCCAGCTATCTGGGTGGATGGCCTACGACCAGGGCTTGTACGGCCTGGCCCAGCGGTACTACCTGCTCGCCCTGCACGGCTGCCGTGAAGGCTCCAGCCCTGACCTGGGGGCCAAGGTCATCGGCGACATGACCCAGCTCTCGACCGCGCTCGGCCGCTACGAAGACAGCCTCGGCATGGTCCGCACCGCCCTGTACAGCCTGCCGCGCCAGGCCAGCGGCCTGGTCCGCTCGGAGCTGCTGGGCCTGGAATCGCGCGCCTATGCCCAGCTCGGCGACAGCGAGGCCGGCAACGCCGACCGCTCCGCCCAGCACTGCGTCGCGGTCTACGAAGAAGCACCCCGGCACGAAGCCGCCCCAGACTGGATTCACTACATGAACCAGGCCGAGGTCGACTGCCTGGCCGCCAACACCTACATCGAGCTGGCCCTCCACGCCGATGACAAGTCCCGGTGGCGGCACTACGCGGCCAAGGGCGAGGTCCACTCCCTGCGCGCCCGCCAGACCCGCAGCCAGGGCTACGTCCGCAGCCGGGTCTTCGACGAGATCCGCCTCGCCAAGGTCCGCCTCGCCCAGCGCGAACCCGCCGAGTCCGCCGCCGTCGGCATGCACGCCATCCGGCTCGCCGCCGACACCCGCTCCTCCCTCATCGTCAACTGGCTCGCCGCCTTCAGCCGGGACCTGACCGCCCGGCACCCCGACGTACCCGAGGTCGCCGGGTTCCGCGAGCAGGCCCGCGACTACGTCCGCAAGGCCGCCCCCGCCCAGGTCGGGGACCTGTGATGCCCGGCGCAGGCATCGCCTTCCGCAAGCTCGACGGGGAGCAGGCCGCGGCCGACCTCAGCGAGCTGCGCGCCCTGTACACCGAGGTGTACGCCGAGCCGCCGTACGAGTGGGGCCGGGAGCACGCCGACCTGTTCACCGAGCGATTCGAGGTCCAGCGCCGCCAGGAAGGCTTCGCCCTGGTCGAGGCCCGCGACGGCACCAAGCTGGCCGGCCTCGCCTTCGGCGTCACCCTCCAGCCGACCACCCCCTGGTGGAACAACCTCACCACCACCCTGCCGCCCGAGGTCACCACCGAACGCCCCGGCCGCACCTTCGCCCTGGTCGAAATGCTCGTCCGGGCACCATGGAGACGGCGGCACGTCGCACAGGGCATGCACGACCTGCTGCTGCACGACCGTCCCGAGGAACGCGCCACCCTCACCGTACTCCCCGCAGCCGCCCCCGCCCAGGCCGCCTACCGCAAGTGGGGCTGGCGCCGGGTCGCCCAGAAACGCAACCCGCTACCCGGGTCACCGCTGTTCGACGTCCTCGTCAAGCAGCTCCCGCGTCCCGGCACCTCTTCATGAGGCCGGCGCGCCGTTCAGCGAGCCCACGCCCGAGTCCGCATGGCCGCCAGCGCGCGCATGGTCTACTTCCCCAGAAGTTCCCGCGTTGCAGGAGGTGCGGTGTGGCCCCTAACAGACGCATCGTGCCGGGATCGTAACCGGCTGCCGCTCCTGGTCATGGTGCGGACTCGGCTCGGCTGGTTCCGCCGGGCACGATGCGGGTGTAGGGCCCGGGGAATACGAGCGCGAGGTGGCCGCCGGGCCAGCGGACCACGTAGGGCGGTTGCCCGTCTTCGTCTGGCACGCTGATGATCAGGCCGGCGCGGCTTTCGTCGCCCTCAGGCCAGATCTGGTCGCCAGGGTGTGCTTTCATGGCGGCCTCCTCAGTCCCGCTGGGCCGCTGCCGCCAGGTTCGGCGGGCGTAGTCATCCCCTTCCCGTCAGGATCGCGGTGCGGGGATGCCACCGCACCGGGCGGAGGTCCCTGGTTGGCGGGCCGTGCGGCCCGGTCCGCAGCGTCGGCGCGGGCAAGCCCAGGCGGGCAGCGAGCGGGGAGCCGCGTCGGGCGGGGTACCGTCTTGCGGGCTCCGGTCCGGCATCGAAGGCGTGCGATCCGTGACCTGTCACGCCGGATCAGGCTGGGGCATCGTTGCGTGCTGCCTGTGGCGGGAAGGTGGCCGGCTGGCGGCGGGCGGGGACGGCGATGTCGCGGTGCACGGTCCACAGTGCCGTGGTCAGGGTGTCGAACTGTCGCAGTTCCCGGCGCAGGGCGGCGGCGTCGGCGTTGCGTGCGGCGGTGACGGCCGCTGTGGCTGCGGTGGCCAGCCGGGCCAGCCGGGCGGCGAGGAATTCCGCCGTCTGCGCCTGCTCGCCGGCGGTGCTGGTCGCAGCGGCGTGCCCGGCCGCCTGCGCCTCGGTGAGCACCGCGCCGGCTGCCTCGGCCACCTTGGCGGCGGTGCCGGGCGGCAGCGGTGCGCCGGCCGGGCCGCGGGCGAGTGCCGCCAGCGTGGCCAGGTGCGGCGCGCACCGGGCGTGGTAACCGTGCGGGTCATCGGCCGTCATCATGACGCGGTCGTTGCCGTTGCCCGGCCCAGGCTGGTGCCCGCGGGCGTCGGGCTGCCCGGCGGGGCTGCCCGGCCGGGGCCGGGGTAAGAGGCGTGGTCGGTGAGCTGGCTGCGGAGCCGGCGCCGGCCGCGGTGCAGGGATGACTTCACGGTCCCGGCCGGGATACCGGCCAGCCGGGAGATCTCCCGGTAGCCGAGGCCCTCCACGTCGGCCAGGTAGACGGCGGTCCGCTGCCGGGCCGGCAGCGCTAGGACGGCCGCCGCGATGTCGGCGCTGATCATGCGTCCCAGGGCCTGGTCCTCGGCTGACGCGGCGAGGGCAGGGTACCCGGGCAGGGCGGGGCCGGCGTGATACCCGGCCGGGTCTGTGGCGGGCTGCGGCTCGTGCCGCCGCCTGCGGTAGCCGCTGATGAACGTGTTGGTCATGATGGTGCGCAGCCACGCGCCCAGGTTGCCCGGCTGCAGCCGCCCGGCAGCGGCCAGTGCCCTGGCGAGCGTCTCCTGCACCAGGTCCTCGGCGTCGGCGGGGTTGCGGGTCAGCGCGAGCGCCGCCGGGTACAGCCCGGCGGCACGGCGGCAAAGCGCCTCGGCCAGCGCGGGGCCGGTATCGGTCATGGCTTGCCCTCCGGTGCCTGAGACCGCGGAACGTCCAACTCATCATCAGGCCGTGCGCCCCCCGCTCCCAGGGGCCAACCGCCCGCCGGGCAGATGACCCCGGTCCCGAGCGGCCAGGACCAAGGACCCTGGCCCGGCAGCCGGGCATGAGACATCAGCACGGGAACGCGCCGCCACGGCGCGCCGTCAGCGCGATGCCCTGCCGGCTCCGGCGGCTTGTTTCGGGAGGCGCCAGAACCACCCTGCCGAGTGCGGGGACTTACGCCCCTACTAGCCGGCACGCCCCCCGGTGATTCTGGTCACATGAAGACTTGGTTCGCGAACCGCGACGAAACCGGCACTGCTCGGCTGGACGATGAGCTGGCGGAGCTGGGGCTGGGAAGGCGGCTGGGGCCGACCGACCGTGCCTGCTGCTGCCCGGCCCGGCCGACGGTCACGGTCATCATGCCCGCGGTGCCGGGCCGCCGGCACCTGGTGGACCTGCTGCTGTGCGGGCACCATCACCGGGTCAGCCGCGCTGCCCTGCGCGCGGCCCGCGCTTCTGCTTACGACCAGGATGGCGTGCTGATCGCGGACGGCGTCAGCGAGTCCCCTGCCCGCCCCGAGCCCGCTGCGGCGGCGGGCGCCAGGTTCCTCCTGTTATCCCCAGGTTATCCACAGGCCTGTTCTCGCCCGGGAGCGGTGCCGGCCGTGCGCCTTGCGCACGCTGCGTCATGTGACGGTACCTCTGCGCGGGCAGCCGTGCGGCCTTGCGCCGCCTGCCGGCAAAGGGCGGCCTTCCCAAGGGCAGGAGGCGGCTGGCCCGCGCGGCCGTGCGAGGGTTACCGTGAGAGGTAACACAGAGCGGGCCGTGCAGAGGGGAACAGGCGGATGGACCAGGGCGCGGCCGGAACCCCCGGCGTGCTGCCGGACCTGCACCTGGATGAGCTGCTACGCCAGCTGCAGGAGCGGCTGCAGGTCGTGCTGACGACGCGGGACCGGATGAACGGCCTGCTGGAGGCGGTCGTCGCGATCGGCTCGGACCTGAACCTGGAGACGATGCTGCGCCGGATCACCGAGGCCGCCGTCACCCTGTCCGACGCCCGGTACGGGGCGCTGGGGGTCATCGGCGCGGACGGGCAGCTGGCCGAGTTCATCCCGGTCGGCCTCGATGAAGCCCAGATCAGCCAGATCGCCCACTGGCCGCGCGGGGAGGGCCTGCTGGGGCTGCTGGTCCGCGAGCCTCGCCTGCTGCGGCTCGCCGACATCTGCGCCCACCCGGGGTCGGCCGGGTTCCCGGCCGGGCACCCGCCGATGGCAAGCTTCCTCGGCGTCCCGGTCCGGGTCCGCGGCGAGGTGTTCGGCAACCTGTACCTGACCGAGAAGGCCGGCGGCGGCGAGTTCACCGCCGATGACGAGGCGGTCGTCTCCGCCCTCGGGGCGGCCGCGGGCGTGACCATCGAGAACGCCCGGCTGTACGACGATTCCCGGCGGCAGCAGCGCTGGCTGCGGGCCAGCGGCGAGGTCACCACCCGGCTGCTGTCGGGGACCAGCCAGGCCGAGGTGCTGGCCGCCCTCGCCGCGCAGGCACTTGAGCTGTCTGGCGCGGACCTGGCCATGGTCGCGCTGCCCGACGGGGACAGCGGCCGGCTGGTCATCGAGCACGCCGACGGCGACGGCGCCGCCGCTGTGCGCGGCCTGGTGCTGCCGCCCGGCCGGTCCCTGTCCGCCGTGATACTGGAGACCGGGCAGGCGCAAGAAGTCGAGGACTTCGCCGCCGACCCCCGGGTAGCCGATGCCGCGCGGGCCGCAGCGGCCCACATTGGGCCGGCGGTGCTGTTCCCGCTGGGCGCGCCGGGCAGCGTGCGGGGCGTGTTCACGATCGGCCGGCGGCGCGGGCAGCTCCCGTTCCCGCGGGCCGCCGCCGAGGTCGCGGCCTCGTTCGCCGCGCAGGCTGCCGTCGCGCTGGAGCTGGCCGACCGGCGCCGCGACGCCGAGCAGCTGCTGGTGTTCGAGGACCGCGACCGGATCGCCCGTGACCTGCACGACCAGGTCATCCAGCGGCTGTACGCCGCCGGGATGTCACTGCAAGGGATCATGCCCACCATCACCAGGCCCGAGACCGCCAAGCGCGCCCAGCAGGTCGTGGACGCGATGGACGACGCGATCCGCGACATCCGCACCGCCATCTTCTCCCTGCACAACCGCGCCCGGGACTCCCAGCCGGGGCTGCGCTCCCAGGTCGTGGGCGTCGCCGACGAGATGACCCCGCTGCTGGGCTACGCCCCCGCGCTGCGCCTCGGCGGCGGCTTGGACCACCAGGTCACCGACGGCCAGGCAGAGCAGCTGCTGACCGTGCTGCGCGAGGCGCTGTCGAACGCCGCCCGGCACGCCCGCGCCAGCCGGGTCGAGGTCAGCGTCGAGGCCGGCCGCGACCTGGTGCTGCGGGTCACCGACGACGGCACCGGCATCCCCGAAGGAGGCCGCCGCAGCGGCCTGGCCAGCATGGCCGAGCGCGCCGTCCGGCTCGGCGGCACCATGAGCACCGGCCCCGCCGACCAGGCCGCCGGGACCGGGACCGCGCTGGAATGGCGGGTGCCGCTCCCGCCGCCCGGCGGCCCGGTCAGCCCCGGGCCGGACGCAGCCTCCGCCCCGTGACGGCCTCGGGCGTGACCCGGATGAAATGATCACGGCTCCCCGGTGCCCACGCCTCCAGGCCGAGACGGCCCAGCCGGGCGACCTCCCCGGGCGCGGTGACCTCCTCCGACAGCCCGACCACGGTGACGCTCCAGCCCGAGCGGGTGACCGGGTCCAGCTCATCGGCCTGGAACGCCACCACCGCGCGGCGCACCGCCGCCGCGAGCTTGCCGCCCTGGTCAGTCCGGAACACGATCACGCCGCCGTCTAGCGCGAAGTTCACCGGCTCCACCGCGGGCATCGCCTGCCGGGTATAGGCAACCCGGCCCACCGGCACGGTCGCCAGCAGCCGCAGGCACTCCGCCGCGGTCAGTTCCTCCAGCCCATCAGGATGCATCCGCGTAGATTCCCAGGCACGGCCTTTGGCCCGGAAGGGCCAAAGGTCCCGCCGCCCCGGGCCGGCGACAGGCCCTGCCGCGCCTGCCCGTACCGCAGGTACCGCGAGCCGGGTGCCCCGGCGGCGGCGCGGCACGCACCATCCGGCTCACGGTGCACCGCGAGCCGCCCGCCCGGGAAGGCCCGCCAGCAGGAATGCCAGATCGGTCACGTGGACGGCAGCGAACGGCCCTGCAATACGAACCAGGTCGTAGTGCGGCCGTTACCCTGTTCAAAGCCCCACCGCACGGCCAGCGCCGCCACCAGTCCCAGCCCCCGGCCGCCTTCCGCGTCCCGGCGAGCAGGCCGCAACCGCGGAACCGCAGGCCCGCTGCGGTCGGTAACCTCGACCCGCACAACTTCGCCCCACGTTCTGACCGCGACGGTCACCATCTCGCCGGGAGCACCCGAGCCGCTATGCCGGACACTGTTACCAAACAGCTCGCTGACCAGCAGCTCGGCGTCATTCTGGCACGGGTGCCCCGGGCCGAGCACCCCGCCCACGAACGCGCGAGCGACCCGCGCCCGCTCCGCCCGCCCGGCAAGCGTCACGCTCTCCCGGACCGTCACCCTCGCCATCACCACACCCGCCCTTCCCCGGCCGCCCCGCCCCGGGAAACCGGCCGGGCAGCGGGCGGACGCAGGGACATGCACGCTCAGCTCCGCCGTGCACGTCAAGCCGACACAACGGGCCTTCGCGGACCCTCGTCCGTGGCTCGTCCGTGGTCGCGGCCCCCGTCCGTGGCCGTCCGTGCAAAGCCGACGGACCCGCGCACCGCTCTCAGGCCCCGATTCCCGTCCGCCATGCGTCCGTGGACACCGCAACACAGGGGTCTACAACGGAACAAGGTGACACATGACGGGACAGAGGAGAAACGCCCCGCTAGCACGAGAATTCGCAGCTAGCGGGGCGTTTTCGCAGCGTGTGGCAGGTGTTGGGTTCGAACCAACGTAGGCTGAGCCGACGGTTTTACAGCCCTATCCTCCTGTTCGAGTCT
>Ga0335072_10010023_pt1 | contig 13646 bp, 14 predicted proteins | sample Lox_Sample_21_FD_206725 | JGI IMG/M metagenome (GOLD analysis project Ga0335072, IMG submission 206725) | Soil microbial communities from Loxahatchee National Wildlife Refuge, Florida, United States - Lox_Sample_2.1 | ecosystem: Environmental > Terrestrial > Soil > Wetlands | place: USA...
CAACGTCCCCACGGTCGTCGCACCCGATCCCCTCGAGTGCGTCGCGCGTGGAGCCGGCGAGGTGCTCGGCATTCCAACATTGCTCGAACGTCTCGGTCCGTCCGCGGATCGTTTGACGAGGTGGTATCAATCTTTACGTATCGGGATGAGAGAAAGCTATTCGCCGTAATCGGCGCGATCATCGCCGCCGCTCTCGTCGCACTCGTTCAACTCGAATTCGCACGCCAAGGACGCACCAGCCCCCTCAGTAACGCGATAACCTCGACGTACGCGTATCTCGAGTTTGCGTTCGGCGCAACCGTCTCCGGTGCTCGTGAGGCGGTCTCGTACGTGATCGCGCTGCCGCAGCTCGAGAATCAGAACGCGCAGCTGCGCGCCGAAAACGCCCGCCTGCAAACCCAAGATGCCGCTTTGCAAGAGACCCTTGCGCGCGTCCCTTCGCAGGAAGCAGTCGAAAACGCAGCGGCCCTGTATCCGACCGGCATTCCCGCGCTCGTGATCGGATTCGATCCCGAAAACAAATCGCAAGTCGTCACCGTGAACAAAGGGACGCGTTCGGGCGTTTCTCTCGATGACGGCGTCGTGAATGCCGACGGCGTCGTCGGACGGGTAATCGAAGCCGATGCGCTCAGCAGCAAAATTCTCTTGATCACGGATTACACGAGCAACCTACCGGCAATTCTTCAAAACGGCCGGTGGTGGGGAATCGCAACCGGAACCTTGACGCGCGTAAACCTCCATTATGTCTCGCAAGACGCGCATTTGCACGTCGGCGACGCGGTTGTGACCGGCGAGGGACGCTCGTTCCATGCCGGTCTATTGATCGGACGTATCGCCTCCGTGACGCCGATGCCGGCCGGCGCTCTGGATCAACAAGCAATCGTCGAGCCCGCGGTTGCATTCGGCCGTCTCAGCCATGTTGTTATCCTTCCGAAGTAACGCCGCACAAGCACACGCCACCCGCCTGCCCACCGATTGGCGCGCAGCCGCAATCTGGCTCGTCATCGCGGGGTTCTTACAGGCGACGCTCGTTCATTTCGTCGCGATCCGAAGTGCCGTCCCGAGCTTGATTTTTCTGGTCGTGGCGACCTACGCGCTTCGCTCGGGTGCTGCCGGCGCAATCGTGCTTGGAGCCGCCGGCGGCTTGATCGAAGACGCACTCGCCGGCAACACCGGCGCGGCCTGGACGATTGCGACGACGATCGCAGCACTCGGGATTTCGGGAGCGGCACGCTTGACGTTCGCAGACTCGCCCTCCATCTTTGCGGCGCTGCTCGTGGTGGCCGCGCTCTTCCGTGAAGGCGTGTACTGGGCGGTCCTTTCGCTCGAGGGTTATCAAATCGGTCTCGGGTTGCATTACACCAAGATCGCAGTCGCCTCGGCGCTGTATACGGCGGCCATCGCAATGGTCGTCGTATGGGCGCGCTGGCGGTTCATTTCGCGGTGAGCGCGTGATCTATCGCGGCATTTCCCGCATGGGTGGATTCTTTTTCGTCGTCGCGCTGGCGACCGCCGCGATCGTCGCACGCCTGACGTACGTGCAGCTGATCGACGGCAAGGTCTACGCTGCGGCGGCGCGCGCCAATCAAGTTCGCTTGATCCCCGTTGCCGCGCCGCGAGGATTGATCCTGGATCGTCACGATCGGATCATGGTTCGCAGCCGCCCCTCGTTCGTCGTCGCGCTCATCCCTTCACAGGTTCAAAACATCAAATCGACGATCAGCGATCTCTCGTCGACGTTGCAGATTCCGCAAGATGAGTTGTGGCATCGGCTCTATCATCATCACGACGTCAATTACGAAAACTTCGCGCAAGTTCAGACCTACGAACCGTACGGGCCGGTGATTCTGGCAAGCGATTTGCACACATCGCAAATGGCGCGGTTAGCCGAAACGCAGCCGGATCTTCCCGGCGTCGATCTCGAGGAGCAGCCCGTTCGCAACTACCCTTACGGTAAGCTGGCCGCCGACGTCTTCGGCTACGTCGGTCAAATCTCCGAAGAAGAATACGAGAAGCGCAAGGCCGAGCACTATACGCCAAACGACGTCGTCGGGAAAGACGGTCTCGAATACGAGTACGACTCGTATCTCAAAGGCACGCCGGGCGGACAGCAAGTCATGGTCAACGCGTGGGGCGCAGTCGTCGGCGATGAAAAATTCGTCAAGTCCAAGCCCGGCGACGTTCTCGTCACCACGATCGACCTGCGCTTACAGGAAATCGCCCAGCGCGAGCTTGCCAGCGGTCTGAAAGCGTGGGCCAAGACGCGCGGCGTCAAGCGGCTTTCGGGCGCGCTCGTGATCCTCGATCCATGGTCGGGCGGCGTTCTGGCGATGGCATCGCTGCCGACCTTCGACCCGAACGATTTTGCGACGCCCATCTCATCGGGCGAGTACGCGCATTACATCCTGGACCCCCTGCGGCCGCTCTACAACCGTGCGATCGGCGCTGCGACGCCGACGGGCTCGACCTTCAAGATGGTTACGGGATCGGGCGCGATCTCCTCAGGCGCGATCAAGCCGCACCAAGTGCTCTACGATTCCGGCGCGTGGGATTGCCACGGCGTCCGTTTCGTCGACCTCGCCGCCGGCGGGCTCGGAAACGCCGAGTTCACCGAAGCCCTTGCGGCTTCGAGCGACGGCTATTTCTACCAGCTCGGCGATCGTCTCGGCAACGCGCGCTTACGCTACTACGCGCTGCAATTCGGGCTCGGTGCTCTGAGCGGGATCGATTTACCGGGAGAATATGCCGGCAATTGGCCGACCAATGAGTGGACGCTCAAGGTCTACGGCGTGCCGCTCGAGCCGAGCGACGCCTGCCAGCTGGCGATCGGACAAGGCGCGATGCAAGCCACGCCGTTGCAGATGGCCAACGTCACCGCGACCGTGGTCAACGGCGGGACCCTGTACCGTCCCCACGTCGTTCAAGAGATTCGCACGCCGACGGGGACCGTCGTCAAACGCTTCGACAATCAAATCATCCGCGAAGTCGCGGTCACGCAAGAATCGCTCAAGGAGATTCGCGAGGGGATGGACCGGGTAACGAGCTCCGTCGGAACCGCCTACGGTCTTGCGATTCCCGGCCTACCCTACGGTGGAAAAACGGGAACGGTGCAGACGGAAGGCGGCAACGGGCCCAACACGACGTGGTTCGTCTGCTTCGCGCCCGCGAAACACGCACAGCTCGCAATGGCGATATTCGTAGAAAAATCCGGCGGCTACGGTGCCAACGTTGCGGGCCCGATCGCCCAAAAAATCCTCGCCGAATACTTCCACAAGAAGCTTTAAGGCTTTAACCGCTCTCCGACGGGCTCGTGGCCGCGAGCGAGGCGAGGAGATCGAGAACTTTCTTGTCCTCGGGTTCATCGATCGGCGAATCGCGCGCGACGTCTTTCTGCGTGCGCAGATTCGTCGTTCGCTTGCGCCACTCGACGCGCGCATCCGTTTCGTCGCGCAGACGGCGCAGATAATGATCGAGCGGCGTAAAGCGGCGTCCGTCTTCCGAACGATTGAACTTCGCCTTTAGATCGTCGACAAGACGGTAGGTGTCGAAAACGGAGTCGATCAGGTTTTCGAGACGGCGGTCGTACGGCAACCAATACCGGTTCGTTTGCAGATCCATGAACGTCCAGATCGAGATGTCGCCGAAATTCATGATGTCGTCGATCATCATGCCGTCGAAGGGTGGACGGAGCTGCACGATTTTGTTTTCGCCGATGTAGCGATCGCGTTGCTCGATCGGCGAAACGTCGCCGCTGGCAAGACGTTGGCCGTACGCTTCGCGATCTTCTTTGATCTCCTGCACGCGGCGCCAAAGGTCGGCGACCTCCGGACGCGAGTGGAACTTGTCCAGCCACTCTTGCGAGCCGGCGCGTTCCTTCAACTCGACCGTTACGCGGTGAATGGAACGACGCAACCAGTTCTCGAGCTCCTCTTCCCAACGTTGCCGGCGGCGGTACGTCGCTTGTGCGTTCACCACGTCTTGCGACGAGCGCGCCGCGGCATTGTAGAGCCGCGAGGCGCGACCAAAGCTGAACAGCCATTCAAAGAAGCCGGGGCGTTCGATTTGATTTCCGCGCACGTGACGCGGATACGATTCCGCGTAACCCTTCAGATTGCGCTCGGCAATCTTCTTCCGTTCTTCGAGCGCGTTTGCGGCAGCCGCAATCTCGGCCAGGACGCCGGCACGCTTACGCGTATAGGAAGCGCGAACCGCGCTTTCGGCGTGCGAAATCTCCGACCGTTCAAAGCGCGCTTTTGCAGCGTCGTACTCTGCGATCGTGGCGGCGTCTTTTGCGAAGTCTGGAATGCCACCCGCGGCTCTTGGCTTTTCGCCTGAATCGACCGCGGTCGGTTCGACGCTTTCCACGCTGCGCCGCTTCCCTTCGATGGGCTTTATCGCCTCCAAGCGGGTCCCCGCTTGCGCTATGTCTTGCAATCCCGCAACAGGATTGCTGCGACCGCCGAAACCCGGGGGTCGGGGTCCGCGAGCGCACCGCGAAGTTCATGCACCGCTGACGGACCGCGTCCGAGTCGTTCCAGTTCGCGAATCCGTTCGAACGGCGCGGGCCGCCTGCTTACCTGCTCGGATTCACGGCGCACGGGGCCAAGCATAGCGATGCCGAGCAATACCAATCCGACGACGACGAAGACGAACGGGATGAACAGGAGCTTTGCGCTCATACGCGCACCCCGGTTTCGCGTTCCACGACGGCATCGAGGTGCGAATCGAGCACGGGTTGCGCAGCAACGAGCGCGTCGATGAACGCAGCGTCGTCCCCAAGGCCCTCCAAGACCGTACGCAGCGCATCACGATATCCCGCGAATTCCGCATACTCTTCGCGCTGGGGAGCGACCAATCGCGTTGCGTGGGCCAAACGCGCCCCAAGCGAACCACCCGGGATCCCGCACGCGTCGAGCGCGTCCTCGGCGGCCGGGTCGAGTACGTCGTCGCCGCGCACCGGATAGTGCGGCATCCGCAACTTGATCGCGAGGCGATCGAAGACGCTGCGTAACGCGATGCGGTTTACGACGAGGTGCATCTCCACGGCCGGATCATCGCACGTATCGGCGCACAGAACGGAGAGAGCCCAAAGGTGCCGCATCAAACCGTCCAGCCCGGCAAGATAGCTTGCCATTGCCGGCTCGAGCGCGGCGCTCCCGGAGCGGCGCATGTGCGAGGCCGTCACCATCGCCGAAAGTACCGGGGCAGCGACGGAACGCAACGCGACCCCGACCCTGAACGGCAGCTCGGGCTCCTTGCCGTCGTCGATCAGCGCACGTGCGGGCGACTCGATCAATGCCTCGCGCCCCACGCAGCGCACGCGTGCCAGAATGCTCGTCGACGGGCCCGCGTCGGCGACGGTCGCGAACTCGAGCGTCAGCTCCATGCCCCGCTGCAGTCCTTCGATTCGCATTCCGTCGTGCGACCACAGCGGCGATATTCCGCCCGCGTCCAGAATGCGAGCGTTCTGGATTCGCGTGCTACCGGTGAGATAGACCGAGCCCGCAGCGTGCAAGGCGAGCGTAAAGTCGGCCGGCGCACCACCGGCGTTTGCAAGACGCAAACGCCAATCGACGCGTTCACCCGGCGCCACCGCGATGTCGGAATAGTCCACCGGCTCGAGCGTACCTTCGATACGCGGATGATTGCGAGCCAGGATGCACGCCTCACCGAGCGAGACCTCCCCGCTTTCGGTCACACACGCCGCCCGCAGCGTCTGCACGCTTCCATCCTGGGCCGATGGAGCGAGCCGCGCGCTGACGTCGATGATGCGCCGCGCGCCGCGCTCGATCGTAAAGGGGGCGGCCACGCCGAACGCGACGTCGTGCAAATCGCCCTCGGCGCGCAACGCGACGATGCTCGCGGTGGCGCTGCCGGTATTGGTTAGGATCGCGCGCCCGCGCACGTCTTCGCCGGCCGCTGCTTCGCGCTCGAAAAACTCGATGCGATTCGCATGCGATGCGAACGCCGCCACGCCGTATACGCCGCATCGCACCACGCGCTCGCATTGCTCGCCATCGCACTCGAGGAATAAGCAAATATCGGCGTCCCCGGCCTCGTGTGCGTACACCTCGACCGCAATATCACGCGAATCATCGCGCAGCGGTGCCGGCAGCCCAAACTCGAGTTCGTTGCGGCTTGCATGGGAGCGCACGTGCGGCACAACCGAGACGAGCGTCAGCGATGCGGGCGCTCGCACCCGCAGAAACGCATCGCCCGAACAATCCTCGCCGCGATTGCCGACTTGTATGTGCAGCGTGGTGTGCTCGCCGGGTTCGATCGTTGAATTTCCGAGCCTCGCATCCAACTCCAGCATGCCGCCTTCCCTTCTCCCGGCGTGCCGGTTCGGTCGCCGGAAGACGCGCCCTTCGATCAAAATTTGCGTGGCGCGCGCCCGCAAAGGCGGGGTACTTTCATTCGGAGAACTCGCCCGCCATGACGACACTTGCCGCCTATCACGCCGGACTGCTCTGCGACGCAGTCGATCGACTTGGAAGTGAAGCAGCGTTTGAAGTTCTTGCACGCGCGCGCGAGCTCGAAGCGCAAGGGCGCAGCATCGTGCACCTCGAGATCGGTGAACCCGATTTCGATACGCCCGAGCATATCAAGCGGGCGGGCATCGAAGCGATAGAACAAAACTATTCACACTACACGCCCTCGGCCGGTATCCCCGAGCTGCGCGACGGGATCGCAAGCTTTGCTGCAAAACTGCGCGGCGTCGAAGCCTGGAAACGAGAAAACGTCGTCGTAGGCCCCGGTGCAAAACCGATCATCTGGAACACGCTCTCCGCGTTGCTCGATCCCGGCGACGAGATGATCGCGGCCGATCCTAGCTACCCGGCCTACGCGTCGTGTGCGTCGTACCTGCAAGCAAACCTCGTGCCCGTCAAGCTGCTCGAATCAAAAGATTGGCGACTCGATCTCGACGAGCTCGCGGCCAAAGTCGGCAATCGCACGAAAGTCGTCGTCTTGAACTCGCCGCACAATCCAACCGGCGGCGTCCTCGGCGTCGAAGACTTTCAAGTCGTCGCCGACCTCGCACACAAATGGGGCTTCATCGTCATCTCCGACGAGATCTACTGCCGAACGCTCTACGGCGGCGAATTCGTTTCGCTCGCACAGCTCGAGGGGATGCGCGAACGCAGCGTGATTATCGACGGCTTCTCCAAAGCGTACGCGATGACGGGTTGGCGCCTGGGCTACGGCATCATGCCCGAAGAACTCGCGCGTACGGTGTCGTTGTTCAACAACAACACGTTCTCGTGCGTCGCGACCTTCGTGCAACGCGCCGGCATCGCCGCGCTCGACGGGCCCGACGAGCCGGTCGTCGAGATGACCGAAACGTTCCGAAAGCGGCGCGACGAGATCATCAGCGGAATCAACTCGATCCCGGGCTTGCACTGCAAATCGCCTGAAGGCGCGTTCTATGCGTTCGTCAACGTTCAAGCGATCACGCACGACGATCGCAAGCTCGCGACGTTTCTGCTCGAAGAGGGCGGAGTCGCGGGGCTCGGCGGTTCCTGCTTCGGGGAAGGCGGACGCGGCTACATTCGCTTCTCCTATGCGAACTCGATCGAGAACATCCGGCTCGCACTCGACCGCATCCGCGAAACGCTGCCGAAGTTCAACGCCTAGTAGCTAGGTCAACTTCATCGCGCGTTTGACGTCGGTGAGCGTTTGGCTCGCGACGGTACGCGCCTTCTTGGTGCCTTCGTCGATAATCTCGGCAATGGTCGCGTCGTCGATCGAGTCGCGCCGTTCGCGGATCGGACGTAGGTAGGCATTGAGCTTTTCGGCGAGCTCGCCTTTGCAATCGACGCACCCGAGCGCGCCGGACCGGCAGTTTTCTGCAATCCACGGCGTCCGGGCTTGATTGACGATCTGATGGAGCGCGTACACGGGGCATATCTCGGGACGTCCGGGATCGTTGCGGCGGATCTTCTCGGGATCGGTGAACATCGAGCGGACTTTTTTGGCCGTCGTGTCTTCGTCGTCGGCGATGTCGATCGTGTTGCCGTATGATTTCGACATCTTGCGCCCGTCGGTTCCGGGAACCGCGGGAAACTCGGTCAAGAGTGCCTGCGGCTCGACCAGCGTCTCACCGTAATACCGGTTGAAACGCCGTACGATCTCGCGACCGAGCTCGAGGTGCGCGACCTGATCGCGTCCGACCGGCACCTTCTCGCCACGAAATACCGCGATGTCGCACAACTGCAAGAGCGGGTAGCCGAGAAATCCGTACGTCGCGATCTCGCCGCCGAGCGCTTCGATTTGCTCCTTATACGTTGGCGTGCGTTCCAGCCACGAGACGGGCGTCACCATCGACAGGAGAACGTGCAGCTCGCTAATCTCCGGGATGCCGGATTGCAGATAGATGGTCGACTTGTGGGGATCGACGCCGGCCGCAAGCCAGTCGCGGACCATCTCCTCGCGCGACGCGCGAATTTCTTCGGGATGCGCGAAAAGCGTAGTGTACGCATGCAGATCGGCGATCTCGAAATACGCATCCGCCGTTCGCGAGAGCTCGGCCCAATTCGTCAGCGCACCGACCAAATGGCCCAAATGCAAACGGCCCGTCGGTCGCATTCCTGACATGACCTTCATGGATTTCGCGCCCGTTCGCGGGTCAGTACGGCCATACCCGTTCGCCGTTCCAGCCGGCGCTGTTCGCGATCGCGTCGCGAACGAGCGCTCGTGCAGCTCCGATCGCGTCGATCAGATTCTCGCCGCGCGCGAGATAAACGGCAGCAGCCGCGGCCAGCACGCATCCGGTTCCACGCATTCCACCCGGAAGCTGCGTACCAGCGAATGTGGTCGTTTTGCCGTCCGCGTAAAGCACGTCGCTCGCTTCGCCGTCCAAATGTCCTCCGGTAACGAGTGCCGCGCCCGCGCGATCGCGCTCGACGAGCGTGTGTGCGGCACCGGCCATCGTTGCGCGATCGTTGACGGGAAAGCCGGACAAATGCGAGGCTTCGGCGAGATTGGGTGTCACGAGCGCGCAAAGCGGAAAGAGCCGTTTACGCAGCGCGGCCAGCGTCGCACCGTCCGCGAAGACCAACCCCTCACTGCTGGCCGCGACCGGATCGCACACGATCGGCACCGCGACACCGTCGAGTCCGGCTGCAACTGCTTCGACGCTTTGCGGCGAAAGCAGCGCACCGATCCGGTATGCGTCGGGCTGGGCGCGGCGAACCGCGCGCAGCTGCGCCGCGACGATCTCCGGATCGAGCGACGCCGCGACACGTTCGCCCTCACCCTGCGCCGAGACGCCGGCCACGACCATCACATGCCGTACCTCGAGGCGCTGCGCGACACGCGCGTCCAATCCGATGCCCGCGATGTTCCACGGATGCGTCGTCCCGATCGACGCCAGGGTCAGCACGCCCACGCTTCGACCAGCGCACGCGCTGCCGCCATGCGGTCGGGCGCGCGCGAGATTGCCGTGATGACCGCAGCCATGGCGGCGCCTGTCGCGCGTACTTCCGGAATGCGCGCGAGCGTAATTCCGCCGATCGCGGCGACCGGTAGGCCGACGGCTCGAACGGCGGCGCGGACTCCTTCGGGTCCGATCGGGGCGCCGGCATCATGCTTGGTTCGCGTGGCGTACATCGCACCAACGCCGATGTAGTCGGCCCCGGCTGCGAGCGCGGCATATGCGCTCGGTACATCCGGGCACGAAATACCGACGACCTTACCCTGCGTGCGCGCCCGGAGCGCAGATATGTCGAGCAGCGCCATGTCTTCTTGCCCGAGGTGAACGCCGTCGGCGCAATCGATCGCGCTGGGGTCGTCGTTGACGATCAACAGCGCGCCGACGCTTCGCGTGCGCTCCCAAGCGCGCGCCAGCACGTCGTGCGCAATTCCGCTCTTGCTGCGATACTGCACGACGCGAACGCCGGCCGCGAGCACGTCCTCGAGCTGCGGGAGAATGTCGCCTTCGGCTGCATCGAGGATGGCGTAGATGCCGCGCAGCTGCGCCGTTACGCTAATTGCCGACGAGAATGGTCACCGGTGCGCTGACGCCGTCGCTCGACGTCGCCGTCAGCACCAAACAGTAGACCGGAGAGGCCGCAGTGCCCGAACCGAGCGGCGCAGTTGCAGCCGGCGTCGCGAGCGCTCCCGGCAGCACGCCGATCGTCGACGCCCTCGAGGTGACGACCAGCGCATTCGCGGCGACGTTGGCGCTCGGAGCCACGGCTGGGCACGATGGATACGTGATGAGGCCCGTCGCCGAATCGACGAGCTGGTACGTGTCGCGCGACGTACCATAGCGAATCGACCACGCGAACGATGCGCCCGACCGTGCAATGCCGGCTCTCGTTCGGACTGCCCGCACGGCTAAGGGGTTGGCCGAACCCGACGCGACTTTAAAGAAGCTTACGTACGACCCGGACGAATTCGCGAACGCGATTTGGCTCGGTTGATCGCTGCCGCTGCCGAGCGACGAGCCCCCGTATCCGTTGGTGCACGCAGGCAACGCAGCAAACGTCGCAGCGACGAACAGCGTCAAAGCAAGACGACGCATGAAGAGGCGCCGTTGCACACGTTCTGGGGTGGTTCCTTTAGCGAGCGGGAATGGCGATCGGCGGCAAAACGAATTCAGTCGGTTGGTCTGCGCCTTCAGGCAACGCAGGTGCTACGGTGAGATGGTAGGTGCGTGCGCGACCGTCGAGCCGCACCGACGTAAGAAAGTCGATTTGCCCCGTGTAGCGTGCATTCGACGCAAGGCGCAAGCCCAAGAACAGCCGGCGGTCCGTCAGCAACCAATCTCTCGTGTCGAGCGGATGGTAGATATTCGAGCCCTCGCGCAATACCGTGCGTCCATATGGTAAGAACGTTATGAACGAGCCTCCATCGTTTTCGAATGTGAGCGCGAGCTCGATGCGACGCGGATAAAAGGCCAGCTCGCGTACGGTGATCTTCACCCCGTTGCGATCGACGCCGGAATCGTTCGGTACATACGAACGATACGGGTGCCCGGCGTCGTCGACGCGATACGACCCGCCTTCACGTACGACCATGTAGCGCAACTGCAGGCGACCGTGACCGAGCTGCTGCGTTCCGTGATTCAGAAATGAGATCGTTTCCGAGACCGTGACGAACTGCGCACCCTTGACGCGTTCGACGTGTAGCGCCCTCACGTCGGTCGCGCGGAATCGCTCGGATCTGAAGACCGATTCGTAATTGGCGAGCGTCCCGAAATAGCGGCGCATGCCCGCCGTCAGCATCGCGTATGCTTTCGCGTAGTCTCCGGCGCCGACGGCGCGCGCATATTCGAGCGCAGATCCGACGGCCCGAGCGTCGGACGGTGCGGCACCGGCTGCACGAGGGCCAACGAGCGCGAGCATCGCGACCAGCGTCGCGAGCGCGCGACCGCTCATGACTGGCCTAGAAGAACGTCGACGATTCGAATTAGGTCCGCCTCGTCCGTAAAACGGATCTCGATGCGGCCGCCTTTCTTCGCGCGGACGAACGTCACGCGCGAGCCGAGGCGGTGCCGGAGCTGGTCGGCTACGTCGTCGAGCTCCTCACTGCCGGCTGCCGCCCGCTTCCGCGGCGGCAAACCGAGCCGCTGGGCCATTCGCTCCAGGACCCGGACGGACGTTCCTTCGCGCGCCGCCCGCTCGGCGACGGCGACGCGGTCTTTTTCAGGGAACGACAGCAGCGCTTTCGCGTGGCCCGGCGAGAGCGCGCGAGAGCGGATGAGCGCCTGAATCGGCTCCGCCAAAGCCAGCAGCCGCAGCGCGTTTGCAACCGACGGCCGCGCGCGCCCGACACGCTCGGCAACGCGTTCTTGCGTAAAGCCGTAATCGTCGATCAGGTGCTGATAACCCATCGCTTCTTCGAGCGCATCGAGATCCTCGCGCTGGAGATTCTCGACCATCGCAAGCTCGAGGCTGTGCTGATCTTCCGCGTCACGAATGATGGCCGGCATGGTGCGCAATCCTGCGGCGGCCGCCGCGCGCCAGCGCCGTTCACCCGCAATGAGCTCGTAGCGATCGCCGCGCTTTCGCACGAGTATCGGAACGAGCACGCCAAAGGATCCAATCGAGTTGCGCAGCTGCTCGAGAGCTTCTGCATCGAACGTCGTGCGCGGTTGATGCGGATTGGGAACGATCGCATCGATCGGAATTTCGCTTGCGCCTTGCGGACGTTCGCGCACGACGGGCTGCGCGTCGCCAAGCAGCGCACCCAGCCCGCGTCCGAGCCCACGCTTTGCCACTACGATGCGCTTTCGAGCGCAGTCACTTCGCGCGCCAAATCGAGATAGGCTTGCGCGCCGCGGCTGCGCACGTCGAAAAGCACGACGGGCTTTCCGAACGACGGCGCTTCGGAGAGTCGAATATTGCGCGGAATTTGCGTTTTGAAAACCTGCTCCGGGAAGTAGCGCACGACTTCATCGAGCACTTCGACGGCCAGTCGCGTGCGGCCGTCGAACATGGTGACGAGCACACCGAGAATTTCCAAGCGCGGATTGAGCGCCTCTTTTACGCGCTGCACGATCGCAGTCAGTTGCGAGAGGCCTTCGAGCGCGTAGAACTCAGCTTGAATCGGGATGATCATTTGATCCGCTGCGACCAGCGCGTTGATCGTCAGCAGCCCGAGCGACGGCGGGCAGTCGACGAGAATATAATCGTATTGCTCAGCGACTTCGGAGAGCGCTTGCCGCAGACGGCTTTCGCGAGCCAACGCCGTGACGAGCTCGACCTCTGCGCCGGCAAGATTTGCAGTCGCCGGGATGATCGCGAGGTTCTCGACGTCGGTGGGGATGATTGCCGCCCGTGCGCCGATCTCGCCGAGCAACAGCGCATAAGAATCGTTCTCAATAGTCCGCTTGTCGATGCCGAGCCCGGTCGTTGCATTTCCCTGAGGATCGATATCGACGAGTAAAATATGCTTGCCAAGTAATGCAAGACAAGCGCCAAGATTGACTGCGGTGGTACTCTTGCCGACACCGCCTTTTTGATTGACAACTGCGACCGTGCGACCCATTCCCTCGCTGCCGCCGTTCGGCCCGGCGGCGAATGTTCCCCGGGGAACGTCGCGCGGATTTCAGTCCGCCGAGGACCCCGCGATCGCGTCACGAGTCATCTCGAGAAGAAGCTCGCGCTTGTTGCGCTCGGGATGCTCGGTAACGGCTTCCAGAAGGCGCTGAAGGACGTCTCCGACCTGCGGTCCTCCCTTTGACTGCGGCGGCAACACGTTCGCCCCGACCAGCACTTCGATCACGTCGTCGCCCGAGACGGCAAGGTCGCGAACGGTCATCGGAGGACGCTCGGCCAGCACGCTCCAGACCCGCGCTTCAAAGACATCGTTTCCTCCGCGATCGGGAAGCCCGCTACCGACCACATCCGCGTGCCGCAACGCGAAAAGACCTTCCAGGCGCTCCGGCTGAATGCGGCGGATGAATCGCCGAATCGTTGCGGACGCCAAATCGGCATCGGCGACGTACATGTGCTGCCGCACCAGTGCCGCGACCGTTTCGATGGTTTGCGCCGGGAACCGAAGACGCTCGAGCATGTTCCGGCTCATCGACTCCCCGCTGATCTCATGCCGGTAGAAGTGCGGACCGTCCTTGGTGCGCGGCTTCGCGACGTCGTGCAAGAGTGCGGCAAGACGGACGACGGGATCGGGTGGGGCAGCGT
>Ga0335072_10010024_pt1 | contig 13645 bp, 14 predicted proteins | sample Lox_Sample_21_FD_206725 | JGI IMG/M metagenome (GOLD analysis project Ga0335072, IMG submission 206725) | Soil microbial communities from Loxahatchee National Wildlife Refuge, Florida, United States - Lox_Sample_2.1 | ecosystem: Environmental > Terrestrial > Soil > Wetlands | place: USA...
AGCACACAGCAAAAGCAACACCAAGTGCAAGACCAAAGCAAAACCTTCCACGAAAGGAAAAGAAAAATCCTTCCGGCAGTGGAAGTGTCTCTTGACAACGCCGACACGGTTATAGAGGGTGGCCCGTTTTGCGAAATCACGCGGTTCTGTGATTCCAGTCACTGCTGAACCCGACTTGCGCGACCCAACGTTAAGAAATCTGAGGACGAAAGCACGGCAGATTCAAGCCGTTATGCTGTCGAATCGTGCGCCCGGCCAAGGAGGAGCACAATGAATTACCCGGTTTGGGACGTCTGGTTTGGTGCCGGCCTACTCATCGCTCTGGTAGCCATCCTTCACGTATTCGTCTCTCATTTTGCAGTCGGTGGCGGGCTGTTCCTGGTCTTGACAGAACGGAAAGCTCGCCGGAACAACGATGCCCCACTTCTGTCCTGGCTGAAATCCCACACAAAGTTCTTCGTGCTGCTGACCGTGGTCTACGGCGCGGTGAGCGGTGTCGGGATCTGGTTCACCATCGGGCTGATCAGCCCCATGGCCACCAGCAACCTGATTCACGCGTACGTTTGGGGATGGGCCATCGAATGGGTCTTCTTCTTTATCGAGATCACCGCCGCTCTCCTTTATCTCTATGGCTGGGAAAAACTGGAGGCCCAACTCCATCAGTGGTACGGCTGGATCTACTTCATCGCCGCATTCGCCAGCATGGTGATCATCAACGGAATCATCACCTTCATGCTCACTTCCGGGCGGTGGATTCAGAATCACGAATTCTGGACCGGTTTTTTCAATCCGACCTATTTCCCGTCGTTGGCATTCCGCTTCGCAATCTCCCTGGCACTTGCTGGCATCTACGCTTTGATCACCGCGAGCGTGCAAAAGGACGCTGCGCTCAAGGCACGAATTGTGAGATGGAGTGCGCTGTGGATTGTTCCTTCTCTCGCTGTTCTGCCGGCTCTGGGCTGGTGGTATGTGCGAAAAATCCCGGCAGAAGTCTGGGCCAGCGCTCGCGGGCCGATGCCCACCGGTACGCATTTTGCACTTCTGGCGGGAGTGCTACTGATCGTAACGTTGGTGCTGGCGTTATTCACGCTGATCAAACCGGCGCGCTTGCACATCGCGTTCAGCCTGTTGATTGCACTGGTCGCTCTCGGGGCGATGGGTTCGTTCGAATTCGTGCGCGAGGCCATTCGCAAGCCTTATGTTATCGGGAACTATTTGTACGCCAACTCCCTGTATGCGACGCCCATGGCCGGAGATGGCGGTTCCAGCGTCGAAAAAATCGACGACGTGGGAGTTCTCAAGAGTGCCAAGTGGCTCAACCTTCGCGAAGTAACGGCGGAGAACCAGGTGCCTGTCGGCCGCGAAATATTCCGCGTGGAATGCGAGAGTTGCCACACGACAAACTCATACCGCGGAGTAAGACACTACATCGCGCTGCGCCAGTGGAATCAGCAAAGGATCGAGGCCATGCTGGCCAGCCTCGACGTGATGCATAACGGGGTCATGCCGCCGTTCGCCGGCACGGATTCTGAGCGGGCCGCACTCGCCGCTTTTCTGGCCACACTTCAGCCGGTCGCGCCTAGTCCGCCTGCAGTCGCGGACGGCAAGGCGGTTTTCGACCGCAACTGCTCGATGTGCCACCGAGTACGCGCTGACGATGCTTTGTTCGCACGGCTGCCGAGGAATTCGCAAGAGGCGAACAACGCGCTGAAAGATCTTCCCAACCTGTTCATCCGCATGCCCGACCTCAAACTGTCAGACGTGGAGCGTTCCGCGCTCGTCGGGTGGGTAAACGCCGAGCGCCAAACGCAATCGAACGGAATGGCCGCGCCAGGAGGTAACTGAACATGACAGATCCCAACCTGATCCCAACCTTGGACCCGAATCCCCTGCCCGCACCGTTCTGGGTCTTCAAGCTGCTCCTTGTGGTGACCTTCTTCCTGCACATTCTCGCGATGAACTTCATGCTGGGCGGCGCCGTATTGGCGCTGGTTGCGAAGTTGCGACCGAAGAACCGAGAAACCAACAACCGGGTGTTCTTCGACATCGCGAAAAAGTTGCCTTCACTGCTGCCCGCGACGATCACGCTCGGCATTGCTCCACTGCTGTTCGTGCAAGTGCTGTACGGACAATTTTTCTATACCTCGTCGGTTGTCTTGGCCTGGCCGTGGTTTCTGGTGCTGGTTTTCCTCACCGTGGCTTATTACGGCTTCTATTACGCTTCCTTCCAGAATGGGCAGAACCCTGCGAAAGCCGGTGGCGCGATGCTGCTGAGCGTTGTGCTCATCTTCATCATAGGTTTCGTCTATAGCAACAATCTGACGTTGAGCCAGACGCCTGCTCGCTGGGGAGCGAAGTACTTCGCAAATCCCTCCGGGTGGAACCTCAACTTATCCGAGCCCACGTTGATCCCACGTTTCCTTCATTTCTTTACCTCGGCCGTTGCCGTCGGAGGACTGCTGTTGGTTTTCATTGCTTTCGCGAGATGGAAACGCGACACCGCCTATGCGCGTCACCTCCTTCAGTTTGGTGGAAAGGCTTTCATGTACGCCACCATGGCTCAGTTCATTGTCGGCATCTGGTTTCTCGCGACTCTACCGCGAGATCTGCGCATGTTGTTCTTAGGCGATAACGTAGCCGCAACGGTGCTGCTCGCGGTCGGCGTTCTGGGAGCGATCGGCGCCATCTTTTTGATGGCCGAGGCGCTACGAAAGGAGAATGTCCGACTCGCTGCTTATTCCGTGTCGGGCATTACGAGCGTCGTGATCCTGAACATGTCCGTGATGAGAGATATCCTCCGCGACGCCTACCTCAAGCCGTATTTCCGTTCTGAACAATTCGCCGTGAAAACCCAGTGGTCCGTATTTCCGCTGTTCCTGGTGCTGTTCATCGCAGGCATAATCCTGTGGTTCGTCATGTTGAAGCGCTATGGGCTGTTTGCCGGAGCTCAGGCCGCCCAGGAAAAACCGAGCCAGGTGCCGCTGCTCACGGGGGCGGCGAGGTAGCGATGGAGTGGGAGCATCCAAAGAGAGCCTCGCGAAGGATGCTGAAGACGCCGTAGCAGAAGCTTCGAAGACCGCTCGGGGCATCAAGTGGGCGCGGGTGGCGGAACTGGAAATGGAATTGGGCGGCAAGAAGATAATTAAATACCGACCACAACAAAGATTTATTTTGACATTGAAAGCTAAGCCCGAACACGATTGTCGGGTCGATAACTCACCCTCCAGAGGGCGGTAGCCTAATGAGCGTAAAGTGAGCAATGAAAATGCCCAGCCTCTTCTGGTGAGTCTGCGCATCTCTAAGTCAGCTTCTCGGTCAAGCGGTTTTCTTTGCGGCTCTCACCTTCGCCCACCGAGCCCGTTGTGCCGCAGCAATCCTCCTGCGCGCGCTCGCAGACATGGTTCTTTTCTTAGGCGTTGTGACGTGGTTTGCTGTTCCGCCCTTGGCCTTCACTTTCGCCCATCGTGCTCTCTGGGCAGCCGCGATTCTGGCTCTTCCAGCGACAGACATCCCGCCCCGAGGGGCTCTTCCCTTCCCGTATGCCGTTCCGAAAGCTGAGAGCGCGGCACTAATCGCTTTCATTTCCTTGGTCAACCGATCATGCTCTTTCTTCAACATCTGCACTACACCACTTAGGTTCGTCATTGAATCCCCCTCGCGCGGATTCTACAGGAGGCGCTGTCAATGCATGTCATCTACATTCCGCCAAAAACGCTTCCACCGGCGGAAAACGCGCCTTTTGGGATTATCGCGCGTGATGCAGTTGTGGCCGCAGGATTTCCGCGATCAGACCGACCAAGGCGTTCACACAAGCGACCAAAAGGAAAGCCTTTTGATCCCCCCAGGTGATGGAGTGCAATTAGATTTCTTGCCGACAATTCCGGAACTAAACTGTCATTTCTACCAGTTTATTCGTCCTAAGCCCGACTGAATTGTGTCCTGGCAAGGATGCGCGGGACGCTCCATAAGATGGTTGACGCAGGGACCGCTCCACACAGAATCCGAGAGCGCCGAAGGGACAGCTACGATCGAGATTTGAGCAAACGTCCGGAGACATTGGGCCTGCTGGCAGCCGCTGGCGCTACTTCAGATCCAGAACGTTAGAGACAGATCGCCATTACAGTCCTGTGATCCCCTTGTTTTGAAGAATCCGCACAACCACGCGACGGTTCTCGGCCTCGCTATCTGCTTTCTTGTCCTTGACTACCTGTCGACTCTCTCCCATCGCGCCTGGGGCCAGCATGTTCGTAAGTGGGACATGACCCTGCTGTAGCAGAATGTTGGCAACATTATTGGCACGATCCTCACTCAGCCTCTGGTTCAACGAAGAACTGCCAGATGCTGAGGCATACCCTTTTACCTGCACCATGTAACCTTTGATGGTTTTCGCCTTTTCTGCCAACGCCACCAGTTGCGGATCATATTTGGGATCGACTTTGACCTTGCCGTTAGCAAAATACACAGTGACTTCGTCGAGGATGTAGTAGTCGTCGAGTTCGCCGAATCGCGCTACGGCAGCATCAATCGCAGCTTTGTTTGCCGCTACTTTTTCATTCTGCTCTTTCAGCGCTGCATTCTGAGCCGTAAGCTCGGCGTTCTGCTTTTCGAGTTCTTCTTTATTCTTCTGAGCTTGCCTCTGCGTCTCGGCCAAACCGGCCTGAATGGCCTGTGCTTGCTCCAAGTCGTTGCCCTTGAACCGCACTGTGGCCGCCACGAGTTGATTGTCGGAGTTGTAGGTTCCCTCTACTTTGATTGGTAGGCCGGGTACGAGAGCAGCCATGGACATGTGTTTCGTCCGCGCCTTGAGCGCGCCCTGAAACTGGCCCACATCCGTGCTGTCGGTCAAAAGAACGATCACCTTCGGCGAATCCGCCGTCTGTAGAATGATTTCTGCTCCGTTCCGTCCTTTGATCACCCCTTCCAATTTGGTTTGGGCGGAAACGATCGCGCTGGAGAGCGCGACGATCACGAAGAACCGGGTCATCATAGGCGTGATGCGAATGGATCTACCTCGAGTCATACTTCCTCCTCTCCAAATGCCAGTGAAAAGTTTGGGTGCTGCCTGCGGGCATTATTCAGATCTCCTCCCTTCCCAGAGGAACTGGATTGGGAACAAATATGCCGCCGGCTGTTCGAACACAGCTGCACAATTCCGTTCCCTTCCTTAATAGTTGCGGAATCGGCTGAGAGAAACTGTCAAAACTGACAGGTGAATGTCCGGGATCAGGGATTGCCGTCCATTCGCGCACACCAAGGTCAGGTGCTGCGTGGTCGGTCAGGGTTCTGGTGATCTTTGGCCGGGGCGAAGCAAATCCCAATTAATCCACTTTGCTATGAAGTACGCGGCGCCGGCTGCTAATGCTCCAATGATGAGTGTCTCAATCGCACCCCGCATCGGCGCTACCCCTGTGTTTCACTTCCTCAACTCGCAAGAGTTACCAGAAAATGACAGGATTGATTTCACAGAGTGATTCTTCTCCTGTCCCGCGTTTGAATTCCCAATACACGCTGCCCGCGCGAACAGAGAATACGAAGGCAGCCGCGCACGAGTGTACGGGCCACCTTCCTCAAGAAGGAGCTAAGTTCATTCGACCTACGCTGCGTGCTGAACGACACGGTCGACAACGCTGGCGCCGCTGCGTATCTTCGAGGCAACTATGATTCGCGAGATACCGCCCGTCAGCACAGCGATTCCGACCAGCGTTCCGATCGCCCAGACCGAACTCGATGGCCATTTGACGAGGATCAGCAAACCCATGAACAAGCTCGATGCAGCGTCCAGCAGAAACGATCCCCAACCTGCGAGCGGTCGGATCTGAAAGGCCGTTACGGCCGCCATTGCCGCCTGGACTAAAAGCAGACTCCCGAGCAGCATGGTCAACGCCGAGACGCCTGCAAGGGGAGAGAATGCCAAGCCGACTCCCGTGAACCCATAAAGCACCCCGGCAAGAAGTTTCAGCAAGAAATTTCCGGGCGTTCGAGAGTAAAGAGCGAACACAAACTGGGTGATGCCAACAAAGATAAGCGTCCAACCGATAAAAATCGTTGTAATCGTCGCCGCTACAAGGGGGTAGGCGATCAGGAACAGGCCGAGGATTGCGATTAAAACTCCGATCACAATGCTCCACCCGGAGCGCCTCTTTATTTCTTGCGTCAAAGTTGGCGTAGACATTTGGATTCTCCTTTTCCGTATTACGGATTTGACTGAGGGAGGTCTTCCGGACTTCCCTATCCAACAGGTGCGTCAGTCGGCTTGTTGTTTCGTGAATGAAGCCTTAACTTTGGGTCTGCATTCGCATGGAGCACCCGGACTTTAGCTCGGCTTGTCGTTCCGCAGCTTCGCACTCCTAGGGCTCTCTCACGTGCGAGGACATCCACGCTATGCACCGCGCAGCAATACGCCTACTGGCAAAACTTACAGTCTCGTGGTTCTGGATAGGAACTCAGATCGCCGCACAACCCAGCAGGTCTCCCTTTGTGGCGACTCCTGAAGTCGAACTCGATTCTTGTCAGGAGCGCTGGGGAGATGGGTATTGCGGAGTGTCACCGCTGGTTGCGCGTGAAGCACCTGATTTACGCTTGTGCAATCTCACGCGCGAAGCCGCTATCGAAGGAGGTGCAAAAGACCATCATTTCGTCCGAACATACTGGGCAAGGGAGATCCTCCACTGCTTCTGCACTATGAAGTGAAATAAACGACCCGCACTTCTCACAATGCCAGAGAGTTCCTCTGAATAGAGGATGGTGAGTTGCAGAGTGTACCCCTGGCGAGGTGAACATCGGTGACTCCCTTCTAGCTTCGACCATGCGACAATAGTGCGCCGCGGTTTAATCATCAACTGTCACAATTGACAGGATCCATCCTAACTATCAACAGAGTTCAGCAGGCTTCTTCACTGCGGCTGTGTGTGCATCAACGTTTTGACCGCATTGTCACTGGACGGCGGCACGAGCTCGCAAGGTCGGCGGATCGTTCGTCTGCGGCGTCCGGCTAGAGTCTTGATTTCAATCGCTTCGGTAACACGCTTTCGGCAATCGCAAAATGCTGTGGCTACAGAAGTTGCCGCATCACTCTAGGCGGCGACGATGTGACTCCGGACCGCGTACTTGACAAGTTCGGCATTGCTCTTGGCGCCGAGTACTTCCATGATTCGATACTTGTGATACGCAACCGTCCTCGTCGACATGTTCAGGATCCCGCCTACTTCCTTCATGACGCGGCCTTCGGCCAGAAGCTGCAACACCTCCCGCTGTCTTTCGGTGAGGCGCTCGTTTTCATCGACCATTTCCTTGTGCTCCCAGCGCAAGCAGTCAATTGCGTCGCGCGAAAGGGCCCGTGACAGATACCTTTTTCCCCGTAAGGCCTCGCGCACCGCCAACACCATTTCCGAAGCAGCACAAGTCTTGAGCAGGTATCCTGCGGCGCCGCGTGCGAAGGCTTCGGCCGCCACCTCAGGGTCGGCGTTCATCGTCAGGTAAACCAACTTGACTGAAGGCAATATCTCTTTCACTTGCCGACCGGCGTCTAGCCCGTTCAGAATGGGCATCGCCACGTCTACGATGATTACGTCCGGCTTCAGTTGCCCGGCAGCCCGCACGAGGGAGCGTCCGTCTCCAACGATTCCGATGACATCGAAATCGACCTGGAGAAGTGTTCTACAAAGTTCGGCCACCAGATTATGATCGTCAGCGATAAGGATGCGGGATCGGTTGTTCATTATCGTATTGCCCTCTCACGGAAGTAAGGATCAAACAGGAAGAACTTCTACGCCGCCAAACCGTCCTCCAGCAGGCGTAATTCGGCCTTTGGAATCGTGAACGAGGTCTGCCCGCAGCCGAGGCAAACCGCCAGCTTTGGGAATGCCCAGACGGCAGGCCGATCCAAACGCTCAGCGCCCGGAAAGTGGATGTTTATCTCGGCCGTGAACTCAGCTTGTCGTTCTGTTCCGCACGAACTGCACGCCATAGGGACCTCTCTTTGATTCCTTCGTTTTCTTCTCCAAATGCTCGTCTATCTAATAAGACGGAAAATGCTCGGCAAGACCGTAAGCTAGGAATAGAAGAATTGAAAAAAATTCGGAGTTGTTTAGCGGATCGACCTGTTCCAGTTTTCCAGGCAGTAGAATTACCGCGTTTGATTTTGATTCAGTGTTCAAACTGCAACAGTGCCTAGCGGACACATCGCTGGGCTTCTGCGTGGCAATCGTGTAATGTATTGAACCTAAAGAAGTTTCAAAAGGTATGGCCTCAACTCACGACGTTACCCAGCTGCTCAAAGCCTGGACGGCCGGAGACGAGCAGGCCCTGGAGAAGATTACCCCACTCGTTTACGAGCAGCTGCATCGCGCCGCACGGTACTACATGGCAGGCCAGCGATCCGGCCATATTCTGCAGACCACGGCCCTTGTAAACGAGGTCTATTTGCAACTTGTGGACTGCGGACAAATGAACTGGCAGGATCGGGCTCATTTTTTTGCGATGTCAGCCCAGTTGATGCGGCGCATTCTTGTCGATTTTGCCCGCTCCCGAGGTTCCCAAAAAAGAGGTGCTGGTGCGGTCCATTTATCATTGGACGAGGTTCCGTCGGTTTGCCAGGAACCTGATCCAAACCTGCTAGCCTTGGATGATGCGCTGAAGGCGTTGGCCGCTTTTGACGAGCGGGAAAGCAAGGTTGTGGAACTGAGATTCTTTGGTGGATTGAGCGCAAAGGAAACGGCCGAAGTCTTGAAGGTTTCAGTCGAGACCGTGCAGCGGGACTGGAGATTAGCAAAGATTTGGCTCCTGCGGGAGTTGAGCCGGGGGAATTAAGGGTGGGGCCTGAACTGTGGCAACGAGTCAAGGATCTGTGTGACCGCGCCTTGGATCTGCCGGAGAGCCGCCGCGTTGAATTCCTTGAACACGCTTGCGGAGATGACAAGGAACTTCGTCGCGAAGTGGAGTCACTACTGGCCCATGAGAAATCTGCCGAGCACTTCATCGAGGCACCTGCCCTCGAAGTTGCTGGCCGAATCATCGCTCGAGAGAGCGCGCGTAACACAGTCGTGGGCGAGGCGCTGCTGATTGATAGTCAGGTTTCGCACTACCGTGTTCTGGAGAAGCTCGGGTCCGGCGGCATGGGTGTGGTCTACAAAGCCGAGGACACACGGCTGCATCGGTTCGTCGCTCTCAAATTCCTGCCGGATAGTGGAGCAGGAGACCCGCAGGCGCTGTCCCGCTTTCAACGTGAGGCCGAGGCGGCGTCCGCCCTGAATCATCCGAATATCTGCACGATTTATGACGTTGGCGAGCACAACGGCCAAATGTTCATCGCCATGGAATTTCTGGATGGCGTGACGCTGAAACATCTCATCGCTGGGAAACCACTGGAAAACGAATTCTTCCTCTCTCTGGCGATTGAAATCGCCGACGCACTCGACAGTGCGCATTCTCAAGGCATCGTCCACCGCGACATAAAACCCGCAAACATCTTTGTCACCCGGCGCAGGCACGCTAAAGTTCTGGATTTCGGACTGGCGAAGGTCGCTCGCACAGCGACTCGCTCGATCGATGAGCAGCAAATCACCGCGCCCGGGACCATGATTGGCACGATCGCCTACATGTCACCGGAGCAGGTACGCGGCAAAGAGTTGGATGCCCGCACAGACTTGTTCTCTTTCGGTGCCGTGCTCTACGAAATGGCAACGGGCACATTGCCGTTTCAAGGGGAAACATCGGGGGTCGTTTTTAGCGGGATCTTGGAGCACACACCGATTTCACCTCTTCGAATCAACCCGGCCATACCACCGGAGATCGAAGCCATTATCAGCAAGGCATTACAGAAAGACCGCGAGCAACGCTATCAGACAGCATCGGAGCTTCAGAATGATCTGCAGCGCTTGCGACGGTCCTCCGGTTCCCGGGACGTCGGACTAGCTGGAGCCGCAGGCCACACCCCCGTGTCCGGCGCTAAACGGGACATTGGGAGCCAGCCGGTGGTTCAAGAAGTGGCCGGAGAACCTGCAACTCGCTCGGTCACCGAGACCCAGGCGTCGGCGGAGTTTACACGCAAGCGATACGCGATTTTGGCCCTCTGCCTCGCACTCGCGGCAGCAGGCTTTCTGGCGTATCACTTCTGGCTCAGTTCGAACTCACCAAGCGGCCCCGTAACGATCACGCAAATTAGCCAGTGGAACAAGCCAATGATCAACGCGACGCTATCTCCCGACGGTCACGCCGTCGCGTTTATCTCTCTGGTAGGCGGCGTCAGGCAAGTGTTCGTTATGCTCGCTTCTGGTGGCGAGCCCCTCCAACTCACTAATGATGAGGGCGAGAAAATTCTGGACAATTTTTCCCCCGACGGGAAAGAAATTTATTTTGTGAAGCAGCTCGGCCCATTCGAGGTATGGGCGGTGCCTACGCTCGGTGGCACTCCCCGCCGGGTTGTGCCCGGCCAATCTGCAGTCCCCTCGCTGGATGGCGCATTCATTTATTACGCGAAGAAGTTTGATAGCAGCGCGATATTTCGCGCAGAAAAATCCGGACTGAACGAAGAGCTGGTGTACAACGGCGAGGGTACTGGTCTGTTCTTCCTGCCGAAGCTGCTATTTCCCGGCGGCAACGACCTGCTCGCTGCCGGTGTTCCGGGCAACTTTGGGCCCAAATTCCACTTTTACAAAATAAACCTTACCACCCACGACGCGATTGATTTGGGCGAGGTATCTGGGGACTACAACTTCGTCTGGGCTGAACCAGGGAAAACAGTTCTGTTCAACCGTACCGTGAACGGATTGACGAACATCTGGAAATACAACCTGCAGCATCGGACCTTCACGCAGATTACTTTCGGTACAGGGCTGGACTATTCTCCGATGCCGGACCCGGGAGGAAAGGGGATCTACTTTGTCAGTGGCAGATCCTTCGGGTCCCTCACCGCGTACCACGTTCATTCCAAGGAGTCGACGGACATTGTGTCGGAGGACGCAACTCAGCCCATTATCTCGCCGGACGGGAAACGGGTAATGTACATCACGGTTCCCGCGCCTCAAAGGACGGAACTCTGGGTATCGGACATAGACGGGGGCAACAAAGTGAAACTCGTCACTGGAGAATCTCTGGGGACAGGGACTTGGGCGTCGGACAACCTTCACCTATCTTTTCACGAGGCGAGAGCCGGTGCGGGGGCCAAATCGTACATCGTCGCCTCCGATGGCAGCGGTCTTCGTCAACTCCTGCCTCCGGTGGACAGCGTCTGGTATTCGGTATGGAGCCCTGACCAGAAAGGCGTCTACGTGACCGGTACGGACAAGGGGAGTCCTATACTGACCGTTTGGAGAGCGAATACAGACGGGTCACATCCGGAGAAGTTCGTGGAGAACTGCGGAATGGTATCGGATATTGACCCTGGCGGGGATTATCTTCTTAGTGCGATGCCGTACGGAGAAAGGACCGGGATCTACGAAGTATCCATTTCCAATCGAAAATGCATCCCGTTGCTTCCTGGCGTAGGGACGATCTACGCGACTATGGCTCGCGACGGCAAGTCGTTCTTGTACGCAGTTTTTTCTCGCAGTGAGGTCACCATCTACCGTCAGTCTTGGAGAGAAGGTAAGACCATCGGGGCTCCCCAGGTCGCGTTGAAGGTTCCGTTTTCGTTCCCCGCGTACTACGCGTCTCATGCTGGTTACGATTTTTCCAGAGACCTTTCCACCATCGTCTATGCGCATCCCGGTGGCCACGCCGACCTCTATCTACTGGGTCAGAAGTAAATTCCTATTGTCAAACTTGTCTTGCGAATTCCACGCTTTGCTTGGCGGCCATCCAGGGAGATTGACAGAAGAATCACGGCGCTCGTTAGTCCGCGGATTTTATTCCTTCGCTGGCCCTCGGAGCTTTTCTTCTTCGCTACGCACTAGCGGCGGATATATGCCGCCATCAGCCCATTAGCGGCCAAGACGGTAAGGAGCCACACCGTAGCGACTACGACGGCGGCAACGACGGCTGCTGTCGATCGGCCTTCTGCTTTTCGTCGCTCCTTGACGTCCTCGGCATGCTGACGACATTCGAGCAGAACATCCGGCGGCGTGATTCTCTGGAGCAGCTTCACTCCAACGAACAAAACCAGGAAGTCATCCATGAATCCGATCACCGGGATGAAGCTAGGGATGAGTTGAATCGGACTCAGCAAATAGCCAGCCGTACATGCCGCGACTAATCTTGCATACCACGGCATGCGAGGATGTTTGAAGGCGAGATAGAAAACGTGAGCCTGCGTCTGGACGTGCTGTGCTTGTTGTCGCCAGCTCATCACAGACGCAGGTTCTGGTGGTCGTACCGCATCAGAGTCTGACTCAGCCGAACATCGGCCAAAGGTCTCCGCCGAATTGCCAGTTTCGCCACCCACAATTTGTCCCTCTCTACCCACAGATGCCGCACGCATTAATACAAGAAGCGCTGAGCCGCCGCGTCCTACGGTGCGGCAACGACTACGTACGTTGTGCTGGTGCCTACGAACTGCGGCTGGTACCAGGTACTTCCACAGTGTTGGTATGTGAGACCGTTCATCACGACCACGCTGCAGGCGGGGGGGAGTGAGTACACGATCGATCCGACAACCATCGCTGTCGCAGTAATCGCAGCGGCCACGGCGACCGGATGGTAGCAGCAGCCACCGCCATAGTAGCTGTGGTGGACGTCCACGTCGTGATGAACATTCACATTCACGTTCCGGTTTATGTTTGCGTTCACGTTCCGGTTTGAATTGACGTTGTTGTTCCGATTTATGTTGCCCTGGCTGGGGTGGTTAACGCTGGTTCGCGCGCTGCCGCCTCCGCCGCGACGTTGTGCGAAAACCGGCCCACACGAGAGCAGCAGGGCGAGTGTCATTGAAAGCAGATTTTGGATAGATCGGTTCATTTCGAGCTCCCTGTGTTTGATTCTTTTTGACCGGCCGCTGCATTGACTTCGGCGATCGTTATCTTCTGCGCGCCATCCGGTGGATCGAAGGTGAATGCCGCGTCATTGAACGACGGGGCAAGATTCCACGTCATGACTTGGCTATGACGCGGTCGAGCTTCGTCATCGGTAGTTGTAAGGATCAGCTTGCGTGGCAGCGGATAGTCTCCGAGCTGGATCCAGATCTGCCAGTCCAGGCCTGCCTGACGGAACGCGTACTGTTCGCAACTGGTTCCTTCAACCGAACTCGGTCCAACATCGATTGCGCCGGTGATGTCTTTCGCGCTGTCTGGCTGGTCGGGTGAAGCCCAGAGGAATAGATCGACCAGCGGCATCTCGATGCCATACTTCTCGTCGAGTTTATCGATGAGTGCGCCGATCGTCGGTGGCGCTGGCACCGTTGCGTAATAGTTCACCAGCTGTCCGAAGATCGTGAAGTTCTTTCCGTCATAGAACAAGAGCTGATGCTTATCGTCGCCGATAATCTCGGCTCGCAGTCGATCCGGTCGCACGGCAAGGACGTCGATGACACCACCAGCCTGAATGGTTTGACCATTCTCCAGCACGTCATCGGTCGTCTGGACGGATTTGACTTGGAATGTTTGCAGGGTTCGAAGGTAAGTCCCCATTCTGTTGAGCGCGGCTACCGCTGCGGGATCGATGTCCGCATCCTTCGGCGCAGGAGCGCTCTGTGCCATTAGGGACAGAGAGAAAC
>Ga0335072_10010025_pt1 | contig 13645 bp, 13 predicted proteins | sample Lox_Sample_21_FD_206725 | JGI IMG/M metagenome (GOLD analysis project Ga0335072, IMG submission 206725) | Soil microbial communities from Loxahatchee National Wildlife Refuge, Florida, United States - Lox_Sample_2.1 | ecosystem: Environmental > Terrestrial > Soil > Wetlands | place: USA...
CTGGAGGTGTTCAGGGGACGCTTCGGAGAGACCATGAAGAGCCTGGGGATGGAAGAATACAGCAGGATTTTGGGTGAGCTCCGACTTCACCCGCGAGCCAAGCTCAATCCGGAACAGGCGATCCGCGTGTTCAACCACATGCAGGAGACTCTAAACGCGAGGGAGTGACGATCCAAGGGAAGCCAGCACGGCCTGCGCAGCGAGAGACAAGTTGCTTTAGTTGTATAATTGGATCAGGAAGAAACTATGTCAATCACAACGATCGCGCTCGAGCCACGGAACATGGCAGCTTCTGCAGAGTCTCTCCGAGCCGAATTTCTCAAGGCGAAACTTCCTGACGTAAAAACTCGCGCCGCCAGAAATGGTGTTCAGATCCAAATGCCGATCGCCCGGCTGGCAAAGTACCAGTTTGCCTGCGCTGATGCTTATTGTTCGTGGACCGTTCCCGGCAAGAAGATCGTTCTTGAGATCAAAGGCTTCGCAGTGGAGCAAAAGGCCATAAAGGACTACTTCGTCCTGGTTTTCCGACATTTGCGAAAGCGGAGCGAGGGAGGCTCTTCGGGGAAGGCCAATCCGATCCGGGAGGTGTTCTTCCGCCGGTCGCTCAGAGCAATTGAAGAACTTCAGGCGATCGATGAGCAAAAGCTCACGGAAGCTGTACAGGCGCCTACGGATTTCAGCGTGCTCGTGTCCGTGCTGACATCTGAAGAAGCCCTGGCAACGATTCGAAACCGTGACCCGCTGGCGGGGGCCCGTCTTCGTGGCGTCGAAGCGAAGCGAAAGTTGCTTGAGTCCGAAGGGCCGCCGTTATCCTCGACGGAAGCCGCAAAGCTCCTTAAGATTTCACGGCAGGCAGTAGACAAGCGACGACGGGAAAACAAAATATTGGGGCTCGAACTGGGCAAGAAAGGGTACCACTATCCTTCGTGGCAATTCGGTCTGCGAAATCTTGATACGGTGCTCGCCGCTCTTGGCAATCGCGATGAGTGGGAAAAGCTCAGTTTCTTTCTCAACCCCAGCGGAATTCTCGATGATCGTACGCCTCTTGAGGTTCTCCAGGAACGCAAGGGCGATCTCGCAGACGTGATCAACGCCGCTGCCTCCTATGGGGAGCACGGAGCGTAGGGGCACCGATGTTCAATCGGCCGCCGGCTGACCTGAAGGACCGGGATCCATTGATCTACTCTGCCGATCCATCAGGGGCCTGGTATCGGACCTACCGAATCGGCAAGACTCCCATCTTCTTCGGCAAGAGCGGAACGAATCGATGGGATTCGCCTGACGGCGACTTCGGCATCCTCTACCTTGCCGGAGATGCGCACTGTGCCTTCATGGAGTCAATCGGAAGGGGTGCGCTGAGAACACGTTTTGTACCGGGATCGCAGCTAAGAGCGGCAGGGCTGGCGCAGATCCGGTTCGCGAACAGTCTTCGTCTGATCGACATGGTGACATCAGGAGGCCTGACACGTCTTGGGGCCGAGAATAGCCTGACGGGTGGTTCTGGGTATCGAAATTCCCAGCGTTGGTCTCGTGCCCTCAGGGCCCATCCTTTGAAGCCCGACGGGATCTACTATCGTTCCCGCCACGATCCGGCGCGCACCGCTTGCGCATTGTTCGACCACTGCGCGGATGCAGTCGAGGTCGCCACAGATCTTGGTTCCTGGGCGGACCAACCGGCACTGCTGGGAAATATCCTTGATCATTACGCGCTAGGCACAGATCTGTAATCCGATCTACGCAGTGCAAATCGCCTGAGGTCGGAATCCGCCCGCTCGGGTTTCCGCCCCGTTGGTCTCCCAAAACTCGCACCGTTTCGAAAACCTTCTACCGCGCTTTTCGCCTTGTGGATCTGAATCGGGAATCGGCCCTACGAAAGCGGAGTAACCGCTCGGATCCCATAAATTCTCCAGAAAGGAACGGCGACCTATCCGTCGCGTGCAACAGATGCCACTCGTATGGCCGTCGGAGTTCGCCTGGGGCAATCAGTATGATCTCCAGACCACGCCGGAGTTGGAAGAAGCGCTTCGCAATGATGCCGCCGTTGCAATTGGTGTGTCCGGTGGCAAGGATTCATGCGCCTGTGCCATCGCAGTCAACGATCATTTAGACCGGATCGCACATCACGGACCCAGAATCCTGATCCATGCCGATCTGGGTCGCGTAGAGTGGCGACAATCGCTCGATGTCTGCCATCGACTTGCGACACGGCTGGCATTGGAATTGGTGGTTGTGGAAAGACCAACGGGGGATCTTCTTGCGCGGTGGCAACAGCGCTGGAGGAACAACGTCAAACGCTACGCGAATCTCGAGTGCGTAAAGCTGATCTTGCCGTGGTCTACCTCGGGAATGCGGTTCTGCACGTCCGAGCTGAAGACCGCTCCGATTTGCCGGGAGCTTGTGAACCGCTTCCCCGGCCGCACAATCGTGTCGGTAATTGGCATTCGGGCGCAGGAGAGCGGTCGAAGGGCCAGGCGCCCGGTTGTAGCGGCGCAGCCAAAGCTGGTAAGCCGACGAAACGCATCGTCGGGAATGGACTGGCACCCCCTTCTTAGCTGGACACGGAGCGAAGTCCTCGATTACCTCACTGAAAAAGCGTTCGATCTTCACGAGGCGTATACCGTCTTCGGCTCGTCGCGAGTATCATGCGCGTTCTGTGTCCTCGCCTCCCAAGCGGACTTGAAGTCGGCTTCGTTTTGCGACACAAATCATGAGATCTATCGCGCTCTGGTTACACTCGAGGTCGACTCGACGTTTTCGTTCCAGGAGCACTCCTGGCTTTGCGATATAGCGCCGGCACTCCTGGATAACAACACTCGCCCGAAAGCGCTCGGCGCGAAGGATAGGGCAAAGCGACGGGAAATCGCGGAGGGAAGAATTCCCGAACACCTTCTCTATGAAGCCGGGTGGCCCAATTGTGTTCCTACAGTTCCAGAAGCAGAGCTGCTTGCAAAGGTACGCCGAGAGGTTGCAGCTGCTGTGGGAATCTCGATCGCGTATACGAAACCTGCTGAAATCGTCGCGCGGTACGCCGAACTGATCGCGCTCAAGAAGATGAACCACAAACCTTAACCGCAGCCGGCAAACGCTCAGTATCCGGCGCGGCAATCAAAGCAGAAAGGAGTCCAGGGCTTGCGACCAGAGGCACGTCTAAAACTCGGCTATTACCCGCTTCCGAATGAGGAAGCCCAAAAGATCGCTGGTTGGCTGCGTTTCTCCGGGTTGGATACATCGGTGCTGGATCCTTGCGCGGGCACCGGCGCGGCACTGGAGGCGATCGCGGCTGGAGATGGAATTCGCCGATATGCTGTAGAACTCGACGCCTACCGAGCGGACGAGGCGCACGCACATGTGCATGGAGTGATCCACGGTAGCGCATTCGATTGCCACGCGCCCGTTGAATCATTCTCACTTCTGTACCTGAATCCACCCTACGATTTCGAAGTGGGCGAGGGGAAGAACCAACGGATGGAGTCCGTATTCCTCGAGGAGTTCTATCGCTGGTTGAAACCCGGCGGAGTCCTTGTGATGGTAATTCCGTTTGATCGTGTGTACGACTGCCGGAAGATCCTGACCCCTCACTTTCGGGACAAGATTATCCATCGGCTCACCTCCCAGGCGAGCGTTGCATACAAACAGGTCGTGGTCTTTGGCATCCGGCGAACGAGACAGGAACGGGACCGGCTTACCGATCAATCGTTGCAGAATGCGAATCATAAACTGGGCGACCTAATTCGTCATTACGAAGCGATCCCGCCTTTAGCTGATATTCCAGAGCAGGTATTCGTGGTGCCGCCAAGCGTTCCAGCCCGGCTGGAATACAGAGGACTGCCGCTCGATTTGATCGAGGATCTCCTGCGAAGCTCGCCAGCGTCACTTCAAGCCCAACGAGTGACTCACGCACGCGGAACGGAATTCAAGGGCCGTCCGCTCATATCGCTGCACCAGGGCCATGTAGGCCTGCTGTGCACGAGCGGTCTCCTGAACGGTCTGTTTGGCTGTGGCCCGGAACGGCATCTCGCTTACTGGGATGCAGTGAAAGTGTCGGATCGATTCGAAGAAGAAGACGAAGACGGAACGACGGTCATTCGAGAGAAAGAACGGTTTTCCCAACGCCTGACGCTGCTGTACGAGACCGGACGATTCGCGCTGCTGTCGGAGACCGCCAAGGGAAAGGACAATCCGAATGCAGAACGCTCATCTGCGCATGGGCCGGCTGACGTTCACGCGACAGACCAAAGACCACTCAACGAATGTCAGCCTGCACCTGGACCGTCTGGTAGCGGAACCGCCAGCTGAGCGCTCCTCCGGAAGCGCTGCGCTCCATCTCGTCTCAGCATTTGGCGGCGACCAGGAGATCGGTGCGATCGCGGCGGCAATCTCCGATGGCCAATACCTTCATATTCACGCGCACGGGTCTGAATTTGCCGGCACAATGGGCGAGAAACCGGTGCTCTATCGGGCGTCTCTACAAATCCCAAACCGGAAACGCCCGGTGCGGCACATCGTTGCGGTCTCTCAGAACCTGTTCAAAACGACGTTGGGCGCGGATGGAGAGGCTCGGAGAACGATCCTTTACGACAATGCTCCCAGCTTCATGCTGCATCGGTTGGCTGTTCGATTCGGGCTTCCCGTGCTCCCGGACTGGGCCGAGTGGTTTCATCGCGAACTCCGGCGGCGCGGGATGGTCGAAGAACTCATTGGACTCAACTGCTCACCCGTGGCGGTGAAGGGAAATAAGATTCGAATGCTGCGGATTCTCAGCCAGGGTCTGCGGCGGCACCAGATTCAACTGCCACCCGAAGTCGGCGCCACAGGCTCGTCAGCGGCCTAAATCCTCGTACCTGGCATCGTTCCAATTCACAAAGAGAGGTGTCCCCATGGATATCCCCGATACGATCACGTCCTATCTTCGGACGTATGGATTCGAACTGGGCGCGCGTGTACTCGACCAATTCCCAGCCTTACATCAACCTTCCGACCCAGTGTGGCCAGCCTTGCAGTTGCTGCGCCGGCGTCCGTTTCCGGCGCAACAACTCGCGATCATGGGTATTGTAAAGCGCTGGCAAGAAGCCCGTTGCGCGGCGGCAGTCGCCGAGTGCGGGACCGGGAAAACACTCATTTCGCTGGGCAGTGTGTTCACCCATGCTGCAGGCACGCCGTTCACGGCCCTCGCAATGGTGCCTCCGCAACTCGTGTTCAAGTGGGCACGAGAGGTCTTCCAGACTCTTCCCGCGGTCCGCGTGTTTGTGGTGGACGGCTGTCGCAACGGGGTTGCATCAAACGGCTTCACAGGAGTCAATGAAGTTCGGCTGCGGAATGGACGGATAGTGCGCGAAGGATTGACGACAACACTTTCGGAGATCCGGCTCGCGAAAAATCATCGTTCCGCGAGGGCACGGTGGCGCGCACAGGCTGGCGGGTCTTCGCTGTTTGTGATCTCGAGAGAGCGTGCAAAACTGGGCTACTTTTGGCGGCACAGTATGTGCAGCCCCAAGAGTGGGCCACACCTGGGAAGCGTGGTGAACCCCGATACCGGGAAGCCGATCATTGTGGGAGACGACCAGTTGCGCCGGCCGGATTTCCGCAAGGTGAAACATTCCGAGGTCGTAACGCCCGACGGTCCCCAGTCGCGACGGATCTTCTTCAGCCCCCTTTGGCAAGCCGACAACCAGCGAGTCCAGCGCATGGCTCCCATGGAGTTCATCGGCCGTCATCTGGACGGCTTCTTTGACTATGGGATCGCCGATGAGGTTCACGAGTTGAAAGGCCCGGAGACTGCACAGGGAAACGCCCTCGGTACCATCGCGTCGGCCTGCGACCGAACGATCGTTCTCACCGGCACGCTGCTCGGCGGGTATGCAGATGAGTTGTTTTCCATCCTCTATCGGCTCGACGCTCAAACCATGAAAGCCGAAGGTTTCGATTATGGCGAGGCGGGAGTCCGTCAATTCGCCGAAGCGTATGGCGTCCTGGAAAAAGTCACGACAATCGAACCATCGGAAAACGCCTGTTCAAAAGCCAGGACGACGACCAGCATCAAACGGCGACCGGGCGCTTCGCCACTGCTGTTCGGCAAGTACCTGATGAACATGGCCGCATTCGTCTCGTTGGAGGACATCTCGGACGCTCTTCCGACTTACAACGAAGAGGTTATTTCGGTGGAAATGGATCCGCTGCTGAAGAAAGCCTATGCGGATCTCGAAGACGATATCAAGCAGGCGCTTCAGGATCATCCCGGTAATTCTTCAGTGGTCAGCACAGCGATGAATGCTCTGCTGCTATTTCCCGACAGGCCATTCGGCCTTGGAACCCTGTATGGATTCTGCCGCGACGAAGAAACAGGTGAGCGGGAGCGGTTCGTGATTTCCGAACCCGCCGACCTCGATCAAGCCTTCGTTTACGCCAAAGAGCGCCGGCTGATCGAAGAGTGCAAAAAAGAGCTCAGTGAGGGTCGGAAAGTTCAGGTCTTCGCTGTATACACGCAGAAGCGGGATGTCCTGCGCCGGCTTCAGGATCTGCTGCGCGAGGAGGGGATCCGCAGCGAAGTGCTGCGCGCCGAAGTGCCTCCAGAACAACGCGAGGCCTGGTACGAACGCCAACTGAAAAACGGGATGCAGGTTTGTATCTGCCATCCGAAACTTGTTCAGACCGGGCTCGACCTTCTTGATTTCCCGACAATTCTCTTCTACGAGACCGGTTACTCCACCTACGTTCTCCGGCAGGCGAGCCGCCGCAGTTGGCGGATTGGACAGAAACGGCCCGTCCGAGTTGGCTTTCTCAGCTATACCGGCACCGCCCAGGAAAGCTGTCTTCGTCTAATGGGCAAGAAGCTCCTTGTGTCGCTTGCCATGGAAGGCAAACTCGAGGCGGACGGCCTGCAGGCAATGGAGGACGACGGCGACCTCCTTACTGCGATGGCGCGAGAGCTTGTCACTCGCCAAGGGGTTGGCGAGCAGGCGGACGCGGTTTGGAAAGCGCTGCAAATGAAGCGCAGCGAACAAGCTCCTGCTTTGGACCCAGCCGAGAGGCCGAGCGTGCCGCCTGCGGACGAGGGCGCTGATGCTCCGGCGGATTCCCGCACCTGGGCGACGGTCTCCAGGCCGATGGAACAAATGTCGCTGTTCTGAACGCCATCTTCTGAACCTGCCGAACTCGTTTCCCAGAATCCATTTCATTTTTGGAGGTGTGCCATGACGGCTGCGATTCCGATCCCCGTCTCGTGTGCAGAAGAGTCGCTCTGGGGTCTCGTTCAACGACTGTCCCAACTGTTGTCAGATGGTTGTCAGCAGTCGGATGAAGGACGCCTGGCCGACGACGTCCAGGAACGGGTAGCGGATATCGCGGAGGCGATTCGACGCCGAACCGCGAAAAGACTCGAACGCGACCCACGATCACTATTCGAGCTGGACGAGCGCTTTATTGACTTGATGGATCGCGCCGATGACGAAGCTGCTTCTACAGGAGAAGTGTCGAAAGAACTCCTTATCGAAATCACGGAATATTTTGATGCTTTCCGACACAAGGTAGATCGCATTGCGGGTTACTGGCGCTGGCAGGAAGCGATTGCACAGATCTGTGGTGACGAAGCGGAACGGCTTGCGGCGCGAAAGAAGGCCGCAGACGGTCGCGTGCACCGTCTGAAGAACATGCTGCTGGCATTCATGACAAGCCGGGAGCAGAAAAAGCTGGAAGGCGAAAAGGCAAGCATCACGAGACAGATAAACAGCACTCCGGCGCTCGCAATCGACGACCCGCTGCAGATCAATGCCGGATACTTCGAGGTTGAGATTCGCCTCACGAAACCCGACGTCGAGCAGATCGTGGGCGAGCTCGCCGAGAGTGAACTTCGAAAGCGTCTGGAATTCGTCCGCCAAAGCGATGGATGGGAACTCAATACATCTGCCGTGAAGGCCGCTCTGTTGAACAACATCTGCATAGCCGGAGCGCGTCTGGTCAAGGGCCATCACGTCCGAATCCGCTAAACCGGAAACCAAACCTCAGCTCTGGGCGACAGTCGGAAGGCTCAATGACGAGATCGTCTCCCGGCTGATCTTGCGGGCGCTACGAGTCAGCTAGAACGCTGCCGTTTGGATCGCCTTAATGAACCCGAACGAGGAGGTGCCGTGAATCAGCGTTGGAGAAATCGACGAAGCCTCTACAGGGTTCCGGACGAGGTGATTCGAACCGAAGAATACGAGATTGCGATGATGCCGACCGAGCGGGAAGTGCGAGAGTTGATTGCGACCCACCATTATCTGCGAACGCTGCCGCCTTCCCGGTTCCGGTTCGCCCTCTACCGCGGCGAAACCCTTGTGGGAGCCGCAGTCTTTACGTATCCGACGAATGATCGAACGATATCGAGCATCTTTGGATGCGACGCAATCGAAGGCGCTGAACTTGGCCGCCTGATTCTGCTGGATGAGGTTCCGGGAAATGGCGAGAGTTGGTTCGTTGGTGAATGCCTTCGCAGGTTGAAGCGCGAAGGCCTTGCCGGCATTGTCAGCTTCGCGGATCCAGTTCCCCGAGTGGCTGGTGACGGGACCGTCGTCGCGCCCGGACATATCGGTACTGTCTATCAGGCCCTGAACGCCGTGTATCTTGGGCGGTCGGCGGCGCGCACCTTGCGCCTCCTGCCCGACGGCACCGCGCTAAGCGATCGAACGTTGCAAAAGCTTCGGGCCGGAGAACCCGGTACGAAAGCAATCCGGGAAATCCTCGGGATCACAGGGGTCGAGTTTAGCCGCGAAGGACTGAATGCACTCGTGCGCGGAAAAACTCGGCCTCTCAAACATCCTGGTAACCATCGGTATGCGTGGGGGCTCGCGAGAGCGGCAATGCGGAAGATGCCGTCGGGTCTGCCGTACCCGAAGTGGCTTCCACTTTGGGACCTCGATTATTTTCAGTCAGAGTCCGCATCGGGACGGTAGGTATTGCCTAGCTCCTCCAGGAAGGAGAGTTCAATGATCGCGAGAACCAGCCTCCTGCTGCAACTCGATGGGAAGTTGCCGAATCTCGCTTTGATGCGGCTGAGCGCGTTCCTGAAGCAGAATGGCAAGAGAGTCGAGTTCAGGCGGATCAGCTCTGCGCTGATGCTGGAACAAGGGCTCTTTGACGATGCGTGGGAAGGCGTTTATGCCAGCCTCATATTCGAGCGGACCAGGCCCATTGCAATACGGCTAAGGGAGATTTATCCAGGCGCCGTCATCGGGGGCACGGGGTGGAACCTCACGACCCGGTTGGAAGACATTGGCGTCTCGACAGCGGATCTCGACTACTCCCTGTACCCGCGATATTCTCATTCGATCGGCTTCACTCAGCGGGGATGCCGCCTCCGTTGTCCATTCTGCGTTGTGCCCAATAAAGAGGGCGGAATTGGCCAAGAGCGCCGTATCACCGAGATTTGGCGCGGGGATCCTTATCCCCGGCATGTTCTCCTGCTGGATAACGACTTCTTCGGCGCACGGCACTGGCGAGACCGTATTGACGAACTGCGGGCGGGAGACTTCCGAGTCTGCTTCAGCCAGGGCATCAATGCACGTCTGCTCGACGATGAGGCGGCGGCCGCGCTGGCCTCCGTCCGATACTTCGATGACGATTTTCAATCTCGCCGTATTTACACCGCCTGGGACAACAAGAAAGATGAACGACGGCTTTTCGCCGGACTGAATGCTCTCGTTAAGCACGGCGTCAAGCCCCGCGAAATCCTGGTGTACATGCTCATCGGCTACTGGCCGGGCGAGACACACGAAGATCGCGAATACCGGCGCAGAGGCCTCAGAGAATTCGGGTGCTTGCCGTACCCGATGCCGTATCACCGTTCACGCGAGCTCGTAGGCTTCCAGCGTTGGGTCGTTCGCCGGGCTGATTTGCGCATGTCCTGGGACGAATACAGCCGTGCGCAATTTCGGCGGGAACGAGTTGTCCGCTCCGAGGCAAATTCCCTGTTCGAAATTCTTCAGTGAATTCGGCGGGACTAGTCCCGATCCCTGGGGAAGGCGTTCCAAGCCTTCCTGCAAGAACTGACGTTTAGGGAACAACAGCCCGGATTCAAGGACACGGCCGCCACGCGGAAAAGAAACTCCCATGTCAATTGCAACCTTGCTCTCATACGGGATGGGTGTGGAGTCGACCTGCATCCTGGTCCGCTGGATCGTTGAACCCGAAACACGTCCCTGTCCTCTCGATCAACTGATCGTCATCACGGCCCAGGTCGGCGATGAATACGCGAACACAGGCCGCGATGTAGAACTTCATGTGCTGCCGTTGCTGCGAAAGCATCAGATCCGTTACGTTCAGGTAGCTCGCCACGGCCATCTCGAAGCTGAGGGGATCACCGTTCTCGACGACTCCCGTCTTCCGGAGCGCGTTTTTCTCGATGGCGACTTCAAGCTTTCGGACGAGCTCAAACTGAACGGCACAGTCCCACAGTACGCCGGCGTCCACCGTTGTGCCCTGAAGTTCAAAGCATGGGTCATTGAAGAATGGCTCCGGAGGCACATATCCGAAACAGTGCGGCACGCGATCGGCTACAACTCGCTCGAGGCGAATCGAGTCGCCAGAAGCGAGTATGCATTCGCCGCGCGCATGGCGTTTGGTTTCAGCACCGAGGAGACTTCGCGAGTGACGCGCAGTCAGGAGTATGACTCTCTGCGCAGGCTGGCGTTCTATCCGTTGGTCGAGTGGGGATGGACTCGCGGTGACTGCCAGGATTACCTGCGCACGGTACTCGGCGTGGAGTGGAAGAAATCCGCCTGTGTGTATTGTCCGTTCAATCGCCTCGAAGGAGAAGCGGTTGAGCGACATCGGACCCATGCCGATCAGGTCGCCGCGGCGATGGTGATGGAACATGTCGCGCTGGCTTTGAATCCGCGAGCTTCACTGTACAAGAACCGGAGTCTGATCGAGTACCGCCGGCAACTTGACGAGGCTCAGTGGGCCACGTACAGGGTTCGCCGAATCTTCAGCGCCAAGGGAAGAGCTGATCGAGCTGTTGAGCGTCTTCAACTGTTCAACACCAATCGTTCTGCGATCGAGCGCCTGGCGCAGTTGGCGGAGGCGGAGCAGCGCAACGTGGATTGCGTTGGGCAGATTCCGTATGTGTGGCGGGAGAGGAGAACCGAGGACAAGTACCCTTGCCGCGAGGAATTCCTGACGGCCGCTCCGGCGACTGTTGATACCAAGGCCAGATACGGTTTGCCGTGGTTTGAGGAGCGTTGGGCCTCCCTTCAAATGCGGCTGTTTTAGAAGCGCCTAATTGGCTGACCCGAACCTCAGGGCAGCCACGGCAACGAGGCTGTCCAACAACATTCCAATCCAAGACACAGGAGACAAAGAAATGTTTCGTGAACTGATGCCGTTGCTCAAAGAGCGCACGGTGATGGTGACGCTTTCTCGTGTTGATGACACAACGATCCGGGTATGCGTGATACCCAAGCGTCTGAAGGAAGATGGCAAAGAAACCCCGCAGGAGAATGCTCTCTGCACTCCTCTCGCGGTAACGGGCACTGTTGATGAACTGGACCGTGATTTCGGGGGGCAGTTGAGCCGATACTCCAGCTCTGTCATTACGCTCGGCGCGAATTTCGAAGAAATCGAAGCCGCGCACGAAGCGGCCACAAAAACGCTGAAGGCGGAAAACAAGAAGGACCTGGATCGGCAGCGCGGAAAGTCCTCCGGGACAAAGCCAGCGCCGGCGGAGAAGTCGTCCGGCCCGGTCATAAAAGACGGAAAGCCGGTCTTTGGGTCCAAAGACGGAAAGACTCCGGCAGAGGCTGGAACGCTCTTTGACGCCGCGCCGCCAAAGCACGAGGTGACGACACCGACTGAGGGTACTACGGAGGAGAAACCAACGGTCGCGAAGGATGAGGTGGAAGCCACTGCAGTCCTCGCCGAGCCGTCAAGCCTTCAGCCGGGATCCAGCGAGGGTCAATCATCGTTTACGTATCCCGACTAAACGGCGTTTGCGTCCCAGCCTAAAGCGTGGGATTCGACGATACTTGAGCCGCTGACAATCAGTGCGGGAGCGCGTCGCGAATCGGCTTGCCAGCCTTAGGCTCGTCGGCATTGTAATCCTCACCCAATTAGGTCGCGAGAGTGGCGGCGATCTGGCTCTGTGTAACGGGTGGGATGTGGGCACGTTCGCCCAGGGCCCGCCAGGTAGATCGCCGGAGCCGAGAGCACGGCACGCCAGCTCTGCGTCACTGATTCTGACACTTTGTGCCAGGTTCTCTGACAGGAGTGTCAACAATTTCGAAATCCTACAAACAGAAGACAAGGAGCACTTATGCAGATCTCAACGATGACTCGAACGTTTTCCTACAACGGATTGCAATTGCCAGATCCGGATGGCCATCTGACTCCGGAGCAGGTCCGGGACTTTTACGCCAGCGCTTATCCGGAGATCACGACGGCCTCCATTGAAGGTCCGGAGGCGACTGAAGGAGCACTGAAATACCGGTTCACGCGAGCGCTCGGAACCAAGGGATGACTCGCAAACAAGCGATTGCTGAACTCGAGGCACTGAACCGCGACAAAAACCGCCATGAACTGGAGGAAAAGTTCAAAAGATGTCCCCAATCGCGCGAAATTTCAGAACTGCTGGGACAAGCCGTCGCGGGTCGCAGGGGTTACTCGCGACGAATAGTCCGCGCCGACTCGCTTCCCGTGCCGCGCGCCCTGGTACACCCGGGTTGATAGCGCCGGGTCCGGGTTTGATCCTTCCGCGGATCCCTCAAGACCTTTGGCGATTCTCGCCAACGCGGAGTGATGGCGCGGCTTTCGCCGCAAACCTGCTGCGGGCCGGTATTGGACAGGCCGCCGACTGGGAGGCATCACGCGACATCGGAAAGTTCCTTCACGCAACTCTCGAACGCTTTGTGGGTGCTCGTGCCAAAGAAATCGACTTCGCGTTCGATATTGCAATCTCATTGAGCACGAGTCCCACAAGTTGGCGCCGACCTGAGGAGATAGACCCACGCCGAATCCTGATGACCTTCCGAGTCGCACACACCGTCGGCTGGGTCAACCTCATGCCTGTCCTTACCCTACTTGAGGCGGAGCACGAGCTGCTTCCAGCGTTCTTTTACCATCGGCTCAACGATTCGCTCTCCCGATGGTTTCGGGTATTCGATGTCGTCGAGGCAAAGTACGGCTGGGAATCGTGGAGGGAGCGCATCGAGGAAGATGAGGCCGAGCGGAAGGCGGAGTGCGAGGAGGAAGGCATTCCCTTCGAGCCCCGGGCGACCTCGGAGGAGCCACGACTACCGGACTGCGTTCGAGCGCGACCGCGGGGAAGAGTTAGCAACATCCCCGAGTTGGCAAGGAGTCCCGCCGCTCGGCGCCTGGTCCAGGCTGTCGGGCGTTTGTCTCAGGTCTCAGGCCGAACGCGTTGCCCAAAGCTTGATCCCCAGGACCGCGACGACATGTTCTACGATACCGATCCGGCCGTTCCGCTGATCAGCCTCGCGTTCGGTGAGCATGACGTCGTAACGGAGATGCTGAACATGGAGCTTGAGACATCCGGCCAGGTTGAACCGGAGCCGTGGCCGATTCTGATGATCGACGGCACGGATCCGGCCTCCATCCGGCGGGCGTTTCGATACGCCGGATGTGCTCTCGACACTCTGGTGGAGGCGTCACGAACGCT
>Ga0335072_10010026_pt1 | contig 13645 bp, 9 predicted proteins | sample Lox_Sample_21_FD_206725 | JGI IMG/M metagenome (GOLD analysis project Ga0335072, IMG submission 206725) | Soil microbial communities from Loxahatchee National Wildlife Refuge, Florida, United States - Lox_Sample_2.1 | ecosystem: Environmental > Terrestrial > Soil > Wetlands | place: USA: Florida...
CTCTACTCGAGGCCGCAGTAGTCTGGACCGGCCCTTCAGCCTGCGATCGAGCTCTCCCGCAACACATCGGCCCGCGAGCGAACAATTCGGTGAACCGCGCTTTCTGCTTCCCGCCCAGGACCATGATCTCCCCACCAGACTCGGCTTCAGACGCTGTGTAACGCACCAGAACAAGATCGACCCGGCTCTGTGCCTGAACTAGGAATGTGTGGGGTGCAGCTACTCGAAGCGAGTCGACAGGCGGCCTGAGCCACTGACCATGACAGATACAGATTGGAAATTGTCATCGCCGTGTTGTGGTCCTGATCGATTGAGTCTCGAAAGCAAAAAGCAATTCGTAAACTTCCTGGACGGCATTGAATAATTGCCGCGGCTTTTGCGCAGCATCAGCGCCACTGTCTCAAAATTCTTCTGTTGGGTTTTTCGGCAGCGTCGAGAAAAAGATCGCGAACTGGGGGACAGCAGTGATTACTCTTTGCTAACTGCAATTCAGGACGGGCCTCTATACTTCCTACAGAAGGGATAGTATTCGGCGAGACGGCTCCGCGGAGTTGCGAGGAGAGTCCTTGTCGCTCGATCACGAACTCCCCGCATCAGCAGATCTTCCCCCACAGTTCTCCAAAGATCGAAAGGCTTTAGCGTCCTCAAGCCACCTCAGCCAAAGTTAGAACACGTATAGCAACTGACACGACGAGGTCTAAGACTTCACGAAACCATGGAATCATCGCGACGCCGTGGTCCAACTCATTCAGAAGCCAAAAAATCCAGGCACACTCGTTTGTGCGGCGGGGGTGGGCGCACAGTATGGAAACTTCCGCATCGGAACCAGGCGGGTGGAGCTGGGTGCTTTGACGTTACCCGATGCAATCGAGATTGGCCTCTTCGCGGCCCGCCGAAAGTTTCAGCTAGATGTGACGCTTGTGCCTTCGTGGGAGGTGTATCCCACCTTGCGATGAACGGTCGTCCGCTTGTCGGCCGGCCCATCCCCGAGTATCAATCGCGGGCCGCACGCACTTGCCCTGCGCACGACCTCATTTGAGCCTCTGCTCGGAATTCTGTTACTGGCCTTTGGCGGCGCTTTATCGGTCTCTGACAAATCGCTTTGGTTAAATCCCTCGCCAAATGGAATCATCTCGCCGAGCTCACTTTGGGCTTTATTGTTGCATTTTATAAGGCACTTCCTCGGTCGTCCCTTACATCTACGTCTCTCTATGCACAACATATGACTTGTCTATTCAAATGAGTACGTCGTATCAATGATAAATAATGCAAACAACTCTGAACGGACCTTGCGTTGCGGCGCAAATTGGTGATCCTTCACGGGAGTTGACGCCGCGCAGTGACGCTTTCGCGAAGAGCTTCTACCCTGTTCACGATATATTGAGTGGGTGGGATGTAGAATTGCAAAAAACGATGGCAGCACGTAGCTGGTATCGATTCACAGCACAAAGTCAAATGCCATCGCTCATCAAAAGGCAACGCGTGATCACAGTGACGATCGAATATCTTGACATAGCACACATTAGCTGAATTACCTGCAAGTGCCCTGTCTCCTACACAATCGCAGCATGTACACGTAACTCAGAACTAAAGAAAAATTGGCCGACGCACGGCATGCGCCGAAAGCCCCCCATCAGAAGGCGGTATATCGAACACAGCGAACAGAAGCCAAAATCCAATCATCAAATCCCAAAACTCTGAGTGCTGCGCGAGAGCCGACGCCGCTTGTTGCTGGGCGCAGCGCGACCTCCAAAGCCATCACGTCATTTTTTTCGTTTCCGATCTCCGGGATTGCATTTCGATCCTACGCCGCGACGGGCCGCTCTTCCTCGCGGCCCCTCGTCTCGCCATTGATAGTAGACGGCACCTCCTCCTCGTCGTCCTCGTCATCCTCATCGCCATCCTCGTACGCAGCGCGATGGTGGTCGGCGGCATTGACCCAGCTGTCGCGGTCCATGGGCGCGTCCTGGGCCGACAGGTCGACGGGATCGGCCTTGGCGCGGGCCTTGCGGCGCTGCGAGAGCGTGCGGGCGCGCGTGCTGAGCGTCGACTTGACGGCTGCGTTCTGCTCCACCCAGTTGGTGAGGGCGTCTTCGCAGTCCTGGATGATGGCTTTGCTGGCTTCGTAGCCGTCGTACGCGTTGCGTGTCTCGCCGGGCGTTACCGGCGTGTCGTCGATGAGCTCTAGCAGGTGCTTGCCGAAGCCTGCGATGATTGCGAGCTTCTCGCAGTGCTCGCGCAGCGCGTCGAATTGGTAGTTGAAGGCGGCTTTGAGCTTCTCGCGCGTGATGTTGGATAGCTGTGCTTCCGCAACGAGTGACTCGGCTTCGGCGCGCACCAGCTCTTGTTCCAGAACAACAATCTTGGGTGACTGCGGCTCCTTGTACTTGAGCTGAGCGATCTGATCGGTGATTTTCTGCTTGCCTTGTCTGTCGTCAGTACATGTTGCTGCCATGCTCATAAAAACACCTACGGTCGCGAGAAGGCTGCACACTGGCCTCAATATTCCGTATGCTCTTCAACGTGACTCGGAATTGATCGTAGCGGTCCACAAACTGGTCCTCGAGCTCGCCAATCTCGTAGATGAGCACGCCAAGCTTGTCCGTCACGTCGCTGACGTCGTCGTCGCACGCCTCGCCCCAGATGGAGAGCTGCTGAGCAACCTCCATACGCTCGCGTCCAACCAGCTCCATGGATCGCATCAGATTTTTCTCCATCTTGACAAGCTGCGTCAGTTTCTTGGCCAATTCAGGCCCGAAGGCGCCAGCTGCCGAGCGGCGGAACGAGTGGCCTGCAATTGCCATCTGTATCAGCAAACGCTGCATAACCCTAAAGGCATCACGTACCAATGTTGCCTCTGCCAAACCAGTGGCCGCTCTTAGTGCTGCTGGGAGGAGGCGGTGGGTTTTGGATCTGGCTGGCGGTAGGCGCCCGGCTGGAGCGCATGGAGTAGGTGCGATGCATGGTGCCGTAGGATGAGGACGGTCTGGACATTGGTGGCGCGTTATTACAGCTGCGATTGCTATTGATATTCGCTGTTGTCTAAAGCAAGCACAAAGGTGGTCAACGACGTTGAAGCTCACCTGGCAAAAGGTATGACGAAGTACACGCGGGCGCCGCGGTTCAGCTCACACGCTATTGCGCCTGCAGCTGGATGGCCGACGATTGATTGCTCAAAGACGGTTGAAAGGCAGAGCGAAGCTGAGCAGATCAGCAAAAGCGGTTATGTTGATCAGCAGAGGCAGGATGCGCTCGAAGGCGGCGCTGTTGTATGATGCAGTCGAGAGGCGAAAGCGTGAGGTCACCAGTGGCTTTGGCGTTGAACCCTCAGGCTCGCAAATTTCTTGCTGCTGCGGCTGGCAGCTCGTTGTGGACGCATGACGTAATTAATCCCTTCCTCTGTTCCTGAGCCTTCACAGTGACGGATGTTCGTAAACTTTGCCGGATGTGGCATGGCACGGCTCCTGTAGCTTCTCCCAGCCACAACATCAATTATTGACGACTGCCGATCAAACACGCATTGTTTGACGTTGCCGCGCTGTTCCGGCGCCTTTGCCAACGTCGATGCTGTATGTGGCCTGTGTGGCTGACTAAAGGTACCTCTACGCCTTACGACCACCCAGAACGGGCAAAGACGGAAGCGACAACCAGCCAGACAGCCAAATAGAGAACCCCGTTGCTACTGCAAAAATATTGAATTATCTATCGTGAGCTTTTATGATGCTTCGGCAGCTCCTTTGCGTGCTTTCCCAGCTTTCGCCTTCTTTGCCTTCTTGCGCGGCTCCTCGTACTCGTCATCCTCGTCCGAGCCGGACTCATGTCGCACTACAACTGCTTTTGTGCGTTTCCCAGGCTTCGGCGTGATGTTCAAGTCCCCGCTATTCACTGCTACTGAGGTCTTCGCGTCTTCTCCATCGCCATCGGCCTTCCTCGCGCGTTCGCCGATTTTGTGAAGTGCATTCTCCAACCGGCTGCTCACCTCCTTCCGCCTGCGCGGCGCGAAGGCCCCCGCGCCGACGCTGCCTTCAAAGTACGCCGTGATGTTGCTCTGCGTGCCCTCGGCCTCTCTGCGATTCATGTCGCGAATGACCGGCACGAGGATCTCATCGGTGCTCTCGGCAGACCAGCCGACCGTACCCATGAGGAAGGCGCGCAACGCATCGAGGTCCGGTACGCCCCAGACGAACGCCGTCGGGTCGCTGTCGACGTCCGGCCGCAGGTAGGCCTCGTCGACGCGCGGGTCGGGAAACACCGGCGGCAGAAACAGCTTCGCCGCGTTGCGCCGGAACTTCTTGCGGAATGCGCTGCTGGCGTCGTCGGCTTTGGACCGCGCGCCCATTTGCACCTCGTTCCACCACGTCTTGAATGACGGCAGATCATCAAACTCGGAGATGAGCTCCACCGCGGTGACGGGCCCGATGCCAGGTAAGCCTTCGGTGTAGTCGCTGCCGAGCAGCTGCGCGAGTGCGATAAGTCGCCGCCGTGACAGACCATACTCGGCCTCTAGATCGCCTTGCAAATAGCACTCGACGAACTTGGCCTGGTTAAACATGTTCTTGTAGACTTTTGTGCCGCCAAACAAGAAAATGTCGCTGTCATCTGTGACGATGCCATCAACCAGTCCGAGCGACACTAATTCTGCGCACTGCGCCTCCGCTTCCATCGGTGCTGTGATATACGGTAAACCGAATAGCGACAGAAGTTGCTGGCACTCGGTGATCATTGTCTGGGTCACCTCATCGGCGTCACGTCGGTCTTTCTTCTGCTGACTGCGAAGTTGCTTCAGCTCCCGTTGGTAGTCTGCAAGGTTCGTCGATGGCGCTTTGTTATTCAGCGTACTTGCGAATCGTGCGTGTTCTTCCTCTTCGGCAAGCAACTGACGCATTAGCTCCTCCTCTTCTTCGTCGTCAGAAAAGAAATCCTTTTCGGGTAAGTCGACCTCCATCTGGACGTCTTGAACAGCAACATCAGACTCTAGTGCGTGATCTGCAGCCGAAGGTGACTGTGAATGTGCAGTAATAAGATGCGACGTGGGAGCCTCGGCCATTGCCACATCCTCAAATTCTTCATCACTGGATTCGACTCGCTCGGCTTGGGAGGGGAGTCCTTTTAAGTCGCTGATAGCTGTTTGATCTTCAACGTCCATTGCATCCGGACCATCTTCGCCGTCGCTAGCTTCCCACTCGAGACGCTCTTTGCCGGTTGCTGCTTGATTACTCTTATCAGCGACCATATCAGATGGTTGGCTCCCTGTGGCAGAATCCCGAACTGTGGACAATTCTGCTTTCGAGTCTTGTAAGTCTACTCGCGCCTCATTCCCAAGATCAGCACTGTCGGCGGTATTAAGCGCGATTTTAGTGGTGGGCTGCTTGCCATCCGGCTGTTCCTCCTCGTCGGACGACTCAACCTCGATAACGAATCTTTCTTCGTTGGGCTGTTCATCAGCTTCGAGATCAATGACATCGCGGGTCATCTGTTTGCGTAATCTGGGTGCAGACTCAAAGGTAAACTCTCCAGCCTCCTCCTCGGCTTTTCTTTCTCTTTCCCTCTCCCGCAGCTGCTCCTCTCTTTCTCTCGCGAGATCCTCCTCCAACTTACCCGCAAACCAAGGAGGCAGAGGCTCAGAGTTCTTCTTCGAGACGTCTTCCTTCTCGAAACCGCCAGCGGTTTGTTCTTGAAGCTTCTCCATTTTCTTCTTCCCGAGAAGAGACGAGCCCAAATCCAGCTTCTCAAAGGGCAGAGGTCCATCAAAGCCAGCAGCTCGTGCCACTTTCGTCGCTTCATCTTCTTGCACTGGTGGCGGAGCTTGGTTCGTCACTGAGGGAGGCTGTGGTGGCGGAGCGACCTTTGGAGGACGCCTCGCCTCTCGAGCTTCAGCTAGAGTAGTTTGGAAATCCATGTCATCATCGTCTTCTTCAAACGGGCCCGCTGGTGCAGCTTCTCGACTCCGCTTGTTGGCCATCCGTGCAATTGCTTGAGCGCTACCAGAAGCAAACGGCTTCGATTCTTCCACCCTCTGCTGCTCGAACACTTCACGAAAGTCGTCGTCTTCGTCGATCTCCTTGGCAACGTCTTCTTGCTGCTCTAGGGACATGGCAATCGCTCTTTGTAACTCTTCTTCGTCCTCATCAATAGCAGTGTTCACAATTGGCTGGTCGTTCGCAGTAGCAGTCACCTCAACATCCTCCCACTGTTCCTCATCGGAATGAGCTTCGACAAACAATGAATTCGGATCTTGCGATTCCACTGCTCCTCTTCTTCGTCGTGGGACTGGACCTTTATCCCATTTGTACATAGCTCGCCTTCTCTGTATGTCCCGAGCAATGATGTCGCTTGCGGATCCCGGTGCGGCTCGCGGGCGTTTTGGTAACCTATTCAGACCTTCAATAGGAACGTCTTCAAATTCATCCGCATCTTCCCACTCATCCTCATCCTCGTCGTCAAATTTGTCTGGCCGATCAACGTCAATTGGCTTGTGCTGCTTTCCTTCGTCTTTGTTGCTAACAACACCGAGCGCCCACCCGCCCTCCACACCATCGTTCTTTACGAGGACATATTCTCGGCCTTTCTCACCCGCCACACGCGAAATACCGCTGACTCCTAGCATTCCCTCTTCGTTCATGCCATTAATATGCATCAGTCGTTGTGTCAGCTCGTTACGTTCTCGCACACGCTCGATCTGGAACCTTGAAAAGGCCATACGATCGGGAAACATCGAGTCTAGTTGATCTTTGGAATAGCCCATCCTGAGCCGGCTTCTTAGCCTAGCCGCATTCAAAATGTTGTATCGATCGCTGGCCGGCAAACTAACGAAGAATGGACTGTCAAAGTCAATCTTCGAAAAGTCATACACGTTAATATCTTCGCCTTGTTCGAACTGCCTCGCATAATCTTGCAGCTCCTCCATACTCATAATACGCGGATCGTTCGGTTGGCCCATCTCGGCTAGGCTGACGTCTAGATCCGGCAAATGGTATTGGTCCTTCTTTTTAAATTTTCGCCCCGTTTGCCTTTCTTTTTCTGTCATGTGGACCTCTTCAGCATAGACTAGCTTCTCTGGCAACGGCTCTTCATTGTCTTCTGCGGCTCTGGTCGCTTCTTCCTTGCGCTTCTGCTCCTCTTCTTCCGCTCTTCTCTGCATTTGCAACGCCAGCAGTTTACCCGCAGTCCTCACCGCATCCTCTCTCCTGCCTTCCCTTCGCCTCTTTCGTCCCGCAACTGTCGACCTCTTCAGCGCAGGTGCCCCGCCATCGAACACAAAGACGGGCTTAATCCCAAAGAATAGGAGCTTGCATATTCGTCTGAAGAAGCCAACAACGTGGCTGTTGCGCAGGGCGTTTCCTTCTTTGTCACGGACAGCTTTGAGAAACTGGTAGATCCAGATTGAGGCGTCGACGGCGAGTCGCTTGCGGTTGAGCGTTTCAATCTTCACGGGGCGGGCGCAGGGATGCACGACGGTCCAGAGGCCAGTGACACCCATTGTGGACGAGCATTAAAGCTCTCCATCAAATGGAGATGTCTGGAGGCGGGTAAATGGCGGGAAAAAGGAAGTTGTGACAGCCTATTGGAGTGCGGTCGTCGAAGAGGTCGCGACTCATCCCGCCTCGTCATTGTCGCCTGAGGCAAACATAAGAACGCTCTCACGTGCCATCGCGAGTTTCTGATTCAACATCTGCATTTGCAATGTCTATGGCGTTCGAGATCATTTCTCAAGAGAAGTAGCATTGCGTAGGACTGCAGCAATAGAATCAAACGCCAGGCGCAGTTGCAAAGCGGATCTAACCACGGGCTGCCCATAAACTCCAGCTCAACGAGTACAAGGTATCATCGCAACAAGCATAACGAAACATTTCATATCCGTTCTCCTTTCTTTCCCCTTTTGAGCAGTCTTCCTCTCAAGTCTTCGACTCCATCTGCCCAACAGCCCATTTCCTCCACCGCCCGGAGCCCACTACCGACGTACTGACTCAAGAACTCGCCCATCTTTGCTTCATCGTATCTCTCGCCATAGCAAACCTTGGCCTCGACGCGCACCGCAGCAACAATGTCGTCCCAGCCGACGCCCACCTCGACCACAAAGCGCGCCCGCACCTTGGTCTTCAAGTTGGCCAGAACGATGAAGGCGTCGACGGCCATGCGCTCGTCGCTTAGAATCGACTCTTCTGTGACGCAGCCCTGTTCGAGCCGGCGCACGGCCTCGCACACCGCCAGCGCCGCGTCCCAGCCCGAGGCAACGGTCTTGAGCAGCGCTGCAACGCGCGTCTGGCTCTGCGCCGCCGAGTGCACGTGCGCGCGCAGCAGCTGCAGGAAGAAGCGCTTGGTAGTGGTGAGGGGGCGCGGGCGGGCATTCGTCGCGGTCTCGTCGTCGCCGACGTAGGAGAGCGAGATGGGCGAGTTGGGGGCGTCGCCGCCGCCGTTGGAGAATGCGGCCGGGTGCAGGAACAGCGAGAGGTCGGCTCGGTAACAGAGTGTCACGCCGCCGGATTCTGCGGACGCGGCGGTCAGCACCCAGCCGTGCTCTTGCTCGAGGGCCTGAAGTTTTTCTTCTGGGAGTCAGTATTGCTTTAATCATGTATAGACGATAGACGTACCTTTCGCGGCCTCGACTTCTCCTTCCGACCAGCCGCGGCATTCCTCACGAACGCGCTCAGCTTCTTTGATTTCTGCGGCATATTCGGCCTTGGTCTCTTCGGCTGCTTCGATATTCGCATCCTTGTCCTCGAGCTCTTTCTCCAACTCAGCAAGAAAAGCCTGCTTCTCCTCGATTTCTTTTTCTGTGGCAATGAGTCTAGCTCGTGTGTTCTCGAGCTCTTCTCGATCTACGCTCTCCATCTCCGCTGCACGGCGCTGCAATTGTTCGGCTTGTTTCGACAGTTCTTCATCTCGAGCGATCAAGGCAGGTAGAACCGCGTCGAGTGCAGCCTCTTGCTCCGTAAGCCTCTTCTCATCCGTCTCTAGCTCTGCTGCCGAATGCTGCAACCCAGTCTTTAAGTCGTTAAGTAGCTGGGCTCTCCACGCATGCCAACCAGCCTTGCTCTGCAACCGTGCATTTGTCTTCATGTTCTTGAACTGGCCCTCCATGATGGCACGTTCTTCTACGGGAGCACCGAGATACTCCCTGAACAGCGGCGGCTGCGTCTCGTACGCCTCGGCTTCAAGGCTTCGGATCTCTTCACGGCCGCCAGAGATGTAGTTCTTCATCTCGTGGCAGGAGTGCTGGTACATGCTGAGCATGGGAAGAACACCTAACGCGACTGCAACGCTGTTCTCAAAGCTCGGTTCCTCCGCCGGTACGTCTTCATCATCCTCCATTTGCGCAGCAGTCGCTCCAGGATGGCCGGTATGGCGACGTTTGGTCGTGGTGAGATCCATGAAGCGAATGTTTGTGAGGTTGAGGAACTCTTGGAGAGTGATGCGTTCCATATTTTCATCTTGCTCAGCTGCATTGCCATTTTTGGACGTGTCTTCATCTGCCTCTGGATACCCAGTATCAAGACGGACTTGTCTACGTGGAGTCGCTCGCTTCGGGGTTGGTGCTTTCTTAGGCGTTGTAACTTTCTTTGGCGTATTGGCTGCTGGACGTTTCGTTGGTGATGTCGTCGCCTGTTTTCGAGGTGTCGACAGCAGCTTGATGGACTCTGAGAGTGTAGAGGCCTTCGCAGGGGGTCGTTGTGGGCTCTTCGGAAGAGGACTGAATTGAAGTTTGTCCTCGCGCACGGGAGAGGCTGGAACTTTTCCATGGCGCATGACCGGAGAGGGAACCACAGCCGGTAGCAAAGGCATCTGTGGCGAACCCAAATCAATCAATCGCTCAGATGGAAGTTCGGATAGCTTGGACGCCGGAGATTTAGGTGCAGAGGGCTGAGTCGGGCGTTGAGGAGCTTCTGCCGAAACCAAGCCGGGAGCAAGGCTCTTTCGAGGAGACTTCTGAGAGACTTTCTGTGGAGAAACGGCCTTGCTTTGCATCGAGCTGGGTGTCGACGGCTTCGCTGAAGTGATAGTTCTCGTTGGTGTCCGTGGACTCTTTGCTGGGCTTTTGGCTGGGCTTTTAGCCGGACTTTTCAATGCTGTGGCAGTCGGCGCATTCACTTTGATGGTCTTGTCTAGCGTAGCCGTGAGTTCCATGCTCATATCCTCATTCACATCGTCATCAGCGCTCGCTGTATTCTCTTGTGCGTTCGGCTGCCTTTCGTCGTCTCTGATTCCTCCTACTACCATTGTGAAATCCATGGTTTCCTCACCAAAAGAAGTGTCGACGCTTTGGCGCTTGTTCGAGTCTTTGACAGCTGATCCAGGCTGAATGCCGCCAACAACCATAGTGAAATCCATTGTTTCGTCATCACGATTCAGATCTTCACCAACCGAGCGTCGGTTTCGAAGGCTGCTCCGGCGACTTAACGACTGTCGCTTAGCTGGACTACCCTCAGCATTGGCCGCGTTGACAAAGTTCGCGCTCGAGCGCCTTCGCTTCAAGTTCTTTTGGTCCTGTGAAACGGTCGTGGAAGCATTTTGCTTGATAATGCCGCCGATAGCGCGTGTCATATCCATGCTCATGTCCTGAGTGTCCTCTTCCGCTGCCTCAATACGCCCTGACAACCTTGACACGGCTCTAGCCTTTAAAGCAGGGGAGAAAATATTCTCCTGATTGGCGTTTTGCGCTATGGAAAGCTTTTGTGGTGCCGACGAATCGTGCTTGTTCTTCTGCACCCAAGGCTTGAAGGCAGCCGTAATTTCGTCGTCAGCCATTTCCATTGTTGCGTCTCCATTCTCGTCAAAATCGATTCCTTGCGTTCCAGCGTGGACTGCTGCTTGACGGAGTGCTTCATCCAATCGCGCACTTGACGAAGTAGAGTTATCGGAACCAGCAGACTCAATGCTTTGGCCAGTTGCGTCTCCATTATCCAAACTCATCGCCGAGTCTTCGCTTTCGTCTGAACTATCTCCATCGTCAATCTCTTTATCGGGAGATGGAGAGCCCTCCTCGGAAGCACTTGAAGAAGCGGCACTTTCGGGAGTGCTGGGGCTACCTGCTGCAATCCCAGAGCCTCGCCGCTTCTTCTTCTGATACAGCTGTCTTTGATTTGTCGACAAGATCTGCGCGGTTGATCCGTTCAATTGGTCCGGCGGAGTTGATGGCGTCTGTACATCCTCTTGCTGCATTCCAGGAGAAGGAACGTCGCCATGACGGAGAGTCTGATCGGCCGGAGTCTGTGCGACGGAGGAGGCCCTACGTGTAGACTCAGAGGATGCAGAGGATGTTGTTGCATCTCGCAAATATTCAATCACGTCCCAGGTATGGAGCGTAGCTTCCGGAGCAAAAGAGACGCGGCGATTTGCTGCAAAAGTTGTCAGTCTTTGTTTTTATGATACAACACCAGACGTACCGAGTGTTTTCCTTCGCTGTTCGCGGCGCTTTGCTTCGTCGTCCTTCCCTGACAGAATTGACTTGACAGCTGGAATAAAAGCAGACTTTATAAACGTAAATTAGCTTTCACAACTCCAAATACTATAATAAACAAAGTCATACCTTTCTGCGATTACCGGAATCTTCTTTCAATACCGAATTCAGAGCTCCAGGGCCCAAACTCAGGCTTCGAGACTTTTTGTTAGGCTTCGTCGGCGATGTCGAATCATCTTCTGTGATGGCAGGCGCAATAAGGCCTTCGGCGATATTTTCTTTACCAGCGTCGGAGGCCATTTTGCAGCGATTAAATTTGTTGTCACTTGAACGTGGTGATGTGAAGTCGAAGTTGGTCACAGCTCCGATGTAAACAAGTAAATAGCGCTAGTCTGTTTGTGGAACGCTGCGGGCAACCGCGGAACTAAGTTGCGCCGTCCCGCTCTGCACACTCGGCTGGTTGCTCAAGCAAGCGAAAATCGCACTTTTCACAGACGACCGCATCGACGTCCTTCGAAACATCCCTCTGCCCACCATCATCGTCACAATCGATCGCTGCAATTATGGCGACCGAACTGACGGTATGTTACAAGCCCTAGAGCCAAAGAAACCCGCACATTCGTGGTGCTTTGCTGCTCTTTTGGCTCTTGTGCTAACCATTGACCAGGTGCAAAGCGAGCGCGCCTTTCAAAAGCAGCCGCACATCTTCCTCAACAGCAAGGCGCAAAGCGGAAAGAGCAAGCGTGTCGGCAAGACCCGTCGATTCTACAAAGATGTCGGATTGGGCTTCCGGACACCGAAGACTGCGATAGAGGGTAGCTACATTGACAAGAAATGCCCTTTTACCGGCATGGTTTCGATAAGAGGTGAGCCACCACAACTCTGTATTCGCTCCCGATTCAAATATTAACTTTGGTTTTGTAGGGCGAATCCTCACCGGCCGTGTCGTCTCCACAAAAATGCACCGTACCCTGATCATCCGCCGAGAATATCTGCACTTTGTTCCCAAGTACTCGCGTTATGAGAAACGACACAAGAACTTGGCTGCACACGTATCTCCTGCGTTCCGTGTTGAAGAGGGCGACATGGTCACGGTTGGTCAATGCAGGTATGTCACGTCTTTTTTTTGGGATTTGGACCAGCACTAACAAAGCCTAGACCTCTCAGCAAAACGGTTCGCTTCAACGTGCTTTCAGTGCTACCACGGACGGGTAAAGCCGTGAAGTCTTTCCAGAAGTTCTGATCATGGAGTTGGCAAATCATATCCTGGCGTAACGGAAGGACGGCATCTGGAGTATGTCATAGAAACTACTCCAAACAATATCATAGCACTACCCGATATTTTCCCGTTGCGCAGTGACCTGAGTCTATGCCATATTCATACCCTTATCATCGTGAAAGAACACCTTATAGCCATAAATGAATCGCAACTTTACAAAACTGAGCCAAAGGAATCTTGCGAATCGTCGTTGACAGCGGTCACGTGCACACGCTCCGTCGTCTGTGCCATGAAGAAGCAAACCCACGGCACGCCCCAAACAGCGTGAGACTTCACTTCAACTCACCTCCATGTGTTGTGCCATTGGATGTCTCAACCTCTACTGCAATTCTCGCTCTGATCGTTGGCAAACGGCAAGGGAAGCAAGGTCGAGCCTAAACCCACGCTCAAAATATGCTTCAGCTGGCGTTGCCAACACCAAGAATACTCCTGCTTTAATCTCCCGCAATCATCTCCGCCGTTTGCTTAACATCAGAAACCGAAACCCCTCCTCCGACAATTTCGGACGCTGCCGGAGGCATTGAATGGAAACCGAGATCGAATTTTCTCGACCTTCGAAGTCGCGCTGTTCCAGGGCTGGGAAGGACTAGCTAGCAATTCAAATAAACAATGGCGAACGTATGCGAAATTCTGTGTTTAGAGACGCCCTGGCTAATGCAGGCTCAAGCAAGTTATTGATCTTACAAACGAGGACGAGCCAAATAGCCGCACAATCCACAGCGCTCGGCTGACCTCTCATCCGCAGGCGTCGGATCGTGTGCTTCGCACCGGATTCTCACTTAATCAACCAATCGACTTAACCAATGACGGCCTCGCTCCACAGTCTGGTAGATCGAACGCGGTCGAGGGGAGCTTTGGGCCCTCACATTCCAAAGGCAAAACTCATCCAACCCCAAGTGCCGCTTACTCACGAGCTCAGCCAAATGTGGCGACATCTAGCAAGCGCGAATTTCAACCCGTAGAGGAAT
>Ga0335072_10010027_pt1 | contig 13644 bp, 13 predicted proteins | sample Lox_Sample_21_FD_206725 | JGI IMG/M metagenome (GOLD analysis project Ga0335072, IMG submission 206725) | Soil microbial communities from Loxahatchee National Wildlife Refuge, Florida, United States - Lox_Sample_2.1 | ecosystem: Environmental > Terrestrial > Soil > Wetlands | place: USA...
GTCAGTACGGCCTCGCGCGTCGCTTTGTGCCTGCTTGCCGGTCGTCGGTACGGGAGACCTGGTGTCGACGCCGCCGACCAGGAACGTGACGTCCTGGCTGAGTGCTCCGGGCGGCACTGGCGGGCGCTGCGCCGGCGGTATGGCGGCGAACGGGTCCTTGATGCTCCTGAGATTGTTGAGATCGCTGCTGGCAAGCAGATAGAACGCCAGGCCGGTGCCGACCACAGCGACTCCGACGATGGCCGCGCCGAGGAGCAGGTACCGCCCGAGGCGTCGGCGTGGCCAGTGAGGCCGACGCGGGCTCGCGTGACGACGCAATCCAGGGACCAGTTCCTCCGGCGGAACTGGTGACTCATTCGGGCCTTCTGCCGTTCCGGCCTCCGAAGTATGCATCAGCACCACCTCCCAACGTCAGTCGATCGCCTTGCCGCGTCTCGAGCATGCGAACCTTGTCTGGTCATCTGACCGGTCAACGGGAGTCGATTATGACGCTGGAGACGCGTGTGCTCGGCCGTACCGGGGCTGCTGTCACAGTCCTCGGGTACGGGGCCATGGAACTTCGCGGGGCGCCCGGCGGGCCCGAGATCGATGATGCGGACGCGGGCCGCTTGCTCAACGCGGCACTCGACGGCGGAATCAATCTCATCGACACCTCGATCGACTACGGCCGCAGCGAGGAACTCATCGGAACGCATCTGGCCCACCGGCGCGACGAGTACTTCCTCGCGTCCAAGTGCGGCTGTCCGCCGCCGCAGTTGTGGCTGCGACTGCGACCCCGGCGGACTCTTCGCCGGCCGCACGATTACCGCGCGTTCAACATCCGGGCCGGGATCGAGCAGAGCCTGCGCAGGCTCCGCACCGATCGGCTCGACCTGGTCCAGGTGCACCACTCGCCCAGCCGCGCCGGGCTTGAGGCCGACCGCGCGATCGAGACCCTGACGGCACTGCGCGAGCAGGGCAAAGTCCGCTTCATCGGGATGTCTGGCATGCTGCCTCACCTGCCAGATCACATTGCGTGGGGCGTCTTCGACGTGTTCCAGATCCCGTACTCTGCTCTGCAGCGCGAGCACGAGGACCTCATCACGGCCGCTGCCGCGGCGGGCGCCGGGACGCTCATCCGAGGCGGCGCGGCGCGCGGCGCGCCTGTCAAGGGCTGGCAGTCCGGTCCGATCGATCAGGCGCCAGGGGAGGGCCAGCGCCGTTTTGAGGCAGCCGCCCTCCACGATCTGCTGGACGGAATGAGCCCGCTGGAATTCGTGCTGCGGTTCACGCTCAGTCACCCAGGCCTCTCCTCGACTATCGTCGGCACCGCCCGGCTTGAGCACCTGCACTCCAATCTCGCGATCGCCGCCAAGGGGCCGCTTCCCCCCGACGTCTACGATGAGGCCAAGCGGCGGCTGAAGCTGCCAGCTGACTAGTCCGCACTAGTCCTCGCGTGCAGTCAGCGGGCTGGCCGGATGCCTGCTCAGCTCCGCCATCTGCCCGGCTGCGGTTGCCAGCGGCCAGGCCTTGATGTCGCGTTGCGACATGACCGACACCGGCAGCGGCCACGGAATGGCGAGCTCGGGGTCGTCGAACGCGACTGTGACGTCCTCCGCCGGGTCGTGCTCGCGATCGATGCGATAGGCGACGTCAGCGGGTTCGGTGAGAGCCTGGAAGCCGTGCGCGCAGCCAGCCGGGACATAGAGCGAGACTTGCGTCTGGCCGTCGAGTTCGAAGCTCTCCCAGTTCAGGTACGTCGCAGAGGACGGCCGCAGGTCCACGATGACGTCGAACACCGCGCCATAGGAGCACCGGACCAGTTTGGCCTCGCCGGCGCCGCTGCGGACGTGCAAGCCGCGGATGACCCCGCGTCGCGAGCGGGACAAGCTATCCTGCACGAAACTGTGCGGGTCGACGCCCGCGGCGCGGGCGATCTCGCTGTCGAAGGTGCGGGAGAAGAAGCCGCGTTCGTCAGCGTGCGGCGCGGGCACGAAAAGCAGCGCGCCGTTGATCCTGGGTACAGGGCGGACGTTCAGTGGTCTCCTCTCCTTCTGACCGGAACACTCGTCATCGTCAGCTGTCAGGGCCACGCCTGAGTTTCTGGAGCGGACGCTGCGTATCCGTAGAGTGAGGTTGCCCGGACTTGCTTCCTAAGAACTGCAGTCACGGTCCGCTGATACCTATTTGGCGCGCGAGCCTGACGTGACCCGGCGCCCGAAGGTATCAGAACCGCATTTGCTTCGCTCGTATGCGGCAAGGCAGCCTTTGGGCAAGATCGCCCTGGCGCGCATGGAGGGGCACGAATTCTGTGGATGAGCTCACAGTCCAGCGGTTCTGGCAGGACCACGCGTGCGGCGATGCCCAGGTAGGTGGGCTGCATGACCGGTTCAAGGGCGACTACGAGCAGTTCTTCACCGACTACGACAGCTTCCGGTACCGGTTTGAGCGCCATATCCCTGAGTGCATTGAGCACCTGAACGTAGCCGGCAAGCAGGTGCTCGAGATCGGCCTCGGTGAGGGATCAGAGTCTGAGCGCCTTATCCGTGCGGGCGCCCGCTGGACCGGCATCGATCTCACGTCCGAGTCGGTCTCCAGAGTCGAGACGCGGCTTAAGCTACGCGAGCTTCCTTACCAGGACCTGCGCCAGGGCAGTGTGCTGGACCTGTCGTTTGCCGACAACAGCTTCGATGTCGTGTTCAGCCATGGCGTGCTGCATCACGTGCCCGACATCCGGCAGGCACAGCAGGAGATTCACCGGGTGTTGCGCCCCAGCGGCGAGTTGGTTGTCATGCTGTACGCCCGCTGGTCGCTGAATTACCTAGTGTCGATCGGCATCCTGCGCCGCGCCGCGCTACTGGCAGCGGCGCCACTAGCCGGCACCGGCCTGCTGCCGTCTGACCGCACCGACGGAATGCTGGCCGGGCACCTGGCCAACGCCCGGCGCCTTGGCCTGTTGCGGTACCTGCGGCTGCGCGAGTTCGTGCACTACAACACCGACGGCCCGGCGAACCCGTACGCGCTGGTCTACGACCGGCGGCGGGTGGAGCAGGACTTCCCGTCGTTCCGTGTGGTGCGTACTTACAAGCGGTTCATGCACGCACCGCCGCTGCCAGTACACGGCCTGCCCGGCGAGAGCCTCCTTGGCTGGCACCTGTGGGTGCATCTGGCGCCCCTCCCGCGGCCAGTTGACCTGCCGACACCCTGACCCTCGTATCACCGCCACCGCTTCAGCACTCATATGCACACGTGGCACACGACTCTCGCCACGAAGCGATCGGAGTGAGGTGGTGTGATGACGACGCTTGCAGCCGGCCCTGGCCAGGCGGGCGTCGCACATAACCACCCCCGGCCCGGCATCCTGCTGGACCGGGATGGCACGATCATCGTCGACCACGGCTACGTCGGGTCAGTCGATCGCGTCGAGTTCATCGATGGCTCGGCGGCGGCGATCGCCAGCTTCAACCGGGCTGGCGTACCGGTCGCTGTCGTCACGAACCAGGCCGGCGTCGCGCGCGGTTACTACGGCATCGAAGATGTGACTCGGGTACACCGGTACATCGCCGAGCGGCTGGCGGAGCACGACGCGCACATCGACCTGTTCGTGCATTGCCCGTATCATCCGGCCGGGATCGTCGAGGAATATGCCCGGACTAGCGAGGACCGCAAGCCACGGCCGGGAATGGCGATGGCGGCGCAGGCGGCGCTCAATCTCGACCTGACCGCTTCCTGGGTGGTCGGTGACCGGCCCGAGGACATCGGACTGGCCGGGGCAATCGGCGCATCAGCAGTGCACGTCGGACCTGACCGTTGCGAGCTTCCGGGTGTCTGGTCGTTCCCGAGCCTGGCTGCCGCAGCTTCCTTCATTCTGGAGCGGATCGCAGCATGACTTCCATCCAAGATCGCCCAGCGGCTGCGCCGGTCGGCGATGGCACGCAGGTGAAGTTTCCGTCCGCGGCGATCGCGACGGCCGCCTGGTACTTCGGCGGCTACGTCGAGGAGACCGGCCGGGCTGGCGAGTCGATTAAGCCCGCTGCGCTCGATCAGGCGGCCGCCATCTTGCTGGCTGCCTACACCCGTGGCGGCCGGGTCTTCAGCTGCGGGAACGGCGGCTCCGCGGCGATCGCTAACCACATGCAATGCGATCACCTCAAGGGCGTGCGGACCGCGACCGATCTCGCACCGCGGGTCATCAGCCTCAGCAGCAGCGTCGAGTTGCTCACCGCGATCGCCAACGACATTGCCTACGAGGACGTCTTCGTCTACCAGCTGCAGTCGCAGGCAGCTCCAGGCGACGTGCTCGTCGCGATCTCGTCATCGGGTCGCTCACCGAACATCGTCCGCGCGCTGACTTGGGCGCGTGACCATGAGCTGAACACGATCGCGCTGACCGGATTCGACGGCGGCGACGCCAGAACGGTCGCGGACGTCGGGATCCACGTTGACAGCTCGAACTACGGCGTCATCGAGGATCTGCACCAGGCCGTCATGCACGCCCTGGCCCAGTACATCCGGCAGTCACGGATGAGCGCGGACGCGATCGCCGCATCGAGGTTCTGACATGACGACTCACGATCGAACTGCTACTCAGACGACGCATGCCCCGGCGCTGGTACACGGCCGCCAGAAAGCACCGTTGCGCGTTGCGATCAACCTGCTGCAGGACGACCCGGCGAACCCGTCCGGCTCGCACTGGTTCTGGACCCGGATCATCCCCGAAATGGCCAAGCGGCTTGAGCCCAATGAGGAACTGCACCTGATCGTCAGCCCCAAATCGCGGCAGTTGCATCAGGGTTACGGTCCGAACGTCTTCTACATCACCTACCCCTGGTCGAACGAGCGGCGGATCCCGCGGACATTGTCCGAACACCTGTACTCTCCGGTGCGACTGCCACTAAGCCGGATCGACGTGTTCAACACCGGTATGGCGCCTGCAGTGAACATGTCCTGGTCACTGGTGCTCCACCTCAAGACGATGCATGCATACACCGCTCCGGAGTCCGTCAAGCCGCTGGTCCGTGCGTACCGGCGGCTGAACTACCCGCGCTGCGCAAGCGCTGCAGATGCCATCATCATCAACTCCGAAAGCCTGCGTTCCGAAGTAAAGCGGTACCTGAGCGTTGACCCGCGGAAGCTGAAGCTGATCTACGAGGCCGTCGACCACGACACGTTCCGCCCTGGCGACGCGAGCGCTGCCAGGGCGCAACTTGTCTCCTATGGCGTTACCAAGCCGTTCGTCTTGTTCGTCTCGTCGCTCTGGCCCTACAAGAACTGCGACGGGCTGTTGCGGGCCTTTGCGCTGCGCCGCAGCGAGATGGGTGACCGGCAGCTAGTGATTGTCGGCCCAGGACGGGATGCGCAATACCTGGCGAAGCTGCAGGCCCTGGTGGCCGAGCTCGGCATCGCCCAGGACGTGGTCTTTGTCGGCGGCGTCGCGCTGGAGGAGACTGTGCGCTTCTACCAGGCGGCCGATGCTTTCGTCTACCCGTCGCTCAACGAGACATTCGGGCTGCCGATTCTCGAGGCGATGGCTTGCGGCTGCCCGGTCGTGACATCCAATACCAGCGCTATGCCTGAGACAGCCGGGGGAGCAGCGGTGCTCGCTAATCCTGCCGATCCGGCCTCCATCGCTCGGGCGGTAATCGAGGCCCTCGGGCCGGGAAGGAATCAGTTGCGCGACAGCGGGCTTCGCCGGGCGGGCCAGTTCACCTGGGCCGCCACCGGCGCATCGACGCTGGATGTCTACCGCGAGGCAGCGCACGCCCGGCGGCGGCCGGCATGAAGATCCTCGTCACCGGCGGTGCCGGGTTCATCGGATCGCACACTTGCGACCGGCTGCTGGCACTCGGGCACGATGTCGTGGTGCTCGATGCCCTGACCCCGCCGGTGCACCGCGGGGGACGGCCGGCCTACCTTCCACCGGACATCGAGTTCTACCAGGGTGACACTCGGAACCGTGACCTCCTGACGAATCTGCTCCGGCGCGCGGACGCCGTGTACCACCTGGCCGCATACCAGGACTACCTGCCTGACTTCGCCCGCTTCTCGGACGTCAACGTGGTCTCGACTGCGCTCCTCTACGAGATCATCGTTGCTGAGCGCCTGGACTTGGCGCGAGTAGTGGTGGCGTCATCGCAGTCGGCGATGGGTGAGGGACTCTACCGGTGCCACTCTGACGGCGAGCAGCTGCCGGGGATGCGCCCGGATAGCGCGCTCGCCGCAGGGCAGTGGGACATCCCGTGCCCCGTGTGCGGCGGCCCGCTGGAGATGCAGGCCACCCCTGAGCGGGTGTCGAATCCGCAGAACGCCTACGGAATGTCCAAGCTCGGCCAGGAAATGGTCGCCGTGAACCTCGGCCGTCGCTACGGCGTCCCGACCGTGGCACTCCGCTACAGCATCGTTCAGGGTCCCCGCCAGTCCGTCTACAACGCCTACTCGGGGGCCTGCCGCATCTTCTGCCTGAGCTACTTGCAGGGCGTCGCGCCGACCGTCTACGAGGACGGCGAGGCCATCCGTGATTACGTCAACATCGACGACGTGGTCGACGCCAACGTGCTGGTACTGGAAGACGAGCGGGCTATCGGCCGGGTGTTCAACGTCGGCGGCGGCACCGCGGTCACGACCAGGGAGTTCGCGGATATCGTCAGGCGTCAGTACGGCTCCTCGCAGGCGGCCCTGGTGACGGGGGCGTACCGCGTTGGCGACACCCGGCACATCCTGTCCGATGTCAGCGCGCTGTGCGATCTCGGCTGGAAGCCCCGGCGTACGCCCGTGGAGTCGGTTGCTGCCTATGCTGCGTGGCTGGAGGGCATAGACGGCCTTGAAGACGTCCTGACCGAAGCGAACCGCCGCATGCGCGCGCTGGGTGTCGTCAGGGAAGCGCAGAATTGAAAGCATTCCTGCTGGCAGCGGGACTCGGCAGCCGCCTGCGGCCGCTTACTAATGACGTCCCCAAATGCATGGTGCCCATTGATGGCCGGCCGATGCTGGACATCTGGCTCGACGCACTCGACGGGGCCGGCGTCGATGAGGTCCTGGTAAACCTCCATTACCTGCCTGAGATCGTGAGCGCGCACATCGCGTCGCGCGTCGGGCCTCCGGTGGTCAGGACCTTCTTCGAACCCGAGCTACTTGGCAGTGCCGGGACGCTGATTGCGAACCGGGAGTGGGTAGCGGAGGAAGAATTCTTCCTGGTCTGCTACGCCGACAACCTCACCGACTTCGACCTGACAACGCTCGTGGACGCTCAGCGGCAGCGGGCCGGGATCGCGACTTGGTCAGTGTTCCGATCTGAGAATCCGCGGGCCGGCGGAGTTGTCGAGCTTGACGGGGCCGGGCGGGTCATCGGGTTCGTCGAGAAGCCAAGCGAGCCCGTGTCGGATCTGACTAACGCCGGGATGTACGCCTTCCAGCCCAGCGTCCTGGCCGAGATCGCTGCCAAGATGCCCTGCGACATCGGCTATGACCTGCTGCCCAGGCTGGTTGGCCGGTCCTACGCGGTGCAGGTCGAAGGATACTTCCGCGACATCGGCACTATCGATGCTTACCACCGAGCCCGGAAGGAGTGGCCCGCTGTGGCCGCGAGGTGATCATTACCCAGACGCCGTTGCGCATCGGCCTCCTCGGAGGCGGGACTGACCTGCCCAGCTACTACCGCCTGCACGGGGGCAGGGTCCTGAACTGCGCCATCGACAAATACATCTACGTCATCGTCAAGCAGCGCTTCGACGACGAGATCTACGTCAACTACTCCCAGAAGGAGATCGTCTCGCGGGTCGACGACCTCGAGCACGAGCTCGTGCGGGAGGCCATGCGGATGACTGGCGTCGACCGCGGCGTCGAGATAACCACGCTAGCCGACATTCCGTCGGCGGGCTCAGGCCTTGGATCTTCGTCGGCGGTCACCGTCGGCCTGCTGCACGCCTTGCTTGCCTACCAGGGCCAGCAGGTGTCGGCCACCGAGCTTGCTGAGCGAGCATGCGAGATCGAGATCGAGCGCTGCGGGAAGCCCATCGGCAAGCAGGATCAGTACATTGCCGCGCTCGGCGGGATCCGGGACCTGCAGTTCGGACCAGGCGACGGCGTGGTGGCCGACGAGCTGAGGATCTCGGCCGCAGAGCGCCGGGCTCTCCAGCAGCAGATCATGCTCTTCTATACCGGCCGTACCCGGAGCGCCAACTCGATCCTCGCTGAACAAAACGCGAACGTCGAGGACACCCTGCCGCAACTCCACCTGCTCCGCGATCTGGCCGGCTTCGCCGCCGATTGCCTACGCTCCGGTGACGTCGACGCCATCGGCCCGGCCCTCAGAGAGAGCTGGGAGGCTAAGCGAAAGCTCGCGTCTGGAGTGTCGAACGAGGAGGTCGATGCCGCCATCGCCAAGGCGCTCGATGCCGGGGCCTCCGGGATCAAACTGACGGGGGCCGGCGGCGGCGGCTTTTTGCTGGTAATCTGCCCGATCGAGCGGCAACGTACGGTGCGCGCGGCACTGGCGCATTTGCGTGAGTTCCCGGTGAAACTCGACCACCTCGGTTCGCGCGTTGTTCTGAACGTGGTGCGGGATATCTGGTGCTAACTAAACCGAATTTTGAACCCGCCGTCATCGTCAGCCCGTAAAACTCGGTATCACGACAAGCTGACGGCGGGTCCTGTTCTCGATGGCGGTAGTTCCATCGCCTGCCGAAATTTCCGAACCGGAAGGGTCTAGCGATGAGGGTCCTTGTTGCTGGCAGCCCCGGCGCTGAGCAAGCCACTGATGTCTGCCTCCGTTCAAGTTGGCAGCCGGTCGGTGTGAAATGACCGCCGCGCCACGGCTAAGTGTCGGTCTACCGGTGTACAACGGCGAGAAGTACCTCGCCCAGTCGTTGGAGTCGCTGCTTGGCCAGACCTACGCAGACTTCGAGCTGATTATCTCTGACAACGCCTCGACCGACGGCACGGCGGCGATCTGCACTAGCTACGCCAAGCAAGATCTGCGCATCCGCTACTACCGCCAGCCAATCAACATAGGGCTGGCCCCGAATCACAACTTTGTCGTCGATCAGGCCCGAGGCGAGCTTTTCAAGTGGGCGTCGGATGACGATCTGTACGCGCGCGACCTGCTGCGGCTCTGTGTTGACATCCTGGACGACAAGCCAGATGTCGTGGTAGCGCATGCCTGGACAGCCTTCATCGACGGGTCCGGCGACGTACTCAACGCTGACGAGTATCCGCTGGCCACGGCATCGCCCCGCCCGGCGGAGCGGTTCCGCAGCGTGCTGTTTGATCTTGGCGGCGATGACGACGGCGGTGTGATGCGGATTCCGGTGCTCCGCGGAATCTCCAGGAAGGACAGCTACCACCAGTCCGACCGGGCCTTCATCGCGGAACTCGCATTGCAGGGGCCATTTGAGCACGTGCACGACTGGCTGTACTTCAGGCGCGACCATCCCGGACGAGCCGAGCGTGCCTGCACCACCATGCGATCCCGGTGCGCGAACATGGATCCCCGGCGCGCGAGCCGCCTGCGGCACCCGGCGCCGCGCCTGTACGGCGAGTATGTCTGGGCTCTCGGCGCCGCAATCGGCCGGTCTCCGCTCTCACGCGAGGACAAGCGCCAATGCTACGGCCACCTCATGCGCTGGCTGGCAAGCAGAGTGACCGGCAAGGTCTTGCCTGACTATGTGCCGAGTCCTGATCGGCGGCCCAATGTCATCAAGAGCGACAGCATCTCGGTTCAGAAGGTCGTCTCAGGTCAAGCCTCGGGGCGTTCGTGACTACGACCAGCCCGGACCGGGTCGGCCAGTCTCGGCGGCGCGGCCCGCCGAGAGTCGGCTTCTTCGGGCTGCTAGGCCGCGGGAATCTGGGTAACGACGGATCGCTCGACGCCGTGGTGCTGTACCTCAGGAAGCAGCACCCGGACGCGCAACTGGGCTTCATGGGCTCATGCCCGGCGGATCTGTCCGCGCGCTACGGCGCGCCAGCGAGTCGGCTGCGCTGGTATTACTCGGATCTCATGGCCCCCAGGGGCGTGATCGGGGCTGCCATCCGGACCCTGGGGGCGAGTGTCGGCCTTGGTGTCGATGCCGTACGCATCGCGAGGTGGGTCCGTCGCTACGACATCGTGATCGTGCCCGGGATGGGCGTCCTGGAAGCCAGCCTGCCGCTACGGGCCTGGCACACGCCGTACTCCCTGTTCGTGCTCTCTGCGGTTGGCCGGATTTTCCGGACCAAGGTCGCGCTAATCAGCGTTGGCGCAGGCATCATCAACGGGCGGGCCATGCGATGGCTTATCACGGGCGCCGCCCGGCATGCCTACTACCGGTCGTTCCGGGATACCACTTCCCGGGATGCGATGCAGGCCATGGGCCTCCGCGTGGTGGTCAACGATCCGGTCTACCCGGACCTGGCCTTCTGGCTGCCGACACCGCCGGATAACACCGGCAAGCCGGGTACTGTCGGTGTCGGCGTCATGGACTACTCCGGTGGCAACGATGACAGGGCGCAAGCGAGCGAAATTCATGCAGCCTATGTGAACATGATGAAGCAGTTCGTCCGCTGGCTGGTGGATAGCGGCAGGCCGGTCCGTCTGCTCGTGGGAGACGTTGACGATGAGCCGGTCGTTCGGGAAATTCTCGCCGACCTGCGCGCAAGCCCGCCCGATGCCGATCCTGGGCAGGTGGTATACGAGCCGGCAGCGTCTCTCGACGACGTGATGAGGCAGATGGCGTCAGTCGACACAGTCGTCGCGATGCGATTCCACAACGTGGTGTGCTCATTGCGGATGGGGAAGCCGACGCTTGCCATCGGTTATGCGCGCAAGCATGACGCGCTGATGGCCCAGCTCGGGGTTCCCGAGTTCTCCGAGCAGGTGAAGTCGGTTGACCTGGCCAGGCTCATCGAGCGGTTCACAGAGCTCGAGGGCCGCGCAGCGCACGTACGACAGGTGCTGACCGTGCAGGCTGCCGTTCAGCGGCAGCTTCTTGATGATCAGTTTGCCAGGCTGTCCGCGCTGCTCTTGCCAGGCGCGGTCAGTCGCGGCGTTCCGGCGCCCCGTGGCGCCACCAGTTCGGTAGAGCGCCGATCCGTACCAGCCGCTATGGAGGGAGAGTCCTATGAGTGAGGCGGCCGGCGCAGCTAATCCTTCGATGAATTACTACAACAAGGATTTCTGGCGCGAGGAAAACTTGAAGTACGCCCCCGCGCATCACCGGCTCCAGAAGTCAGCCCGGATCGTCAACAAGCTCGCGCGCGGTCGGCAGTGCACGCTCCTCGATATCGGCTGCGGCCCGGCGACCCTGATGCGCCTGGTGTCTCCGGACATCGACTACTACGGTATCGATATCGCCATCCAGGAACCTTCGCCCAATCTGCTTGAGTATGACTTCGTTCGGGCACCGATAGGATTCGCCGAGCGCAAATTCGACCTCGTCGTCGCGCAGGGAGTCTTCGAGTACATTGGCGAACATCAGGACGAGAAATTCGCCGAGATAGCAAGTATTCTCCAACCTGACAGCACCTTCTTGGTGTCATATGTCAATTTCGGTCACCACGCCAAGAATGTCTACTGGCCGTACAACAATGTGCGTTCCTATCCGGACTTCCGGGCGAGCCTGGAGCGTCATTTCACGGTCCGCAGGCACTTCCCGACCGCGCATAACTGGCACCACGGCGAGCCGACCAAAAGGCTCGTGAGGGCCGCCAACATGCACTTCAGTCTCAACGTCCCGGTTCTGAGCCCGCTACTGGCTGTGGAGTACTTCTTCATCTGCTCGCGTGCTGCTTAGCTGCCTACTTCGCACAACAGTTCGTGCAGGCGCTTTGCCATCCGGTCCCAGGAGAAGTTGGACGCAATTTCCCGGTTGACCGCGACGGCCCGAGCCTGGCGAGCCCGGTCCGTCCAGACCGCCGCGAAGGCCGTCGCCATCGGCCCGGCTTCAAGAGCCGTCCACTCGACTTCGGCGCCGACGGCGATCTCTTCGGTCGCGGCGGTCGGTACTGCGACAACGATCGAGCCGCAAGCCATCGCTTCCAGAGGCTGAAGGCCGAATCCTTCGTCCGCAGCGGCCATGACGGTAGCCGTCGCGCCGGTGTAAAGCCGCACAAGCTGCTCGTCTGGTATCCAGCCCAGGAAGGCCACCTTGTTACTCACTCCGAGTTCTGCAGCTAGCTGCTCGAGTGAGCGGCCGTTAGGCCCGAGATCACCGGCAATGATCAAGCGCACCGCGTCAGGAACTTGAGCAGCGAAGCGAGCGAATGCCTGGATGACCACGTCCGGATGTTCGCGCGGATCATTCGATGACAGGTGGAACAGGTAAGGAGCTGGATCCTGCCCGCCGTTGTCAACTGGCCGAAATTTATCTAGGTCCACGCCGAGGTTCACCACGGTCACCTGGTCGGTCCTGATGCGGTGGAACTGAGCAAGATCAGCTGCAGTCGATCTCGTTGACGTAACGACGTGAGCTCTGCGGAGGCTCCGGTTCATCAGCAGGCGGCTGTAGATGCGACGGCTCCGCTCGCGCGCAGGGCTGCTGCTCGGATCGACAAGCTGCGTGGTGGCCCGCGCCGAGGACTTCGACCACCTGATCTCGGGATCTTCGGGCACGTGCAGAAGCAGCGGCGGTCCCCAGAGAGCACCGCATTCCTGGTGGCTGTAGATAGCGCGGGCCCGCACCCGGCTAGCCATGAAGGGCAGGGTGAATTGCTCGTAGACTGCCTGAGACTGATGGCCGACAATGGTGATCCGGTCGGCGTCGATATCACCGAGCAGAGGGGGACCGTCGGGCCCGCAAATGGCGTGATAATGCTCGGGATACCAGGCCAATAGCCGGGAGCCGAGCTCAGTCAGGACACGTCCGACGCCTCGGCGGTTCCGCCCGACGTCTCGCAGGTCAAGCACGATCGGACCGGTTAGTCTGGCCAATGGGATGCTGCTCCTTTCAGGGACTCCGGCAATATGAGCGGTCAGACTCAGAGCGTGATGCACCAAACCGCGGTTGTATCACGGCGACGGTTGTATCACTGGAGTCGCGAACGCGGTCCTATGCATGCAGGCTTGCCCGGTCTGACGCCTCGAACACCCGGTCGGCTAGATGAGAGGGGGCGTAGTGGCTGGCTCTGAGCGCGGTAGCCACTGCGACCGCTCTGGACGGCTTGTGCACTGATGGCGTCGCTCGTCGTCGCGCTGCGTCGCCCTCGCCCTGCCCGGTTCGTCGCGTCAGCGGAAGCACGGGAGCGCTGGGTGCGGCGCAGGGTGGCTGCCACCTGGGCGCTCGTGGTACTCAATGTCCTAACCTTCAACCCAGGGCAATCGGTCATCCCCATACCCTCAATTGTCGGCAAAGGCATCACTCAGGGTGCTTTGCCGCTGGCACTGCTGCTCGCGCTGACCGTCAACCGGCCAGTCCTCATTCGGCCGAACGTGTTCCTGAGCCTTATGACGCTGCTCGCTCTCGCGGCGATCGTAACGAGCTTTGATGCCCAGTTCCCTCGTGGCACTGGCTACCGGACCTTCCGGCTCATCGAGTTCGTCATCGTACTGTGGCTCCTTTCCCCATACTGGGGGCGCCGGGACCTGCTTCTCGCCCGTTGCCATCTCAGAGTGATGATTATCGTGCTTGGCAGCGTGCTCCTCGGACTGGCGGTGTCGCCAGGCCACGCCCTTGAGGCAGGCAGGCTCGGCGGTGC
>Ga0335072_10010028_pt1 | contig 13644 bp, 12 predicted proteins | sample Lox_Sample_21_FD_206725 | JGI IMG/M metagenome (GOLD analysis project Ga0335072, IMG submission 206725) | Soil microbial communities from Loxahatchee National Wildlife Refuge, Florida, United States - Lox_Sample_2.1 | ecosystem: Environmental > Terrestrial > Soil > Wetlands | place: USA...
CGGCTGGCCTGGTAGCCGGCAGCGTGCAGGCGGCCCAGTCGGTCGGACTGCTGATCACCCCGCTGGTATTCATCTCCAGCGCCTATGTGCCGGTCCAGAGCATGCCCGCCGGGCTGAGGCAGTTCGGCGAGATCCAGCCGCTGACCCCGATGGTCAACGCGGTCCGCGGCCTGGCCACCGGGGCCGGCGGGAACGCGCTGCTCCCGCACGGCACCGGCTACTACGTCGGGCTGTCGCTGGCCTGGTCGGCGGGGATCTTCGTGGTGTTCGGGCTCCTGGCCGCCGTGCGCTTCGCCCGGCGCTGAGCGACCCAGCACAAGGGACCGGTCGGCGGGCGTCCGCGGCCTGGCTGCCGTGTTCGGCGATGATCCAGAATGACCCGCCCTTGCGGGGCGGCGGGTTCAGGCGGTGCGCTGGGTGATGAACACGAATTCGTGGCCGGGGCGGTCGGCGGCTTCGCGGACCTCGAGCACCCGGTAGCCCTGGGCGGCCAGGCTTGATTCCAGCTCCCGGCGGCTGCGGAACCGCAGCGTGGAGTCCGAGGTGATGACCGCGCCGTCGGCCAGGAACGTGTAGGTGTAGCGGAACGATACGAACGGGAGGTTCACGGCGGTGACCTGCCCGCGCCGCTCGACCCGGCCGCTGCCTGGGATGTCACGGATGACGGGGCCGGTGTCAGCGGCCCATTCCTGCCATGCCCGGCGTGCCGGACGTCGGGTTTCGAACACCAGGTAGCCGCGTGGGCGAAGCGCGGCAGCGATGCCCCGCAGTGCCTGCGCCCAGTCCGCATCGGTGAGGAAGACCTGGGCTACGTTCCCGGTCACTACGGCCAGATCAGCACCCGCGGTCGGCAGCGCCGCGGCATCGGTGTGGACCCAGGTGACCGCGGCGCTGGTGTCCTTTGACTTCGCCACACCGAGGGAGGCTGCCGCCGGGTCGGCACCGATCACATCGCGGCCAGTGCCGGCCAGCAGGATAGCCAGGCTCCCCGTGCCGCAGCCAGCATCCAGCACGCGGTGCGCACCCAGTTCATCGGCGATGCCAACGTAGGCGGGCAGGTCGTCGCGCGGTCCGTCGAAAGCGTCGTACACCGGCGCCAGGCGTGGGTGAGCAAAGATCGCATCAGGCACCGTGCGACCGTACCTTCGTGCCGGGCGGCCAGCGGTCTACGGTGCCGATTTGGCACGATCATCAGGGATCGACGAAGTGGCTGCGCTGACGGTGGCTCGCAGCACCGTGCCGCGGCCGGCGATGGTGACTCCCGTGTCGCTGGCTGACAGGTACGCTGACTGGCCGCGTGACAGCTCAAGCAAGCTCCCGGAGTCGTCGCGCAGCTGCGTCGCGCCGCCGATGCAGAGCAGGATCTGCGGCCTGCCTTCTGGCAGGCCAATCGTCTGGTCGCTGAGATCAAGGCGGCTTAGCCGGAAATCGTCGACCGGGGTCGGGTACACCGCGCCGGGCTCATCGGCTTCGGGCCCGGGCCGTACGGCGCTGCTGGGTATCGGGCACAACACCGTCGGCTGGGCAGGCTGGAAATCCAGCACCCGAAGCAGCTCTGGCACGTTGACACGCTTGTTGGTCAGGCCGGCCCGCAGCACGTTGTCTGAGGTCGCCATCAGCTCGGCACCGAACCCGCGGAGGTAGCAGTGCGGCACGCCGGCGCCGACGAACAGGGCTTCGCCAGCGGCGAGTTCGACGTGGTTGAGCAGCAGCGCGACCAGCACGCCAGGATCGGCCGGGTAAGAGGCGGCGACCGCTGCGTAAGCCGAGCAAGCCGGCCCCCACACACCGTCTTCTGCGGCAATTCGCTCGCAGGCTTGCTGGACTGCTGCGATCAGGGGTGCCTTGTCAGTCTCGCTGGTCAGGACGCTCGTGACCACGTTGCGCAGCGAGCTAGCAGGATTGGCACAGTCCAGTCGGTCCGAGATCTCGGCCAGCCTGGGCACGCCCAGCGCAGCGAGCAGATGGCGGCTATCCGGCAGTGCGCGGAAGCCGCAGAGCCCGGTGAATCCGTCGCGCAGCGCGCAGATCAGCTCAGGCTTGTGGTTGTCATCGGTATAGTCGCGTGGTGCGCCGGGTGCTTGCTGCTGAGCCGCATACGCTTGTTCGGCGTGCTGCTTGTCGGGGTGCACCTGCAGCGACAGCGGCCGTGCTGCGGAGATCACCTTGAGCAGGAACGGCAGCCGCGAACCGAACCGGCTGGCAACCCCCGGCCCGAGCTCGGCCTCTGGCTGGGCCGCGATTACCTCCGCGAGCGATTCGCTATAGCCGTCGCGGGCCACCCTGGAGGGCGAGTCGGGATGCGCGCCGATCCACAGCTCGGCGACCGGGCCACCACCAGCAGCTATGCCGAGAAACTCGGGAATATCTGAGGCCGATCCCCAGGCGTAGTCCCGTACGGGGTTGTCGAGGCGCAGCACGGCCGCACCCTACCGCGTGGTGCCCGCGGAGCGGCTGACCGCCTGCTCACTATTGTGCAGCACATGCGCTATATCGAGGCACAACGCCGCGGCCGTGCCCTCTGGATCACCTTCGACCGGCCAGAGAAGCTCAACGTCTTGCATCCGGAGGACCTGAGCGAGCTTCGCGACGTCATCACCGACCTTGCTTCTGGGGTGCAGGCGATTGTCTTCACCGGCGCAGGCCAGGTGGCCTTCAGCGCCGGAATGAACATCGAGGCATTCGTGGGTCTGACACCCTCCCGGGCGCGTGCCCTGATCGGCGATCTCGCGCAGGTTATGCAGGCCATCCGGCACTCGCCAGTCGTGACTGTCGCAGCGGTCAGCGGGTACTGCCTCGGGGCAGCATTCGAACTGGCCCTGGCGTGTGATCTTCGTGTTGTGGCCCACACTGCGTCGTTCGGTCTGCCGGAGATCAAGGTCGGCGTGCCGTCGGTCATCGACGCGGCTCTGCTGCCAGCCTTCGTCGGGCTGAGCAAAGCGCGTGAAATGGTTCTCACCGGCGATATCTACCAGCTTGATCAACTGCCGCCCGGAAGCATTGCCAACGTGGTCGCCGAGCCTGGGGAACTCGCCGCGGCAGCGGAGTCCTGGCTAGACCGCATCGCGGCACACCCGCCGACTGTGACCGCTGCCCAGCGTCGGCTGTTCGACATCTGGCTAAATAACCCGCTCGATGCCTGCGTGAACGCCAGCATGACCGAGTTTGCCAAGGTATTCGAAAGCCAAGACACGCATGAGCAGATCGCACGTCACCACAAGAGGGTCACCGGATAGCACGCACGTCTGCGCATAATCGTGATGCCCCTACTGCGGTATACGAAGTACCTGTCCCGCAAATATGCGGTCAGGATCTTGAATTTGATAGCGGTTTGCCTCATAGATTACTGGCCACCGGCTTGCATCATTGTAATACTTCTGCGCGATGCCGGAGAGAGTGTCACCGCCGCGGGCATCGCGCACCAGAGCAATGAACTGGCCTTCGAACCCAGTGCCAATGCTGCAGACTCCGACCGGATCGTCGACGATGTCGTAAGGCTGGGGCTGGCGGACGGCTATCGGCGGAAACCACGACATGAGAGCCTCCCAGCGGCCACTTAGCGTTTCCCGGCCGACCGCCGCCGGCCGAGACTAGCCCAAACCGCACCGATACCGTATCTCCCGCCCGAACTTCAGACCACCCCAGCCCGGCAGCTGAAACCGCTGCGGCGGCCCCGCGCTCTGCCTCGCTGAGCGGTGGGCGTTATGACTCCCGGATCGGGTCGTTGGTGCTTTCCGGCAAGCTTGGGCCGCGGAGGGTTTCCCGGAGGCGTTGAGCTTCCGGTGCCCCGATGCGCTGGTAGATCGTGAGGGCCTGACGCAGACAATCCAGGCCTTTGCCGTGGTTGCCGCCGTGGATGTGGGCCCGGCCGAGTCCTTCGAGAGCGCGTGCTTCTTCTGGGGCTGCGCTGATGTCGCGGGCGACGGCCAGCGCCCGGGTGTGGTGCTCGCGGGCCTGCGGGGTGTCGGCGGTCCGGGTGGCCAGCTCGCCGAGGCGGTTGAGCGCCTGGGCCTGGCCGAGCCGGTTGCCGAGGTCACCGAACAGGGTCAGGGCCCGCTGGTGGCTGGCCGCGGCGGCCGGGTAGTCCCCGGTCTCCTGCTGCACAAGGCCGAGGTCGTTGAGGACGCAGGCCTGGCCGAGCAGGTAGCCGAGGTCATCGAACAGCGCCAGGGCTTGTTGCTGGGTGGTGGCGGCGGCTGGGTAGTCCCCGGTCTCCTGCTGCACGACGCCTATGGAGTTCAGGGCGTAGGCCTGGCCGGGCAGGTCGCCGAGGTCGCGGCACAGCGCCAGGGCCTGCTGCAGGCTGGCGGCCGCCGCGGGGTAGTCCCGGGTTAGTTGCTGCACCAGGCCCAGGTGGCTGAGGGCGGCGGCCTCGGTGCGGCGGTCGTCAGCGCGGCAGGCCAGCGCCAGGGCCTGCTGGTGGCTGGCGGCGGCGGCCGGGTAGTCCCCGGTTACCACTCGAAGGAAGCCCAGCTGGTTGAGGGTATAGGCCTGCCCGGCCGGGTCACCGATGTCACGGTAAAGGGCCAGCGCCTGGCCGAGGCTGACGGTAGCGGCCGGGTAGTCCCCGGTCTCCCGCTGTACGATGCCCAGCTCGCCGAGCGTGGCCGCCTCGCCGCGCCGGTCACCAGCCCCGCGCGCTGCGGTCAGAGCACTCTGGTGAAGGGCGGCGGATTGATCCCAGTGGCCACGGGCGCCGAGGAACCCGCTCATCGCGGCGGGTATCGCGATGGCATGCCGGGAGTGGCCGCCGGTGGCGGCGTAGTCGGCGGCGGCGTGCAGGTTGGCCCGCTCGGCTTCCAGCCAGGCGGCCGCCTCGCCGAGCGTGGACAGGCCCGGGGCCTGCGCCGGTGGGCTGCCCGGCGGCGGCCGGCGGTCGGTGCTGGCCCGGGTGGCGAAGTACCATCCGGCGGCTAGGGCGGTGTGTAGGTAGTAGTCCAAAAGCCGCCCGGTGGCCATCTCGGAGTCGGCGGCAGCGGCAGTCCTCGTGGCCATGATGCGGGCGTGTTCGCGGAGCAGGTCGTGCAGCTGGTACCGGCCGAGGGCGGGCTCAGTGACCAGGTGCTGGTCATACAGCTCATCGAGCAGACGGCGGGCTTCGCCCAGGCTGGCGCCGTCCAGGGCAGCGGCAGCATAGACGTCGAAGGTAGGTCCCGGGATCAAGCCGAGCCGGCGGAACAGCCGCTGCAGGCCCGGACTGAGATCCTGGTAGGACAGGTCGAAGGCGGCCGCCACCGACAGGTTCTCCGCCCGCATCAGTTCCATCCGGTCGGTAGCCGCCGCGAGGCTCGCCGCCACACTGTCGGGGGTCTGCGCCGGGTGATGGCGCAGCTGGCTGGCGATCAGCCCGATCGCCAGCGGCAGGTACCCGCACAGCCGGGTGATCTCGCCCACCGCAACGTCACCGGGCTGCAACCCAGGGCGGCCCGCAAGCCGAATCAGCAGCGCACTGGCCTCCTGCGGAGCGAGCGTGTCGAGGCTGACGACGATGGCGTCGCCTAGCGCCGCCAGCCGCCGACGGCTGGTCAGCAGCACCAGGCTGCTCCCGGTACCGGGCAGGAGCGGCCGGACCTGCTCATGGCTGGCTGCGTCATCTAGCAGGAGCAAGATTTTCTTGCCTGCCACCTGACCACGCCACAGCGTGGCCCGGGCTTCCAGCCCCGGCGGGATCGCCGCCGCGGGCACCCCCGCGGTCAGCAGCAAGCTGGACAGCGCATCGGCCGGATCCACCGGCCGCTGGCCACGCGTGTGGGCGTGCAACGGCAAGTAAAACTGGCCGTCGGGGAACTGGTCCGCCAGCCGGTGGGCTGCGTGCACCGCGAAGGTCGTCTTGCCGACTCCGGCCATCCCGCCGATCGCGCAGATCGCCACAACCCCACCGCCGGAGGCCAGGCTCTCCAGCCCTTCCGCCAGCCGATCAAGGTCGGCCCGCCGGCCGGTAAAGCTGGCGACATCCCGCGGCAGCCCCCGAGTCGCCGCCGCGGCGAACGCCCCCAGGGCCGTCCCCCGCCTGGCCGCCACCACGTCCTGAGCAGGGCCTCGCCCACGTCCCGCGGCCACAAACAACTCCGCGACCGCCCCGGACAGGTCAAGCGCCCCCGCCAGCAACACCGCGGTCTGTCTGCGCGCGGTCCGGTTAACACCCCGCTCCAGGTCACTGACCGAGCGTGGGCTCAGACCCGCCGCCTCGGCCAGCTCTTCCTGCGTCAGCCGGGCTTCAGCACGCAGTTGCTGCAGCAACCCGGCGAACGTAAGCGCAGGCTCCTCCGTCACCGCCGTACCGCCCCTCATGCCCTGCCCGGCCGACGGCCAGCACCCAGCGGAACAGAGCCTGGGCCCACAGTACGCAGACTGGCCCCCCCACCGCCATCTGCCAGCGCCAGTCCGGTTCCGGGCGTTCCTGGCCCGGAGTCCGCGGGCGGGTCAGCCGGGGACATGACCCCTTTCGCGGTGGAGCCCGGCCTGGCTCTGGCGGAGCGCAGGGCAGATACCTGGTCGGTTCGGGGTTACTGGCCGACGCGGCCGTCGATCCGCTCGCGGAGCAGATCGGCGTGGCCGAGGTGGCGGGCGTACTCCTCGACCATGTGCAGGATCACCTCGCGCAGCGCGACGGTCGTGCCGTCTCGCATGGGGCTGCGGACGGCGAGGTCGGGTGAGTCGGTGACGAACTGCTCCGCGAAGGCGACCTCCTCGCGCCAGGCGCGCCAGGCGTCGGCCACCACCTCCGGATCTGCCACCGCGCCCGCCCAGTCAGCGTCCTCGACGTCGTCGGACCAGTACAGCGGCGGCGCGTCGGCCCGAGCCATCACCCGCTGGAACCAGTTGCGCTCCACGTCGGCCATGTGGCGGATCAGGCCGAGCAAGGACATGGTGGAGGGCGGCACCGAGCGCCGGGCCAGCTGCTCCGCATCGAGGCCGGCGCACTTCAGTTCCAGCGCCAGCCGGTAGGCGCGCAAGTAGTCCAACAGCGTCGCCCGCTCGCCTTCCAGCTCCGCGCCGGCCGCGAACCTCGGATCCTGCGCCGGGTCCATCCACATGTTGGACTTCGGGCCAACCGCGTTCCAGCGTTCGGGTACCGCGTCCCCGGTGCTCTGCTCCGTCACGGCAATCAGCCTGTCATCCCGCACCAGGGCCGGCCAACAGAATGACCCAGCAAGACGAACGTACGGTGAGTCAGACGCTGGCCGGGCAGGCCAGGCGTCGGTGGCTGAGCCCGTCGGCGCCCGGATGTGGCCGGTGACGGCGCCGGGGCGGCTGGCTAGTTACGCCTGATCGCGGCTAGCCAGGCCTGGACCTGCGTCACGCCGTCCATCGGGCGGATGTCGAACGCGTCGGCGGTAATCGACTCGACGGCCCAGCCGTCACTGAATGCCGCGCGCAACTCGTCCGCGCGGACGCGGCGCGGGCCCCAGGTCCCGGGCTGCCGATCGCTGAAGCACATGAGGTAGCAAGCGCCGCCCGGCCTCAGCACAGCCGCGAGGCTGGCGACGTACCGGGCCCGGTCGGCGTCGCCGAATACGTGGAACACCCCGCTATCGATCACGGTGTCGACAGTGAGGCCGAGGTAGCCGAGGTCGAGTGCGTCTGCGACGTCGAACCGCGCGGCCAGCCCGCGCTCGGCCGCTTTCGCGCGCGCCCGCGCGATCGCGGTCGGCGCAACGTCGATGCCGGTGACATCGGCGCCCCGGCTGGCTGCGAGCAGCGCGTTCTCGCCGGTGCCGCAGCCAGCGTCGAGAAGGCGCCCGGTCAGGCGGCCCTCGTCGGCGAGCCGGACAAAGGTCGGCTGCGGCCTGCCGATGTCCCACGGGGCCGGCGTGCCGGACGTATAGCTGGCGTCCCACTCCGGGTGCGCCCGTTCCGTCATGAGTCAATGCCTCCGCGCAATCGTGGTCCCGGCCCGGTCTCTCGCGCCGCGGCCGTGCGTTCCCGGCCCGGACCGCACCGTCTGCCCACCTACCTAAGCAGGCGCAAGCGTGATCTCGACTCCATGCACTGTCGTGCTGGCCCCCATGTCGCTGGCAATCCCCGGGTTGAGGGTGTTGACATTCGCGTGCTCGGCCTCGAGCCTTGGCCAGCGGCCCTTCGGTGAGAACGCGACGCCGCGCGGGAGATCCTCAGAAAGCGCCACGGTGAGCTCAAGCTCTCCGGCTGAGCTGCGCGCCCGGACGCGGTCTCCGGAGGCAAGCCCGCGCTCGGCGGCGTCGGCGGGATTCAAGGCGATCGTCGGCGCGCCGATGCGGCGGGCGAGCCTCGGCTCGTTGGCGAAGCTGTGGTTGAGCATCCAGGGCGAAGCGGGGGTGAGCAACCGCAGCCGCTCGTCTGCTGGGCGGGGGTCGGCATGCGGCTGCGGGAGGCGCGGATGTCCGTCAGCTTCGGCGCGGGAGCTGGCGAGCTCGATCTTCCCGCTCGGTGTCGGGAAGCGGAGGTCGGGGAACTGCACGCGCGGCTCGCGATCGATCCAGATCGTCCCTTGCCGCGCCAGCGAGGCGAAGTCGATCCCCAGTCCGGTGCGGCGCAGCACCTCGGCGATGATCTGCTCGTCTGATTCCTGCAGCTCGTCGTCGTCGAGCCCGGCCGCGGTGGCGAGCCTGCGGAAGATCTCGGTGTTGGGCAGCGACTGGCCGAGCGGCTCGATCGCTTTCACCTGCGCGGACAAGCTGAGGTGGAAATAGGAGGCGACAAGATCGTCTGACTCGAGGAAGCTCGCGGCGGGCAGCACGACATCGGCCAGGTCGGTGGTGTCGGTCGCGAACAGGTCGATCGCGACGGTGAACAGGTCCGTGCGGGTGAGCGCCTGGCGGAGCCGCGCCTGATCTGGGTTTGAGGCGGCGATGTTGATGTTCCAGCACAGCAGCGCCCGTGACTGCTGCCGGTCCTCGAGGCAGCTGGCCAGGTCCATGTGGCTGATGGGATCGGGTGGTGAGCCGGGCAGGTGCGTGCCCGCGATGTAGTCCTCGTCCAGCATCCTGTTGCCGGCTCCGTTGAGGTACAGGAAGCCGGTGCCGGGCTTGCCCACGTTTCCGCTCAGCGCCGCCAGCTGCGCTACGGCGCGGACGGCGTTGCCGCCGCGTGGCTGGCGCTGGAAGCCCTGGCCGATCCACAGCAGCGACGGCCCGGCGCCATACCAGCGGGCGGCTTGCTCGATCGCGTCCGCCGGCACGCCGGTGACGCGCTCGCCCCAGTCGGGGGTCCAGCGCTCCAGCAGCGGCTCGAGTTCCTCCCAGCCAATCGCGTGCGTGCGCAGCAACTCGCGGTCGAGCAGGCCATCACGACTGATCACATGCGCGATCGCGAACGCCAGCGCGGCGTCGCTGCCGGGAAATGGCTGCAGGTGCAGATCGGCCCGACGGGCGGTGGCCGTCCGGATCGAGTCGATGACGATCACACGGCCGGGAGCCTCCGGCAGCCAGTGCTCGTGCTGATGCGGCGCGGAGGCCGACGGGTTCGCGCCCCAGACCATGATGCAGGCCGCATCCGCGGCGCCTCGCGGGTCGAAGCCATCAAGCGAGGTCCCGTACAGGTACTCCAGCGCGACGTGCCCTGCCTTGTTGCAGATCGTGTCGGGATCGACCTCGCGGGCGCCGAGCCGGCGCAGGAACCGATTCGGGAAGTGGTAGCCCAGCAGCGCGAACGTGCCGGTGTAGTGAGCACCCAGAATCGTGTGCGGGCCCGGGTCAGCGACGACCTCAGCCAGCCGCTCGGCGATCTCCGCCAGCGCGTCGTCCCAGGACACCGCCTGGAAGCGGCCGCTGCCCTTGGGCCCGTCGCGCCGAAGCGGCGTGAGCAGCCGGGCCCGGGGATCCAGCAGGACGCCGTTGTAGGCGGTGGCGCACTTGCGGCACAGCCGCCCGCGGCTGACGGGATGATTACGGTCACCGCGCACCCGGCGGATCACGCCGTCGCGCTTCGACACCTCGATGCCGCAGGCGTCGTAGCAGTCTCGTGGGCAGGTCGTGAGGATGCGCTCGTCAGTCACTGCCGATCTCCCGTCAACGGCCCGAGCGACCTTCCCGGCCCGTGGAGGCGGCACCAAGCTAGCGCTGGGTCTACCTTGGTCATCTTAAGCTGCGACCTGTCATCATGGTTAGCTGCTGAGATTTGATCTGCGCCGGATCGCCGAGTCTGGCGCGCGCGGCGGTCGCGTTTCGTTCGCTGCCCCGGCACACCAAGGCGGTCCTGCCCGCCGGGCGCCGAGGCAGAGTGGTCAGCCCAGGCCGGGCACCAGGTAGCGGGCACCGATCGCGATGACCAGGATGCCTACTAGGCGGCGGATCAGGGCATCGGGTAGCCGGGATTGGATCCGGGCGCCGGTATAGCCGCCGGCCAGGCCGCCGAAGCCCAGCGCGATACCGGTCGGCCAGTTCGGGGCCACCGGGGCGTGCTGGTTGATGGACAAAATAGTGAAGGTGATCACGCCGGCGACCGAGGTCACGAACGTGGAGGCCAGGGCGGCCGGAGCGACCTGGGCGGCTCGCCGGCCGGACCCGATCAGGATGGGGGCCAGGATGGAGCCGCCGCCGATTCCGTAGATCCCGCCGACGCAGCCCACCGTGGCCGCCAGCACGATCAGTACCGGCACCGGGATCCGCCGCACCTTCCGGGCCGACCCCTCGTCCGGGCGGGATGGCCGGGTCAGAGTGAGCCAGACCCCGAGCGGAACCAGGACGGCCGCCACCACCAGGTCGAAGACGCGCGGGCCGGGCAGTACCTTGACGCGGATGATCGATCCGGCGATGACGCCGGGCAGGGTCCCGGCGATGAGCACCAGGGCCAGGCGGCCGCCGGTTTGTCCCTGCCGCCAGTACCGGTACAGCGCTCCCGGTGTTGAGACCACGTTGTAAAGCAGGTTGGTCGGGGTGACCGACGGGCTCGGCGTGCCCAGGATGCTGACCTGGAACGGCAGCAGCAGCACCGCGCCGGAGATCCCCGCGGGAGTCGACACCACCGCGATGACGTAGGCCGCGACCAAGGCGACGGCCTCGGTCCAACCAGTCCCGAGCACGTGATCACGTTAGCGAGGACATACCGGGCCGGCAGCCGATGACCAGGCTAATTGCGCTTGGCAAGCCACTGAAGCGCTCCTGGAAAGCATTCCGGCTTCAGCGGTGAGTTTGCGGCCGCACCGCCGTCATAACGTCAGCAGGCTGTGATAGGCCATGGACAAGACCACGGCCAGGTCAGGCGGGAGGTATGCCGATGAGCGGGGTCCGGGTGCTGGTGGGGACGCGCAAGGGCGCGTTCGTGCTGTCGGCGGACGGCAAGCGCGAGCGCTGGGAGGTCAGCGGGCCGCACTTCGCGGGCTGGGAGATATACCACGTCAAGGGATCACCAGCGGACCCGGACCGGCTGTACGCCTCGCAGTGCAGCGGCTGGTCTGGTCAGGTGATCCAGCGTTCCAACGACGGCGGGGCGACGTGGGAGGCGGTGGGCAACAAGTTCACCTACGACGGGGTCCCCGGCACGCACCAGTGGTACGACGGCACACCGCACCCGTGGGAGTTCGAGCGGGTCTGGCACCTGGAGCCCTCGCTGGACGACCCGGACACGGTCTACGCCGGCGTGGAGGACGCCGGGTTGTTCCGGTCGGCCGACGGCGGGCAGCACTGGGAGGAACTGGCCGGGTTGCGCGGCCACGGCTCGGGACCGTCCTGGCAGCCGGGGGCCGGCGGGATGTGCCTGCACACGATCCTCCTGGACCCGTCCCGGCCGGGCCGGATGTTCGCGGCGATCTCCGCCGCGGGCGCGTTCCGGTCCGATGACGGCGGCCAGAGCTGGCAGCCAGTCAACCGCGGCCTGCAGTCCGAGGGCATCCCTGACCCTGACGCCGAGGTCGGGCATTGCGTGCACCGGCTGGCCATGCATCCCTCCCGCCCGGAGGTGCTGTACATGCAAAAACACTGGGACGTCATGCGCAGCGACGATGCGGGCGAGTCGTGGCACGAGGTCAGCGGCAACCTGCCCACCGACTTCGGGTTCCCCATCGACGTGCACGCGCACGAGCCGGACACCATTTACGTGGTCCCGATCACCAGCGACGCCGAGCACTTCCCGCCCGAGGGCAAGCTGCGGGTCTACCGCAGCCGGACCGGCGGCGACGAGTGGGAACCGCTGACCAGCGGCCTGCCGCAGCAGCACTGTTACGTCAACGTGCTGCGCGACGCGATGGCCGTCGACTCACTCGACTCCTGCGGCGTCTACTTCGGCACCACCGGCGGCCAGGTCTACGCCTCCCCGGACGCGGGCGACACCTGGGCGCCGATCGTGCGGGACCTGCCGGCCGTGCTGTCGGTGGAGGTCCAGACGCTGCCATGATCCGGGTCGTGCTCCCGTCCCATCTGCGGACCCTGGCCCGCATCAACGGCGAAGTCGAGCTGGACGTCGTCGGCCCGGTCACCCAATGCGCCGTCCTGGACGCGCTGGAAACGCGCTACCCCACGCTGTGCGGGACCATCCGCGGCCACGACGGCGGGCCGCGCCGGGCGTTCATCCGGTTCTTCGCCTGCGAGCAGGACCTGTCCCACCAGGACCCGAACACGCCGCTGCCCGAACCGGTCAGCTCCGGGGCAGAGCCCTACCTCATCGTCGCGGCCATGGCCGGGGGCTGATGCTCCAGGACTCCTTTGGCCGCATCGCCACCCACCGCGGCCCGCCGAAGCAGTCAGCCTCGGTGAACCGGGCTCCTCAGGACTCTCCGGCCCGGCGCTGGACGAACTCGAAGCCGAATCGGCCCTTCACGCACAGGTGGCCGTGACCGACGTCGTGGTCCAGCGGGGACGTCACCTTGACGATGCGGTTGTCCTGGACGTGCAGTTCGAGGTTGCAGCCGACCCCGCAGTAGGGGCAGATGGTGGTGGTGACCGTCTGCCTTGACTCGTCCCAGCTGCCGTCCTGGCGCATGTCGTGCTCGCTCTTGAACATCAGCGCGCCGGTCGGGCAGACCCCGATGCAGTTGCCGCAGTAGACGCAGGCCGAGTCGGGCAGGCCGACGTCGAACTCGGTGGAGATGCGGGCGTCGAAGCCCCGGCCGGCCACCGCGATCGCGAACGTGTTCTGGGCGACCTCGCCGCACGCTTCCACGCACTTGTAGCACAGGATGCAGCGTGAGTAGTCGCGGACGTAGCTGTCGTTGTCGTACTTGACCGGCTGGGCGACCGTGTCGGCGGTGGCACCGTCTCCGGCGTGGTGCTCGCCGGGCCGGGCGGCATCCCGCTCGCCAGCGGCGTGCGCCGAGGCGGCCGGGCCGTACCGGGACGGGTCGGCGCCGTATTCCTCCATCCAGCGGCGGACCTCCGGCGCGGACAGGGACATGTCGACCGAGGAGGCCAGGAACTCGAGCACCATTCGCCGGCTCGTGCGCACCCGCTCGGAGTCGGTGTGCACGACCATGCCGGGCTCGGCCTTCCGCGAACAGGCCGGGACGAGGGTGCGCGACCTCTCGACCTCAACCACGCAGACCCGGCACACGTTCACCGGGGTGAGGTTCTCCAGGTAGCACAGCGTGGGCGTGTCGATGCCCAGTTGCCGGCACGCCTCCAGCAGCGTTGCCCCCTCGGGGACGCGCACGGTCGTCCCGTCGATCGTGACGTCGACCAGCCGCCGCGGTGCCTCGAGGAATGTGCTCACACCGGCTCCTTCCCGTTGCCG
>Ga0335072_10010029_pt1 | contig 13644 bp, 14 predicted proteins | sample Lox_Sample_21_FD_206725 | JGI IMG/M metagenome (GOLD analysis project Ga0335072, IMG submission 206725) | Soil microbial communities from Loxahatchee National Wildlife Refuge, Florida, United States - Lox_Sample_2.1 | ecosystem: Environmental > Terrestrial > Soil > Wetlands | place: USA...
AGAGTGAGTTGAAGTCGCGCTCGACCGTCAGCGGGTCGTAGGTTTCGTTCACCCGGCTGAACATGCGCGCCAGGATGGTTTCTTTCGGAATCTCGCGATTGCCAATCACGCGAATTTGAATGATCGTATTGCTCTGTTGCGCCCACACTGAAAGCGGAAGAAGGCAGCAAATGAAGAGGAAATATTGCAGCGTGCGGCGCATGGAACGGCGCAAACTCTGGCTCAGTTGGATTGGAGAGCTTACGCTCTCACGTTCGACGGGAAAAATATGCACACCCTCACTGCAAAAAATCAGGCCAATCCTGCGCAAAATGCGATTATATGTGACGGAAGGGACAGACCCCAACTCCGTGTTTCCATTCGGCAACCGTTTGAGCATCAGACGGCAGCCGCAGCCCATACGTAAGCATGGTCAACTCTCAAGTTCTGCGTGGATAAAAAACCCTTCGCCGCTCCAGCGAATCGCGAGCATATTGGGCTTGCAACACACCTGGCAGTCCTCAACATAGAACTGTTTGTTGCCGCCCGATTCATCCACAACAGTTTCATTCCATTCTCCACAACTGGCGCATTGGAAGCCCGCCTCAAACGGCATCGCCATCAACTCCGCCCAGCCACAAATCCTTCTGGCCAATCCGCTTCTTAGTCTAAATGGAAATGGGCGATTCAGGCGCGCTATCAGTTCTTCGATTCACGGCTTAGCTTCCTCACCTCGACCAGAGTCGAATAAAACGTGGCTCCACGCCCAATATCTGTAAGCCGCTGCGATGTCAGCAGATTGACGTTATGTCCCCCCGGCGAGAGCTTATTCCACGAAAGCCGCGACGCCACCACCCCCTGCGGAACCGTTTCATCGACCCGCACCGTCAGTACGATCCCACCCCGCGCGTTAAACACCTCCACCGCGTCGCCATCAGCAATGCCGCGCGCAGCGGCATCGGCGGCATGCATCTCGAGCGTGGCCAAATGGCCCTTCTCCATCCTCTGGTGCCCCGGCAGATTCGCAAATGTCGAGTTCATATAGTTATCAGCCTTGCGCGGCAAAAACTCCAACGGATACTCTCCCACGTCGCCGTAACGTGACTCCTCCGGCGGGACAAACCCTGGTAATGGATCCAGCCCTTGCGCCGCCAAAGCCTCGGAATAGAACTCCACCTTACCGCTTGGCGTTTCAAATCCACTCTCGGCAAATGGCAGGAATTCTCCTTCCCGAGACTCCGCTTCAAACTTCAGCCGGATATGCCCACCTGCCGCTTCTAGCGCGTCGGCGCTGACCCCGGCAAACCATGCCGGCTGGGCCTTATCCCGCCACAGCGCCTGGTCAATCAAATCGTCGGCGGTGTCCTTGAAGCACGGCTCAGTAAAGCCCATCCTCTGCGCAAGCTGAGAAAACAGCCATACGTTCGACCGCGCCTCGCCCAACGGCGCAATCGCAGGATTCGAAATTTGCACGTAGTAGTGCCCATAGGCTCCCTGCACGTCCTTGTGCTCCAGGAAAGTCGTTGCCGGCAAAACAACATCTGCATAATCCGTGGTGTCCGTAAAAAACTGCTCGTGCACCACCGTAAACAGATCTTCCCGCGCCATTCCACGCAGCACCTGCGCCTGGTCGGGCGCAACCGCTGCGGGATTCGAGTTGTACACGAACATCGCATGCACCCGCGGCTCATCGAGTTCCAGAAGCGCATGCCCCAGCTGCGACATGTTCACTATCCGCGTCGGACGCCTCAGCGGGCTCGCGTCCATCAAATCGGGTCGCTCCAGCGTCCGTTTGTCCCAGGGGAACGCTCCGCTGGTCGAAAGCTGCAACCCCCCGCCCCTCTGCTTCCAGGCTCCGGTAAGCGCTGGCAGCATCATTACCGCGCGCGCCGCCGTACCGCCGTTCTCACTGCGCTGAATCCCGTAATTCAGCCGAATCACCGCCGGCCTGACCGTGGCGTATTCATGTCCTAATTGTTCAATATCCGCAGCCGCAACACCCGTCCACGCCGCCACCATCTCCGGTGGATACTCTGCCGCGCGCTCCACCAGTTGTTCAAATCCATGGGTATGTCGCGCCACATAGTCACTGTCATACAGCCCGTCGCGAATCAGAACATGCATCATCCCCAGCGCCAGCGCCGCATCCGTTCCTGGATTGACCGGAATATGCCAATCCGCCAGCCGCGCCGTCTTTGTACGGTAGGGATCGATCACCACCAGCTTCGCCCCGTTACGTCGCGCCTCTTCAATCATGGGCCATAGATGGATATTGTTGCCATGCACATTCGCACCCCATGCGATGATGTAACGTGCCCGGCGAAAATCCTCCGTGTCCGTACCTAACTTGCGACCATAGACCGAAATCAACGCATCCCCGCCCGCGGCAGAGCAGATCGTGCGGTCCAGCTGCGACGCGCCCAATCGGTGAAAGAACCGGCGGTCCATCGACCCGTACCCCAGAACCCCGATTGTCCCCGCATATGAGTACGGCAGAATCGACTCCGGCCCATAGGTGGCGCTGACATTCTGCAGCCGCGCTGCAATCTGATTCAGCGCCTCATCCCAGCTGATGCGTTCAAACGCCTCCGCCTCGCGTCCCTGTGGCAGCATCCCCTTCACCACGCCCGCCCGCCGCCGCATGGGATACAGCAACCGGTCCGGCGAATACACCCGGTCAAGATACTTCGCCACTTTGCCGCACAAAAATCCCTGCGTTACTGGATGGTTCGGGTCGCCTTGAATGCGTGTAGCTTTCCCTGCCTGGTCGATGGTCACCAGCACACCGCACGAGTCGGGACAATCGTGCGAGCAGACAGCATGAACTGTGCGGGAAGCCATGGTCTATTGTAGGCTCTGCACTAAGGCAGTGAAACCAAATTCATCGCAGACGATGACCGGGAAAAAGCCGATGCGCGCCTTGCGGTTTAACACGCTCCTCTGTTGCATCACGCTCTTCGGTGCCGCAGCCTTCGCTCAAAATTCTGCTAGAGACTCCGGAAACGACTTAACCGCCATCACGCAGGTTCTCAAAGACCAGCAGGTAGCCTGGAATCGCGGCGACATCGACGCCTTCATGCGCGGCTATGACAACTCGCTTGAGACCACCTTCATCGGCAAAACCGTCTCGCACGGATATCAGCCCATCCTCAATCGTTACAAAGCACATTACGCTACACGCGAAGCCATGGGCACGCTTGACTTTTCCGATCACGCAGTCATGATGCTAGGCAAAAACTATGCTGTCGTTATTGGCAGATTCCACCTCACCCGCAGCGCAGCAGGTGGCGGAGATGCAAGCGGCATCTTCTCCCTCACCTTCGAGCGTAAACCTGAGGGTTGGCGCATCATTCTCGACCACATCTCCAGCACATAAAGCAAAAGCCGCCGCACCGCAGCGGCTTTCCTTAAAACATTTTCAAGGCTTAACTCCCGACCAACGGAAGGACCACGCCAGCTTATACCAGAACGGCGGCGAAGGCGCGTACGCCTAGACGGCCAGTCCTCAGACCTGCATTACTTCGGCTTCCTTCTTCTTGCTCATCTCTTCCATGCGCTTGATCTCGTCGTCTGTAAGCTTCTGCATTTCCTCAAGTGCGCGCTTCTCCTCATCGGCCGAGATGGTCTTGTCCTTCGCCGCCTTCTTGATCACATCATTCCCGTCGCGGCGAATATTGCGAATGGCGGTTCTGTGTTCTTCCAGAACGCGGTTCAGGTGCTTCACCACCTCGCGGCGCCGCTCCTCAGTCATCGGAGGCACAGGCACCCGCACTACCTTGCCATCATTCTGCGGATTGAACCCCAGGTCGGACGTCCGCAGCGCCTTCTCAATCTCGACGATAATACCCGCATCCCACGGCTGAATCACAATCATGTTCGCGTCCGGGGTCGTTAGCTGCCCTACCTGATTCAGCGGTGTCGGCGTTCCGTAGTAATCTACCCGCACCTGGTCCAGCATCGCAATCGACGCCCGTCCCGTACGCGTTGACGCCAGGTTTGTCTGGAAATCCTGAACCGCTTTGTCCATGCGCGTCTTCAGTTGATGGAATGTATCTTTAAGCGCGGGAATGCCCGCCATAACCGAGGGTGCCATAGTCTCTACCGTCCTTCCGGTGCAAAGTCCAAAGTGAGTATTGTAATCGCGCGCCTTAAGACTAGACTAGCGCCCGGATGCAGCATCTGCCTGCTCGTGCGCATGATACGAAGACCGCACCAGCGGACCCGACTCCACGTGCCGAAAGCCCATCCGCAGCGCCTCCAGCTTCATGAACTCGAACTCTTCCGGCGTGTAATACCGCGTCATCGGCAGGTGGTCCTTCGACGGCCGCAGATACTGTCCGATCGTCAGCACATCCACGCCCACATTTGCCAGGTCGCGATACACGTCCAGCAACTCGTGCATCTCTTCGCCCAGCCCCACCATCACGCCCGACTTCGTCGCTACGGTCGGATCAAGCTGCTTCGAGTATTCCAACAGCCGCAGCGTGCGCTCATACCGCGCGCCCGACCGCACCGCCCGATACAGGCGCGGCACCGATTCCGTGTTGTGGTTCAGGATCTCCGGATGCGCGTCCACCACAATCCGGATCGCATCCTCATTTCCCCGGAAATCAGGAACCAGCACTTCCACCTTGCATCCCGGCGCCTGCTTCCGAATCTCCTCGATCACCATCGCGAACGCCCGTGCGCCACCCGGCAGATCATCGTCGCGATTCACACTCGTAATCACCGCAAACTTCAGCCCCAATTGCACGACAGCCTCCGCTACGCGCCTCGGCTCGTCAAAATCAATGGCATCTGGCCTTCCCTTCGGAACTGCGCAGAACCCGCACCGCCGTGTACACAGATTGCCCAGCATCATGAAGGTCGCCGTCTTGTGGTTCCAGCATTCGCCGATATTCGGACAATGCGCCGACTCACAAACCGTATGCAGATTCAGATCCCGAGCCAGCTTCTTCAGGTTGTGGTAGTTCTCACCCACCGGAGCTCGCGCTTTCAGCCACTCCGGCTTTTTTACAGGCACCTTTGGCGCGAGATCTATCTGAACAAGTTCAACGGCAGTAGCCATAACCTCTAATTGTAGCTGCATCTTTTCTACCGCTTGTCAGCGAACCTCTCCTTCCTCTCACTTCACCCTCTCGATCACTTCCGGCCGGATCAGATACAGAAAGAACACGAGATTCACCGTCAACATCATAATCATCGGAACCTGGCGAAAGCGGAACAGCATGAACGCCGCGTAGCACATGGAAAGAAACGCCGCGCCGAGGGTCAGCGCCCAGCCCCAGCGCTTCAGCTTCAGCAGCCCATTCGCGGCCGCAGCAAACATCAAGCAGATCACCATCGCCATAGGCGGCAATTTATGGAAGATCACCCCGATCAGCCCCAACCCGCACTGCGCCAACATCCAAATGCTGATTACCGCCATCCCCGGCAGCAATCCGGCCTTCGCATTCGGCTTCATCTTGCACCCGGCATCCGTCTTTTTCGTTTCAAGCTCCGTCATAGAGTGTGCAGATACGCCAGCAAATCGTTCAGTTCCTGCTCGTCCATCTTATTGCCGAATGCCGGCATCATGCCATGCCCATGGAGAATCACGTCCGTCACGCGATCATCATTCGCCGGGGCCCCACTCGGTAGATACTTCTGTTTGAAAAGCCCCTGCAGCCCAGGCCCATGCAGCGACCTCTCATCATTCGCATGATGGCAGCGCGCGCAGTCCGCCTGATAGACGTGATACCCATTCATCTCCTCCTTAGTCAGCTCTGAGAGCGGCATCGATGGAGGCAGTGCCGGACGGCACCCTGCAAGCAGCAATAGAGCCACCGTGACAGGAATCAGTTTGTGGACTGAGATCAACGGATTATTCCTAATGATAGCTTGGCCTTCGCGTGTACACTTGGGCGGCCAGTCCTATTCGGCCGCGGCAATGTCACTCACAATCTTGTCCAGCGCCTCGCGTGCTGCACTGCTTCCCGGCCTGTGGTCATTGCACATGATCGAAAACACCACTGTCTTCCCGCTTGCCGCTTCCAGATATCCGCTCAGCGTGTTCACGCCGGAGATTGTCCCTGTCTTCGCAAAAACCTTGCCCGTAAGCGGAGAGCGCAAAAAGCGGTCATCCAGCGTCCCGTCTACGCCGCCCACCGGCAGGCTCGCGCGATATTCTGCACCCCACGATTGCTGCGATGCATATACCAGCAACCGCGTTAGTGCCCGAGGAGTAATCAAGTCCTGAGGGGAAAGTCCTGACCCGTCGTAAAACGAAAAATCATCCGGATCAAGGCCCGCGCCAATCAAAAACTGCCTTACCACCCGCGCGCCCTGTTCGATCGACCCATCCCCGCCCTCCAGCCTTCCCAGCAGCCTCAGATAGAGCTCCGCATGCAGGTTCTGACTCACCTTCAGCGTCACTTTGATGTCCTGCTCAAACGGAGGCGACACATGCGTCGCCAGCACACGCATCCCGTTCGCCGGTGGAGCGATTGTCTGCACTGTCAGCGGATGCAGCACCAGAGGTTGATCCACCTCCGCGCGAAAACTCTGCGTGTCAGTTACCAGCCGATGCTCGGCCCGCGCATCACCTCTCACCGTAATCCCGTGCGCCAGCAGCATCTGCCGAAACGCCGTCGCCGCGTATTCTGCAGGGTCTGCGATGGCCAGCGCAACGTGTAGCCCATTCGCATTGACTGAGCCGAACAATCTCACAATCTTTGTCCCAGACTCAAGGTCCACTCCTGCTTTCGCCGCTTCCTCCCCCGGCAAAATTGTCAAAGAGTTTTCTACTTTGTAATAAGGCGTGTCCGGAACCCATTGCACCGTCCCCGGCATCGGAGGTGCGCAGCGCGTACCGCCGGATACGCAGTCTCCCACATTTAGAAACACAATGTTGTCATTCACCGTCAAAGCAGAAACTGGAGCGCCATAGTCCCATTGCAGATCATCCCACTCCCAGCCACCGCCATAAGGCTCCCATGGAAACCACGTATCGTCGCCCACGATATTGCCGTCGACCACCTTCACGCCGCTCGCCGCAATCTGGTCTGCCATGCTTGCTAGTGCCCCCAGCGGAGGATTCGGCCGCTCCGTGTTTCGGTCATACGGATAGGCCCGTCCCGACATCGTCGGATCGCCCGCACCCAGCACGTCAATATCTCCATGCAATACACCTGCGCTATCCGCCTGCGCCGAGCTCACTGCCTCCGTCGTCCACGTTACCCCCGCAGGAAACAATGCCAGCGCCGCCGCGGTCGTTGTCAGCTTGGCATTCGAAGCTGGCTGAAACAACTGCCCGTCGTTGTACTCATACACCGGATCTCCATCCATCTTGACCACAGAAATCCCCCAGTGCGCGCGCGCGACCGCAGGATCCCGCAGAATGGCGTTGATCTCCGCCGCCAGGTTGTTGGCATGCTTACGGGGTTTGTGATGATGACTTGCCGCTGCGGCCATTCCCGTCGCTGTCACCAGAAGAACGCCAAGCGCCAGTGTGCCAAAACGTGCCAATTTCATCTCTGCATTCATCTCTGGGCGGAGTGTAGCATTTCAGTCAGTATGCCCTTTACGCGCCGCGACGAATTTCTCTGGCGACTACGCTCGCACACTCTCCAGCTCGGCCAGCGCACGCTCGTCATGGGCGTTCTCAACGTCACTCCGGACTCTTTCTCTGACGGCGGACGATTTCAGCATCCGGAAACAGCCGCAGCCGATGCACTGCGCATGCTCGAGCAAGGCGCGGACATCATCGACATCGGCGGCGAATCCACGCGCCCCGGTAAACACGAAGCTGTGCCATCGGATGAAGAGCAGCGCCGCGTCCTTCCGGTCATCCAAGCCATCCTGAAAGCTCGCCCCGATGCCCTGCTCTCTATCGACACATACAAGGCCTCAACCGCCGAAGCCGCCGTCAACGCCGGGGCCGAAATCGTCAATGACATCAGCGGCCTTACCTGGGACACCGAATTGCCCTCTACCTGCGCGCGCCTTGCCTGTGGAGTTGTTCTCATGCACACACGCGGCCACTCCGCCGAGTGGCGCGATCTCGCCACACTCGCTAACGATGAAGTCCTGCCGCTCGTAAAAGCGGGCCTCGAGCAAAGCCTCCGGACCGCGCTTACGGCCGGTGTCGAACGTAACCGAATCGTGCTCGATCCCGGCTACGGCTTCGGCAAATCCTTCGGTGAAAATTATCCCCTATTGGCCCATCAGAACGAGCTGCGTTCACTGGGCCGGCCCATCCTTGTCGGCCTCTCGCGCAAATCTTTCCTGGGCCGAGCGTTGGCTGACCTGCATCAGGGAGCCGATGCCCCCATCCCGGCACGCGGCAACGCCAGCCTCGCCGCCACCACCGCTGCCATCCTCAACGGAGCCCACATTGTCCGCGTCCATGACGTGCGGCCTGCGGTTGAAGCCGCCCGCATCGCCGACGCTATACTGAGTGCCGCATAAGCAAGTTTGTCGGGTGGAATAAAAAATGTAAATCATAGTAAATAAAGTATTTATTTGAATAAAATTCCCGTCAAAACGGCTTGAACCTTCCCTCCAAAAAACAAAAAGGACGCGATTCCTCGCGCCCCTTTTTGCGACTTCGCCAGAACTCAGGCCGCCGCCATTTTCTCCAGCGCTGCCTTCGCCTGTTCCACCAGAGCCGTGAAGCCCGGTGCATCATGTACAGCAATATCTGCCAGAATCTTGCGGTCCAGCTCTACTCCGGCGGCCTTGAGACCGTGGATGAGCTGCGAATAGCTGATGCCATTCATTTTGGCCGCTGCGTTGATGCGCACAATCCACAGCGAGCGGTACTGCCGCTTCTTCTGCTTGCGACCGCTGTAGGCGAACTTCAGTCCGCGCTCGACAGCTTCCTGCGCTGCCTGGTAGAGCTTCGATTTTGTGAGGAAGTAACCGCTTGCGCGCTTCAGAATCTTTTTGCGGCGGTCACTGCGTTTGGTTCCACGTTTTACGCGGGGCATGGTCTTGCTTCTCCTTATTTAATTACTGTTAGGCGGCTGGAGGCAGGAGCTTTCGCTGTGCACCTCTTCACTCGCTTCTTCCTGATCACTCGGCTTTAAGCCGGGGGCCATGAATATCAACAAGGCCCGTAAATATCTTCGCGCCGGGGTTGCACCCAGGCTCGAAATATCAGACTCAGGCGTAGGGAATCATGCGCGCGACCTTCTTGTAGTCGGCGTCCGAAACCAGCGTGCTGTGTGCCAGCTTGCGCTTGGTCTTGGTCTCCTTGGACGTAAGGATGTGGCGCATCTTCGACTGGCCGCGAACAATTTTGCCAGTGCCAGTCTTCTTGAAGCGCTTCGCAGCGCCCCGGTGTGTCTTCAATTTAGGCATGGTTTTCCTGCTTGAATCGGCGTACTTAGAACATCTCTCAGTATACGGGAATCAGTCCTGCCTGACCAGCCAATAATGTGCCTATAGACGCCAGCAAAAAGTCTACGTCCGCGAGAAGTTTCCCCTTTAACCAAGCGCCGGAAATATTCCCAAAGTAATGACCGCCAGCCGCGAAAACCCCACTTTAACACTGCGTTTTCCCGCACTCCGGGTGAAAATCCTCAAATGGGCGTCAACAACCTCATCTATAGCAAAAACGGACTCGCACTGACGGAACTATTTGAAGGAAATGTCTTGAGCGCATATCAGGACCAGCGCGGCATCTGGACTATTGGCTACGGCCACACCGCCGGCGTGCATCCCGGCCAAGTCATCACCCAGGAGCAGGCCGTCGCGTTCCTCTTCAGTGACCTCCGGGCTGCTGTCAATTGTGTTAACGACGTGGTCAGCGTAAAGCTCAGCCAGTCGCAATTTGACTCGCTCGTTGACTTTGCCTTCAACGTGGGCATCACTAACTTCCGTCACTCGACGCTGCTCAACGACGTCAACACAGGACGCTTCGCGGAAGCGATAGCTCAGTTCAATCTCTGGGATCACTGCGGAGGAGTCGTCAACGATGGCCTGCTCCGCCGCCGCAGAGCCGAGGCCTCCGAGTTCAGCGGCGACATTTCCGCATCGATCGCTCTCGCCTGAAGACCCCAAGAAGAGTGAGGCTGCCAGCGGCAGCCTCATTCTTCTTAAACAAGTTTTGAAACCCGACGCGGGCAAGTGTGGACTGCAAGTCACTCCATCACTGTGTCCACAAACGCCTTTAGCTTACGGGATCGCGAAGGATGCCGCAGCTTACGGAGCGCCTTGGCTTCGATCTGCCGAATGCGTTCGCGCGTTACCTGGAAGCTCTGCCCAACCTCTTCCAGCGTGTGCTCTGAGCCGTCCTCCAGCCCAAAGCGCATCTTGATTACGCGCTCTTCCCTCGGCGTAAGTGTGCGCAACACCTGCGACGTGTACTCCTTCAGGTTCACGCTGATTACAGCGTCCGACGGCGACACCGCCTGGCGGTCCTCAATAAAGTCGCCCAGATGCGAATCTTCCTCTTCGCCAATCGGCGTCTCCAGCGAAATCGGCTCCTGCGCGATCTTCAGCACCTTGCGAACTTTCGCCACCGGAATGTCCATGCGCCGCGCAATCTCCTCCGAAGTAGGCTCGCGTCCCAGCTCCTGCACCAGCTGCCTTGAAGTGCGGATCAGCTTGTTGATCGTCTCGATCATGTGTACCGGGATACGAATCGTCCTCGCCTGGTCGGCAATCGCACGCGTAATCGCCTGCCGAATCCACCACGTCGCATATGTCGAAAACTTATATCCGCGTCGATACTCGAACTTGTCCACCGCCTTCATCAGGCCGATGTTGCCCTCCTGAATCAGGTCCAGAAACTGCAGTCCGCGGTTCGTGTACTTCTTCGCAATCGAAACCACCAGTCGCAGGTTCGCCTCAATCAACTCGCGCTTCGCGTGCTCGGCGTCCATATCGCCCTGGATCATCTCGCGCTGCGTGCGCTTCAGCTCGGCAATCGAAACGCCCGCTTCCTGCTCCAGCTTCTCCAGGTCAATCTTGCAGTTCTTCTGCTGGCGCCGGTACTCCTTCTTCAGCTCTTCGCTCTTCGACTGGTCAAACTTCTGGTCCAGCGTGCGAATCTGCCGTTCCAGTGTCCGCATCACGTCCACGGTCTTGTTCAGTTTGTCCAGCAGCCGCTTGCGTTCCAGGTTCGTGTACTTCAGCTCGCGCACCACACGCGAAACCAGCACCTTCTCGCGCGCAATCGCCCAGCGCGTCTTGCGGTGCTCTTTGGCCTTGGTCTTGATGTTGATCGTGGCCAGCTTCTCTTCAAGCGCGGCGGCCTTTTTCTGGTGTTTCACCAGCCCGTCGATCTTGTTGATGGTCTGCCGCACGCGCGCCTGCAGGATTTCCTCAGTGATCTCTTCTTCATCGAAGATCACCACTTCCTTCACATTGCGCACGCCGCGCTTCAGGTCTTCGCCTAGCGCAATGATCTCGCGAATCACAATCGGCGAGCGCGAAATCGCCTTCATCACCCGCAACTGACCGCGCTCGATGCGCTTGGCAATCTCAACTTCGCCCTCGCGCGTCAGCAGCGGAACCGTGCCCATCTCGCGCAGATACATGCGCACCGGGTCGTTTGTCTTTTCCAGTGTTCCCGGAGTCAGGTCGAGTTCAACATCCTCGCCCTCATCGCCCTCAGCTTCAAAGGCATCCGCCTTCGGGCCGCCTTCGAGCAGGTCAATCCCCTGCGTTCCAATGGTCGTGATCAGATCGTCCAGGTCGTCGGCGGAGTGCATGTCTCCGGGCAGAAGGTCATTCACCTCACCGTAGGTGAGGTAACCCTTTTCCTTGCCTGTGTCGATCAATTTATCGATGTCTTCTTCGTACTTGTCTTCTATCGCCAAGCGCGTCTCTCCCGCAAAAATATATTCAGACGTAGCCGTATTCAAACGTCGTGTTCAGACGTAGATCGGGTCCGTCTGCTGCCTGGGTCGGACAAAGTGCGGTCGAAGCCAATTAAGGCATTGTCCCTGATGCGGTTCGCTCAAAAGCGATTCCATGGGCGGTAGGCGCACGTCCACCAAAGACTTTTAGAATATCACGTCAGGTCGCAGGATTCACTGGAAATTCAGCGCTTTCCGGTCTCATTCGGACCTCAAGCCCGTTCGTCCAATTCCGCCCTTAAAACTGCCCGCTTTCCTTATCCTTTTGCTTCCCAGTCTCCCTGTTGATTAGATGTGGAAATCGTTTTTTTGTTTCAGGTGCAAAAGGGCTCCTGCCCGAAGCACGGAGCCGGATGAGAAGGCGCGCCGGCTCAGTGGGATGAAATCAGATAGACTAGAACCCCAACTACCCCGAAAGCCCCTAAAATCACCGCTAGCAGGAATCCCCCAATCAAAAAATTGGCCGTCCTCTCCTGTTCCGGCCGTGGACGCGTAATCCCGAATACCGCGATGAACGTCTCCGTCAGCCAAGCTAGCAGTTTCATAGACTTAGTCGAGATCCCTAAGCCGCATCGCGACGTCGTGCGCCTGGCGGCTCAACCCGAGAACCTCATCCGTCTTCCCCGCTCGCTCGGCCTCGTGCAACGCCGCCCGAACCGCCCTTTGCTCCTGCTCCAGCGACGCCCTCCTCAGCGTAAGAATCGCCGATTCAACATGATCCAGCTCTGGCTCGGCTCCGTGGATTGAGACGAGTACCCCCGCAAGTATCCGCCTGTGTTCAGTGTCCACCAGCGATTGCATCATGTCCCCGCCTTCCGGCCGTGCGCGCAGTCGGGCTAGCATCTCCCGAACGTCCTCACGGATGCTAATAAAATCAGCCTCGTGCTCCAGATAAGCCGCCTCCGCCGACTGATACAACTCCCCCGCCTTCGGTGACGAAAACGCTAGCAGCAGAATCTGCTCCGCCCGCGTCAACGAAGAAGGGGTCTGCCCTGTCAAAGAATCACGCCGCTTCGCCGCCGCCTCTTTCAGTTCCTCCCGCACCAGCGCCGAGTCAATCCCCAGCTTCTGCGCCGCGTCCATCGCAAACTCGTCCCGGGCGATACGATTGGGCATCCGCCGGATATGCGGCAGCAGGTAGTTCAGCGCTTTGATCTTTGCCTCCGGCGTCCGCGGCGGAAAAAGTTGCTGCGCCCGCTGAACTAGATACTCCTGGTGCCGCCGAGCCCCGCGGAGTGCCGCCATGTACTCTTTCGCGCCTCGCTCCCTGATATACCGGTCCGGATCAAGACCGCCTTCCAGCGTCACCACCTTGACTTCGAACCCCTCTTCTGTCAGCAGCGCAATCGATTTCTCCGCCGCATTCGCACCTGCGGTGTCTGGATCAAAGTTCACGATCACCCGCGTCGTGTACCTGCTCAACAGCCGCACCTGAGCCTCCGTGAACGCCGTCCCGCTCATCGCCAGAACATTGGAAATCCCCGCCAGATACGCGGAGATGCAGTCCATCTGTCCTTCCACCAGCAGTGCGAAATCCGTCTCCCGAATCGGTCCCCGAGCTTTGTCCAGATTGAACAGCACCAGCCCCTTCGTATACAGCGGAGTCTCCGGCGAATTGATGTATTTCGGCCCGGCCTTATCACCGCTCTCCAGAGCCCGCGCCGTAAACGCAATCACTCGTCCCGACTCATTCGCAATCGGAAACGTGATCCGTTTACGGAACCGTGAATACAGCGGCCCCGGCTTGCCATCTTCCTGCTCTTTCCACGCAAACAGCCCCGACGCCCGCAGCGTCGCCTCATCCGCCATCCCCTTCAGA
>Ga0335072_10010030_pt1 | contig 13643 bp, 7 predicted proteins | sample Lox_Sample_21_FD_206725 | JGI IMG/M metagenome (GOLD analysis project Ga0335072, IMG submission 206725) | Soil microbial communities from Loxahatchee National Wildlife Refuge, Florida, United States - Lox_Sample_2.1 | ecosystem: Environmental > Terrestrial > Soil > Wetlands | place: USA: Florida...
TCGTCATTCTGAGCGAAGCGAAGAATCCCGCAAATAACAGCAGCGGAACCAACCCACAGGGTTTCTCACCGGAACCCCCTGTGCTCTCCGTGTCCTCTGTGGTGACTGGTTAGCCTCCAACCTCCCAGCTCCATCCTCCAACCTCCCACCTCCTGCCTCCCAGCTCCTTCCTCCCTGCCCCCCAGGCTCGTCATTCTGAGCGAAGCGAAGAACCCCGCAAATAACAGCCGCGGAACAAACTCATCAGGTTTCTCACCGGAACCCCCTGTGCTCTCCGTGTCCTCTGTGGTGACTGGTTAGTCTCCAACCTCCCAGCTCCATCCTCCAACCTCCCACCTCCTGCCTCCCAGCTCCAACCTCCTTCCTCCCGCCCAGGCTCGTCATTCTGAGCGAAGCGAAGAATCCCGCAAATAACAGCAGCGGAACCAACCCACAGGGTTTCTCACCGGAACCCCTCTGTGCTCTCCGTGTCCTCTGTGGTGAGTGGTTAGCCTCCCACCTCCTTCCTCCCGCCTACCCGCTACCGGCTCCCCAGTGTTACAATCCGTAGCACTCGCTGAACCAACCCCACGCAGCGTGCGTACCGCCATCACCGGCTCCTTCTGAGGGACCTCATGAGCGACTTCCGCGGCGACCTCCGTTACGCCTTCCGCATGCTGCTTGGCAATCCGGCCTTCACCATCACCGCCATTGCCGCGCTCGCCCTCGGCATCGGAGCCAACACCGCCATCTTCACCGTGGTCGATAACGTACTCCTCAAGCCGCTCACGTATCCCCAGCCCGACCGCATCGTCCAGTTCATGAACACCTTCCAGGACGGCAAGTCCCCGGTCGCCTCCCCGGTCAACTACAACGTCTGGCGCCAGCAGACCAGCGTCGTCCACGACGTCGCCGCCTACGACTTCGGCGGTCCCGGCTTCAATCTCACCGGCGGCCCCGTCCCCGAACAGATCAAGGGCCTCCACGTCAGCGAAGCGTACTTCCGCCTCTTCGGCGCGCCCGTTGTCCTCGGCCGCACCTTCACCCCCCGGGAAGACTCCCCCAACGGCGGCCACGTTGTCGTGATCAGCTACGGTCTCTGGCAGCGCAAGTTCGGCGGCGACCCCCACGTCGTCGGAAGAACCCTCTCCCTCAGCAACGATCCCTACACCATCATCGGAGTCCTCGGATCCACCTTCGCCACCGATCCCCCCTCCGACATATGGCTCCCCTTTCAGATCGAGCCCAACAGCACCAACCTCGGCCACTTCTTCTTCGTCTCAGGACGCCTCAACGACGGCGTCACCGTCGATCAGGCCAACGCTCAGCTCAAGCTCGCCGCCGACGCCTACCGTCGCGAACACACCAACGACATGGGTCCCCACGACAGCTTCGGCGTCCAGCCTCTGCGTGACTCCATCGTTGCCGGCGCGCGTTCCTCGCTCCTCATCCTTCTCGGAGCCGTCGGCTTTGTCCTCCTCATCGCCTGCGCCAACGTCGCCAACCTGCTCCTCGTCCGCGCCACCGGCCGCAAGCGCGAGTTCGCCATCCGCGCCGCCATGGGTGCAGGACGCGTCCGCATCATCCGCCAGCTCCTCACTGAAAGCATCCTTCTCGGCGTCACCGGCGGCATCCTGGGACTCATCCTCGGCTACGCCGGCGTCCGCGCGCTCCTCGCCGTCTCCCCCGCAGATCTTCCCCGCATCGGCAAGCACGGCGCCTCCATCGCCCTCGACTGGCGCGTTCTCCTCTTCACCCTCGGCATCGCCATCCTCACCGGCATCCTCTTCGGACTTTTCCCCGCCATCGGAGCCTCGCGTCCCGACCTCAACTCAACTCTGAAAGAAAGCTCCAACCGCTCCGGCACAGGATTCCGCCAAAGCAAAGCCCGCTCCCTGCTCGTCATCAGCGAAGTCTCCCTCGCCCTCGTCCTCCTCATCGGAGCCGCCCTGCTTATCCGCACCTTCCTCGCCCTGCGCGCCGTCAATCCCGGCTTCGACCCCCACAACGTCCTCACCCTGGACATGTCACTCAATGGCGACCGCTACCAGACCACCGGCGCCGTCGCGCAGCTCGTACGTGATGGCCGCCAGCGCCTCGATGCCATTCCCGGCGTCGAGGAATCCGCCGAATCCTGTTGTCTCCCCCTCGAAGGCGGCTTCGGCCTGCCCTTCAACATCATCGGCCGCCCCACCGGCAAAGATCCCTACACCGGCGGCGCCGGATGGCTCCCCATCTCGCCCGGCTACTTCTCCGTCTTCCATATCCCCATCCTGCAGGGCCGCGACTTCAACGACCGCGATACCCTCGCCGCTCCCGGCGTCGTCATCATCAGCGAAACCATGGCCAAAAAGTACTGGCCCAAACAGGACCCCATTGGCCAGCAGATCCTCATCGGCAAAGGCGTCGGCCCCGCCTTCGACGAGCCTCCCCGCCAGATCATCGGCGTCGCCGGCGACGTCCGCGACGGCGGCCTCAACAGCGATCCCTTCCCCGTCATGATGATTCCCCAGGCCCAGACCACCGACGGCAGCACCAAACTCAACTCCGGCATCGGCCCCGTCGTCTGGCTGGTCCGCACCCACGGCGACCCGCATCAGTACATCTCCGCCATCACCGAGCAGCTCCGCCAGGCCAGCGGCGGCTTGCCCGTCGCGCAAATCCGTCCCATGACCGAAGTCGTGTCGCAGTCCATGGCCCGCCAGGACTTCAACATGCTCCTCCTCATCATCTTTGGAGCCTCGGCCCTCGTCCTCGCGGCCATCGGCATCTACGGCCTCATGGCCTACTCCGTCCAGCAGCGCACCCAGGAGCTGGGCATCCGCATGGCCCTCGGCGCCGACCGCTCCCGCATCCGCAACCTCGTCGTCTGGCACGGCATGCGCCTCGCTCTGATCGGCGTCGTCATCGGCATCGGCGCGGCCTTTGGACTCACCCGCTTCATCGCCAGCTTCCTCTACGGCGTGAAAACCTGGGATCCCCTGGTATTCGTCACAACAGCAGTGACGTTATCCGTCGTCGCCCTGCTCGCCGTCTGGATGCCCGCCACCCGAGCCTCCCGCCTCGACCCCCAGCAGGCCCTCCGCGTCGAATGACAAGGCGTCATCCTTTTCGACGGCTGACTGCGGCAGGCCTGGCTGCCGCCGCTCTCTTCATCACTCCGGCCATCTTTGCCGCTCAGTCCGATTCCCCCGCTGCCATCGACGCCTGGCTCAGCCCCTGGGTCGCCGGTAATAACTTCTCCGGCGCCGTCCGCGTCGAGCGCCACGGACAGGTCCTCTATGAACGCGCCTGGGGCTTCGCCGATCGCGAGAACAAACTCCCCAACACCCCGCAGACCCGCTTCCACATTGCCTCGGTCTCCATGCAGTTCACCGCGGCCGCCGTCCTGCGCCTCGCCGACCAGCATGCCCTCGCCCTCGATGACCCCATCGGCCCGCTCGTCCCCGGCGTTCCCGGTTCTGACCGCATCACCGTTCGCGATCTCCTGGCCGAGCGCTCCGGCCTGCCTGACATCAACGCGCTCCCCGGCTATGACGCGCTCCTCCAGCGCCACCAGACCCCGGCCTCGCTCCTGGCCGCCATCGCCGGTCATCCCCTCCTCTTCCCGCCCGGCTCGCAGTATCTCCACGAAGAACACTCCGCGTACAACGCCCTCGCTCTCCTCATCGAGCAGAAGACCGGGCTCCCTTTCGCCGCCGCCATGCGCCGCCTGATCTTTCAACCCGCCGGTATGACTGACTCCTTCATTGACGACGACCTCGAAGCCGGCGTCTCCGGCGTTGCCCGCGGCGAACAGCCTCTCGGCATCGATGGCCTTCAGCCCGCGCCCGCCATCCACTGGTCCGCCAAAACCGGCAACGCCTCGGTGTGCACGACCGTCGCCGACCAGGCTCGCTGGATCCGCGAGCTCTTCACCGGCGGCCTGCTCAGCGCCTCTTCCCGCCGGTCCATGCTCGACCCCGCCCAGCCCATCGGCTATGGCTGGTTCAGGCGTCCCAACCCCCGCTTCGGAGAGCTCACCTATTCCATGAACGGCCGCGCTCCGGGCTTCGCATCCTTCGTTCTCTACCTGCCCCGCGAAGATCTCACCGTAGTCGTCTTCAGCAATATCTATTCCTCAGCCACCACCGACATCGGATACGACATCGCCGCCATCGCGCTCGGCCTGCCCCACGGCGCTTTCCACACCACTCCGCTCACCGCCGCGGCCCTCGCCTCCACGGCCGGCACGTTCCAGTTCGGTCCTGACTTTTTTCAGAAGAATGCGCAGCTCACCATCGTGCCCGTCACCGGCGGCCTCGCCCTGCGCTGGCCTTCCGGCGACCTCTCGCCGCTGATCCCGCAAAGCCCCGATCACTTCATCGACCGCAGCTACTGGGAACCGGTCACCCTCGAACGCGATCCCACCGGCCACCCCTCAGCGCTCGTGTACGACACCTTCCGAGGAACCGCAGTAGCCACTCACCCTGAGCAATCGCCTTAAACTCTAACCTCTAATCTCCAAACTCAACTCAACTCAACCCGCATCAATAGTCACCGCCGCCGGCACAAAAGCCGCGAAAACCCTTCTCGCGGCCCACCCCTTTCCCAATCCCAACATCCCGAGCCCTGAATCCAGACCACCGACTAAGGACCACAGGCGACTGCAAACTGTAACCTGTAACCCGTAACCTGTAACCCGTACCCTGCAACCTGTAACCTGCAACCTGTAACCTGTAACCTGTAACCTGTTTCACTCGCTCCTAAGCGCCTCCACCGGATTCACCCGCGCCGCCCGCCGCGCCGGCAAAAAACTCGCCACCAGCGCCGACACGCCCAGCACCGCCGTCACCGCCGCCAGCGTCGGCACATCCCACGCCGCCACGCCAAACAGCAGGCTCCGCATCAGCGCCGCCGCGGCCACCGCGCCGAACAGCCCCAGCACAATCCCCACCGCCGCCAGCCTTCCCGCCTCGCGCAATATCATCCCCTGCACCGCGCTGCGCTCGGCCCCCAGCGCCATCCGCACCCCAATCTCCCGCGTCCGCTGGCTCACCGAATACGCCACCACCCCATACAGCCCCACCAGGCACAGCAGCAGCGCCATCGCGGCGAATCCGCCCACCAGCCAGGTCGAGAAGCGGTGCATCATCGCCGTCGGCGACGCGCTCGCCTGCTCCTCCATCGTCACCTCGCCATACACGCCCGGGTTGGGAGTAATCCCCTGCATCGTCTTCACCATCTCCGGCAGCAGGGCCGCTGCGCTCCCGCGCGTCCGAGCCACCACCGAAAAGTTCGTATCCGGCGCGTGATAGATCGGCAGGTACTCCGCCGGCCACGGCGGATCATCGAGCGCTCCTTCGCGGATATCAGCCACCACCCCCACAACCGTGCGCACCGACTTCGGCGTCAGCCCCAGATCGGCGATTTGTTTCCCCACAGGATCCTCGCCCGGGAAATCCCTCTTCGCCATCGTCTCGTTGAGGATCACCACGTAGGGATGCTGCGCGTCATCCTCATCGGTGAACATCCGCCCTTCCAGCAGCTTTGCCCGCAGCACACCGAAATACTCCGGGCTCACATCCCGCTCCAGCGTCTCGTTGTGCTCGCCGTGATAGGGCCTTCCCGGAACCCGGATCCAGTCCGTATCGCAGTCGCACTGGATCGGCATATCGCTGGTGATCCCCACCCCCGTCACTCCCGGCAGCGCTCCCACCCGCCGCTGAATCTCGCGGTACAGCGCCATATCCTGTTCCGGCTTCGCATACGCCGGCCCCGGGGCCATCACGTAATCCGTCGCCAGATGCGTAGCGTCGAATCCCAGGTCCACATGCAGCAGCCGATAGAGACTCTTCCCCAGCAGTCCCGCCCCGGCCAGCAGCACCACCGCCACCGCCAGTTCCACCACCACCAGATTCGCGCCCAGCCGCCGCCACAGCCGCCCCGCCGTGCCCCGTGCCCCTTCGTTGAGTCCCTCGTGCAGATCGCTCAGCTGCATCCGCAGCGCCGGAATCGCCGCCAGCAGCAACGCCGCCAGCACAGCTACCCCCGCGGCAAACAAAATCGTGTGACCGTTCAGTCCCACGATGTCTATGAACGGCATGCCCTCGGCCATCGACTTCGGCACAATCCGCGTCAGCAGCGTCATCAGCCCGCCCGCAACCAGCAGCCCCCCGCCGCAACCCGCCACCGCCAGCAGCAGCCCTTCGGTCACAAACTGCCGCACCAGCCGCGCCGGCGTTGCCCCCAGCGCGCCCCGCACCGCAATCTCGCGCCGCCGCTTCTCCGCCCGCACCAGCAGCAGGCTCGCCACGTTCACGCACGCAATCAGCAACAGCAGTCCCGCTCCGGCCAGCAAGGTCAGAAGGATGGGCCGCACCTGGCCTACGATCAGCTCCGTCAGCGGTTCCACGCTCGCGCCCTGCCCGATATTTTCCGGATACTCCTTCGCCAGCCGCGCCGCCACGTTCTTCAAATCGGCCAGCGCCGCCTGCTCCGTCACCCCGTCCTTCAGCCGCGCCACGCCATCAAGATCGTGGCAGCTCCGCCGATCCTCACAGCCCGCCCTCCGGTCCAGCATCGGAACCCAGAACTGCGCATTCGCCCGCGGCGCAAACGCGAAGCTCCGCGGCAGCACGCCCACAATCGTGTACTCATCGCCGCTCAGGCTTACCTGCTGCCCAATCACATCCCGCCGCCCGCCAAACCGCGTCTTCCAGGTTCCATACGGAAGCATCACGATCTTCGGCTGCCCCGGCGCATCCTCGCCCGGACGAAAATCCCGGCCCAGGATCGGCTGCACGCCCAGCGTGTGAAAGAAGCCCGCGCTCACCCGCGCCGCCGGCACCGGTTCCGCCACCGGTCCCATCCGCAGTAGATACCCCGTCCCGTTGTAGACGTCCAGCGACGCAAGCGAGTGATTCATCCGCTTCCAGTCGTCGTAGTCGTAGCGCGAGAGATTCGACCGCGGAAACGCCGTCTCGCTCTCATCCACCGCCACCAGCCGGTTTGGCTGCGCGTACGGCAGCGGCTGGATCAGCGCCGCGTCCACAAACCCGAAGATCGCCGTGCTCGCGCCCATCCCCAGCGCCAGCATCAGCACCGCCGTCACCGCAAAGCCAGGACCGCGCCCCATCTGCCGCAACGCGAACCGCACATCCTGCGCCACCGACTCCCACTGGAACCCCATCACTTCGTGGCTCCGCTCCCGCATCCGCGTCGCGTTCCCAAACTGTCGCTGCGCCGCGTACTGTGCGTCCTCACGCGACATCCCCTGCTCTTCCAGTTCGCGCGCCATCTGCTCCTGGTGGAACCGCATCTCCTCGTCCAGCTCGCCGCCGAACTGCTCCCGCCGCCGCAGCACGCCCAGCTTCCGCCCCAGCCGCCCCATTGCGCTCCACACGCTCATCAGGCCTCCTCGGCGTCCGCCAGCACCCGCCCAATCGCCGCCATCATCTGTTCGAATTTCGAAATCTCGAGACCGAGCTGCTTCCGCCCCGCTGCCGTCAGCGTGTAGAAGCGCGCTCGCCGATTGGTATCGGTCATCTTCCACTCCGCCTTCACCCAGCCCTGCAGCAGCAGCCGCTGCAGCGCGGGATACAGCGAGCCCTCTTCCACCGTCAGGACATCGTCGCTTACGCGCTTAATCGACTGCGCGATCCCGTACCCATGCAGCGGCGCCCGCTTCAGCGTCTGCAGAACAAGAAGGTCCAGCGTCCCCGGCAACAACTCACTCTTACCAGCCATGAACGCAACCCTAGATGATCTATGGATAGAAAGTCAAGGGAAGAGGAAGTGAGAGATCGGAGGTTTCAGCTTGCGGCTTTTCAGTATCCCGCACCTGTGGCCTGTGGCCTACGCTGTCCGCTGTCCGCTGTACCCTGCACTCCTACTCCCCGCGCAGAGCCTCCATCGGCTCCACTCCCGCCGCCCGCCGCGCCGGAAGGCTCGCCGCCAGCAGCGCCGACAACCCCAGCACCGCAATCGTCGCCAGCAGCACCAGAGGATTCACCGCGTCCACCCCGAACAGCTCCGCCGCCATCAAGTGCCCCGCCTCAACCGCGCACGGAATCCCGATCGCCAGCCCCACGCCCACCTGCAGGAATGCTCCGCGCAGCACCATCCGCTGCACGTCCATCCGGTTCGCCCCCAGCGCCATGCGGATCCCGATCTCGCTGGTCCGCTGCGCCACCGCGTACGCCGTCACCCCGTACAGCCCAATCGCCGCCAGCGCCAGCGCCACCAGCCCGAACAGCGACGTCAGCTGCACGATCATCGCCTGCTGGCTGAACGCCCGCTGCACCTGCTGCTCCATGCTGTGGTAGTGCACCATCATCAGGTTGGGATTGATCTCCGTCAGCCGGTTCCGCACCTCGGACTCCAGCTCCGGCACCCGCCCGTGCGTCTCAATCTCCAGCGTGTTCAGGTAATGCGTGTTGGTCAGGAACTGCGCCTCCCCCGCGGCAATCGGCGTCGTAGGCGCAGGCGCCGCCCATTGCCCCGCCGGCAGGAAATACATGGGCCGCCCCTCCGGCTCATCCGAATCGTTCGGCGGCCAGTACTGCGCATCCTCCACCACGCCCACAATCGTGTACACCCCGGAATGCGCCTGATCCATCTCCCCAAAATGCACGCCAATGGGATTGGCTCCGTGCAGGTACTTCTTCACGAATCCCTCGTCCACCACGGCCACCGCCGCTGCCGTCCGGTTGTCGCTCGCCTCGAAGCCGCGCCCCTCCACGATCTTCGTCCCAATCGTCGAAAAATAGCCGGGCGTCACTCGCACCCACGACGTCAGATTCGTCGGCGATCCCGGCGGCGGAGCCGGCTGTCCGTCGATGTAGATGTTCTCGCTGTAGTTGTTCCCGTCCATCGGGCTCCACGTCGACAACGCGACATGCTCCACGCCAGGAATCGCCATCAGCGAGTCATTCACCTTCCTGAAAAAATCGTCCAGCTGCTCCGGCTGCATCCCCGCATTCACCGTATTCAGCTGCACAACCGTCCGATTCGCCGCCTGGAATCCGAAGTCCTGGTGCTCCAGCTTCCGCAGGCTCAGGATCAGCAGCCCCGCCGCGCACAGCAGCACCACTGACACCGCCGCCTGCGCCACCACCAGCGCCTTCTGCGCAAACGTCTCGTGTCGCCCCGTCGCCCGGTTCGCCCCTCGCAGCGCCTCAATCGGATCCGCCTGCGCCGCCCGCAGCGCCGGCGCCACGCCGAACAGCAGCCCCGTCAGCAGCGAAACCCCAATCGCAAATCCCAGCACCGCCAGTGACGGGCTCGCGCTGATCGTGATCGGATCGTTCGCGAACGCCAGGTGCAGGATCAGCCTCGCCCCGCCCCATGCCACCACAATCCCTGCCAGCCCCCCCATCATCGCCAGCACCAGGCATTCCGTCAGCGCTCGCCGCACCAGTTGCTTTCGCTGCGCGCCCAGCGCCGCCCGCACCGCCGTCTGCTGCCGCTGCGCCACGCTCCGCGTCAGCATCAGATTCGCCAGGTTCGCGCACGCAATCAGCAGCACGAAACTCGACACCCACATCAGCAAATGCAGATCGCCCTCGTACTGCTCCTGCATCCGCTGCACGCCCCCGCCTCCCGGCGTCAGCCGCAGATACTGCCGCGGAATCAGCGGCACCTCGTTCGTCTCCAGCTTCGCCACCGGGCTCCGCAGATACGCCTGCATCTCCACGATCATCCGCGCCTGCACTGACGCGACCGTCGCCCCCGGCGTCAGCCGCCCCATCAGGTTCAGCCACTGCTGCTCGCCCCGCTCCAGCAAATCCGAATCCCTCGGCCAGATCACCGGCGCCAGGTGGATCGGCATCCAGAACGACGGCGGCGTGTCGCTCAGCCGCTCGCTGTAGAACCCCGGCGGCGCAATCCCCACCACCGTCACCGACTGCCCGTTGATCTGCCAGTTCGATCCCACCACGTTCGGCGCGCGCCCCATCTCCTGCCACGTCTGGAAGCTCATCACCGCCACCGGCGGCGCCCCCGTCACGTCATCCTGCGGCTCCAGCAGCCGCCCCGCGTACGCTCGCAGCCCCAGCACGTCAAACGAATTTCCTGAAACAAATTCCCCGTAATACGGCTGCGCGGGATCATGGCTTCCCGCCCTCCGCACCGCCATCTCCCGGTCCCCGCCCTCAAACGCCGCCAGGCTCTGCAGTCCCGGCGTGTGATCGCGAAACTCCACATACTGCTGATACGAGAACAGCGACCAGTCATACGGCTTGCTCGTGTACGACGGCAGCCCGCCGTTAAAACAGCACTGCTCGTTGTCCCCAATCCGCCACAGCCCCGCCGGATCCTTCACCGGCAGCGACTTCAGCAGCACCTGGTCCACCAGCGTAAAGATCGCCGTCGTCGCCCCAATCCCCAGCGCCAGCGTCAGCACCGCCGTTGCCGTAAACGCCGGCGACTTCCGCAGTTGCCGGAACGCGGTTTTCAGATCAGCCATCACGGCAGTCTCTCCTCGAAAACAATGATGAACGTGCGGAAGGCCGCCGCGCCTCAACGGCGGCCCTGCTCACAGATTCCGATGCACCTGGCTAGCCATCGCCCCACCCGCCGCCCCGCTGAAAACAAAAGCCCCACCCCGACGGCGAACCCTCTTCCCTGTCCACTCAACGCCAACCCGTCCATTTTCGGACACACCAACCCGTAATAAATCGTGGATCGTAATCGCGAATCGTCATCCATCGCGAATCGTCATTGAGAATCGTCATTCTGAGCGCAGCGAAGAATCCCGTGGGCGCCAGCAGCGGAACGAACCAGTCAGGTTCCTCCCCCGATCCCCCTGCCCCGAGATCGACCTCCCGCCTCCCAGCTCCTCCCTCCTCCCCGCGACCCGCGACCGGCCACCGCCTACCGCTCATTCAAAAGAATCCCGTGGGTAGCAGCCACGGAACAAAGCGAATCGTCATTCTGAGCGCAGCGAAGAATCCCGTGGGCGCCAGCAGCGGAACGAACCAGTCAGGTTCCTCCCCCGATCCCCCCGCCCCGAGATCGACCTCCTCCCTCCCTCCTCCCCGCGACCGGCCACCGGCCACCGCTCATTCAAAAGAATCCCGTGGGTAGCAGCCACGGAACAAAGCGAATCGTCATTCTGAGCGCAGCGAAGAATCCCGTGGGCGCCAGCAGCGGAACGACCCAGTCAGGTTCCTCCCCCGATCCCCCTCCCCAGAGATCGACCTCCCGCCTCCCAGCTCCTCCCTCCTCCCCGCGACCCGCGACCGGCGACCGGCCACCGGCTACCGGCTCATTCAAAAGAATCCCGTGGGTAGCAGCCACGGAACAAAGCGAATCGTCATTCTGAGCGCAGCGAAGAATCCCGTGGGCGCCAGCAGCGGAACGACCCAGTCAGGTTCCTCCCCCGATCCCCCTGCCCAGAGATCGACCTCCTCCCTCCTACCGGCTACCGGCTCATCTAGACCCTTTTCCCCAAACTGTGGAAATCCTGTCAAGCCCCTGGGCCCCATTACGAAAGTGCATCCCCATCAAAACAAACCACTTTTAGTTCTCCAAACCTGGCAGTAAATCCGTTCAAACTTGGTATTCTAAGAATAGAGGGTAAAAAAAGAAAAAAAGGCCCGCTCCGGGCCCCTCGGGAGACGCCGTCCACCGCGCTCCCCTGGACATCCGGGCGGGCCTTTTTGCGTCTGCCCTCCGATTCCGCACGTGCAAAGGAACCTTATGAACGTCTTTCAGAAACTGGGTGTCAAAATCGCCGACTTCGGCAAATGGTTCGCGGGAGCGGTCAAGTCCGTCATCGGCCTGGCCCTCCGCGTCGAAAAAATCCTCAAATCCGAGAAACCTCTGGAGCAGCCCTTCATCGCCGGCCTCTCCACCGTCGTCGCTGACGTCGAGGCCCTCATCGCGGCCTCCGAAGGCGCCATCACCGCCGACGGCCTCAACTTCGCCGCCGACTCGAAGGTCTACGCCGACTTCATGACCCTCATCGACGATTTCCGCAAACTCGCTCCCGTCGTCGAGCAGGCCATCGCCCTCCTCGAAGCCAAATGACGATCGCTTTTTGACCGTCATCCGGATCAGGGCAACATCCTGGGTGCCCCATCCTCGTCGCCTCGGCCGTTTCGAGGCGACAGGGTGGGAAGCCCCAATCTCAACCAGCCACTCTGAGCTCTGAGCTCTGTGCTCTGTGCTCTGCGCTCTGCGCTCTGAGCTCTGAGCTCTGCGCTCTGCGCCGGAAAGGACAACCCACCCCAACCGCCATGCATCCACTGCCTCCGTACTCCCTCGGTCGGGTCCTGGTTGTCTCTGTCGCGCGCCCGCCTGCTTCCTTTTCTGGCTGCCAACGCGATACCATCGCACCTCTGCATTGCGGAGCCCGCATGACCTTGCCCTCGACCAACCCGCCGGCCACCGATACCGGCATGCATCTGCGCGATCTTCTCCTCGATCCCCAGTTCCCCACCCGCAACCGCGGCCCTCGTCCCCCCGCGCATTCCATCGAAGCCGTCAGCCGCCTCGCCCAGGCCTTTGCCGAGAATCCCGACCTCGTCCTCAACGAGCTCGTCGAAATCGCCGTAACCTTCTGCGGCGCCGACAGCGCCGGCATCAGCCTCGAAGAAACCATCGACGGCGAAAAGCGCTTCCGCTGGGTCGCCATCGCCGGCAGCTTCGCCCAATACGTCAACGGAACCACGCCCCGCTTCTTCAGCCCCTGCGGCACCTGCCTCGATACCGGCCGCGCCCAGCTCTACCGCGTCACCAAACCCTACTACGACTTCCTCGGCGTCACCGCCGACGAGATCTCCGACGGCATGCTCATCCCCTGGACCAGCGACAAGCTCCGCGGAACCATCTGGGCCGTCGCCCATCACTCCTCCGAAGCCTTTGACATGGAGGACTACCTCCTCCTCTCCACCCTCGCCTCGTTTGCCGCCATCGCCCTCCGCCACGAGAAGCAGCAGCGCCTCCTCCGCGACGGCGAAATGCAGGCCGCCTGCGCCACCCGCGCCAACGAGCTCGCCCACCTCATCAACAACCCGCTCCAGGCGCTCATCAACACCCTCTGGCTCGCCCAGCAGGACGGCGCCGATACCCAGGCGCAGATCCACCAAGCGATGGACGAGCTCGCCCTCCTCTCCCGCCTCGTCAAAACCCTGCTGGACGTGAGCCGTGCCTCCCCCCAGCCGGCACTCCACTCCCCCGAAGCCGCCTGACGCCAGCTGGAAAAGCGGGAAGCTAAAAAGCGGATAGCGAAGAAGCGGTCAGCTCAGAACCGGCCAGCTTCCACAACCCGTACCACGGCAAGACTCCGGCGCCCCATGACTGCCGCTTTTGGCAGATGTGGGAAGCCCGGATATCGACCAGCATTTCGCAACTGTGCAGAACCCCGGGTGCCCCATCCTCGTCGCCTCGGCTGTTTCGAGGCGACAGGGTGGGAAGCCCAAATCTCAACCGTTCTTGATCAGGGCAGAACCCCGGGTGCCCCATCCTCGTCGCCTCGGCTGTTTCGAGGCGACAGGGTGGGAAGCCCAAATCTCAACCGTTCCTGATCAGGGCAGAACCCCGGGTGCCCCATCCTCGTCGCCTCAGCTGTTTCGAGGCGACAGGGTGGGAAGCCCAAATCTCAACCGTTCTTGATCAGGGCAGAACCCCGGGTGCCCCATCCTCGTCGCCTCGGCCGTCTCGAGGCGACAGGGTGGGAA
>Ga0335072_10010032_pt1 | contig 13642 bp, 9 predicted proteins | sample Lox_Sample_21_FD_206725 | JGI IMG/M metagenome (GOLD analysis project Ga0335072, IMG submission 206725) | Soil microbial communities from Loxahatchee National Wildlife Refuge, Florida, United States - Lox_Sample_2.1 | ecosystem: Environmental > Terrestrial > Soil > Wetlands | place: USA: Florida...
CAGCCGTTCCGGCGAGTTGGTCGGCGATCGCCGGCGCGGTGAGCCAGCCGTTTGCCGAGCCGGCCGCCACATCGCCGCGGTTGCCGGCAGCCTTGCCCGCCGCCGGCCCGGTCGGCATCGTCCTGTGGACCGTCTGGGTCTGCGGATTTCTCGCCATCTGTGCCTCCTGGTGGTCTCGCTGGCGGCGCCTGCGCTCCGCGGTTCGCACCGCTTCGCCCACGTTCCTGGATCTGCCCATCCGGGCCGTTTCCTCTTCGACGCTGTCGGAGCCCGGCGTCTTCGGTCTCTTTCGTCCCGTCCTCTTGCTGCCGGAAGGCATTCTTCGCCGGTTGACGGCCGCCCAACTCGAGAGCGTCATCGCCCATGAGCTTTGCCATGTTCGCTGGCGCGACAATCTCGTCGCCGCCATTCAGATGTCTATCGAGACCATCTTCTGGTTCCACCCCCTGGTGTGGTGGATCGGCAGGCGTATGGTGGAGGAGCGCGAGCGCGCCTGCGACGAAGAGGTCTTGCGCCTCGGCTGCGAGCCGCGAGTCTATGCCGAAGGCATTCTCACCGTCTGCAGGCTTTACACGGAATCGCGGCTGATGTGCGTGTCCGGCGCATCGGGGGCGAATCTGAAGAAGCGCATCGAGGCCATCCTGCATCGCCCCGGCTCAGCCGGCCTGGACTTCACCCGCAAAGCCGCTTTGGCGCTTGTCGGGACGGCGGCTCTGGCGGTGCCAATCCTGATCGGCGCGCTGCATGCCCCCGTCCTTGATGCCCAGTCTCCGCCAGGAATCCATTTCGATGTCGCTTCCATTAAACCGACATCCCAACAGGGACCCGATGTCCAGGGCCTCGGAAGCGTGCAGGTGCTTCCCGGCGGCCGTCTCTTCGCTGAAAAGGCCCTCCTGCGGTATTTCATCCAAAACGCCTACGGGGTAAAGCCCTTCCAGATTTTCGGCGGGCCCGGATGGATCAATTCCGCGCACTATGATATAGACGCCAGGGCCGAAGGCAACCCCAGTCCCGGCCAGATGCGCCTGATGATGCAGTCGCTCCTGCGGCAAAGGTTCCAGCTCCAACTCCACCACGAAACCAAGATACTGCCGGTCTATGAGTTGACCGTGGCAAAGAATGGTCTGAATCTGCCGGAACCGAAGCAAGGGAGCTGTGTGGCGCCCGACCCGAATGCCGGTCCGCTTCCGGCGCCCGGCCAGCCGATTGCCTGCGGCCGCGTCTTAATGATGATGTCGCCCGCCGGCGCTCAGTTGCGCGGCGGCAAGGTGTCGATGCCGGAGTTGGTCAGGGTCCTGTCGAATGTCCTTGGGCGGATCGTGGTCGACAAAACCGGTTTCCGGGGAACGTTCGATGTCCATCTCGAATTTGCGCCCGATGAGACCTTGGGCGGGCTTCCAACGCCGCCGCCGCTTCCCTCGCCGTCAAATGATTCCGCCCGGCCGGCGCCGCCGCCCGATTCTCGCGGCAACCTCTCCGCGGCTTTAGACGAACAACTGGGGCTCAAGCTCCAGCCGGCCAAGGGTCCTGTAGACATACTGGTCATCGATTCGGTGGAACGGCCGTCGGCAAACTGACTCCTGCGAGAAAACCCGATGAAGATTCCGCCGATCGCGATTCCGCTTTTCTTAACGGCCGTTCTGTTGGCACAGGCCACCAAGCCCGCCTTTACCGGCAGGTGGGAGGTGGATAAATCCCGCTCCACCGCCCGGACGGTCTTCGTCAAGCACCCGGAATTAAGCGGGCCACCCGCGCCTGTGCCCCCGGCGGGGCATGCGTTCGATACCATGCGCCCTCAAACCATTACCCTTCGCGGCTCGAGCCTGGTAATCGTCGACGAACCGGCCGGAAATCTCCCGGAGCGGAGCTTCAAGCTGACCACCAACAACCAGCCGAATATTACCAGCCTCCCAGGCGGAGGTGTAAACCGCTCCTCGACGCGATGGGATGGAAAACAACTGGTTACCACGTGGGTTTTGGAACAGGGCGGAATGCCCATCATGCGTGGCACCGACCGCCGGAGCCTGTCGGACGACGGCGCCACCTTGATCCAGGAGCGAACCGTGATTACCCCCCTCCACGAATCCCAACTCCACATCGTTTGGATTCGCCGCCGTCGCTAATTCCTCGGCTCCCCTGCCCCGCCGCGGAATCCAAAATCCCATTTTCGAACACTTGCCACCCCCGAGGGTGTATCTTAAGTAATTGAGCCGCTGAGAAATAGCTTCTGGCACAGCAACTGCCCAAGCTGCTCGGTTTAGCTCTTTGCCGACCATGAAATCTCCCGACTCGCGCACGCCATCGATTCTGATCGCGGACGATCAGCCCGACGTCCTCGAAGCCCTCCGGTTCCTCGTGAAGGGAGAAGGCTATCAGGCCGAAAGCGTGACCTCACCAGCCGCCGCCTACGACGCCGTCGAGTCCCGCGACTTCGACGTCGTCCTGATGGACCTCAATTACACCCGCGACACCACTTCCGGCCAGGAGGGTCTCGACCTCCTCAACCGCATTCAGAGCCTCGATTCCACACTCCCGGTAATCGTCATGACTGCGTGGGGGTCGGTCGAACTCGCCGTCGAGGCCATGCGCCGCGGCGCGCGCGACTTCATTCAGAAGCCGTGGGACAATGCGCGGCTTTCCGCCATTCTCAAGACGCAGATCGAGCTCGGCCGCGCCCTCCGCAAAGGCCAGCGCCTGGAAGCCGAAAACCGCGCCCTCCGCGCCGAGCGGTTCCCGCAGTTGATCGCCCACTCCGCCGCCATGCGCCCCGTCCTCGACGTCATTTCGCGCGTCGGACCGTCTGACGCCAACGTCCTCATCACCGGCGAAAACGGCACCGGCAAAGGACTCGTGGCGCAGACGCTGCACTCCGTTTCCCTGCGCGCCACCCGCCCCCTGGTAACCGTGAACACCGGCGGTCTCGCCGAAGGCGTCTTCGAAAGCGAGCTCTTCGGCCACGTCAAGGGCGCCTTCACCGACGCCAAGGCCGATCGCGTCGGCCGCTTTGAAATGGCCGACGGCGGCACGCTTTTCCTCGACGAAATCGCCAACATTTCCTCCGGCCTGCAATCCAAATTGCTGCGCACCCTCGAAACCGGCGAATTTGAGCGCGTCGGGTCGTCGAAAACGCGGCGCGTGGACGTGCGCGTCTTTTCCGCCACCAATGCCGATCTCCCCGCCCAGGTGGCCGAAGGCAAATTCCGCCAGGACCTGCTCTTCCGTCTGAATACCATCGAGCTTCGGCTGCCGCCGCTGCGCGATCGCCGCGAAGACATCCCGCTGCTCGCTTCCCACTTCCTCCACCAGCACGCCGAACACTATCGCAAGGCGCTCACGGGCTTCGACGAAGGCGCCATCAAAGCCCTTCTCGCCCACGGCTGGCCCGGCAACGTGCGGGAGCTCGACCATGCCGTCGAACGCGCCGTCCTCATGGCGCAAGGCGACACCATTCGCGCCGGAGACCTGGGATTGCGCGCCGGCCGCGAGGGTCCGCCCCGTCTGGAGGAAATGAGCCTGGAAGAGGTGGAGGCGCTTCTCATCAAGAAAGCCCTGGCGCGTTTCAACGGCAACGTCAGTCACGCCGCCAACGCCCTGGGCTTGAGCCGCAGCGCCCTCTACCGCCGCTTGCAACGCTACGGACTGTAAAATGGCGGCAGAGACCATTGCCGCGCCCATGAGCCGCGCCAACAAACCCGCGCACATCAGCCACGAAGGCCGCGTGGTGTTGCTCGCCGTTCTGGCCGGCCTGCCGGGCTCCGCCACGGCGCTCTTCCTTCTGTGGACCAGAAATTATCCGCTCCGCTACGAGCTTACTTTCACCACCCTGATCGTTTGCGCATGGCTCGGGTTCGCCTTCGCCGTCCGCGAGCGCGTGGTCTTCCCGCTGCAAACCCTGAGCAATTTGCTGGGGGCCCTCCGCGAGGGCGATTATTCCGTCCGCGGCCGCTCACCCAAGCCGGATGACGCCTTGGGCGAAGTGATGCGCGAAGTGAACACGCTCGGCAGCACCCTGCGCGAGCAGCGCCTCGGCGCCATGGAGGCCACTACCCTGCTGCGCACCGTCATGCGCGAAATCGACGTCGCCATTTTCGCCTTCGACGAACATCAGCGCCTCCGTCTCGTCAACCGCGCGGCCGAACGCCTGCTCGCCGCGCAGCCCGAAAAACTGCTCGGCCAGACCGCCCACGAGATCGGCCTCGAAGCTTGCCTGAACGGCCCCGACCAGAGCACCCTCCAAGCCACCTTTCCCGGCGGCGCCGGCCGTTTTGGCGTTCGCCGCAGCGGCATTCGCGAGCGCGGCCTGCCGCTCGATCTGATCGTCATCTCCGACCTCACCCGCGCCCTCAGCGAGCAGGAACTGCAAGCCTGGCAGCGCCTCGTGCGCGTCCTCGGCCACGAGCTGAACAATTCCCTCACCCCCATCAAATCCATCGCCGGCAGCCTGGCCGCCATCATCGCGCGCGAACAACTGCCCGACGATTGGCGCGACGATATGCGCCGCGGCCTGACCGTGATCACCAGCCGGTCGGAAAGTTTGAGCCGGTTCATCGGCGCCTACGCCCGCCTGGCCAAGCTGCCGCGCCCGCAGTTGCAGCCGCTCGAAGTGCGCGCCACCGTCGAGCGCGCCGTGAGTTTTGAAACCCGTGTGAAAGTGAAAGTCCAGGGCGGACCCGAAATGACGGTGCAGGGCGACCCCGATCAGCTCGAGCAGGTCCTCATCAATCTCCTCCGCAACGCCGCCGATGCGTCGTTGACTACCAATGGCGGCGTCGAAGTCGGATGGCGGCTCGATGGCGCCATGCTGGATATCTGGATTCGAGACGAAGGCCCAGGACTTGCCGGCACGGCGAACCTCTTTGTACCGTTCTTCACTACCAAACCCGGCGGCTCGGGTATTGGGCTCGTCCTGAGCCGGCAGATCGCCGAGGGCCATGGCGGCGCCTTAACCCTCGAGAATCGTGCCGATGCCACCGGTTGCGTGGCCCGCCTCCGCCTGCCCGCCCAATATTGAGGATAAAAGGGTTCCAGATCCTGTAACCAATCGCCTCATCGTTTCATCCTATAAGTGGCATGGCTTCCATGGTGACCGCCGAACTCGTGGATTGCGCGGGGCTCCCGCCCGGCTCGCTCCTGGAAGTGGAAACCCGCAACCGGCAATATCGCATCGAATGCCTCGGCGGGGGCAACATCCGCGTCTCCGGTCATCCCGAGTATTGCCCGGATCCCGTGCCCGGCCGCATTCTGCAATCGGGCGTCATTGAGCGCGGCCACCATCTTCATCTGCTCCTCGAAGATCGCCGCCCGCTGACCACCTCGCGTGTCATGCACATGCGGGTGCAAAAACAATAAACTTTCGCGCCCCTTCCTCTACCCTGTAAAATCGAAGTATCGGTAGTCATGTCCGGCCACCTTGCCAAAGTGGAATCGCCCGCCCCTCCCACACGTCCCGCTCGCAGTCTTTGGACGTACCTCACCGCCCTTCTGGCCGGCGTCACGCTCCTCATCTGGGCCGGCACGGAGTGGCACGCGCGTGCGGCCAGCGCGCACATTCGCTCCCTGGCCGTGCTTTCGTTCCACGATCTGACCGGGCCAGACGAACCCTGGTTCGCGGCGGGCTTTACCGGCGAAATCGTCGATTCCCTCTCGCGCGCCCCGGGCCTTCAAGTGGTGGGCCGGACCTCCGCCCTTCGCATGACCGCCGGCCTCGCCAAACAACTCGGCGTGGCAGCCACCATCGCCGGGACCGTCAGGCGGAACGGCGATCGCCTGCACATCGCACTCGCCATGACACGCACCGCCGATGGCTACCGTCTCTGGTCCGCGGCATTCGACCGGTCCGCCGATAATCCGCACGTGGCCGTCGAAGACGTTGCCGCAGCCATAGCCCGGCGTCTCCATGTGAGCATGCCGAGAGTCCCCGAACGCCGCCATTGGCCATCGTCGCAGGCCTATGCGGCCTATTTGCAGGGGCGCTATCTTTTCGACCAGTCCGGCCCGGGCGATCTCGATCGCGCGCAGCAACTTCTCGAGCAGGCCACCTCCGCCGATCCCAATTTCGTGCAGGCGTGGGCGTGGCTCTCGATCGTGACGGAATACCGCGTGGCCGCCGGCATGGCGCGCCCCAATCGGGCCATGCCCGGCTCCCGCGATGCCGCCGAGCGGGCCGTCGCCCTCAACCCCGAATCGGGCATGGGCCATCTTGCGCTCGGCATCGTGAAACTGCAATACGACTGGGATTGGTCCGGCGCCCGGGAGCAACTCGATCGTGCCTTGCAGGCGATGCCGGAATCGGCCTTCGTTCGCGCCTGGAGCGCCCGCTGGTTCCACAGCCAGGGCCGTCTGAATGAGGCGATTTCGGAAAGTGGGCGCGCCTTGGCGCTCGATCCGCTTGCCACCTCGGTCGCGAGCGACTTGGCCACCGAATACATCTCCCTCAATCAGCCCGCGCAAGCCATTCCCTTCGCGCAAAAGGCGGCCGATCTCGCGCCGGACAATCTCGCGGCCCAGGCCGCCCTCGCCAACGTCCTCTGGCTCGCCGGCGATAAAGACAAGGCGCGCCGGATGGTCGACAAACTGCGCAGCTCCGGCGCCGCTGCAAAATTGCCTCCGTCGCAGTTAGCCAGGCTCGAAGCGCGCATGGGCGATCCTCAGGACGCCCGCCAGATGCTCGACGCGGCCGAAGACTTGCCGGACGATCAACTGCTTCCTGCCGTCGAATACGCCGGCCTCGCCGGCGCCCTGGAAGACTGGGACCGCCTCTTCTCGTGGACCGAAGAAGCTTACGGCGAACGCGACGTCGAACTGCCCTACTGGCCCGGCAGCCCCCTGGTGCCGAAGTCCGACCCGCGGTTCGATGCCTTCCTCTCGCAGATGAATCTGCCTGCTCCGGAAGCGCATTAAGAAGCCGGTTGGTTGACCCATCGCCGCGTTCCGCATCATTATCCAAGGGCTTGTCGATGTGATCGATGACCATAAAGTCGCGCGGCCTTCGTCCAGCCACGAACTTCAGCCCGTGTTGCTCTTCCATCCGGGGACTCGCCGGACAAGGAAACAGCCGGGGGCAGGAGCGGTTACATCGGGCGCGAATTCCAGCACTACATCGAATTTTCCCGTGAGCCCTATCTCGCCGGTAACCGGCTGGCGCGCTGAAGAAGCCTCCTTGCGGTCACGCAGCGTATGGTGATCCTCGCGCCGTGTCTGAGCCCGACTTGTGGCAGCAGCGGTGACGGATTGGTCGGGCCGCACGGACAACCAACCGTCCTCGCCGTTCACTGTACCGCCAGGTATAGCGTCTGTGTGCCCGCCGTCCCGTTCACTTGAAACGCCAGCGGTGCCGCGGCATTGGCCGCGATCGCCGGCACCACCACGTTGAATTGATACAACCCCACATAATTCGGCGCCAGCCCGGCATACCGCACCACTGCCGGAGCGCCCCCAATGGTGATGCTGAACGATGGCAGGGCATTCTGTTGCTGCACGATTTGTCCTTCTGGTATCGACGGGCTTACCGGACCGAACCCCACTCCGTAGAGCACGATCACGTCTCCGGGACTGGCCGGAGCGGAAGTCACGCCGGCGATCGCGCCCGCGGGCGCCACGTAGTTGCTCCCATCGATCGCCACCGCGTACTGCAATCCGTTGATCTTGAAATTCAGTGGCGCCAACAAGCCCGGGTCCACCGCCTGAACCGTCAGATTGTAGGCCGCGCTCTGGTTTGTTCCCGCTGTCACGACCACCTGCTGCAACCCAGGCGCTAAATCCGGCACCTGAACATTCACCTGCGTCGGGCTGACATAGTCCACGAATGCCGACTGGCCGCCGATCTTCACCGAGGTTCCATCCAGCATCGTGGGCGCGTTGATGCCATTGAAATCGCCCGCCTGCCACGGTCCCGTGCCCGAGGACAGGTTCGTCCCGTAAATCTCGATCCAGGACCCGGGCGCGGCCGATGCGAATTCTCCGAACGCGCTGGCGCTCACCACTCCGCCGGCGGTAATTGCCGGTGCGCCGGTTCCGCCACCATTGCCGCCGGCGATCGTGGTCGAATCGCTGGCGCTGGCGGCGGCCGAACCTGCGCCGGAAACGCTCGCCATGTTGACCTCGGGCGAGGCGGCATTGGCCGCCACATTCACCGTGACCGTAATCGGGTCGTAACTGAACCCGCCCGCCACCGGGTCGCTGCGCGTGCAGGTGTTCGTGGAGCAATTCCAGTTGTTGCCGCTCATCGAGACCAGCGTCAGTCCCGAAGGCACGGTATCGGTAACCGTGACAATCCCAGCCGTCGGCGCGGCCCCGGCTGCGTTGGAAACGGTAAGCGTATAGATAGCGCCCTGCTGTCCCGCAGTGAAGTTGCCGGTATGGCTCGAAACGATACTCAGGGTGGGAGGACTGCTATAGAGCTTGGGATTCAGTTCGCTCACCATCGCCTCCACGGAGCCTTGCCCTGTCTCCGGTCCCCTTTGCGCAATCGCCAGGCCCTCGACGCCGTCTTTGTTCCACGAAGTCACCGCAAACCCCGACACGTGGTCGCCTGAATTGAAGTAGACCGGACTCTGGAATGTGCCATCCCCGTTGCCCAGAAGGAACACGGACTCGGTGGTATCGCCAACCACCAGGTCGGGGATGCCGTTGCCATCCAGATCGAGCAGCGCGACCGCCGACCCCGAAACGGGAACCTTCACCGGCGCCAGTTGCCGGAAGGTACCGTCTCCATTGCCGAGGAGCACCGCGATCGTAGCTGTATAGTTCGAACTCAAAACCGAGACCACCAGATCCAGTTTGCCGTCGCCGTTTACATCGGCCGCGGCCATGGCCTGCGGGAACCCGGCGGGCGACCCAACCGGGGTCAATGCAGCGGTTCGGAACGTGCCATCGCCATTGCCCAGCAGAATTCCCACCGCGCCGGCCGTCGCTGGGTTGGAATTGGGCGCGCCGCCGCAGGCCGCCAGATCGAGCTTTCCATCGCCGTTGAAATCGCCCGTCAAGGTGCAGTAGACCGACAAGCCGCCTACCGCATAGTTCACCGCCGGATGGAACGCGCCCCCACCCGCGTTGAGCAGCACCGAAATGCCGCCGCAACCGGTCCCGTTGTTGGAGGTTTGGTAACCCGCCGCCACGTCCGGCCCGTTCGTTCCGTCGAAATTGCCCGTCGCCAGGCCGCTGGCGGGCGCGCCGTCAAACCCTCCCGGATACCCGCCCAGGGCGTAGCTGCTTTGCGTTCCCAGACTCCCGTTGCCGCTGTTGAGCGCGATGTCCAAAGTACCTGCCAGCGTGCCCTGACTGGAGGCCGCCACGACATCGGCGCTGCCGTCGTTATTGACGTCGGCGATGGCTACCGCCGCGGCATGCGAGCCGGATTGCAAAGTGTAACTCACAGGCGCCTGGAAAGCTCCGTCGGGAACCCGCAGCAGCACCGAGAGCGACCCGTTCGCAACGACCATGTCGGGGTAGCCATCACCGGTCAAATCCCCGGCCGCGACCCCGGTCGCTGCCTGCGAAAACTGGTACAGCGGCGGAGCCCCGGCGATCCCCGTAGAAGATACCGGGGTCACGAGCAGGGTGTCCGTGACCTCGTCGAATGTGGCAAGGTCGATCTGGCCGCTGTTCAACGACAATCCGAAATACCCCGGACCGGCGCCGGTGGCATATTCCACCGGCGCTTGAAACGTGCCGTCGCCGTTGCCGGACAGAAACGAAAAGGCGTTGGCTTGCGGGTCGGCCACAATCAGATCCGGAGTGCCATTGTTGTTCAAATCGGCGAAGGCCAGGTATGTCGCCTCGCCTTTCCCGCTGGGGTAGTTTTTCGCCGGCCCAAAGGCGCCGCCGCCCGTTCCCAGTAAAACCGAAACGCCGCCCAGGTAATTCGCCGAGGCCAGGTCCAGCTTGCCGTCGCCATTGAAATCCGCGGCGACAATCGACTGCGGCGATCCGGTAATTTTGTAACTAACCGGGCTTTGAAATGTGCCATCGCCGTTGCCCGGCAGCACGACCACCTCGTCGTTGTTCACATTGCCGTACACCAGGTCCATCTTGCCATCGCCATTGAAATCGGCCGCATAGATGGCACTGGGAGTAGCGGCGTTGGTCACCGGCCCGGCGGTAAAGGTTCCATCCCCTTTTCCGAAGAGAATCGCGATCGTCCCGCCCAGATTGGTGTCCAGGTCGCCGTAATTGCTGACCGCGAGATCCGCGATGCCGTCGCCATTGAAATCGGCGGCGATTACGTGCTGCGGGTTGGCTCCAGGGCTGTACTGTCCCAACGGTTGGAGTGTGGCGCTGCCGGTAAACAAACTTGTGGAAAGCGTTGTGCCGGCGACCACTGCCGCCACCGAATCGCCATTCGCGAGCACCACGCCCGTCTCCGGTTGCGACCCAACACCGGCTGTCTGGCGACTGCTGGTCGTTTTTGGGGTGGCGCCCGCCAAATCATTGTGCGCCCCGCCATTCTGGTAGTTACCGGGAGCATACTGGGTGAGCTCGGATTGGCCCGTGCATTTGTTGTAGAGAATCCACCAATAGCTATCCCCGGTAACCGTCACAAAAGAGAACACGGGTATGGCGTAGGTGCACGTGCCGATTTGTTCGCCCTGGCCGTACGCGAGAAAGCCAAACGGGGTCCACCCGCCCAGCCCTAAAAACTGCGCCGCGCCGGGGATGGGTATTGAGGCAGCTAAGATGAGGCAGCAAACCAGTCGGGACATGAGTGCCGAAACTCCTGAGGCGAAAATGATCGGGGCCGGATTGCCATTGGGAGCCCGATTTGGCCAGTATAAAACGAAACGTCCCTGAATCCGCGGGGCTGCCGGTGAATCTGCTTTTGGCGCCCACGGGACGGCGTTGACACCGGCCTCGCGCCTCAATTTCCCGCCTTTTCATCCACTTATCTTCCAGCCAGCGATCCAGCCGGTTGACTGTCCGCTACTCTCGCCTTCTATGGCAACTCCCAAACAAATCGCGGCCAACCGCCGCAACTCCCAGAAATCCACCGGACCTCGCTCCGAGGATGGCAAGGCTCGCTCCGCCAGGAATGCCCTGAAAACCGGCATCGAAGCTAAATCCATGATCATTCGCGGCGAATCCAAAGACGACCTCGACGAACTGACCGCTGAATACTACCATCACTACCGCCCCGCCACCCCCGCCGAGCGCATGCTCGTCGATACCCTCATCGATTGCGAATGGCACCTCCGCCGGTTCCGCGCCATCGATACCCAGCTCACCGAAAAAGCCTGGCACGTCTTCGATATCACCCTTGGCCAGGTCTTCAAGGAAAACTGCGACGTCTTCGCCCGCCTGCAGCGGCGTATCGATTCCACCCAGCGCCATTACCATAACGCCCTTCGCGAACTCCGCCGCCTCCAGTCCGCCGAACCCGAGCCCCCAACCACCCCTGCAACTCCAACAGTCCAAACGCCGAAAGCGAAAAATGGCTTCGTTCCGCCAACTCCCCCGGCGGCATCCGACGAGGCCTCCGGGGCCGAGTTCGACCCCTTAACCCTCAGCCGGCCGGTCCCCGGTTGCAGCCCGGAACCTCGTTGAATCGAAATGCCTGACCGAAAAATTGGCTTCGTTCCCCCGGGTTTCCTTCCGGCTCCTGGCTCAGAGCTTCCCCGTAACCTTTTCCGCCCCACCCGGTATTCCATTACGTAGACTGAAACACAGTGGAAGACGAACAAATCATGTGGGAAGTCCGGGCGGGAGACGTCGCCAAGCTGGAACAGCTTTTCGACCGGCATCAGCGCTCGCTGTTCCATTTCTTCCTGCATCTCACCGCCAGCCGCTCCACCGCGGAAGACCTGGTGCAGGAAGTCTTCTACCGGATTTTGAAGTACCGGCACACCTACCAGCCGGAAATGTCGTTCCGCGCCTGGATGTTCCAGGTGGGAAGAAATGTCCACTTGGATTACGTCGGCAAGAACAAGGGCGAAGTCGCCCTTCCGGAGGATGTGGTGGAATTGCGTGGACCGGATGCCCCGCCCGATCGGCAGGCGCAGAAGAAGCAGGAGGCCGTCCTGCTCCGCAAGGCGATGGCGTCGCTTCCCCGCGAAAAGCGGGAAGTGCTCATCATGGCCCGGTTCATGGAGTTGAAACACGAGGAGATTGCCTCCGTCCTGAAGTGTGAGGTGGGGACGGTGAAGGTGCGGGTGTACCGGGCGCTGCGCGAGTTGAGCGACCGGTTCTTCGCGCTGAGTGGAGAACGAGCATCATGAGCTGTGAACGGTTTCGCGAACAAATCCCGGAATGCCTGGCGGGCCGCCTCGAAAGCGACGCGCGCGAAAAGCTGATCGCCCACCTGGAACTCTGTTCCACCTGCCGCGGCGATATGGCCGACATCGGCGCTGTGTGGCGCGGGCTCGAATCGATTCCCGTCCCGGAGCCGGACCCGTCGATGCACTCCCGCTTCATGGAAGTGCTCGAAGCCTATCAGGCCGGCATGGAACTGGGCCGCACGCGCGCCGGCGCGGCGCCGGTCAAGCGGTCCTTTTGGACCTTCGGATGGTGGCCGGCCAAAGCCGCCTGGCAGACGGCGCTGGCGGTTCTTTTGGTGGTGGCCGGCGGATTCGGCAGCCGTTACCTCGCCCGTCCGCGCACCACCGAACCGGAGATCGCGCAACTTCAGGCGCAAGTGGAAAACCTGCGCCAGACCGTGGCGCTGTCCATGCTTCAGGATCAATCCTCGAGTTCGCGCATCCGCGGCGTCACCTACGCCAGCCAGATCGCGCAGCCCGATAAGCAGATCGACCAGGCTCTGCTGTTCACCCTGAATCACGACGCCAATGTCAACGTCCGGCTGCGCGCCCTCGATGCGCTCGAGAATCTCGCCATCCGCCCCGATATTCAGCGCGCTCTGGTAGACGCTCTGCCGTTGCAGGATTCGCCGCTCGTGGAAGCCGCCATCATCGACGTCCTGGCGGAGGTGAGCGACAAGTCGGCGTTGCCCGTTATGCGCCAGATCATGCAGGATCCCAAAGCCGATCTCGCCGTGCGCCAGAGGGCCGCCGCGGCGGCACAGAAAATCGAGGTATCGAAATGAAATCCGCCGTTCTTCTCACTCTCCTGATCTTGCCCGCGCTTTCGGCCGCGCCCAACGACTCGTGGTGGCACGAAGACCGTGAGACCATCCATAAATCGTTCCATGTGGCCCCCGGCGAGAATGTCTCGAAGCTCGTTTCCGACCAGATCAACGGTCCCATCCGCGTCACCGGCGGCGGCGGTTCGGAAATCCAGATGACCATCGAGCGGCGCACCCGCGCCGAATCGCAGTCGGACATGGATGACGCCAAACACGAGGTCCAGCTCGAAATCGCGCAGGAGGGCAATACCGTGAAGTTGCACGAGTCGCGCCCCGAAGATGGCTGGCATCGCCGCCATTACAGCGTGGTCTTCGAGTGCGAGATCCAGGTGCCATCCGGCATCGCGCTCGATCTGCACACCATGAACGGGACCATCGAAGTGCGCAACGTCGCCGGCGACTACACCGTCAAGACCATGAACGGGAGAGTGGATATGGAGGATATCGGCGGAACGGGATCGGTCGAAACCATGAACGGCAGCGTGAATGTGGCGTTCAATCGCAATCCCACGAAGGCGTCCTCGTTCCACACCATGAACGGGTCGGTGGACGTCTATTTCCACTCCAATC
>Ga0335072_10010033_pt1 | contig 13642 bp, 8 predicted proteins | sample Lox_Sample_21_FD_206725 | JGI IMG/M metagenome (GOLD analysis project Ga0335072, IMG submission 206725) | Soil microbial communities from Loxahatchee National Wildlife Refuge, Florida, United States - Lox_Sample_2.1 | ecosystem: Environmental > Terrestrial > Soil > Wetlands | place: USA: Florida...
GGATCAAGTGTGTTTCCGGGTCATGCAACTCGCCGAGTTCTCCGCTCGGGTCAGCCCCAGCGGCATTGAAATATCGAAGTCGAATCGATAACAATCCGTAGGCCCGCTCATATGCTTCCAGCGCGTTTTCGATGAAGAGCTTTGAAGCACCATACGGATTGATCGGTTGGCGCGGCATATCCTCCGCAATTGGAGACGTTGACGGTACACCGTAAACCGCACAGCTCGATGAAAAGACAAAAATGCGAATTCCAGCATCAATCGTTGCATTGAGTAGCTGGAGCCCCGCTTCTACATTATTGCGAAAATACTTCCGCGGATTTTCAACGGATTCGCCAACGTATGCGTGAGCGGCAAAGTGAATCACTGCTTGAGATCGATTCAGTGCACCCGCCAATTTCTCCTCGTCTGCAATGTCGGCCTCAATCAATTCGAATCCGCGAGCCAGATGCCTATGCCCCGTCGAGAGGTTGTCATAAATAATGACATCGTGCCCGTGCCGTTGCAGAGTCCGCGCGGTGTGACTACCGATATAACCCGCCCCGCCGACAACCAGAACCACCATAAAATCTCGTACCTCGTCAGAATCGTGGAAGTTGGTACTCGTCTAAGCTCTGCATTTCACTGGCCGCGACAGCCGGGATTCGCTGGCGCATTCAGACTCGGTCTTTGCTTTCTTTGAGAGCGCACTCTGCGAACGAGCTTACCGAGAGAAAGTGCGGTACATTCGTCTCCCAGACGTTGTTCCTAAATTACGGGAAACGCGTTATCCGCGGCTTCACGACGCTTTCGTACAGTTCGAAGCGCGAGAGCCGGACTGAACCACGCCAACAGCCATTTTGCCGCGATATTTGGAGTCAATTTAAACCGCGCCGCATTCCAAATGGCCTCTCGCGCCTTTTGGTTGTCGCCAGTTTCAAGGTAGCAATTCGCGAGTCCGCTGTGAACCGAGCCAAGCGTGACACGGATGAGCTTTCGAACTTCCATGGGGGTGTTGTCGCCGATCTGTAAGAATTTCTCGAGCCGGATCCGATTCTCTTGAAGGATGAACTCCAACTTATCCCATTCTTTACTCGAGCCGACGTGCCGGGTTTCCACCGGTGATCGGTCGAACCATACCAACATGAGGTTCACGTAGCAAAAGCCTCCGAGCATGGCCAAGCGGAACATGAACTCACTATCCGCGTAAAATCCCAGGTCAGTATCGAATCCGCCGGCTTTTCTGACCGTTGCAGCACGCACCATGAGAGAAGAGATGCAGACGAGCATTCCTGCTCCGCCGGGGCTTACGAGAACTTCGAGAATATCATCGTTTACGCCCATCGTTCCTTCATGACGTCTGGCGGGATCCGCCATTTGAAATAATGTTCGAGTTTCGGGATGATTCAGCAGTCGAACATCGGTATAACAGGCGCAGCACTGCGGATCAAACTGTTCCAGGGCTTTTAATTGCCACTCGAGCTTATCGCTCTCCCAGCGATCATCGGAATCGAGAAATGCAATCCACTCTCCGCGTGCTTCTTCTATTCCTTTGTTTCGCGCCGCGCTGACGCCCTGATTCGATTGAAAGAAGTAACGGATGTGATCGCCAAAAGCCTGCCGGAGCGCTTGCTCCGTCCCGTCGGACGATCCGTCGTCCACAACAATTACTTCCAGGTCCGTGAAGGTCTGTACTAAGGCGCTTTCTACTGCCCGCCGAACCTTCTCTGCACGGTTATATGTTGGGATTACGACAGATATTTTGGGATTCATACGGATTCTCTGCTGCCGAGGAGCCGAAAATGGATTGGGTTCTATGCGTGAACTGCGGTGGGGAGGTGCGAATACCTGCTCGATTGACTCGCCGGAAAATCCGCAAGAGTTTCCCTATACGCATTGAGAAGCTTTACGCCTGCTGCCTTCCAGGTGAACTCCGGACTGGCCTTCAGGGAGGCGGTGCGCATCTCTGCAAGCAGCCCGCGATCGTTGTGCAGCATGGTGATGTGTTCGGTCAGGGCGCCCACATCGCCGACCTTGTGCATCAGCCCCGTTTCCATGTGTCTGCAAATCTCTGTACACGCCTCGGATGCGAGCGGAACGCAACCCGAGCCCATAGCCTCCGCAATCACCAACCCGAAGCCTTCCTCAATACTGGGCAGGACTAGAATGTCACTCTTGCGCATCAGATCGGCGATATCATTTCTGTGACCTAGAACCTTCACGCTCGGATGGGCAAGCATCGGCGCCAGCTTTTCCTGGTAGGCGGGCAAGAATTCTCCGGCGATGAGGAATGTGCCGTCTTGACTCGCAGGAGATTTTAGCCATGCTTCCAGTGCATAATGTACTCCCTTGCGCACGGCGCAGACACCAACGAACAGCATCGTCAAACCACGCGCCGATTCCCGTGGCTCAGTGCTGGGATAGTAGATCTTCTCGTCGTACCCGTAGATGTGCCGCACAAGCTGCTTCTTCTCATATCCCTTATCGAGAAATGTCTTTACTACAAAATCAGACGGGCATAGCAACCGGGTTGCCAGTCTGTATTCCTCTTCTTCCTTCTGCAACTTGGTTGCGTCGTAAGCATGCTCATGGTCGGGTGGTAAGGTAACACCCAGGCGGTCGCACTCCTCTTGCACCACCTGCATCGCAAAACCGGTATGCGCGTTGCATCTTTCAAGCACGGTTGGAATTCCCAGCCGCTTCGCCGTCTTTAATGTCTCAAGAGATCCCAATGGCCACGCATGAATGATGTCGATTTGTCCCGCCATCTTTTCGATGCGATGCGCTACGATTCGGTCGTGCCACGCACAGGCGCGCATTGTGCCAACGACTTTATATGGTACGCGCAGGTTGCCTTTGGCGAGCGTTGGAACTACTGGAACACCCGGTCTGACTGGCCTTAAAATCGATGCCGGGAAAACCGTTACGTCAGCTCCCGCTGCTGCCAGACCATTCACCTGTTGCCATGCAATTCCACAAATCCTATCAGCGCCCAGCCTGAGCGGAAAGCTGAATAGCACTCGAATATTGTGATTGCTATCTGTCATAGTCGTACCTCGCGCGCGTTTCCCGAATCTTTCTTGTCAGCCTGTCAGGCCTTCAGCCAGGAAGTGAAGCGCCCTACCCGTTCCTGAGGAGACTCGCCCCGCGCTAGCGGCGCAGCGTCGCGTGCCGCGGCATCCGGTTCCGGCACTAACGGCGCCCATTCGAAATTTATCTTCTTCGTGCTCTGCTCCGATTGAATCGCCGACTGTTTTGCCTCGAACGACACCACCGAGATGCAGGCAACCACCGGAAAGAAGCCCATGATAAGTTGAGCCATATAGTTGATCCCGAAATGCGCAACGACGGTTGCAAACAATGTGGAACCGAAACACCAAAGGAGCCATTCCTGCTTATGGTCGCCGCTGACTCGCTTCCTGGCATTCCCAATGGCCGCAAATCCTTCCTTGAATATGGCGATATAAAAGATCAGGGTGAGCAGACCTCCAGTTAAGGCAACGGCAGCAAACTGATTGCAGAGGTCCCAACTATCCCATCCCCAGTTGACATAATTCGGCGTACCGATAAGCCACCAGTCACTAAAGTGGCGTATGGTCATGTCGATGAGGTGGTAGCGCTGGTCGCCCGAGGATGATCCAGTGAGATCGATCCTTGCAATTAGCGCCCAAACCGGCGCCTTCATGACCATCTGGAGCCCCACCAAAACCGCGACAATTGCCCATCGGATCAGGCGCATCTTCTTTCGAAGACGCCAACAACCGAGCCCCAAAACGCTTCCCAGGAGGGCGAGCTGCGAGGTGCTAGCGTACGACGTGTAAACAATAAGCACTGCTCCTACGAGGCCGAAAACGGCCGCCACACGCGATTTTTTATCCGTCCAGAGCCAAATAAACACCGGGATCAGGACCCCGGAGAATACGCCTGCGTAGATGCTGCCCAGGGTTCCCTGCGAGCGGAAATGTCCATTCTTAAATTGAATCGCGGTGGGTAATCCCGCCATTCGGTCGAATACATTAATGTGGGTGATTTGTTCATTGAGCATGCAGACGCCGAGAACGACGCAAATTGCCGCCAACGTCTTCACAGTCCATCGCATCGCTTCGCCATCAGGAATGAACGCCCTCACTGCGAGGTAACCGCCCAAGGTGTCCAAGAGAACTCCGAGCCCCTGAACCAGTGCGGCTGAATCGGGAAATTCGAGGAAAAAGGCAACTACCGCCGAAACCGACCACAGAACCACGGCCAGGTCAATGGCATTGAATCCACCTGGGTATTTGTCGCGCCGCGACAAAGTCAACCTTCGTGCCAACACAGCCAGGATCAAGATACGCAGAGCAGTGAAGTGGATACCGCCCACCACTACGACTTCTTCGATGGGAATCGTAAAAAATGCGAGTAGGAAGGGCGCCATGACCTTCTTGCGCGGGAGCACCATAATGAGCACGATGGCAACGGCCAGCCACAGCGCCACGACGAGACTGATTGCTGAATCAGCCGCTCCGCCTCCGAATCTAAGATGCTCTGGAACCATAGTCGTGAGTAGAGAAATGGGTGGTCAATCGATACTGGCAGAACCCATGGAAAAAACTTTTCGAGAAGCTCGATTTCCGGCAGGCTTCTCGCCCGCGCCGACACAGGCTATGAATTAGTTAAACACAAACCCCGTTTGCTCGACGATTGACATTGTCGATGATGACTGGGGTTCGGGAATCCGCAACGAAACGTAAAGCCAAAACGTTTGATTGCCGTTGCATTTGTGCACAATGTTTCGAACGGCAGTCTTCCTTTGCTTCGCCGGCACCCCAGCTCTATTTGTCGTATTTAGAGTATGGAGTTCTAGTGACTGACTGGTGATGCCGTCAAATTGATGGGGCTCGATGGCCCTGCCGTGTATTGGTATGCGCCACTATCCCAAGCCTTGCTTCCTGGCCGCGCAAGCGCCGCGTGCTCAGGGCAGCTCATTGAATGCGATGTTGAGTTGTACGAGCATCCATCCGTAGTTCCGTTCTCGCATGCATTTGCCGCGTCCTGGCTGATCGCGGGCTCAGAGGTAAAGGATGCCAGTGCTGCGCAATACGCTTGTTCGTTCGTTCCCGCTCCCACAGTGGCGCTGGTAGTAGAGGTCGGTCGACATGGCATCGTCGGATCGTTGGCGCAAGAATCCGGCGATACCGTCCCTGAGCTTCCCGTCGTATAGCCCTGTGCCGCGGCCGTTGCGCCTGTCATCGAGATGTTCGTCGCACTTCCCGGACCACCCACACAGGTTGCGCCGCCAAGCAAATCGAACGGCGTGTCGATCAGGTTCTCGTTAAATACGTTCAGGTAAGATCCATGGGTGCTCGAATTGGTCAAATAGCAAGGCTGGTTGACGTTCACAAGCGTGTTGTTGAACATGTATTGGCCGCCGGTATTGGAGCAGCCACTGTAAATGGGCGGACCCACTACATTCCACGGTTGACCCTGACCTGGAGCGACGACATCGAACATAACATTGTTGAACCAATACTCCGGTGTTGTGTTCGGGCAGAACCAGACAATTTCCCCATTGCCGAAGGATGGGTCGAAGTGCCGAAATACATTGTTGTAAAAAACATTCGCCGTGTTGGTCGAAGCATCGGCGTTGCACTCAAACGCATTGATGTGGCCGTCTAGCTCGGTGTAATAGAAGTGTTCAAAAATATTGTCGTGGATATCGTGGCATCCTTGTCCGACACCCTGGCCTGCATAACGCACGATTGAATCCCGCATGTGCGTAAAGATCGGGAATGTGCCCCAAGCCGCAACCTGAGGGTTGGAATCCTGGCCATCGATCACAATATGGTCGAACACCTGCTGCACGCCGCCTCCACCGCTCAAAACCGTCACCGGATGGGACGCGCTACCGGCCCCGGCCGTACTTGTGGCCGACCAACCGTGCATATAGTCGTTTTCCAACATGCTGATTGCACTATTGCTTCCGCTGCCAGACCAGCCTGAAATATAGGTATTACCAGAGCTGGTGCTTGAGGCGGATACGCATAGACCCGTCAATTCAAAGTTATCGAAGATGGTGAAGCCAGGAATGTTCACCAGAATATTGGGCCCAAAGTTTGGACCTGGATTCGGCACTTGATAGACGCAACTCGATGCGAACCCGCTGGCTACGAGAGGGTTGTCACCTGTAATGACTGGGCGGCACCACGAAGACCCACAAGTAGATGAGTTGTACCAGGTCGTATCCACGCCCACGTAAAGGCATCCGGTCTGCGTTCCCTCATAGGCGCAATTGGGAATGGAGCCGCCGTACGCGTTTGAAAACCACCCATATAAGTCCCAAGTGCCGCCGGTATAAGGTGCAGCGCTTGAGTTGCCTTCATGCCAGGTGTCGCCCCCACGCACAATAATGCCGATACCACCGTTGCCCGCGCTCAATGCAGCGCAATTGCCGGTACAGTTTGGCATTCCAGGCGCGTGAAGCCATGGAGATGATTCGCTGTTGCCGGAATTTGAGTCAGCGCCGTTCGCCGCCACAAAATAACATGCATTTTGACCACTGAGAGGAGAGTTTGCAGGGCATGCGCCACCCCCGGCAAATGCAAACCGGGAATAGCAAATGAACGTAAAAAGAAATAGAAAGCGCAGCAGTCGAACCATGAAGGTCACCTCGGACTTTTCGTGGGCTTTGCAGGCCAATTATATCCAACAGAAAGTGACTAAGGGAATGGTGGTGTGGTCACTTTGGTAATATAGTGTACCTTCGTCTTGCTCCACTTCTTCCTCTTCCGTTCTGTTTTCTTCCCTCGTCACGAATACGTGAAGCCTGCTCGGCGGACGTCCTCGTCTGTTTTGCAATGACTCCAGAAGATCATCCATTGAAGCGTACCAGCGCGGTGTGTCGACGGCACAGATTTAGACGCTTCCGCGGCTCAGTTGAAAGCCGGTTTAACGAACCTGCCTCGACGGCGTTACCGCGATCGAATTGAGGGTCACGCGTTCTACTTCGTTCTTTGGCTCAAGAAGATGTACATAGTAATGCGTGCTCCCAAGACGTTGCCAGCCGGAGATCCTGTCGGGTGGTGGCGTCTGCTCCGCGACCACGGCTCTCGCTCCCGCCCTTATAAATGCCTGGTAAACGCCGCTCGGATCAGCGACATTCCAAAAATCGGGCATGTCTTCGCGAAGCACTTGCGCAACGATTTGAACCCCTGCCAGGCGCGCCCACCGGCATCCGTCCGAACTGTCGCCGATGATGCCAATCTCTTCGCCGGGTTCAACACCAGCCTCGTTGAGAGCAGTGCCGACGCGAAGAAAGATCTCCCCATTTTCTGCGCGAGGAAAGCCTGCCAGATGATAGGCGACCAGCAGCCCGGAGCAGACGATGAGTATAGCCCCAACTGCGACCGGCCACGCTGCGGCTCGCGCACCGATGCCTGACGATCCTTTGCGAGCAATGATTGGAAACAGGCCCAGCAGGATGATAAGGAAAAAAGGCGCCACGTAGCGCGGTTCAACCGAGATTAACAAATACAAACAAGGCCCGACGACACCTGGAATCAGGATTGGCCAGCTCCGTGGAATGGTCTTCGCACTTCGCGTTGATACAAGCCTGAGAAGAGCGATCAGCCCACCCAAAACGATCAAAATTGAAAGCGGCAGAATATGGGGATCTCGAAAGAAGAGCTTCAATCCGTCGGCGATTGCTAGAACTTGGTTGCGGGGACTGAAAACTACCTTAGTGCCGGCTCCCCAATATGCCATGTCAGATCGCGGCGGGTACGTCAAACTGAGCGGTTCCTTGAATTCATAAACCTCAGGCTGGCGATAGAGCAAAGCCAAAGGGTGTTTCAGATAGGCCGGCGCCCCGGCAGCGGCGGGGAAGAACGGTCCTCCCGCTATCTTTCCGCCACCAACGTGATTCACGTGCCACGCATAATTCAGATTCCCGACCTCGCTGTAGCTGGCCTTCCCCACTCTACTTGACATTGCGATCACCAGCGGTGCGGAAACGATGCAAAAGATGACGAATGCCATGGCGAGCGGACGGATTGCCTTTTTCCATGAACCAATCAGCACAAAGGCGACAGCGATAAACACAAACGCCATTGGAAACAGGATGGCTTTGGCGAAATAGCCAAGACCAAGCGCAAACCCAAGCAGGAGACAATTGCGAAACCGCGTAGACTCTGTACGAAGGCTCAATAATAGGCCGCTATCTATATAAATAAAGGTCGCCACACATAAATCCGGAGTCACCATGCGAGGCGCCCAGATCATGCCGAAAGTGCTCCACGCAAAAAGTCCATAACCCAGCAGTTGCCATGCCCAGACCGGCACACGCGGTGGCAAACCCGTGTTTGTTTGATCGCCATCATGCTTCAGAATGCCGACGACCTGACGCAGCAGGAATTCGAATGACGCCAAAGCCGCCAGAAAAATGACAAAGTTCAAAGCATGCACCAACGGCACTTCCCATCGGGCCGAGGGATGAGTGATCCAGGTTGCTAGTCCGATCAACATGGGATAAAGAGGACTCCAAATCGGATTAACGAGCAGATGCCAGTTGTGTCGTATCAACGCATCGCTCATATCGAGGTAAGAGATCCCATCTTCGTTGATGAAATTTCGTTGTGACCAAGCTTCAAGCACCGCGAGCCCGACGCAGATAATCCGGCAACCAACCACCACCAAACTGCTACGACGGTCGTCGTTCCAGATTCCGAGAGCTTTCTCTTGAATTTCAATACGCTTGGTCTTCACTACTTCCTCCAGCACTTTTAGGGTTCAGCTTTTCTTTAAGCGCATAGTGATGCGCAAGGGCATGTTCAGATATCTGCCAAAGCATCCATCCACGTCTATTCCGGGTCTATTCCGGGGTGTTCCAGAAAGTCTCTACGGAGCTTCTTGCTTATTCGTGCCTAAGCCAAGCGAGGTCAGGCATATGTTGCTACCGGAAAGGCAAACGGGGAACTAACCGTCAAAAATCGGCCAGCCTTGAATTTTGCAGCATTTTCAGCCCAACTTCATGACCGATCTCGGTGGTCAATGCTCGTTTGACCTCGCCGTTCTTATGCTCCGGTCGTCAGGTTCGGCCATTTTATTTGACCGCGCAATCGCATCGTTCCTCGTCCATGAAGCGAATCGGCGGCCCAGAATTGTAAACGACTTAACCGAGCCCAACGGGCGAAAACGGGTCTTTCGAAGCGACATCAATTGCGCCTCATTCCATTCCGCTGCTTCGATGAATGCCCGGCCTTCATTTATCACGGCAAGACTATCGAGAATATGCTCCACTAAGTATGGATTCATTCCGCGGCCCCGAAACTGCGGGAGCACATGGAAATCGAAGAAATGCACGTCTTCCTTGGCCAAAGGAAAGTAATACGGCTCGATCGTACTTCCCTGCAGCGTCCAGCCATAGCCTGCCAATTGATCATTGCACTCGAGTATCCACAAAGACGCCCCTTTCCTGAAGCGCTCGCGGATATTCCGGCTTGCCTGTTTTGGATGCCAGAAGCTGGTCATCTTCTGAAAGTGCTCATCGCTCAACTCTGCCAGAGACCTAATCCTCACCACTGTGGCCGCTTCGAGAATCTCTTCGCGGGGCAATTGCCGGTCGCGCAGGTCGCACCAGAATACGACCATCCGGCCTGCAAACACCGCACGCTTCGCGGCCATCCACGCGCGGTGTACCGTAGCCAGCACACCATGGCGCCGGTAATACTCCGCAATGCGCGAGATCGAATCCATGAACCTCAAGACGCAGTCTGCTCCTCCGGCTTCGCGGGGACGCTGCCATAGAGAAGTTGCCGCAGGCAAGCCCCGCTCACTTGCTTTCGCAGCTCGTTCTGCCGCCCTTTGTTAGCGAACGCGAGGTCCGATAGAACCGCGATCATATAACGAAGTGAATGGTGGAAAAGCATGATGCACCGAATTCCCAGCACGCCGAAGAATGTGTGGTGCTTAGTCCAATAATGCAGCACGGAGCGCTGCTGCGCGACAGCAAAGTGAGCGGGAAACGGCGCCGTGGTTTTGCCACGATCGTGGATGGCTTGCGCTCCTGGATAGAACATTACCTGCCATCCGCCATTCTGAGCTCGCCGGCACCAATCTACATCATCTCCGTACATGAACAAGTCTTCGTCTAGCAATCCCACATCATCAAAAGTCTCTCGGCGAATCATTGAAAAGCATCCGACAATCACGTCCACGGGCAAGGTGCGGTCATGCGAGAAGTAGAACATGTGCTCGCCCGCAAAAAAACGGTGTCCTTTGAAGATACTCTCCAGGTGCGTTGCCGAACAAAAGTTATTCCACAGCGTGGGGAATCGCCGGCAGGTACTCTGTTGTGTCATGTCGGGATTGAAGACGCGCGGCCCCACATCTCCTACCTTTGGATTGTCATCCAGAAAATCAGCCAGAGCGTCAAGGCAACCCGGGAGCACAATAACATCCGGATTGACAAGGGCGATATAACGGCCCTTGCATTTTCGGATTGCCAAATTATTGCCTTTGGAGAATCCCAGGTTCTCCTTGCTCTTGATCAGCTTGACCCACGGATACTTAAGCTCAACCATTTCTGCCGTGTCGTCCGCGGAGGCATTATCGACGACCAATACCTCCATGCTGCGTTTCGGAGGCGCCTGAGCCAGGCTATCGAGACACAACTCGAGATAGCGTTTGGCGTTCCACGCGACTATCACGACAGAAAGATCGACGGTTTCAGTTGTAAGTGACATTGAGTTAACTGGCTTCCGCCGATTGCTTTATGGAGCGTCCATGAAAACGCAGCCCGCGCGAAGTGCGAATGGTGCGCTGCACGGCAAGCCCCACTTTGACAACCGCTGCGGACAGCGCACTATTCGATGCAGAAAGCGGGCTGATCTGGCAAATATCCACGCCCGAAAAACCCCTCTTAAAGTAGTAGACTCCGGGATTTCCCTCTGGATCGATGCCTCCAAGGTCGTAATATCTGATGCCTCTCTCCTTGAGCCTGGAAATCATGATCCATTGCAGCAGGTAAGCTCCCCGCGCGCTTAATCCAGCATCGCTTGTGGCGCCAAGAAGGTAAATCGCGGAATCTCCCATTGCCGAGACAACGATCCCGGCGACGGCAACACCCCTCTCCTGGCAAATCAACACGTGCATGCGCTCCGATTCTCCGAGAGCCTCCTGCATGCGCCCAAACTCCTCAACATCAACAGTCGTTTCAAATGCCTTCCGCTTTCGCATTTGAGCATACATCTCGCAAAAGAGCCGGTACTCTTCTATTCCCTCTCCAGAGATCACCGTGAGATTGTTCCGCTCGGCTTGCTTCAGTTTATTTCGCCATTTTGCGTCGAGCTTCTTCCGCAACTCATCGAGCGACGGGCTAAGGTCCACAATGAAAGTGCGGTAGGTATCCTCAGATCCCCCCGCTTCGCTCGTGAATGCGGAAAAAGCAGTTCCGAACACCTCTGCCCTGTCTGATCCCGAAAAGGCATTTGGCAGTATGCGCACCAATAGCTTTCTCGATTCCAAATACTCCTGCTCAATCGCTCGCGCCATTCGCCTCGGCACTTCGGGATCAATCGGACGATCGCGCCGCTTCCATATTGGCCCCCAGCGCAGATATGCCATGCCGAACTTGAAGGGAGTTGGGCGAATGATCCTGAATTGGGCCATTCCCACCACTTCGCCGTTCAGCTTCAGCATCAGCCGGCTTAGATTTCTTTCGCCCCAATGCACTTCACCGTAAGCAGCGGATTGGTAAATGCTCGCATCTTCGAATTGGTTGAGCGTCCGCGACCATTCTGCCGAGGTTGCTCGATCCACTTCAACTTCCCATTTTCTATTGGACACGAAGATCTACTCAATCAGTGACGAAATTGGGCCTGACCAACCGGCCGGAGGAGTCCGTTCTACGCTTAATGAATAGGCTCGAACTGTTCACGACTTCGACAGAACAGCTTTGGCGCCTTCCGCCGTTACACCATTTGAAATCGCTTCAGTCAGTTTTGTCATTATGCGGATATGCTTTGTCCGCTGCTGCTGGATTTGCGGCACATCGTAACGCCACATTTGGAAGCTCTCACTGCTTCCCGGTGCCGAGACAAAGCCGAGCTTCGGGTAAAGATCGGCAACCATTCTATTTTTCTTTGATGGAATGTACACACCCACAATCTGGTGTATGCCGCGAGCCCGGCACTGCTCAATCAGGGCATCGAACATCGCTAATTCCATCTCTCGGTTGAGGACACGACAGCTCATGAGCCAAAGATCAATTGCGAGCGATGCGCCCTCGATGCGTCCCACCAGTACTGAAACCAGGCCATTGTCGCCAAACTTGTCGCACAATCGACCGTAGAGCGTAACACACTTCGGATCGTGCGCCATTGCAAAGACTTCGGCGCTTGTATATCGTCTTGTCGTCAGATTGAACTGATTCGTCTTGTTGATAAGTTGCGTAATTCTTTCCAAATACATGGGCGCAAAAGATGCAATTTCCGCGCTCATATCCAACGAAGCGAGAAACTCGCCGTAGTCTTCGAAACTTGCCTGCCGAGCTTTCCGCTCGACATTCGCATTGTAATAAGCCGACCGGTTGAGATCGTCCCCTACGACGCAGTGCACTTCAAAATAGTGCTCAGCCTCAAGAATTTCAGCGAAACGACTAACATCCGATCCCAAATCTGGCGTTGCCACCTCAGGTAGTTGGTCTGCAACCAGCGCCCGCTCTACTGGATTGTCATCGACGAACACGACACTATCTAAGCCGATGTTTAGTTCCGCTGCAATCTCGCGGATATTTTCCGGTTTCGGATTCCAATTGGCTCTGATGGCACTGAAGTTCTCGAGTTTCAGGATGCTCTCCGCACGTGAGAACCCTTCTTTTGCATCTTCAATGTTGTTCTTTGAGCAGATTGCAAGGATGACCCCGCGACGCTGCAGGTCTTTTACATACTGCTGAAAATCAAGGAACGCTTCCCCGACAGGATGATCACGGCCCAGTATCAGATTTTGTACGCCGTCGTCGCCAACAACTCCACCCCAGAGTGTGTTGTCGAGGTCCAGAACGAGGCATTTCTTCGACTTTCCGTAGACCGATCGCACAAGAGCCGCGACGTTTTTTGCTAAAGCGATGGCGCCCTTTGGACTGACTGCCATATGGAAGTTGTACCAATAGGTTCGACCGTGCCATTCCTCCAAACCAACCTGTGCGGAAAGATAATGAATATCATTGATGATGATTCGCGGGTGCTGACTCGCATAAGTTGCGAACTCGGCGTTCAAGCGCATCAGGAAATTTACGCGCCCATACGATTCGGACCCTTCCAAATTTCCCAGCGGTCTCAGATGCGGCAGATCGAAGTTGTTTTGGATAATGAGCGCGCCAAGTTTCGCCTGAATCTTTTCCCAGAGCGATACAAATCTCCCCACTTCGCGGTGCACGCGTCCTTCAACATCTTCTCCGGGCTCCATCAACTCGGCGAAGTGCGAAACATTGTGCCAGGTTGTGTGAATAAAAACTACATCGGGTTTGAACTTCCATAATTCCGGGTTCTCGAAGAGCACGTCCTCGGAATAGCGGTTGTAGGCCGATTCGTAAAATGTTGGCCGGATCCCGTATGACAGGAGAAATAGCTCGATCAAGTTTCTGATTTCGACGGTTGTCGACCCGCCGAGAATCGCAATTCGAGTGGAA
>Ga0335072_10010034_pt1 | contig 13642 bp, 19 predicted proteins | sample Lox_Sample_21_FD_206725 | JGI IMG/M metagenome (GOLD analysis project Ga0335072, IMG submission 206725) | Soil microbial communities from Loxahatchee National Wildlife Refuge, Florida, United States - Lox_Sample_2.1 | ecosystem: Environmental > Terrestrial > Soil > Wetlands | place: USA...
TTGTTTTAATTTATTTGAAGCCATAGTGGATGCTTAATATTTGCATGGAAAGGCCACTGATGCAGAAATTCTTTTTAGTTTTTTTGATGATGTCCTCCGTTAAGAAACAAGAGCGTATGCAATTTGGCGAAAAAGTTTCCATTTTCTGCTGGTATACACAGTTGAACTTGACTTTTGAATAATAATCGAATCTAGGTATATCGAAAAGTATCATCTAGAAAAGACATTTCCATCATGGCCCATACAGTCAAAGACTCAGAGAACTTGAAGCATATCATGTTGTACATTTACCATCTTTCATCCTCTTTACCATATATTGCCGTCGTGACTTCACCATTTCCGACTTCGTTGGCTTCCACGTCCACTCTCTGGGAATCCTGGCGTACTTCAACAGTACGCGAAATAGCGTATTTATTGGGTTTGAGGGATTCCGAGGAGTCACGGTTTGAGGTACCGCCTTCATCGGCGAGTATTTGCCACTGAGAATCCTATCAACATTAGCTATAATTTATAGACATGGTGAAATGTAGAGAATTATTTAGTGATGGGTTGTTTATATAGAATGGTTATTAACTTACTGGAGAGCTATTCATTTTGCCGACACGGCTGAGTTTGATGCCAGATCCAGTTTCTCGAATATTTGAATCAGGTCCACCATTAGATTTCTCGCCTGATCTTGTGCCTGACCGGGTTTGCACATGGTGCCTTCCGTGCCTATATAGACTGTGAATGATAGGGGCATTTGCGACAACGGTAGCTGCGAAGCATTCCATTTGGCCCCAGATCAACTTATTAATCTGCGTCAGATTTTGCAGCACTATAACAATGCGAGTTATGGAGATGCCTATGACAAAGAGCCCGACAAGGAAGACAGAGCAAAGTTGTATTTTGGTTCGAATTGGAAGTCGAGCACGGAGAATAATAGGAAGTGGAATGCACATCAACATCAAGTCGGTGGCGATGTTCGTGCTGCCCATTGTAATAACTGCATCTGCAGCGGTGGTACAGGCTGGTCCCTAAAGCGACTTGATTAGTCTTCAGGGTCTATAGGAGATGTAATCTTGCTCGTACAGGATCAGGGTAGACTTGAAAGTAGCTGGGCGAGATGTTAGTGAAAGACGTCTGAGAAGGGATGTTGACTGACTGATTAAACGGCCTACACTCGAGAAAGAACGACAACATACACCCAATCCAGGTCAGAACAAGCAAGATACCTGTGAATCTAACGAGCTTGAGCTCTGACGTTCTAGATGTCAATCTTGTATAGTATATAAGCTTGAACTTGGTCAATACTCGTGATATAATCTTGGAGTCCTATTATATCTTACAATGCAAGCTTTCATCATCCAGACGTATGTGAGATAGACTATAGGGAAGAATCATTGATATTAATGATCATAGTCATTTGATGGGCTTGGACTTACATGGTCGACCTAGGAGGGCAAACCTGGAACCTAATACACCTGTGAAGATCGTCAGTTTCCACTGCAGAGACTTCTCATTGGAGATTCCTTACGAGTGTTGATTTGATCTTGTGATAGTAGCTGTGGGTTAGATACTAGGTTGGAGCCATTTGGAATGATCACTTGATAACAAGCTGTATTCATAAAGTAAATGGGAATGGCAGCAAGCATAACCCAATCATCAAGCTTAAAGGATTCATTTTTCAAACGACGTAGAAAGATTCTTGAGAATATGATTAAGAACGAAACGGCAGTTAGCACATAAGCTGTAATGAGCGTTGCTGTATTAGCGTCGATAGCCATGTATGCGATGTTTTGGAGGACGAAAGAGGTACTCGTAAATATTCCCAGCGACCAAGACACATGGTGTCTTGATGGGAGAGGACATAATAGAAATAAGATTCCGTGCTTCCGCTATCATACCTAGTCTCAGGCAAAATTCATCGGCAAACAGAAAAATATGCATGTCCCTCGGAAGCATCTATCTCTCTCACAGCAACCTCCCAAGGATCGACGTCCATGGAAGCATGGGGCTGGACTACTTCGTCAGCCATACCATTCGATCTATCATGGGTAGTGGCTCATTGGAGGACTGATACAAACTATTCGAGGTCTGCAGGATTTCATGGTTGTATCAATTGGCCATATTCGTACGCTTCTCCGATCGCTTGTGTTTTGTATAAGCAAAATTTAATATCACCAGATCTTCTCGAATCCTAATCTGCGATAGATCCTGGATAGGTTGCATTGCTATTGGTTCCAGACAGGGATTCGTGCTAATGAAGTTTTGTTGGAAGATCAATGCAAAGTACAGAGAGGAACAGACATAAAGTTATTGGCGCGTCACCTAATCTTTCCGTGGGGTGCGTGTCTCCACATAAACCCTGCCGAGGCCCACTTCTAGCGGGCCGCCTGGAAATTTAGCGACCCCAATCGCTGAAACCCTCCGAGGACCTACCTGAACCAACTTGCCCGCAATTGTACCAACAACCGAGGCGGGCGTTCATTTTCGTAACCGCCTCGGGCCGCTTTCGTCACCCTCTCAGAACCATGGTGGTACTACTCCGTTGAGATTACAATCTCGAATTTTCTAGGCAATGTTTCGGACCTGAGGTTTTATGCAACAAGGCTTTTCCCCGCCAGGACCATAAATTATGCTGTATTGAAACTGTTTGAAACATCACCGAAGTAGTCATGATAAAATAGAAAAAATAGAGGAAGTACATGTTACTTACAGTGAAAAGAAATGTGAGATGACAAGTTAAGGTAATTCAAACCCTCGGCGTATGTTTTGTTCTTCAACATTATCTTTAGACTATGACAAGGTAGGCATTGAGAGTCAATCTGCTCAACCGGTGGCCGGGCCGATGAAATTTCATGCTTCTGCTCTCCAGTTGTCGATTGCTGGTGAAGACATATTGCCTCACTACCGCTACGATGGCATCAAAGGACATAAGTGCCACCAAGGGTATCCCGCCTCCCTTGGAAGCCTTTTGCAGGGACAAGGCTGGGCAACGATTCCATATGGTCAATGTGGGGGCCTGGAAGAAGGCGTTAGAGCGTTCCTCTTTTGAGGCTAGGTGTGGCATCAGAGGACTAGCTTCGGATCGGCAAGTGGGGGATATGCTTCCGGCTGCTGCTACGGTATTTAATGGCTTTTCCCGTGCTACCAGAGAAACCGCCTAAAATGAACCAGCGTATATGGAAAGATGCTTTTAAGTATATGGCTTTATTCTTAAGCAACTGAAGTACCGAAATCCTCTCTTTGGAGGTTGATGACGGGCCGAGCAAGCAATGTAGCATATCTTGCTTGTTCCTTCGTATAAATGAGATCGTGTACTTTGATTTCGTGACTGAGATACCCACTGCTAAATCGTTCTAAGGCGGCAGGAGGTGGCTTTTTCTGAACAAGCGAACCGACTAGTGTGGCTGCAGTCCTCTCTTAAATCAACCCCAAAACAACAAATAGAGAATCACTCAGGAGAAAGGTGCGAGTATAGGCCTTCGTGCGGTGAGCACCTTTACACCGACCTTGCGCACGGTTCCCTAAGAAGGGCTCAGACGGAGAATAGCCGAAGCAGACTCTGGATTTAGGGTTGATTTCGGCTGTCAATCCCTTCAGGGATAGCCCAAATTTCTCTACTCCCGATCCTTGAATGCTAGACCCATTTGAAGCATACATACATGTTCTGCCAGGGCCATGGAAGGATGTATGTGTATGTGGTGAGACAGCACCCGCAGGATTGGTTCATGGGTTCCCACTGGAAGACTGAAGTCATAACTTTGGCGGTTAGCCAATTTGTTACATCAAAGATAAGGAAGCCCACAGGACCAAGGCCAGCCTCTGCTGCCGATTTAACTCCAAAAAGCTTAAGGTCGTGCCCGTTCATGTTTGGTCGTAACCAATTTCAACAAGGCAATTCGCTCGGAAATTCTCATGTCTCTGGATACTTGATATGGTCTCTATTTCAGATACCGTTGAGGCGATATCGGGACACGACAAGCTACTCTTCATGACACAGAGGGGATCTCCTTCAAGTTTATGGGGAGAAGACATCACAGTTCCCGCTGAACCAAGCGGGTTCGACCCTAAAGGCCCGAATTCTCCAAGGATTTCCCTTCTGTTGTGCCTTAACCAGTTCGAAAAATCCTCGTCCCTGCAAATCCCATGTGTCAGAATGATGACCCTTCAAACTTACACTGGGACTTCTGTTCCTGCATGGTTACCCCATTTCTAGTCATCGGATCACCCTTGGCTGCTTTCTTGATGAGCGTGATGCTCGCGTTTGCAATCAACTTGGCAGTCATTGGTATTGAGTCTCCTATGTCCGGCTGAGGCAGCTCAATCAAGAGGCCGCTAGATTTGTCAGATATGTGCGCTCAATTCTTGGGGGCGAGGACTGACGTTATTATATGCTGCGTAGAATCCACATGCGCTATCTGATCTTGGAACTTTTTGGTACTGCTAATCTCAAACGAAGGCATGCCAAACATGGCACTGTAGTCAATTGCAATCTCTTTGGCAAAAACTTCGACCGTCAGATCATTCCACCGCTTGAGGTCCGTGTACATGTACTGTTCGAGTCAAATTCGTGGATTAAATGCTGGTAAAGATGCTTGGCATACCATCTTGGTCGCTGTGGCGTGAATATTTGCACGACCCATGAGATATTGAGTGGCATCATATCCTGAAGCCCATTTTGATAGCACTTACTACTGGTACGAACTTGAAATGATCAAGCAACGCTCCGCGCCCAGTACTTATACCTGAAGAACATGCTCTCGCATAGCGTGATGCAAATTGGTTTAGCTGTCAGTTTGTTCCTAGGTATCACCAAGGACCTGGGGTAACGTAATTCCAACGGTCGTAGAGGAACAAGTTGCATTAGACTGAGCCTTTACGAGCTTAGAGGAAGGAAATGTCTCCGAGAAGACCCCATATGTACATCGTATCTATCTTTTCAATGCAAGGCTACGGAAATACAAGCGTTAAGCTGCAGCGGTTGAAGATTGGTATTACCATAACATCGTAGATTCGCAAAAGGACACAAGGCTGCCTGCCGGAAATATGAAATTCATGACACGATTTTCCACGCCTAACCTTCCCATACGCTGAGATCATTAAAATTTATAATATGAGACATTGCTATGTCATCTGAGGTGGATCTAAATCCCAGAGCCTCAAGGGGAAGCTTAATTGATATATAGCATTTCCGTTCCTTACAGGACCTCTTTCAATGCAACACGCATAACCTTATTGAATTCTAATTCTCAAATTGACTACAATGTCTTCCGATCCAACAATTCTTATCGTGGGCGGCACTGGCAAAGTAGGTGGTTCCATCGCTCAATTGCTGAAGGGGGACTGTTCCATCAGGCTTCATGGGTTGCTGGTTCGACTGGCTAGAGAGCACAACATTCGATCCCCCTTTCGAGAAATCCCAAAACATAACTTCCGTCCTCCTCACTGCGCCAAGGGTGCTTGACGTCTTCCCACCAATGAAAGCCTTCATCGACTTTACAAGGAAGAGCGGCGTCAAGCGGTTTGTGCTCTTGAGTGCTTCGGTATTTGGAGCAGGAAGGCTGGCAATGGGGCAGGTTCATCAATATCTTCTAGATTTGAAAGTGGAGTATGCAGTGTTGCGTCCGAGATGGTTTATGGGTATGTGGGCTACTTTATACAGACTGCCCTTGGCTAACAATAGAATTTGAAGAAAATTTCTCTGCTGAGATGAGAAAGGCCCGGTTTGATGAGGAAAAGGGTGAAATATACTCGTCGACTGGCAAGGAAAAGATCCCTTGGATCTCGGTCAAGGATATAGGAGCTGTTGGGTATCGGGCTTTGACGGATGAGGTATCCCATGATACTGACCATGTCCTGCCTGGTCCAGAACTGCTCTCATACAATGATGTAGGTTGTCCCCTGCTCAGATCAACGATATTCTAATATAGCCGTTAAAGACTGCTCGGATCTTGAGTGAAGTTACTGGAAAGACCATTACCCATGTCAGCTTGACGGAGCAAGAATTTGTGCGCCGATTGCCCTCTGTGGGATTGAATGAGGACCACGCCACATTTCTGGCAAGCCTGGAAGTAGTGATAAAACATGGTGGTGAGGAGAAGCTCAATGACGTGGTGTTAAAGATCACGGATCAGCCGCTGAGAACTTTCCGCGAGTATGCTGAAGCTAGCAAGTCGGAGTGGATTCCGTAGTATGGCATAGAAATGGACGTTATTCTGCAAGCACAAAGATAAATATGATGGTTGGGAACTCTCCAATTCATTTTTCACTTCTGAACTCTATCAAAATGCAGGTATTGCACGTTCCAGCGGTTCCCTCGCAGCCTCCCATGCCAACCAATCTGACCTCGTTGTCCTAAAGACAAATGTTAGCAGCGATCCAAATCATCACCCACAGTATACTCACGGCAACAACCCCATCTGATTAACCTTCCAGACTCCCAAAGCCAGCGCTATTAATTGCATAGCCACATAAGTAGCCTTAACCGCCAAAATCTTCGACTTGTTCCCCTCCGTTTCGAAACGCGTAAAAGCCGAGTTTGTAGCCATAAGGCCCACAATCGGATTCTTGAATGCCATCACCACCATCATAATGCTGAATATTTGCAAGCCATTCCCGGACATATACATCATGATGCCTGTCATGGGAAGTTGTTTAATAGGCGCGATGGCGATCTCCCATGCTTTTTTGAGCTTGAGAGTGTCGGTTTCTTCGGTGGTGGGCGGTTTCCGTGCGCTTTGTTTTGCTGCTGCTATTTGTTTCTGCTAGAATGTTAGGCTTGTCCGGGGGAGATGATGGGGATGGAGAGAGAGCTTGCCTTGCTCCCAAAGGCGGCTGCTGTGAATCCTGGAGGGTCGGGTATGCCTGTAGCCTTTGGCTTTGTTATGGGTGGGTTGTTTAAATCAATCACCCATTGCGGTGGCGGAGGAGGAGGTTTAACTAGCTGATCAGCCATTTTATGCAATTGCAGTATGTAGTTCTCTTCTATTGTAGAGTCGTTGTAGCCTTTAACGTAAGTGGTCGAGGATGCTCGAGAAATCTACCTCGATTCGCGAGCGGTCCGACTACATTCGTAAGCAGCGCCAAATGCCGACTACTAACCCCCTAGCATATTTAAAATCCCATCTCCGCGATCCGTGTGCAACACGCCGACGACCAGCAATTGTCATGCAATTGATGGAGGAGCGCCTGCGATACGACAGAAGCCCTAGTCGTTGCCGCAGCAGACCCATGTGACTGCTTTGCGAGGATCCGATCTACTGTGAAGTTCCCGTTGGCTGGGTATAGTGCGCGCGGTTCCTGGGAGGGGTCACAATCTAGGCCTGAGCCTCATTCGAAATGAGCGGCAGCGGGGGAGATGCGAAGCTCTTTGCCAGAGTACGTTCTTTTAATTTTTTCTGCCCCAAATCATTGCGAGTATTTCCATACAGGCGCACAGCTTGTGGCGTATATGATCGCCTACTCTGTCATGAGAGTCACGTTGTGGCTTGCTACTGGAGCAACTTTGAAGTGACCTGACCTTATCTACACTTCATGGTCTTGCTATCTTCTTCTGCTACCTTCTTGACATGATGTTTCTCCCCACTGTTTATGTGCCGAGCTATAGCTTATCAACTGCGCGATCTCGACAGGGCAAGGTAGCGGAGCTACGTCAAGAATTGAACAGCGGAGGGAAGAAGGACAAGAACAATGCGGCAAAGAAGATCGCTCTCAAGAAGATCGTGGCCAACATGACCATGAGCAACAATGATATGGTGGCGCTGTTCCCAGATATTGTTGTCTGCATGCAAATACCGAGCTTGGAGATTAAGAAGATGTTGGTTCTTTGACCATATGGTTGGGTTATAAAGTGCTGATAGTAATATAGGTGCTTTCTCTTTCTTGTTAACTATGCCAGGATGAAACCCGATGTTGCTATAAAAGCATTGCCTACCCTCGAAATGGTATGATCTCTTGGTTGACGTCATCCCTCAGTGTTCATGCTGACATACTTTCTCAGGACATGGAAGACTCAAATCCCCTAGTCAGGGCTCTCGCTTTAAGGACCTTGTCATATATACACGTTCGAGAGTTTGTCGAAGCCACCGTACCACCGTTAAAAGCGCTTCTTCGAGATCCAGACCCGTATGTCCGAAAGACTGCGGCCTTTTGCGTGGCAAAGCTCTATGACCATGACCGAGAGCTCGTGGAGAAGTCAGATTTAATCGGCGGTTTAAACGCCATGCTCAGAGACGATAATCCAACTGTCGTTGCAAGTGCATTGGCAAGTTTGATGGATATTTGGGAGCGGAGTGACGCGATCAAGCTTACAATCGATTATGGGAACGCTTCGAAGATGGTTCAGATTCTCCCTGATTGTTCAGAGTACGTCTTTGACTTTACTCAGGCATAACGCATAACCCCCCAAGCTGACGGTACTTAGATGGGGTCAAACTTACATACTAGAGGCACTAATGTCTTATGTGCCCCAAGAGTCCTCGGAGGCACTTCTACTTGCTGAACGCATATCTCCACGTTTATCGCATTCTAACTCTGCCGTAGTGCTTACATGCATACGGGTAATCCTTTATTTAATGAATTATATCGCCGACCAAAAGCAGATATCAGCTCTATGTCGGAAACTCTCCCCGCCACTTGTGACGCTTTTGGCAAAAGGTCCAGAAGTTCAATATCTTGCCTTACGGAATGCATTGTTGATCTTGCAAAGAAGGCCGGAAGTACTTCGAAACGACATTCGAGTATTCTTTTGCAAATATAACGACCCCATCTACGTAAAGGTCACCAAACTGGAGCTGATCTTCATGCTCGCAAATGAGAAGAACATCAGCGAAGTGCTGACTGAGTTGCGTGAGTATGCTACCGAAATCGATGTTCATTTCGTCCGGAAATCTGTCCGGGCAATTGGTAAGCTTGCTATCAAGATCGAGCCTGCTGCACAGCAGTGTATCAACACCCTTCTAGAGCTTGTGGCAACTAAAGTCACATACATAGTTCAAGAAGCTACGGTTGTGATTCGCAACATATTCAGAAAGTACCCGAATCAGTACGAATCCATCATTTCTACACTCTGCGAGAACCTGGATTCGCTGGATGAACCAGAAGCGAAGGCTGCTATGATCTGGGTGATTGGCCAGTACGCCTCACGCATTGAGAACTCTGATATCCTCCTGGAGGATTTTCTCGATACTTTTGCCGACGAGCCTGTGGAAGTCCAGCTCGCACTTCTAACAGCAACCGTGAAGCTATTCATCCAACGTCCCACGAAAGGCCAAGATCTTGTTCCCAAGGTCCTCAAATGGGCAACAGAAGAAACAGACAACCCAGACCTGCGAGACCGAGGGTACATGTATTGGCGTCTCCTGTCCTCTGACATGGCAACTGCAAAAACAGTGGTCATGGGCGAAAAGCCTCCTATTACGGCTGAAAGCGAGAAGCTAGACCCTGTCACTCTAGAAGAAATGTGCCTCGTCGTCGGCACACTCGCAACGGTCTACCTAAAGCCAGTCCAGCAAGTCTTCCGCTCAGCTCGACCTAGACGCCTTGTCGACAGTCCTGCCCTGCAGCGCCAAACCCTCCCCAGTTACCAAGCCGCCAACGGTCTTGGGCCCGACGCGCAAAAGTCGCTTTCCGGACTCGGCATGGGTGGCCAGCCTGTCATGCGCCCGACTGTGAACACGAATGGAGGGGATATATCAGCTGCTGTGAATGCAGCTGATGAATTCTTTTCGGGTTTGGGGAATAGACAGATGGCGGCGATGAACATAAATGGAGAGCATGGATTTGGTGGTAGTCCTACGGTAGAGAGGGGTGAGATGCAATATGTGGTTAATCAGCATGCGCCGGAGCAGATGTATGCGCCTGCTATGGGTGGAGGCGCGAACGGTGATCTGTTGATGCTGTAGATTTGTATGTGATGACGTTGCTAATACGATAGCACGATTTAAGCATAAAATAATGGATGACTATTTTCATGATACACTTTTGGCAGGATGCTTTCGCGAGGCATATGGCATTTCATCTGCCACACTTACATACTCAACAGAGTCCTACAACATTAAGAAGCTCTTTAGTAAGGGGGAAGTGGGATTAGTCTAGGCTGTTCTGTCTCGACTGCAAACGAAGAGGATCACAGAGGCTCGGAGTTGAAGAACAAGCTAAGATTCCAAAAAGCGAAGTGGGTGGTGGGTGATTGGTACTGCAGAGCCCATAGTCGTTACCTCGTTGAGCATGTCAATTCTGGCAGAGTGCGTCAGCTGTTGCCTGAAGGCAGCTGAGGACAGAGTCGAAAAAGTGGAGATTCATTCACTACGCTGTTTGAGTAGGTGTCCTTCCGTCAGCACGGCAGCTACAATCGGTAGGTAGTATGAAATGGATTGCATCAGGCATGAATGGGTCATATCTAGCTGAAAGCTGCTCTCAAACTATTATATAAACCCCTCTCTTCTAGTGTTTAGAGAATGAGAATTTTCGCAGTGCTTGCCCTGCTGTCTACTTCTAAATTCCTCCGTAATGGCCGCCGTCAACAAGGATTCTATCCAGTTTTTTCAACCCTCCTCTATGACGCCATTGTTCGGTGGTAAATACTGTTTCACCACACATTGACCCTAAGCTCTTAGTAGCACCACGTTACAAGATAGGGAGGCAAGTTCCCAAGTCTAGAAGTGTGACAACTCCAGATAGATAGAGCGACTTTGGATCACAGCATATCTCAAGCCAAGATCAGAACGCAATCAGCGATGAGGACTTGCCAACCCTCAAGGAGCTCCTACGTAAAAAGCCTAAGCACGCACTCCAAAAGGTCGATCAGCGATCCCTTCAGGGAGGCAGGAGCTTTGTCAACATAGCTCAGTCAAAATTAGCGGATGTAGGCGACAGCCAAGGTGTATTATTTTTCACTCTGCCGTAGACCAAGCAGCTTCTAACGATGTATAGAGAGACCAGTTGTATTTGACAACGATGAGTCAGATAGCGCTGACACCAAGGCCACTTCTAGCGATTCGGACGCTGATGGTGCCGGCCAAGAAGCAGATCTATATCCTTCTCCGACGATGCTTCCCAGCCTGGAGGATGACCTTAGAGGCGCTGACAGTCTCGAAGGCGACAACGGCCTCGAAGGCGACAACATTGAGGAGAGACTACGCTCGGCCCTCGTCGACCAACATGGTGCGATACCCGTTTGCCCTCGCGAAGTCTCTCTATATCCCCCAAGCGAGCCATTGCAGGAACTGGCGAGCCAAGATGATACTAGTTGCTATATCAATCGTGACGTGTCGGGGGAGCTGAGCCATCCCACCTTTAATATCTTAGACGAGGACGATGGGAGGGAGGGGCTGCAACAACATCAGGAGCCGGGGGAGGAAGAAGAGCAAGGGGAGTGTGGTAGCAATAGCGGCAGTGACGGTGACAGTCATGACGACGACAACGATCAGGATAGCGACGACAGTAAAGGCCCACGACCAACCAAGCGGCGTCGGCTGTCTCCCTTATATAGCGATCCCACCTCAAAGCGCAGACGCAAGCGTCGCCTTCAACGGCGTCATAATAGCAGGAGCTACACTGCACCAGTTCAAACACAACTCAAGCAATCTTTGTCCTTATCATGTGGCGACCGCCTCCGATCTGAGAAGAGCCTTAACCATTCCTCCTCGGACGATGAGGAGCCGACGTCTAATACTACTGCAGAGTATCAGGAATGGCCTATGCGTGGATTCTTTAAACGCACAATGATCGACACCCCAGTATGGACTTCAGCTTAGAACAGCTTCACGAGCTTCACGCCTTCGTTTGTCCTATACATGCGACATTGTCTGGCTCTAACAGAAATATCACCATAAGGCCTACTAGCTCTTTTAGTAAGACAACTCGATCAATCCGGCCGTCTCGGAGTAAGCGCACTCGAATCACGCAGGAGGAGGACGAGAGGCTGGTGGATTTGAAAGAGACAAAAGGCTGGTCATGGGATGAAATTGAAAGTGCCTTAGGGAGGACTCGAGCAACGCTGCAGGTGCATTATTCTACAAAGTTGAGGTATGAGTCCAAGTATCGCCGAGGAAATAAGGACAAGCAAGGGGAAGCTGATGCCATGGGCGAGACACAGGACTTCCTGGTTCGCGGCGACGGCTCCAATTGGAGCAGACGCTGGTTGCGACTTATCTTATAGATGGAGAGAAGTCGAGTTTATTCTGGTGTCTCAGATCGAGAGTCTTAGTACCAATTGTAACGGGACGACGCGAAAAGACAGAATACATATAGGGATGATCGATTGTTAATTGAGGTTAAGCTTAAATAGCTAGTATGCTAACTAGGCTATGCGGTTACGTAATGCTTACAAGACAGAACAGGTCTCCAGCAACTTTCATTGCTCATCATTGAGTACTGCGACACGACTATCTTTTCTAAGAACAAATGCACACCCCGGAAAAGTCAGAGTAGTTGCAATAGCCGCCATTTACTGAACACTAGTTTTATATTTGTAAGTCAGGCTTATGCAACTTGCAAATTGAAGACGTCCACATACACGAGCGTTATTGGGACAGAGGCAATTTTCAGCTCTGCCTCCAACATAGTGGAATGTACAAATCTGAAGGAAAGGGCTGCAAGTCTTAACGTTGTGAGCAGGTGTTTAATTCATTTGGGAAGGGTCAACGTACTCCCTCATAGATTATCTCGTCGGTTCTTTTCATACTGGCATCTCCTGCTGCCGGATTCACTGTTGGTTTGGTGCTTGCTGCTACTACTGGGAGAGCTCCCGCGCTGGTGATAGTGAGGCCTGAGAGCAATGAAAGTGTTATAGCCTTGAAGAGGTGCATTTTAATGCTAGTGGTGATTCTCAATAAATAACCAGATGAGGATATTTTGGCAGTTAAGATGAATGGAAAGATAGAATCAAAATATATTTCCAACTGCAAAAGCAAGCCAGCTTTATAGCCACTGAAGCTCGGAAGTAACTTCGATCCTCCAGACCCTACTTGGCCTTATACCTCAGCTCCTAATACTGTCATGCAAACTTATTGCTCGTATGTTAGCGTTCTATTACCACATAAAGTGCCTCACTCGAGGTTGTATCAAGCAATAAAGGTTGGATTGATCTGCCTGACCAATTACCCTTTTACCGCTAACCACAAAAAGTTCCTTACTTGATGCTGTATCTGTTGAGATTAGAGTGTATTCACGCAGTGACTGAAGAACGCATGTTCTATTGGAAGTTTGTACGGGAATTGATTTGATGACTCGTGTTACGGTTCTATGCATTAAAGGCAACAATGCTGTGTTTCCGGAAGAGCGTAGCCACTTCATGCATGGAAGCGTAGGGATTACACTTTTGCCTAGGCGTTTCTTAGAAGGTAACTTTATACATAAATAGAATGCTTACGTACCAGACAATTAATCTATATGCCCACGTGTTTCATTACTTTTGATACCCTTGATTTTCAACTGTACCAACTAACAAAAGGCGGATTTGTTGGAATTACAGCTTCGCGGGCCGTAAACCCTGTCCAGCTGGGAAGCGTGGCAATTACGGACCATCAAAGCTGAGTGTTCAGCAGACATTGTACGGGGGCAAAGTCGTCTTACGGATGGCAAACAATCTTACGGGCGGTGGCAATGGAAGGATAGATAAATACGGACCGTAGCAGGCCCGTAAAATATATACAAC
>Ga0335072_10010035_pt1 | contig 13641 bp, 12 predicted proteins | sample Lox_Sample_21_FD_206725 | JGI IMG/M metagenome (GOLD analysis project Ga0335072, IMG submission 206725) | Soil microbial communities from Loxahatchee National Wildlife Refuge, Florida, United States - Lox_Sample_2.1 | ecosystem: Environmental > Terrestrial > Soil > Wetlands | place: USA...
GCGATCGAGGCAATGGCCCGGTGCTGATCGCGCATGATCAGGACCAACAGCACCAGCGAGACGACGAAAAGGGTCAGCGACACGGTCAGCCACGGCTTGCTGAAGTCATTCAGTTGCTTGGCGAGGACGAGCCCCGCGATCAGCACGCCGAGCGAAATGATCGAGAAAAGCCGCGTTGTCCGGTACAGGTACCTGACCAGGACCAGATTGCGCTTCCTGATATAGCGCGGCGTCGACATAATCGCCACCGTGACCGGACCGATCGTGAAGATCACAAAGCCGATGTGCAGCCAGAGCACCAGCCGGTCGGTAAAGGACATGTGCCGATCCTAGGCCGGACCGCGCGGCGCCCCTAGCTCCCGCTCGGTGTGGTGGGGGTTCCGCTGCCGCTGGTGGTGCCGGTGCCGCTGGCGGGGTCCGCGGCGCTGGCGGGACCGGCGGGACCGGCGGGGCCTGCGGCGCTGGCGGGGCCTGCGGCGCTGGCGGGGCCTGCGGCGCTGGCGGGACCGGTGCCGCTGGCGGAGCCCGCCACGCTCGCCTGGGCGGGCTGGGGAGACCTGGTCTGGACCGGCCTGGTTTTGGCGATGTAAGCCATGATCAGGAACGCGATGCCGACGATGAACGAGACCACGGCGCGGACCTGGTGGTGGCCGTGATACACGCTGCCGTCGATGAAGTGGATCGAGTTCGCGGCGCCGGACACGTAAAGAATGCCGCCGATGATCCCCAGGACCCCGATGATGGCGAGGACGATCACCAAGGGCCCGCGGCCCGGCGATGCCCCCGACGTATTCGAAGAACTCACGTGCTCCTCCTAGATGGGCTCTGCCCACTTTAGGTACCCCCCGGTGAAGCCGAGCTTACTTACCGGGGTCGGAGCCGCCGTAACCCGCATTACGGGATGCGGATCGAGCACGGGATCCGGGTCCCGGTTGTCCGGGACCCGGAGCCAAGAGGCGCGCTTACTTGGACCTTGACTTGGTGCTGAACCAGGCGCCGACGAAAGCGGCGACGCCGACGACCAGGGCGACCCCGCCGCGGGCGAGGTGGTTGCCCTTGTGGACGTGGCTGCCCGCCGTCAGGAAGCTGGGCAGCGAGCTCCCCGCCACCAGGTACAGGATGCCGACGATGATGGCCAGGACGCCGATCACCGCCAGGACGATCACCAGCGGCTTCTTGCTCGCCGAGGTGCCACCAGACACGCTTGCAGTACTCACTGTCTCCTCCTACAAGGGCCGCAACGTCACGCGTTCGGCCATCCCTCATGCCCAGTCATCGATGACTACCTGCGGCACGGTACTACGGGCGGGCCCCGGAGCGGAGGACTTCCCAAAAGCGACGAAAGTAAAATCTATCTACTGCCGTTCCTGCGCGAACGCAGGAAGTCCCTGACGACGTATTCGCCCAGGTTCTCGGGCAGCGCGCGCAGGACCCGGCCGCCGTTCCGCCGGGCCACCTCGTCGACGAATTCGGTCAAACGGACGTCATCGGCGAGCATAAAGACGTTCAAGGTCGCCCGTCGCCGGGTCATCTTGTCCACCTCGGCCAGGGTCAGCTCGAGCGTCTCCGGCGACGGCGGCCAGTCGAAGTACGACTGCCCGTCGCGGCGCAGGTGCGCGGTCGGCTCGCCGTCGGTGACGACGAGCACGACCGGGTTCTGGTCCGGCCTGCGATCGAGGAACCGGCCGGCCAGGACCAGTGCGTGATGCAGGTTGGTGCCCTGCACCATGTCCCAGCCCAGGCCGGCCAGGTCGGTCTCGCGCAGCTCGCGAGCGTAGTTGGAGAAGCCGATCACCTGGATCGAATCCTGCGGGTACTTGCTGCGGACCAGCGCGTGCAGCGCCAGCGCCGTCTGCTTGGCCACGCCCCAGGTCCCGCGCAGCGCCATCGAGTAGGACAGGTCGACGAGGAGGCAGACCGCGGCCGCGGCCCGCCGCTCGGTCTCCTCCACCTCAAAGTCGCTGACCGAGAGCCGGACCGGGCCGTCCGGCCCGGGCAGGCCGCCGCGCAGCAGCGCGTTGCGCACCGTCATCGGCGCGTCGATGGCCTGCTCGTCGCCGAAGCTCCACGGCCGGGTGCTGCCGGTGTACTCGCCGGCCTGCCCGGCATCGTGCTGGTCATGGTCGCCGGTGCCGCCCTCGGGCAGCTCGGCGAACACGCGCCGCAGCGCGGTCTCGCCCAGCCGGCGCACGGCCTTCGGGGTCAGCTCCAGCTTGCCGTCGCTGCGCTGCAGGTAGCCCTGCCGCTCCAGTTCCCGCTCGATCTGGCGCAGCGCCTCCATGTCATCGACGGCCTGGCGGCCGAGCGCGCGCCGCACCGCCTCCTCGTCGATGTCGTCCAGCCGGGCGCCCGGGTAGTCCTGGCGCAGCGCGTCCTCCAGCTCGGCCAGGTCGGCCAGCTCGGACAGCGCCGTGGTGGCCTCGCTCAGCCCCAGCGGCGTGTCGCCGGTCATCCGCTCGCCCGGCCACCCGTCGAAGTCGACGTCGGGGCGCCGGCTGCGCAGCCCGTCGGCCAGCCGGGACATCTCGGCGGCCAGTCCGGCGTCCTCCAGCGTCTGCGCCATCAGCGCGGCCAGTTCCTCGCGCTGCTCGTCGGTCAGCGAGCTCAGCAGCCGCTGCGCCGCCGCCATCCGGCGGACCAGCGAGTCGACCAGCTCCTCGAGGTTGCCCGGCGACTCGGGGAACAGGTCGCCATACTGGGCCATGAAATCGTCGAAGTCCTGCTGCGTGTGCTCGCCCCGGGCATCGGCCTCGAGCATCTCGTTCAGCGCGGCCATCATGTCCTTGACCCGCTGCATGGCCTCGGGGTCGGGCTGCTGCAGGGTCTGCTTCATGCCGCGGAACTGGCTGTCGAGCACCTCACGGCGCAGCAGGTCCTTGAGCTTCTCGAACGTCTCCCTGGCCGCGGGACTGCGCCACTCGTAATTGTCCAGCCGCCTGATGGCCTGGGCGGTGTCGTCCGGCAGCGCGTCGAGCTCGGCCTCCCGCAGCCGGGCCTCGTCGTCGGGATCGGGGAACAGCTCGGCCCGCTCCTGGCCGATCGCGGTGTCCAGCAGCGCGCGCGCCTGCTCCAGGATGCCGTCCAGCCGGCCGCGATCGCGCAGCTCCCGCTGCCGCTCCCGGACCCGGCGCAGCAGGTCGTCGAGGCCCTGGTGCCCGGACATGCCCCGCCGCAGCAGGTCGCGCAGGGCGCTGGCCGGATCCGACCCGTCCAGCACGGAATCGCCCAGGGCGTCCACCGCGCCGCGCACGTCGTACGGGGGCTCGAGCGGGTCCGGCCCGTCGTGGTACGGCCCGTACCTGTAAGGGCTCAAGGTGTCCGCCCTCCTTGCCAGTGCCGCTCTCCGTTGCCAGATACAGCGGCGAGCTGGGCGTTAAAAATCCTGCTTTTAGGTCCGGTAGACGGCGCTGCCGTCGACGACGTCCTTGCTCAGCCGGCGCATCAGGTACAGGCCCTCGAGCGTGAACTCGAGCGCCGCGGCGGCCTGCCCGAACGACTCGCTGCCGTCCATGGCCAGCCGGTCCATGATCTTCGCCAGGCCGGGGACGTCGCCGATGCGGCGCAGCAGGTCGTCGGCCGGGACCAGGTCGCCGGACTCCACGCTGCCGCCCTCGGTGAACTTGGCCAGCAGGCCGCTCATGTCGGCGTTGCCGAGCGAGGCGCGGAAGGTCTCGGCGATCGCCCGGCGCAGCAGGTGATCGAGCACCTCCTGCTCCCGGCCCTCCTCGCTGACCTCGAACTCGACCTTGCCGCGCAGCGTGCTGACCACGCTCGGCAGGTCACAGACGCGGGCCACCGGCTGGCGCTCGCCGGTGATCGCGGCCCGGCGCACCGCCGAGGCCGCGACCGCCTCGGCGGCCGCGATCGCGAACCTGGCCGACACGCCGGACCGCGCGTCCACGGCCGGCGAGGCGCGGACCAGCCGGGTGAACCGCGCGATCACCTGCACCAGGTGCTCGGGCAGCACCGCGCCGGGCTCGTTCCCGTCCCAGGCCAGCTGCGACTCCTGGCGGATCAGCGCGAGCTCGGCCTCGAGCGACACCGGGTAATGGGTGCGGATCTCGGCGCCGAAGCGGTCCTTGAGCGGGGTGATGATCCGGCCGCGGTTGGTGTAGTCCTCCGGGTTCGCGCTGGCCACCAGGACCACGTCCAGCGGCAGCCGCAGCGCGTACCCGCGCACGCCGATGTCGCGCTCCTCCAGCACGTTGAGCAGCGCCACCTGGATGCGCTCGGCCAGGTCGGGGAGCTCGTTCAGGCAGAAGATCCCGCGGTTGGTCCGGGGCACGAGACCGAAGTGGATGGTCTCAGGGTCGCCGAGGGTCCGGCCCTCGGCCACCTTGACCGGGTCGATGTCCCCGATCAGGTCGCCCACGCTGGTGTCCGGGGTGGCCAGCTTCTCGCCGTAGCGCTCGTCCCGGTGCCGCCAGGTGATCGGCAGGTCGTCGCCCTGCTCGGCGGCGAGGCGCCGGCAGCGCGCGCACACCGGGGCGAACGGATGGTCGTTGATCTCGCATCCGTCGACCGTGGGCACCCACTCGTCGAGCAGGCCGGTGAGCGTGCGGATCAGGCGGGTCTTCCCCTGGCCGCGCTCGCCGAGCAGGATCATGTCGTGACCGGCGATGATGGCCCGCTCCAGGTGCGGCAGGACCGTCTGGCCAAAGCCGATGATCCCCGGGAAGGCGTCCTCGCCCGCGCGCATCCTGGCCAGCAGGTTCCGTCGGATTTCCTGCTTTACCGTCGCGAACTCGTGATCGCTGGCGCGAAGTTCGCCTAGGGTCGAGGCTGCCGGGGGGGCGGACTGGGCGGTCGCTGTGTTGGGCTCGCTCTTTCGCTGCACCCATAGACACTATGTGCATGTTGCCTCGATGTGCATCTCGGGAGGCTGGCGGTGGCTGACCGCAGGCCCGTGCTCGCCATCGACATCGGCGGCACCAAACTGGCCGCCGCCGTGACCGAGCGGGACGGCCGCGTGATCGTTTCGGCCCAGGATCCGACGCCTCGTGACCCGGATCCGGAGCTGCTGTGGCGTTCGCTATGCCTGCTGCTGGGCCGGGTGCTCGCCGACGCCGGGCTGCGGGAGGTCGGCAGCCTGTCCGGCGTCGGAGCCGGGTGCGGCGGGCCGATGGAATGGCCGTCAGGTGTGGTCTCGCCGCTGAACATCCCGGCCTGGCGGGCGTTCCCGCTGCGCGACCGGCTGCGCGAACTGTTCCCCGGGACCCCGGTCCGGGTGCACAACGACGCGATCTGCCTGGTGGCCGGCGAGCACAGCCGGGGCGCCGGCCGGGACCGTAACAACGTGCTGGGCATGGTGGTGGCGACCGGCGTGGGCGGCGGCCTCATCCTGGACTCGCGGATCATCTCCGGAGCGTCAGGGAACGCCGGGCACATCGGGCACGTGGTGGTCGACCCCGGCGGGCCGGAGTGCGCCTGCGGCGGGCGCGGCTGCCTGGAGGCGATCGCCCGGGGCGCCGCGCTGGTCGCCTGGGCCCGGGGTCAGGGCTGGCGCCCGGGCGAGCCCGGCGCCACGGCCCGGGACCTGGCCGAGGATGCCAGCTACGGCAACGAGGTCGGCTTGGCCGCCTTCCGCCGGGCGGGCCGGGCCCTGGGCATCGCGATCGCGTCCGCCACCCACCTGTGCGATCTGGAGGTGGTGGTCGTGGGCGGCGGGCTGGCCCAGGCGGGCCGGCTGCTGTTCGAGCCGTTGCAGGCGGCGTTGCGCGCGCACGCCCGGATGGAGTTCGCGCGCCGGGTCGAGGTGGTGCCGGCCGCGCTCGGCCCGGACGCCTGCCTGGTCGGGGCGGCGGCGCTCATCTACGCCGGTGGCCGCTACTGGGCGGGCGGTTGACTCCGCGCGGGTGCCACACTTTCAAGCATGACGACGTCTCACGGCCTGGGCCTCGACGATGTGGTGGCGGCGCGCAAGGTCCTGTCCGGGATCATGCTGCAGACGCCGGTGCTGCACTCGCGGGTGCTCTCCGAGCGCATCGGCGGCCCGGTCTACCTGAAGTGCGAGAACCTGCAGCGCACCGGCTCGTTCAAGGCCCGCGGGGCCTATGTGCGGATCTCCCGGCTGTCGGCGGCCGAACGTGCCCGCGGCGTGGTGGCGGCCAGCGCGGGCAACCACGGCCAGGGCGTGGCGTTCTCCGCTGACGCGCTCGGCGCCAAGGCGACCGTCGTCATGCCCGAGGGCGCGCCGCTGCCCAAAATCGAGGCCACCAAGTCCTACGGGGCCGAGGTGATCCTGCACGGCACGACCGTGGAGCACGCGCTGGCCAGGGCCAAGGAGCTCGCGGCCGAGCACGGGTCCATCTTCATCCACCCCTTCGACCACCCGGACGTCGTGCTCGGCCAGGGAACCGTGGGCCTGGAGATCATCGAGCAGTGCCCGGACGTGCGCACGGTCACGATGCCGGTGGGCGGCGGCGGGCTGGCGGCGGGCATCGTGATCGCGGCCAAGGGCACCAGCGCGGCGATCCGGGTGATCGGCGCCCAGGCGGACGCGGCGGCGCCGTTCCCCGCGTCGTTCGCGGCCGGCCACCCGGTGACCGTCACCTGCGGCCCCACCATGGCCGACGGCATCGCGGTCGCCCGGCCGGGGGAGCTGACGTTCGATGTGCTGTCCGATTCCCTGGACCGGATGGTCACCGTGTCCGAGGAGAGCCTGTCCCGCGCGCTGCTGCTGTGCCTGGAGCGGTCCAAGCAGGTGGTGGAGCCGGCCGGGGCGGCGGCGGTGGCGGCGTTGCTCGAGCATCCGCGGGCGTTCGAGCCGCCGGTGGTGGCGGTTCTGTCCGGCGGCAACATCGACCCGTTGCTGCTGTCGAAGGTGCTGCGGCACGGCCTGGCCGCGGCCGGCCGCTACCTGACCTTCCGCTGCCGCCTGCCGGATCGCCCCGGCGCGCTCTCCGCGTTGCTGGCCGAGGTCGCCGGGCTGGGCGCCAACGTCCTCGACGTGGTGCACGAGCGCGTCACGCCCGGGCTGCACGTGGACGAGGTCGAGGTGCTGCTTCAGGTGGAGACGCGTGGGTCCGGGCACTGCGACAACGTGATCGGGCAGTTGCGGGCGTCGGGGTACAAGCTGTCGTTCTGAGGTCGTGCCGTTCTAGCCTCGGCCTAGCTCGGTGGCTGGCCGTAGCCGGGCGGGGCGGGCGGTGGCTGGCCGTAGCCCGGGGGCTGGCCGGGATTCGGTGGCTGGCCGGGATTCGGTGGCTGGCCGTAGCCCCACTGGCTCTGGCCGGGCTGGCCGTAGCCGCCGGGCTGGCCGTAGCTTGAACCGCCCGGCGGGCGGGTCTTGACCACCACGGTGCCCGCGGCCTTGTCGTGCAGGCACTGCCGCCGCTCGTCCCACAGCAGCCACAGCTCGTTGAGCAGCGCGAACAGGCTGCCGACAAACGGGACCAGCGGGGGAGCCGCGTAGACGGCGGCCCGCCCGGCGGCCGCCCCGGCGCTGATCTTCGACCGGGTGTCGGCCGTCACCACCCTCGTGCCGAGCGCTCGCTTGCCCAGGGTCTGTCCCCACAGGCCGTGCTGCACCGAGTCATAGACGAAGACGATGAGCACTGCGGCGATGCCGAGCAAGTAAAACGACCCGAACGACTGGTTGATCGCGTGTTTCAGCGCGGCCTGCGCGGCCGGGCTGTTCATGTTGCCCGCGAACTGGTTGTTGACGTTGCGTACGCGCGTGACGATCCCGGCGATGACCGGGATCCAGAGCGCGATCACAACCACGCCGATGACGATGCCGTCGATGATCCGGGCCAGCAGCCGCTGCCACCATTCGGCCAGCGTCGGATCCTTCATGTTCTGGTACTGGTAGCCGGTCGAGGGATAAGCCTGATACGGCGAGCCGTACCCGCCGCCGTAGCCGTAGCCCGCCTGGCCGGACTGTCCGTAGGGCGCCTGCGCGCCGTACCCCGGCTGGCCGCCGTACCCGGGCTGGGCGCCGTAGCCCGGGGCCGATGCCGGCCCGGCCTGGGGAGCGTAACCGGCCGGCTGCGTGGGCTGGTCGGACTGGGGGCCGTGACCGGATTGCTCCGGCGGCGGGCCCGGCGTCCCCTGGGGCCAGGGCGACGTCGGCTGTGCGTCCCGTGGTTCCGGGGTGCCGTGCGAACCCGCGTCGGCGGGTTCCGGGCCCGGCTCGTCCTGCGACTGCGTCACGCCGGCCATGATGCCGTATTTCCCAAGAAAACGCCCGCCTCTGACGTTGACGCGGCTCCGGCGTCCCGGGCCCGGACGGCCCAGTCACCTTGATCGTTCTGACTTTTCATCGGTTCGGTGCAGTTGATCACCCAGCTTGTCTCGATCTGTGCCCACCGAGCCAGTGGTAAGTCCCGGCTAACGCTTCTGGTGGGGCGGATGGGATAGGTGGGACGGGTGCGGACGGGTGCCGGGCCGGGCCGGGCTGACGGCCTGCGCGCCGGGGTCGGCGAACGGGCCCGCGTGCCGGTGCGGTGCAAGGAAGAGCGGGAGCATCAGGGCGCGGCGGAGTGGGCGAAGGCCGAGACCTCAGCGGCGCCGGGCCGGGAACCCCGGGGTCAGAGGTTGCCGCGGCGGGACTGCTCCCGCTCGATGGCCTCGAACAGCGCCTTGAAGTTGCCCTTGCCGAAACCCTGCGAGCCGTGCCGCTCGATCAGCTCGAAGAACACCGTCGGCCGGTCCTGCACCGGCTTGGTGAAGATCTGCAGCAGGTAACCGTCCTCGTCGCGGTCGGCGAGGATGTTGAGCTCGCGCAGTTCGTCCAGCGGAACGCGGGTGTCGCCCACCCACTGGCCGAGGGTGTCGTAGTAGCTGTCGGGCGTGTCAAGGAAGTCCAGGCCGGCGGCTCGCATGCCGCGCACCGCGGCGACGATGTCCTCGGTGGCCAGCGCGATGTGCTGGACGCCCGGACCGCCGTAGAACTCCAGGTACTCGTCGATCTGCGACTTCCTCTGGCCGGCGGCGGGCTCGTTGATCGGGAACTTGACCTTGCGGGAGCCGTCGGCGACGACCTTGCTCATCAGCGCCGAGTACTCGGTGGCGATGTCGGATCCGACGAACTCCTTCATGTTCGTGAAGCCCATGATCCGCCGGTAGAAGTCGACCCACTCGTCCATACGGCCGAGCTCAACGTTGCCGACGCAGTGATCGATGTCGGTGAAATAGGGCCGGGCGGGCTCGGGTGCGACGGGGTCGGCGGCCACGTAACCGGGCAGGTAGGGCCCGCCGTAGTTCTCCCGCTCGACGAACGTGTGCCGGGTGTCGCCGAAGGCGGCGATCGCGGCCAGCACCACCTTTCCGTGGGCGTCCTCGAAGATCTCCGGCTTGTCCAGCCCGATGGCCCCGCGCGCGACCGCGTGCTCGTAGGCGGCCTCGGCCGACGGGACGGTGATGGCGAGGTCGACGACCCCGTCGCCGTGTTCGGCCACGTGCCGGCCGAGGGCCGTCCCGGCCCGCACCGGCCCGCGGAACACGAAGCGGGCGCCTCCGGACTCGAGCACGTAGGCGGCCTCGTCCCGGCAGCCGGTCTCGGGTCCCCGGTAGGCGACACAGCGCATCCCGAACGCCGTGGAGTAGAAGTGCGCGGCCTGTCGCGCGTTGCCGACGGCAAAGATCACCGCGTCCATGCCGGTGACGGGGAACTCGTCCGTCGTGGTCATCGCGCTCTCGTGTGCATGCACTGCCATATCACGCTCCTACCCTCGCCGAGTACCTGGAAGCATTGATCAAGGGATCAAGATGCGCAACTGTGGCTCTGATCACTAGGCATTTTGTATAGTTCTCGAAACCAGCAACATGAGGCGGCTGGGCACCATGCTGAACGAGGGGAGCACCCCTGATGGACGGCCTTGACGCGCGACTGATCGACCTGCTCGCCGCCGAGCCTCGGGTCGGCGTGCTCCAGGCGTCGCGGCGGCTCGGCGTGGCCCGCGGCACGGTACAGGCCCGGCTCGACCGGCTGTGGGCGCGCGGCGTCATCACCGGATACGGACCGGACGTGGAGCCGGCGGCGCTCGGGTACGGCGTCACCGCGTTCGTAACCCTGGAGATCCGCCAGGTCGGCGGCCACGACCCGGTCGCGACCAACCTCGCGCAGATCGCCGAGGTGCTGGAGGCGCACACGATCACCGGCCCGGGCGACATGCTGCTCCGAGTCGTCGCGCGCGACAACGCCGACCTGCAGCGGGTTATCGACCTGATCGTCGACGTTCCGGGAGTTCTGCGGACCTCCAGCGTGATCGCTCTGGCCGCGCCGATCGGCTACCGCGTGCTCCCGCTGGTTCGCGCGGTCTGCGATACCGCGGGCTAGGCGTCTTCGGCGAGGTCGGTGGCGATGCCGAGCACGGCGGCGCGCAGCTTCTCCCGGTCCGCCACCTGGTCGGCGAAGAACATCCAGCCCACGCTGACGCCGCCCAGCAGCATGGTGGCGCGCAGCCGGTCCTCCATGCTGGCGCCGGGCTGGGTGAGCGCCTCAACCAGCCCGGTCATCCGCTCCCGGAACACCTCGCCCCGCTCCTTGGCCGCGGCCAGGCTGTTCACCGCGGCCTGGTTGTGGTGCAGCATCCGGAACACGTCGCTGCCGTCTGCGACGATCCGCACGTACCGGCCGAGGATCTCGCGGCGGGCCTCCGCAGAGCGCGGCTGGGTGTTCGCCCAGGCGATCAGCGCGTCGATCTGGCCGAAGTAATCCTCGACCAGGCTCCGGACGATGTCTTCCTTGGACTTGAAGTGGTAGTACAGCGCGGCCTTGGTCACGTCCAGGCGCTCGGCGATCTCGCGCAGCGCGGTCTTGTCGTAGCCCTGCTCGGCGAACAACTCGAGGGCCACCTGCTGGATGCGCGCCCTGGTGTCGCCGTGGCGCCGCCCCTCGTGGTGCCCGGCGTCATGCTCGGCGGTGGCGGTGTGATGGCCGTTGACCTGGGTGTTGGCCCCGGCGCCGACATCGTCCGCGGCGACCGCCGTCTGGTGGCGCGACTGCTCGTTCATAGCCTTGTGTCCAGCGTAGTGGGGACGGCCTAATCTACTTGACGGCCGGTTAGTAGACAGCTTACTGTTACTTGTCGCCCGAATGCTAGCCGGTCGGCAAGTAGGTTGAGAAGTAGCCGGGCCAGGCGGTAGCTGACTGAAGGCAGTAACCGGGCCGAAGGCGGGTCATCGGGCCAATGGCCCTCGGAGGGAGTCAAGCATGGCGGAAACCCAGTCGGCTGCCGCGGCGGGGGGGCCTGGCGGACCCGGCGGGCCGGCGGTCAGCGGGCGCAAGCGCGAGATCCTGATCGTGTTGCCGGGACTTCTGCTGGCGCTCATCCTCGCCATGCTCGACCAGACGGTCGTCTCCACCGCGCTGCCGCGGATCGTCGGCCAGCTCGGCGGGGTCACCCACCTGTCCTGGGTGGTGACCTCCTACATCCTCGCCTCCACGATCACCACGCCGCTCTACGGCAAGCTCGGTGACCAGTACGGCCGCAAGCGCTGGCTGATCGCCGCCGTCGTGATCTTCCTCATCGGATCCGCGTTGTCCGGGCTGTCGCACTCGATGGACCAGCTGATCGCGTTCCGGGCGCTGCAGGGGCTCGGCGCCGGCGGCCTGATGGTCGGCGTGATCGCCACCATCGGGGACCTGGTGTCGCCCCGGGAGCGCGGCCAGTACATGGGCTACATGATGGCCGCCATGATGCTGGCCATGGTCGCCGGGCCGCTGGTCGGCGGCTATATCACCGACAGCTTGTCCTGGCGCTGGATCTTCTACATCAACATGCCCGTGGGCGGAGCGGCGCTGGTCTACCTCTGGGCCACGTTGCACCTGCCGTACAAGAAGGTCCGGCACAAGATCGACTACCTGGGCGCGGGGGTGCTCGCCATCGCGGCCACCTCGATCGTCCTGCTTACCACCTGGGGCGGCACCCAGTACGCCTGGGGATCCACGATGATCATCGGCCTCGGCGTGCTGGCCGTGGCGGCCACCGCGGTTTTCCTGTACATCGAGACGAAGGCCGCGGAGCCGGTGCTGCCGCTGCACGTATTCCGCAACCGGAACTTCTCGGTCGCCAGCTCGATGAGCTTCCTGCTCGGCATGGCGATGCTCGGCGCGCTCACCTTCCTGCCGCTCTACCAGCAGACCGTGCAGCACCTCTCGGCGGTCGGCAGCGGCCTGCTGCTGATCCCGATGATGGTCGGCGTGACCGTCACCTCGCTGATCGGCGGGTTCGTGATGACGCGCACCGGCCGGTACAAGTTCATGCCGATCGTCGGCGGCGCGATCATGTCGCTCGCCATGTTCCTGCTGACCGGCCTCGGGGTGAACACCAGCCTGCTTCAGTCGGGCATCCGCTACGCGGTGCTCGGGATCGGCATGGGCTTCCTGATGCAGATCACCTCGGTGATCGTGCAGAACAGCGTGCATCCCAAGGACATCGGCGTGGCCAGCAGCTCCCGGGCGTTCTTCCAGCAGATCGGCGGATCCATCGGCGTGGCGCTGTTCGGCGCGGTTTTCGCCCGGCGGCTGACCCAGACGCTGACCAAGACGCTGCCGGGCGTGCACATGAACGGGGCGGGCGGCCAGCTCGACCCGGTTACGGTTAACCACCTGCCCGCGCCGGTCAAGCACGACGTGTTCTTCGCCATCGCCCACGCGATCCAGGGCGTGTTCTGGTGGGCGGCGCCCATCGCCATGCTGGTCTTCGTGCTGGCCTGGTGGATCAAGGAGGTGCCGCTGCGCAGCAGCGCCGCGCCGCCCCCGACCGAGACTCCGGCCAACGAGCCCGAATTCGCCGCGTAACAGGGCGTAAAAGAAACAAAATCATGATCGCGGTGGCCGCACCGGGCGTGCCACCGCGATCATGATCGAGCGCCGGAGGCCGGCGGTCACATCCCTACGTAGGGGACCGCCTCGAGAATCTCAACCGTCGTGCTGCGCCCGTTGGGCAGCGTGTAGGTCGCCGTCTCACCGACCTTCTTGCCGGTGATCGCGGCGCCGAGCGGCGACTTGGGCGAGTACACGTCGATCGGCGCGCCGCTCTCCTCGCGCGAGGCGAGCAGGAAGGTGACCTCGTCCTCGTCTCCGGCGAACCGGATCGTGACGGTCATCCCGGGGCCGACCACGCCGTCGGTCCGGGGCGGCTCGCCGACCCGGGAGTTGTCCAGGATGTGCATGAGCTGGAGGATGCGGCCCTCTCGCTTGCCCTGCTCCTCCTTGGCGGCGTGGTAGCCGCCGTTCTCGCGCAGGTCGCCCTCTTCCCGGGCGGCCTCGATTTTCTTGGCGATCTCGACGCGTCCAGCCCCCGTGAGGTAGTCCAGCTCGGTCTTGAGCCGGTCATACGCCTCCTGGGTGAGCCAGGTGACGGTGTCATCGCGGGTTTCGGTCACGAGAACTCCTATGGTGGAAGCGGAATTGAGCCATCCGCCGGGCTCTGGGTGGGCCCTGGGGGTAATCCTTCGAGATTAACAAGGCTCCGCAAGTACGTCGCCCATGTCAATGGGTCCGCGACCACCGGTCAACCCGGACAAACCTCGCGCGGGCCCCGGCCGGGGCTGCCCACGGGACGCCCGCAGGATGCGCGCACCACCCGCCGCGCGGCCGGGAATGGCGCCCCGGATGGGGCTTGTTGTGTAGGACAATGCTGGGTCGGCGCGGCCGCGACGCGGACGCTTTGAGCCGGCCGGCGTGCTGGC
>Ga0335072_10010037_pt1 | contig 13640 bp, 7 predicted proteins | sample Lox_Sample_21_FD_206725 | JGI IMG/M metagenome (GOLD analysis project Ga0335072, IMG submission 206725) | Soil microbial communities from Loxahatchee National Wildlife Refuge, Florida, United States - Lox_Sample_2.1 | ecosystem: Environmental > Terrestrial > Soil > Wetlands | place: USA: Florida...
TCTCATCCACACAACCAGTCGTGTCCACTTCGAAAACTTGTGGACACGACCACCCATTCCACCACAACCGACTATCACTTACCAGACGGCCTGAAAGACACGCTTACATCTTTTCTCGGATACATCTACACCGTTCTTTTAACGTACTCAGCGCTTCCGCAAACAGAAAAGGTTGATTTCGTGATTGAAAAGAAAAAAGAGGTATTTCCAGCGATACATGATTTCTACGAATCTTTACGGGAATCATGGATAAACATTGGTCTGCCTCATATCGCACAAATAATGGGGGAGTTGATTCCTAGCGACAAAAAGAGAATTCCACTATAGGCGGCTGATGTTTTGTGCTGGCATACTCAGCGGTAGTTCGCTCACATCCGTAACCCGTCAATTACTTTTTCTGATTTAGACTCTCAGCGATTTTCAAAAATCATCCAACATGGAACAGGGTTTACATGGCCTCGACAAATGATCAAAGAACTGTGCTACGGCCTCTTTGAGGATTGGTGGAAACTCAATGAAGTCGATGGAATATCGAAGATTCGATCAAGCAATGAACACGATTCTCCGCGCCGATCCTGCCAAGGTAACCCACTCCGGCAGCATGGGATACATCTCGGTCAGGTCGCAGACCGCAAAACGATGGTTGACGAGTTGAAGCGAGCGTCGCTCATCATGCGCCCGCAGAGCTATCGGCGGCGACTCTTTTCCGAATTCGACCGGGCAAGGGAGGCGTTTCTGCCATGAGGGCGACTGCAGCTCCATCCAACCTCGAAGTTATGCCGGTGGGAAAGCCGACGATGTTCGACTCTCTCGCTCGGCTCGTTCCGGACGAATTGCAGGCCGCATACTATCGCGTCCTCGCCCATACCCGGACACTCAGCCCGGACGATGAAATGCTGCGCATCCTCGAAGCGATGGGCATTCTTGCTCTGCTTACACGCCACACCCCGAAGGATATTGCTGACGAGCGCGAACGCTTTCAGGAGTTACTGGACACTCATCGACAATATTCAGATGAAGCTCAGCAGAAAACGCTTGGTTACGTCCACGAGTTGGAGGCGCGAATCGCCGATCTGCCCGGAGAGATTGAAGCTGGCCTTGACCCGAAGCAAATCGCCAAGATGCTCTGTGAAAGCTTGCGCCAACATTTTCTCCGTTCTGGCGTTTAGGACACGGTGAGCGCGCTGCAGACGATGAGCGCGGCTATGATCCGCAACCCGCATTCGCTATTCCGCCGGGGCTGACTTCCCAATGTCACTCATTGTGGGCGGACCATCCGGCCAATCGGCGCGCAGGCCATCTTCCAGAACGGAAAGCGTCACCGTCCCAGCTGCCGCCCACGTCTGATGAATTGAATTTGCAGGTACGGAGAAGTTTCCCCCATCCCGGATTTCAAAGCGACTGCCGCTCGCATCCTCGAAAGTCTGCACGCCGGCAAGAACCAACGTTTTTTCAGCCTTTTTGTGAGAGTGCCGAGGGGATAGCTGAGAGGCTTCAGCAGAACCGTATCCACGACGCTGAAGATCGCGGTGTTGGCCCCGATGCCCAATGCGAGGGCGGCTATAGCAGCGACCGTAAATCCGGGGTTCTTCAGCAGCGTTCGCGCTGCACTCTTAGCATCGTTTCGAAGACCGCTCATCCTTCATCCCCAAGGTGGCAAATGGAACGCAACATTTTCATAGACCAATCGGTTTGATTGAACAACCAGCCCGCTCCTTCAACGAGTTGGAAGGTCGATAAGAGTGCCTACCTTGGATAAAAACCTCTCGAAGCAGCGGGAACTCTTCTCTTGGACGAACCAGCTAACTTGGATATAAGTATTGGGACGTCGCCCGCTGCCATCGCTGGTCAATGGAATCCTCATGGCGCGGTTTGCGGCCAGTAAGACGAGGACCGGTTTTGCAGCGCCATACGCCCATTTCTATGCGTAGCTCGTGATTGCCTTCATGTTTCGTTCTTCCCGTTCGGCCGAAATACGTTCGAGATAGTCGCTCTTGTCAAATTCCTCGAGCGGATCACTCGGCAATCCCTTCGACCGGCGCCACTCAACGACGAGCGGCTTCACATCAAACCAAAACGCATTACGGAAGATTTCTTCCGCGCGAATCAGATGACACGCAGATTGAGCCGCAACGAGGCGTTCCCGGTCGACCAATGCGGCACGAGCATAAAGCTCCTGAGCGGTGCATATCGTCTGAATCATTGCCTCGATCTTGCCTTTGAGATTGTGACTCTGGTCGATCATGAAGGCTACATCCGCGGTAGCGCCGGTCTCGAATCTGTAGTTAAGAATCTCATGGAAGATACGAAACACCTGATAGGGATCGATCGAACCGAGGGTCAGATCGTCGTCGGCATAGCGCCGATCATTGAAATGGAAACCCCCGAGAAGATTGAGGTGAAGGAGCCACGTCACAATTTGCTCGACGTTCTGCGCCTGGTAGTGATGCCCGGTGTCTACGAGAACAAGCGCGCGCGGCCCCGCCGCTTGAGCCAGCGAGAGAGCCATTCCCCAATCGGCCACGTCGGTGTGGTAGAAGAACGGTTCAAATGGCTTGTATTCGATCAACAGTCTTTGATCGGGATCAAGATGGGCATGCGCAACCTTTACAGCCTCCTCAATCCAACCTATGCGTCTGTAAATGCTCTGCGTACCGGGATAGCTTGAGCCATCCGCGAACCAGGGGCAGATGTCGCGCGAACCCAACCGCTTCGCAATCTCGATACAGAGGAGAATATGATCTATAGCACGCTGCCGAACGGTGGGATCAGGATTGCAGACTGAGCCATATTTATACTCCTGGTCCTGAAACAGGTTGGGATTAATCGACCCGGCACGGATACCGAAAGCTTGAGCAAGCTGCAGCACCCTCGGTACATCGTCGATTCCATTGGGCAGGTCCCATTGCGCATGAAGAGCAATGGTCGGACAACTACCCGTGAGCCGGTGCACCCGAGCCGCATCGCTGAATTTGTCTTCCAGGGTAGTTGCCGCGGCAGCCTGCAAAAACTTTCCGAACCGTGTGCCGGTGTTGGCAAAACCCCAGGACGGCAACTCGATCCGCAGATTGTCAAGGGCTTCGGAAACCAGTTTCTGCTTGTCCATCATTTGGCTACTTTGAAACCTCGCTCCTTCTCGAACGTCGTGATTGTGCCCACAGGGACGAACCGCGATTGATCGTTAAATACTCCTGCCCATTACGTCACTCTTGCCGGTTTAAGGCGGAGAACCGATCACTCTCTTGCCAATGCATTAGCTTGCTTCTCAGTGAGCATCCGTGCGGATTATCGTCACTGGCCCCAGTAAACCCGAAGGGGTTAAGGGAGAGTCCGCTTTGTAAGGCTTCACATCCGAGAATGTGTACTGGGTTGCCCCCGGCTGTTGATCACCGATCAGGCGGTTCACCCATGAATCCACCACTTCAACGGAAATCTCATTTGATCCGGGTTTGAGAGCGGACGTTGCATCTACTCGATACGGCCCATGCCAGACTTCTCCCAGCGGCTTTCCATTCACAGTCACCACCGCAAGGTTCTTGACATTGCCCAGGTCGATCCACAGCTGTGTGCCCTTCTTGAACCATTCGGGACTTGCCTGCACCTCTATGGTGTACGTTCCTTCGCCGGAGAAGTACTTCACTCCTGGATTTTCGCTCTGACTCCAGTCTGAAAGCTCATCCATTGTGATGGAGTCCGGCGCCCCTCGCCCGGGCTGGAAGCTGACCTTCCATGGACCATTCACCGTCGCTATTGGTGTTTCGGTGATTGCCGGAAGGGTGAGCGAGGTTTTAATCGCTGGCTTGCGAAACACCACGAACACGGCGCCCCATGCCTCGAGCCGTAGCGGAATCGTCGTTCGGCCATTGGCGATGGAATAGGAGACCGGTTCCATCTTGCCGGTTTCTGCGTGCCAAAGTTGGGGCACACGCCCCGCGACGCGGAAGGTGGCGTCAACTTCAGTTGGACTTTCGCCGTGGTTGTCTACGAAATAGATATCGGCATCAGATAGTTTTCGATGAACAAATTGGAGATTCGCCTCAGTCCCAGATTTCGAATAGTCGAAGTCGGGCGGCACATTCAAGGCTGTGAGCGCTTCGGCCACAGTTTGGCCTGCATAGACTGTTCCCTTCGCGACGTGACGAACTCCGGTGCCATCGCCAAAGAGCACATTCGAGAGATTATGGAATTCGCTCTGGTTGTCGGCAAGGCTTGGATCGTCGTCGGGTTTTTGCCCGGCAACGGTGGCACCATCCTTTACCAAGGAGTAGATGGCCCTCAGCACAGGAAGCGACATGTGCTGGCTATACGGCGCAAGCCCGAGCAAACGATAGCTCACACCACCAGGCGTTGTGATTCGTCCATCAGCACCAACCTTGAGTGTGTGAATAAGAGCGTCCGCATCGACATAGTCGAATCCATATCCTGAGGGAAGCTCTGGCGCCTTATGCGCATAGATTGCGGTAAGGTTCGAATCTTCGCCATAAAAGTAAATTACATCCGCGCCAAAATGTCCCTGCTGGAGCATGAAGCTGTTGCGCGCAAGATAACTCACCCACGGCCCCGCCTCACTAGCCCAGGTCTCGTTGCGGTTAAACCACTGGCCGAAAGGGCCAAGTGTCAGTCCCGGGGCTTTTCCGATAAGCGGTTGATGTGTTGACTCGTGAATGTAGAAGCGGTTAATGCCATTGAGAAATTCCTGGTCCGCAGTCGGCTTGAGAGTCGCCGGGGACCAGAACCAGGGGCCGGCTGCGGCAGTCATGGATTCTGCAGCTGCAATGTTCTGGCCGTAGATATGAGCAACAGAGGCTGATTCACGATCGTCTGCATTGTACCCATATTGGACGTTGTTCACACCGGGAGACTGAGTCCACATTGCAGCCATGGGAAATTCGCAGAACTTCTTCACTTCCATCCCATCGGCGATAAGAGCCCTGCCCTCTTCGTGTGACTCGCAGTACTCGGCCAGGTGCCGCTCTTTTAGAACTTGATGCGAGACGCCATAATGCTCATCGGCCGTGAGATCGCTGATAGTTTCGCGGAGGTCCCAGAGAAAGCGATCACTCTCGGCGGCACTTCCAACGATTTCACCGGTTAGAACGGGCATCCAGAGAACAGGATCGTAGCCGCGTAACCGCTTGAAATCGGCGACCATGTTATCGGTCCAATTCTGCGAGCCCGCTTCCCAACTGTCATAGGTGACATTGTGAAGCCCTTGCGTTCCCATATTGCTGGCGCCTACAGCGTCCTTGTAGCTGTCGAGATAGTTCTCGGTGTACTTGCGAACTGCCTGACCATTGAGCTTATCGACTTCGAGCCCCGTAGCTTCCGTGGTAGCAGGATGATTTGTAATTCCGAGCAAGCTGTATCCGAAACGAAGCACAATCCATCGACCCGGAGGCGGTGTCCAGTCAAGAGTTCCATCGGGGTGCATCTTCGAGGTCAGATCGACGACGTCGGACTTATCGACAACATCTTTGGAATCTACCGGCGACGTGGCATAGCCGTAAAGATCTGGTGCCGGCACAAATGCTGCCTTCTCTTCAAAGTGATTTACGCGGGCACCCGGATGAAGCACAAGCTCAGCAATCTGATACTCGGTAGGAGCGGGGCCGAAATTCAACCCGAATGACTTTGGATCGATTCCGGCGGCCCAAGCTGGAGGTGGAGGGGGTGGCACGCGAAGGAACGTAACGCGAAAATACTTTGCAGTCACGGCGGGGAATGAAATCGTTGTCTCCGGTGATTCACCGGTAGAGATCTGTGCGACGGTACGCCATGTCTGGCCGTCGTCGCTGGCCTCCAATGCTTTCTCCGGCGGCGCGATGCCGAAGATCATCGACGCGAATCTGTTGGGATCGTTCACGACCAATGTGATCGCGCGAATCGTTGCAGGTTCAGAGAACGCATACTGGATCCACGCCTTTTCTCCAGGCGGGGGTATTGCAATACCGGTGGTTTTTGTGAGATCGCCATCCGTGAGTATATTCAGATTTGGAGATCCGCCGCTCGCAGTGATGGTCGGATTTAGGGATTCGAGCGAAACATCTGTTGCCGGCTGCCGATAAGCAACGACTACGCTATCGGCATAGAATTCAGGCGCAGGCTTGGCCCCTGGACGACCGGCAAGCGGATCCCGAATGCCTATATTCTGAAATGCGCCGGTGATTTCGGGTGGGTGCGCGAGTACGCCGGTGAACGGCTTGCCGCCTTCGATGATGTTCTCGCTCCAAACGTACTTCTTCATCCCTTCGGATGGTGGCACCCATGGACCGCCTGTTTCGCTCCAACCCGGGGAGCTATTAATCGATTCTTCCATCCCGTATTGTTCACCCAACTGAATGGCGTAGAGAAAGTCACTTTTCCACTCTGGGGTCATGTAAATGATGCGGTGTTCGACGACCTGTGGGGTGGACAGCGACGCGTCGATGGTGTCGAATCCGCCCAGACCGACACTATGCATCCAATCAAGGTCCAGCTTGATGCCTTCCCTGGAAATATTGCCGTTCATCCAATGCCACCACACTCGTGGCTTGGCGCTTTCAGGAGGATGAGCAAACCCTTCTTCGAGGCTCGCATTCGATGAGGCGTCCTGACGCGCCGCCTGTTGAGCCCGTGTGCTGGAAACTCCAGGGCCAAAGAGTAAAGTCAGAATTGCAAGAGTCAATCCGATACGCTTCATCTTTTGAGCTCCTAGCTTGTCGCTGCTGATTACGAACCTTCTTGTTCTACATCGGGCCGTTAAAGACATCACCTGATATACGTCGATCTACTTTGCCCAATACGTTTTATTGGGTACTCGCATCTGCGTCGAGTTTCTGAGGCGTAACCTCATCGAGTCCACTCATGGCCCGAAGTTCCGGCGGAATGACCTGATGGATTCTGCGAAATTCCGTCATCGATTTGGCCGCGCCTTCTTTATCTCCAGCGACGCGTTGGGCGTGCGCTAGCCTGTACCATGCTACTTCGTCGTTTGGCCGAAGCTCGATGGCCCGCTCCAGCGGTGCCAGAGCATCGTTGGGCTTCGATAGTTCGATATCGCAACCAGCCAACGCTACCAATGCTTCTTCGAAATTAGGAAAGCGGTTCAGCACATCCTCGAAGCGCCTCCGCGCATCCTCAGGTTTCCCGTCCTCATATGCCATCACCCCGAGTTCATAATTGGCGTTGCCGTTTTGCGGATCAACCTCGAGCTCAGCAGCAAATTCTCTTGCGGCCGCCGTGCGGTCATCGGGTTTTTGAGAGTCCTCGAAGCGCCTCAGGTACACGCGGCCAAGTCGATAGTGAATGCCAGGCCTTCGAGGTTCTTGTTCCAATACCTGTTGGAAAGCAGAAAGTGCACCATCGTAGTTCTTCTCGCTCTCATCGGCTTCGCCAGTCGCCTGGAGCATCCAGATGGACTCAGGCGCTTTGTCATGCAGTTTTTCCATCACCATGTAAGCGTAATTTCCATAGATGCGACCCGTGTGATAGAGGACCTCTGGATCGTCCGGGTAAAGTTTGTTTAGCGCCAGAGCGGTCTCTACGGCGTCAGGGTCGCGGCCGAGCCCAGTGTAGGCGCGCAGAAGCTGCAATCCGCACATGCGTCTCACTTCGGCGTCGCTCGTCTGCTTGAATCCTTTCTCCAGACCGGGGAGCGCTTTCACAAATTGGCCAGTCTCAGCCAGGGACAAAGCCAGCAAGCTATCGAGTTTTGGGAGACCCGGCTTTAGTTTCTGCGCAATCTGGACTTCGCGAATGGATTCGTCGTACTCGCGCTGTTGAAAGCAAATTGCCGCCAGCGTTGCATGAACCTCTGCAACCTGAGGCGCGGCCTTTTCAAGTTTCTCAAAATCCGTTTGGGCCTCGGCGAACCGGCCCTGGGCGAGGGCCTGTTGTCCAAGTGCGGCATAGTTTGCCGCAGCGTCCTCCTGGCTGTTCGCTTGAGCGTGCGCCGCCCAAGGCAAGATGCAGCACAATGCAAATGTCCAGCCGGAGTTCCATTGGCATCTCATGGCCCGAGTGTATCTCCGTTGGTGAAAACTCCGCCACGCCGACGCGGCGTGGCGGAGTTGAGGTCCGGCAGCGGTTGGTAAGTTAGAAGGTAATTTTGCCGCCGAGCTGGATGATTCGAGGGCTTGACGCACCCGTAATCAGGCCGCCGGTGGCGGAGCCGACGGTGTTCGAGACTTCCTCGTTGCCGCCCGATCCTGCAACCAGCAGGCCGTTCACGTCTCCGGCGTACTGGTGGTGGTTAAAGGTGTTGAAGGCATCCGCCTTAAACATGAATCTAGCGCCCTCACCCAGCGAGAATCCTTTGCCTATGCTCATGTCCCAGTTGTTGATGCCCGGCTGAGTCAGCCAATTACGGGCCGTGTCTCCATACACGCCGAGGGCCGGCTGAGTAAAGCAGCTGAGGTTCAGGCGGGAGAACTGAGCCAAACTGCCGGAGTACTGATTGGAGTGGATTTTGCAGCCGGGTGTATAGTTGGCGCGCGGAGCAGTGCTGCCGTTAATGCCGTCGATATCACTCGCGGCAACGCTGTAAGGGAATCCCTTTTGGAACGTGGCGATGCCGGTGAGCTGCCAGTTTCCAATCGCCAGGTCGGCAACCCGGTTCGCTTGACTGGCAAACTTTTTGCCGCGTCCAAAGGGGAGTTGATACACGTAGCTGGTCACAAACCTATAGGGCGTGTCGAAGTCTGAGGGTCCGTAGTCCAGCACCGGGTCATGGTTGTTCATGAAGCCCTGGTATCCGGTACCGGAAGCGCCTGCCCCGGCTGTCGACGACTTGTCGTCGAGACTCTTGGCCCAGGTAAACACTGAGGTCAAAGCCAGGTCACTAGCGCGATGCTCCAGCTTGACGTTTCCCGCCTCGTAGTGAGAGTAGCCATGGAAGTCGCTGTCGATGTAAAACCCGTTGAAATTCGGGTAAGGCAGGCGGCTCGAAACCGTACACGGGGCCGTGTCGATGTTGACGTAAGTGCCCGCAGAGTTCTGCTGCTGGCAAAACGCAAGGCTGGAGGAAGGAATGGGATTGGGTTGCGCGATGTCACGCCGGTCAAGCAGGTGGGTCCCATGGTTACCAATGTAGTTCACTTCCAGAGTGGTGTTCCTGGCCATCTCGCGCTCCACTGACAGCGTCCAGGTCTGGACGTAGGGATCGAGCGGGTTTTCCGACTCGATGACGGCAATAAACGAAAGGGTTGACACCGGGAACGGCCCCAAAGAGCCGTAGGCCGGAAGCAGTTGGTTGCCCAGTTTCGGATCGGCCGCGGGGTTTGAAACCGTGGTTGGACTGAGGCTGAGGCGAATGCTGTACGGATAGATATCCGCCGAATCGTCGATCTCGCGGCCTTCATACGAGCTGAAGAAGATGCCATAGCCGCCGCGGACCACCGTCCTGTTGTCGAGACGGTAGTTGAAGCCGAACCTTGGCGCGAAGGGAGTCTTCGGGGCTGGACGCGGCACCGAACCACAATAACGAAGGATTGGACCGCCGTTGTAGCCCACACCTGGGGCCACCCCATCCTTCGACAATGTCGGGTCAGCGTAGCACAAACCGCCTTGCGTGTTGGTAGTGTCGAGCCAGAAGAAGTGGTTGTCAATTTCATAGGTGGCGGCGCGGAAGTCCCAGCGCAGGCCGTAATTGATGCTGAGCTTGGGAGTGATCTTCCAGTCATCTTCGGCATAAGGCCCAACATAGTGGTAGACGTGGTCTTGCGGGTTGCCGGCCTGAGTGGTCGGGCTCAGCGGTCCAGGAGCGAATCCACCCCAACCGGAGTAATACCCGAGCAACATGTCGGCCACGGAGTTGCCGGTGCCGCATAGAGGGACAGCTGCCGCCCCGTTGACGGATACCGGCGCATTAGGACAGCTTGACTCTCCCGCGTTTGGCAGGCCGGCTGGAATCGTACCGTTGTTGTTGGTAATGGTCGAAGAGCTGAAGCTCCAATCTCCGAAGAAATCGTCGTCCAGGTTGCGGGTCAGGGTCCAGTAGCGGTAATCGACGCCGAAACCGAACGTATGCCGCCCGTGGACCTTGGTGAAAGAGTCGGCGAATTCCCACTGCGGACTGGAGGACCCGGTGTAGGAATTCACGGGGCCGCCGCCGCTGGCGTAAATGCCCGCACTGTTCCCAATGTTCACGTTGGGCCAGGTTTCCTGCAGGGGTCCGAAATGCGTAAAGACGTTGCTCTCGTCCAGACTCGAAATGACCGAAGAGGGTGGGGCAGAGGAACCCTGAGGTGCGTTGGCCGAGAGATAACCGAACCGGAAGTTATTCACGCTGTTCGCGCCAATGTTGATGGTATGGGAGACTTCCCATGAGATCCCCTGTTCGAAGTATTCCTGAAGCCCAAGCGTAGGAGAGCCGGAATTGTAGTTGGTAGAGTTCACGTAGTTGGAATGGGTGTAGCGTCCGAAGACCTTGCCCAATTTGCCCAGATCCTGGTCTCCACGGAACGTGTACTGATTCTGGTGCAAGGGGCCGGGGACGTTGTAAATGAAGTTGGTGACGCCTTCTGGCTGGTTGAGAACCGTCGGTGTGCCCCAATAGGGGTTGGAGGTTGCAACTTCCCCGATGTGTGAGGTGATCAATGCCGGCGTGATTTGATCGCTCGGGAAATCTTGTCCCGTAGCCGGATTCACCGGCATGCAGTTGTACCCCAAGCTGAGCAGGGCCGTGCACTGGGGCGTTCCGTAGTCCGGCAATGTTCCGCCGGGAAGGGCAACGGAAGCACCGTTCACCGTTTGGGTAGGCAGCGCCGGATAAGTCTCCGCCGCGAAGTTGCCAGTCAGGGTCGGCGGGTTGGGTTCAGATTCCCGTAATTGCCCACCGTTATTCATGCGCCAGCCTTCATAATTCGCCATCCAGAAGGACTTGTTGCGCCCGTTATACAACTTGGGAAAGTAGACCGGCCCGCCGGCGACGAAGCCAAACTGATTCAGTTCCAGAACCGAATTTGAAGTAGGAGTGCTGGCCTCGTAAGTGGTCGCCGTGGGAAAGGGCTTGGCGTCGAACTCATAACTGCGATTGGACTCGAAGATCGATCCATGCAGCGAGTTGGTTCCACTCTTGCTGACGATATTGACTTGACCGGCGGAAAATCCGTATTCGGCCGGATACACTCCGCTTTCCACCTTGAACTCCTGGATCGCGTCCTGGGAGAGGATCACAGCCGGTGTTTCCATGGCCGTGTCGGTGTTGGTCAGGCCGTCCAGAGTAAAGTTATTGCCCTCAGGCCGCCCCCCATTGATGCTGATGGCGTCGCCTTCGCCTTGGCGCATGGTGCCTTGTTCGCCGCCGATCGTCACAGCCCCGGCGCTGATGAAGAGCAGCTGCACGAAATTGCGCCCGTCCAGGGGTAGCTCCGCCACTTGCTGCTGGCTCACGAGTTGCGAAATCGCTGCGTTTTCGGTGTCTAGTTCGACACTTTGTGCCGACACTTCAACCGTCTGCGTCACAGCTCCGGGCTTCATTACCATATTGACACGGAGCGATTGATCGACAGCCAGTACGAAGCTGGTTGTGACGGATTTTTGAAAGCCCTCCGCCGTAGCTGAAACTTTATAGGTTCCAGGGTTTAGCGCCGGCGCCTGGTAGTCTCCAGCCGAACTGGACACCGTCTGAAAGTTCACCCCGGTTGCCACGTTCGTTACGATCACTTTGGCGTTGGGAACCACGGCTCCCGTGCTGTCGGTCACGGTTCCCAAAATTGTTCCAGTTGCGCCGGATTGCGCGAACAGGATGCTTCCTGTTGTCATCAGGATCGCGAAGCATAGAATTATTCGGGCAAATCGCATCTTCAGAACCTCCTTAGTCGCTTGCATTGATTGAGCACACTGATTAAGCCTGAATTCCGCTTGGCAGAATTTGGGGTAAGGCTTTCGTCGACTCTCCCGCGCTTCTGATAAACCGCGAGTATTGGCGGGTCACTGCTGTTCCGAAGGCCAAATTCAAACTGGGAAAGAGTTTCTGTCTTGAACCAAGTGAACGCTACCCACGTAATTGCACGATGCGCAAGGTACGATACGGTATGCCCATTGAGGTTAAGAGGGAAATGAGATCTAACTCTTTTAGATTGTGCGGAAGTGTCGAGGCTAGTTAAGACCGACTTTGAGTTGTGTTATCATGCGTTCGTCGTTCGGGACAGCACCATTGGAGATACCTCGCCAAGTGCCAAAAACTGCCCAAAATGACCGAATGAGCACAAAAAATGGCGGCATGACCGAGAATGTGCAGTCTGCAATCAAGGCAGAGCTCAACTCCATGCTCGAGGCACCTATTTTTGCTCAAAGCGGCCGCTGCAAGAGATTCATCAGCCATGTCGTAAATCAGACACTGCAAGGGCGGGCCGACGCGCTGAAAGAACGATCAATAGGAGTCGACGCCTTTGGTCGCCCTTCCGATTACGACACGGCCGAAGATCCAATTGTGCGCGTTACCGCAAACGAGGTTCGGAAACGAATCGGGCAGTTCTACCAGGATTCGCCTATCCCTCATGCGGTTCAAATTGAGCTTCCGAAGGGTGCGTATGTTCCTGAATTTCGAATCCACCCGGTAAAGCGCGCCGGTGCTTCAGGGATGGTGTCAGCTGCCGGGTCTTCGCAACTTGATACGCCGACGAACGGATCGAGGGCGACGGGGGATCTTCACCAACACTCGCGAAATCAAGTTTCTCTTACTGATTCGCTACCTCTCAGATCCGAGCTTCGAGAACCGAAGAATCTTGCAAGGAGGAAGCTGTGGATTCGAATAGCGCTCCTGGTCATTTTGATTTCAGCAGGAGTCTCTGTCGCGAGCGTTTGGATAGCGAAAACTGAAAGGTCCTACCCCCGAATCTGGTACTCATTTCAACATGCCAAAGTTCCAGTTCTTGTTTGCTTGGGAGCACACGACATCCCAGTTTCCAGCGAGAGAACATCGCCAGGTGTGGGATCTTTCCTCGAATTGGTGATGCGGAAGCAGACGATACCTGTTGATGACGTCACTGTGATCACGGAAATGGCAAGTCAAATGGGAAAGCAGGGGATTCCGTTCCGAGTCGCTTCTGCCGATCAGACATCGCTAACGGACCTTCGCAGGCAGCCTGTGATCCTTATCGGCGCCGTTGACAATATATGGACGCAACGAGTGACTCAGGATCTACGTTATCGATTAATGGTGATCCCTGCCGTAACAAGTGAAGGACCGCCAGTCGCATCCATTGTGGATTCCAAGGATTCTTCCAGCCATCCTTGGACGATCGACTTCTCTGTGCCAGTGTCTGAGTGGAAGAGTGACTATGGAATCGTAGCCAGAATGGACGATCCCATCACTGGCGTCCCTGTGATTATCGACGCCGGTTTAGGGAATGACGGAAGCCTCGCGGCCTCCGAATTCATCACGTCAGGGGCTTCACAGTCGAGACTTGCGAATGATCCGCTTTGCAGAAAGAAGTCAAATTTCGAAGCCGTAGTCGAAACGAACATCATCGGCATGAGACCAGGGCCTCCCCACGTGCTCCGTCTTGAATGTTGGTAGAATACCGATCTTCTGTCGTATAGGACAGTGACACAGACAGTTCGCTTCCGAGCCACGTGCCGCAGGGGCCACAAAATCCAGGGCGGCCGCTGGGTAAAAAGGGACGTGAGCGCTTCCGGCAATGAGGACAGAATTCTTC
>Ga0335072_10010038_pt1 | contig 13640 bp, 8 predicted proteins | sample Lox_Sample_21_FD_206725 | JGI IMG/M metagenome (GOLD analysis project Ga0335072, IMG submission 206725) | Soil microbial communities from Loxahatchee National Wildlife Refuge, Florida, United States - Lox_Sample_2.1 | ecosystem: Environmental > Terrestrial > Soil > Wetlands | place: USA: Florida...
TTAAAAACGAGCGGTAGGATTGCAGCCAGAAATGGGTGAGTCGGAGGCTATTGTTCGATGCGTATTCTGATCGCGGATGATCACGAGCTGGTGCGCCGTGGTGTGCGGTCCGTTTTACTGAGTCGCTCAGATTTTGAGATTTGTGGCGAGGCTGTCGATGGGCAGGATGCCGTCGAGCAGTCGCGACAGCTCTATCCTGACTTGATTGTGATGGATATCAGCATGCCGCGGCTCAACGGTCTTGAGGCCACCCGCCAGATTCGCCAAATTCTTCCGCAAGTAGACGTGCTGGTGCTCAGCCAGCACGATTCCCCCGAGATGATGCGGCAAGCCGTGAACGCGGGAGCGCGCGGGTACGTGGTGAAATCCGCAATTTCGGAAAATTTGATCGATGGAATCGACACCATGCGGCGGGGACAGTTGTTTTTCGATGCCGCCGTTTCCCAAAGCATGGATAAGAACCTCGATTCGCAGGAAATCCTGCAGCGCAGCGAGGCATTCGAGAGGGCGCTTCGCGAGAGCGAAGAACGTTTCCGGCTGACGTTCGAGCAGGCGGCTGTGGGAATCGCCCATGTCGCGCCGGACGGGCGCTGGCTCCGCGTGAACCAAAAGCTCTGCGATATCGTCGGATACACGCAAGAGGAACTTCGGAAGCTGACGTTTCAGGACATTACACACCCCACGGATCTGGCCGAGGACATCGCACGGACTGAAAAAATGATCGCCGGTGAACTCGACCACTATTCCATGGAGAAGCGGTACATCCGCAAAGACGGAAGCGTGGCGTGGATCAACCTGACCGTTGGCGCAGTGCGCGACGCGGAACACAGCGTGAAGTATTTCGTGTCTGTGATTGAAGACATCCGTGCGCGGAAGGGAGCCCAGGAGCGGCTGAGAGAGAGCGAAGAGCAGCTGCGCGAGCTGGCTGAGTTTCAAGCCGCAGCGACAAGCAACATGGCCGAAGGATTGTATACGCTGGACGAGCGCGGATTGCTCACTTCCGTGAATCCGGCCGCCGAGGCGATGTTGGGGTGGACCGCCGCGGAGCTGCTCGGAAAGAAAATGCACGATGTGACGCATTACAAACATCCGGACGGAAGCCCCTTCCCGGCGAGCGAATGTCCGGGGCTGCGCGTGCTCCAAGAAGGAGCCCGCCTCCGCGAACATGAGGACGTCTTCATTCGCAAAGACGGCAGCTTCATGCCGGTGGTGTTCAGCGCCTCGCCGCTACGGAGAAACGGCAAGGTCACCGGGGTGGTCGTGGGCTTCCGCGACGACAGCGAGTCGCGGCGCGCACGAAGCGCGTTGCGCGAAAGCGAACTGCGGTTGCGCGCGATGATCGACGCTTTGCCGGCCGCGATCTATACGACCGACGCGGACGGCCTCTTAACGCACTTCAATCCCGCCGCTGTCGAATTCTCCGGGCGTGTGCCGGCGCTCGGCAGCGATCACTGGTGCGTGACGTGGAAGCTGTTTGCGGCGGATGGGTCGCCTCTACCTCACGAGGAGTGTCCTATGGCCATCGCCTTGAGGGAGGGCCGGGTAGTCGATGGACTGGAAGTGATCGCAGAGCGGCCCGACGGCACGCGCCGCTGGTTCACGCCCTACCCGCGTCCCTTGCGTGACGGTGAAGGCAAGATCATCGGCGGCGTCAATATGCTGGTGGACATTACCGAGCGGAAACAAGCCGAGCAGGTAAAAGGTTTGCTCGCGGCCATCGTGGGCTGTTCGGACGATGCCATCGTCAGCAAAAATCTGGATGGCCTGATCACCAGCTGGAACAAAGGCGCCGAGCGCCTGTTTGGCTACACGGCGGAAGAAGCCGTCGGACAAAACATCAAGTTGATTATTCCGCCCGATCGAGATCAGGAAGAGGCCTCGATCCTTGCACAGCTCAGACGGGGCGAGCGCGTAGATCATTTCGAGACTGTCCGCGTGCGAAAGGACGGAACATTCCTCGACATCTCTCTGTCGATCTCGCCAATCAAGAATGCCGAGGGGCACATCGTCGGCGCTTCGAAAGTGGCGCGAGACATCACCGAACGGAAACGTGCGAGCAAGTCGCTCGCCGAAGTAGCGCGACAGCAGAAGGCTCTTTTTCATTTTGCCGATCAATTGCAGCGGGCTGCGTCCGTGGAAGACGTCTACGGCGCCGCGTTGGACGCGATTTTCGCCGCTTTGCCGTGCGACAGTGCTGCCGTCTTGCTCTGCGACGAACGCGGAGCGATGCGGTTCGCGAGCTGGCGTGGCTTGTCGGAGTCTTATCGCAAGGCAGTCGAGGGTCATTCAGTATGGAAACGGGACGAGACGAATCCACAACCAATCTGCATGAGCGATGTGGATGCGGCGGAGATGACCGACTCGCTCCGCCAGGCGATGAAAGCCGAGGGCATTCACGCGGTCGCCTTCATTCCGCTTATTTCCAATCGCAAGCTCATCGGCAAGTTCATGGCTCATTTCAACGCGCCGCATGCTTTTGGCGACGCAGAAATTGAACTGAGTCTCACCGTGGCGCGCCAGCTTGCGTTTTCCATCGAACGCAAAGTCGCCGAAGAGGCCTTGCGTCAGAGTGAAGAGCGCTTCCGCGCGTTGGCTGAGAGCCTCGAGGCACAAGTGCGTGCCCGCACCGCGGAACTGGAGATGCGCAGCGCGGAAGTGGTCGAACAATCCGAACAGCTTCGCGATCTGTCCGGCCGCCTCTTGCAGGCTCAGGATGACGAAAGGCGGCGAATCGCCCGCGAATTGCACGACAGCGCAGGCCAAATCCTCACGGTTCTGGGCTTGAACCTGGGAACCGTCGCGAAGCACGCGCCGGATGTTTCTCCGCACGCGGCGAAGGCAATCGAAGACAGCCGGCACCTGGTGACCGAACTCAGTCAGGAGATCCGGACGATGTCGTACCTCCTGCACCCGCCGCTCCTGGATGAGAGCGGCCTGGCGGACGCGCTGCGCTGGTACGTGCAAGGGCTGAGCGAGCGCAGCTCGCTCGATATCGAACTTCAAATTCCTGCCGATTTCGAGCGATTGTCGTCGGAGACAGAACTCGTGATCTTCCGCGTAGTGCAGGAAGCCTTGACCAACGTCCACCGGCACTCCCGGAGCAAGACAGCGGCGATTCGTCTCGCGCAGGACGATGAGATTGTCTCGGTCGAGATTCAGGACTGGGGCGAGGGAATACCGGCTGAAAAGCTCGCGCAAATTCAGTCACACGGCTCAGGAGTGGGAATTCGAGGCATTCGCGAGCGGGTGCGACAGCTCCAGGGCGAGATGAAGATTCACTCGAACGCTTCAGGCACCAGGATCACAGTGACTTTCCCCGTTTCCGGATGTACGCGTTTACACGAAATGGAGAGGGTCCGCACCTATTGCACTAGGGAGGAATCACACGGCGGAGAACGGATCGAATCGGGGCTTGCGAATTCTGATCGCTGACGACAGCGAGATCGTGCGAAGCGCTCTGGTCGCGATCATATTGCAGGCGGGGCCCGGGCATGTTTGCGCGGAAGCCGCCGATGGCTTGCAGGCGCTCGAACGAGCGCAAGACGTTCGTCCGGACTTGGTCCTTCTCGACATCAACATGCCGAGGGCCAACGGGCTCGAGGTAGCGCGGCGCCTCCGCAAAGATATGCCGCAGGTTGCCATTTTTGTCATGAGCCAGAACGATGCGGCCATGCTGTTACCAGGAGCGAAAGAAGCGGGGGCGGACGGTTGTCTGGACAAGAGCGACATCGTGCCCGGCTTAATGAGGAGTCTAAAAGATGTCGAGGACAGAAAAAGCTCAGACGTTAAGGGAGGCGCCTGACAGTTCTTCGCGTCGCGGTCATACATCAAAGATGGCCACTATCCTATGCATTGACGACGAGCCCGCTGCCCTTCGGGTGCGGAAGCTCCTGCTGGAATCGAATGGCCACCAGGTGGTCGACGCGGTCACAGGCGAGGAAGGCATCCGTCTGTTCCAATCACACAAAGTGGATGTGGTGATCGTGGATTACTGGATGTCGGGGATGAATGGCCTTGCGGTGGCTCGCGAAATCAAAAAAATCAATCCCGGCATGCCCATCATCATGCTTTCGGGGTTGCCGGAGTTGCCTGGCGAGGCTGTAGGTATCGCCGACCGGTGGATTCTTAAGGGGCGGTCGGCCGAAGCACTTTTGGATGCAATCACAGTATTGACGTAGACGTCTCACAGAACGGTCAAGTCAACGCGAGGAGACAACTATTCGATTCCGGACCGGTTGGCTAAAGCTGTGCTTGTGGGCCGCTGCCATGCTGGCTGCCGCTCTCTCTAGCCGGGCCTGCGCCTTTCTAAGTGGTCGACCAAACGGGTCGCTCCAAGAAATAAGGCTCGAGCAACTCGGTCCGTTGGAAGTCACCACAGTTTCGAAGCAACTCGAAATAGTCCGGAACGAACCTGCCGCAACTCGCACGTCAGTCCGAGGAGAAAACCCATTCAACTCCGAATCTGGCGGTTAAAATTCTTCCTCTGCGGTTCTGCGCTCGCGGCGGCTTTGTATTCTCCGTGTGTTCAGGCGGCGCAAAATGACCAGTCGAGCGAGCCTCTAAAACAGATGTCTCTCGAGCAACTCGGCCAGGTGGAAGTGACCACTGTTTCGAAAGAGCCGGAAGAGGTCTGGAAGACCGCCGCCGCGATTTTTGTGATTACCCAGGACGACATTCGGCGCTCCGGAGCGACCAGCATACCGGAAGCGCTGCGGCTCGCGCCGGGCGTCGAGGTCGCACGCATCGACAGCAACAAATGGTCGATCGGCATTCGCGGATTTGGAAGCAGGCTGTCGCGAGACGTTCTGGTCTTGATCGATGGCCGCACCGTCTATACCACCCTGCTCGCAGGCACGTATTGGGAAGTCCAGAATGTGCCTTTGGAGGACGTCGATCGGATCGAGGTGATCCGTGGGCCAGGCGGCACCATCTGGGGACCGAACGCGGTGAACGGCGTAATCAACATCATCACCAAGAACAGTAAGGATACGCGCGGCGAGATGGTCAGCGCGGGCGGCGGAAGCGTGGATCAAGGCGATCTTACCGTCCGTTATGGCGGCGGCAACGGCAAAACTTTCAATTATCGCGTGTATGGCATGGGTTTCGATCGCGGCCCCGAGTTTCACCTCGACGGAGACAATTACGATAGCTGGCGCGACCTTCAGGGCGGCTTCCGCATGGATTTTACGCGGAGCGAACGCGACAACTTCACCGTGCAAGGCGACATTTACGATGAAGGCGCGGGAGAAACGGTAACAGCGGTCACCTACGCCCCTCCCTACTCACAGATCGTTCGGGGAACCGAACGCCTTTCTGGCGGAAATATTCTAGCGCGCTGGGACCGCACGCTGGGTGATGGAAAGGATATCCAGGTCCAGGCCTACTACGACCGGGCGAACCGGCACGAGCCAAATTTCACCGACCTGCGCGACACCTATGACGTTGACTTTCTCGATCGCTTTCGCCTGCCGGAACGCCAGCAGATCTCTTGGGGCTTTGGAGCGCGCTTCAGCCGGGGAGCGAATCCGACGGTCGTTACTGGCTTGTACTTTCTCCCGGAGGCGCGGACGGACGAACTCTTTAGCGGCTTTTTCGAGGATGACATCGGACTCGTACGAGACCGACTGTCGCTTTCCGTGGGCACGAAGCTGCTGAAAACCAATTACACCGGCGTGCAGTTGGAGCCAAGCGTGCGGCTGATCTGGACCCCGACGAGCACCCAGTCATTGTGGGCGGCGTTTACGCACGCGGTGCGCACTCCTTCGGACGCGGAAAGAGCTTTCTACCTGACAGGTTTTATCGGACTCGCCCCCGGCGGGCTCCCTTACTTCGCGCGTTTCAATGCCAATCCGGACTTCAGTTCGGAAGAGCTCAACGGCTACGAGATTGGCTACCGGCGTCTGTTGGGCCCGAACCTTTACCTGGACATTGCCGGCTTCTTCAATCATTACAGCGACTTGTTCAGCGAGGACATTACTGGAGCACCCTTTCTGGAGACCAGTCCGCCTCCTCCGCATCTTCTGCTGCCGGCCGACTTCGGAAATGGTCTCCTGGGGACGACGAGGGGCGTGGAGATCGCGCCACAGTGGAAGCCGATGCCGTTCTGGCGGCTCGGAGCGTCTTACTCGTTCCTCGAGATGAAAATCGAGAGGAGTCCCAATTCTCTTGACGTTGGTACCGCGCCGATAATCGAAGGTTCGAGCCCCCGTCACCAACTGACAGCTCAGTCGGGGTTCGACATTACCCGGGCCTTTAGCCTGGACCTCACGTATCGCTACGTGAGCGCCCTGCAGGCGCAGACAATCGAGGCATATTCGACCGCTGACGCCAGGTTCGCATGGCATCCGAAGCCGTATATCGAGCTGTCGGTGGTGGGAAGCAACCTCTTGCAGCCATATCACTTTGAGTATGCGAGTGATCCCGGGCCCAATGTCGGCATCAAGCGAAGCGTCTACGGCCAGATCACCTGGCGACGGGAAGGAAAGACGGGTCCCACTCCCTGAAATGCGCCGCCTTTGGAGTCGTCGACGGTGGATTGCGCAGGTTAAGTCGCGGACGTGTGGCCATTTTGGGCGGCAACTGGTGGAGGCTTTGGTCGGTCTGGCCCTGCTCGGCCCGCCAGCGGTGGCTCAAACGCGCAGACCCACTCAGTACGACGTTGAAGCCGCGTATCTTTACCAGTTCGGAAATTTCGTGCAGTGGCCCGCGAAGAAGACCGCGGCAGAAGCGCCTAAGTCCTTCCCCATTTGCGTTCTCGGCCGCGACCCTTTCGGCCGCGTCTTAGACGACACGGTCAAGGGCGGCAACATGAACGGGCTCCCCCTGGCGGCAAGGCGAGTCGCTTCCGGTCAGGAAGCTGCCGGTTGCCGCGTTCTGTTCGTAAGCTCGTCTGAGGACCGCGAACTCGCACACGATCTCGAAGCCCTCCACGGCGCCCCAGTCCTCACGGTAAGCGATATTCCGGACTTTGCGTCGCGGGGCGGGATGATTCAGTTTGTGCTGATCGACAACCGCATCCGGTTCGAAATTAACGTCAGCAACGCGGAACGGGCCGGGCTCACGGTGAGCTCCCAATTGTTGAAGGTCGCCGTTTCCGTCCGGCGCGATGGCAGTTCGAAAGAATAGGATATGTTTATAAGACGGGATTCGATTTCGACAAGACTCACGGTGCTCAACATGCTGGCGAGCGCCACGGCATTGCTGTGCGCCTCCGCCGCTTTCTTTGCCTACGACCTGAACAACACACGTCACGCGATGATCAACAACCTGGACATTCAGGCTCAAATCATCGGATACAATTGCGTAACGCCGCTGGTCTTCAACGATCCGCAGTCTGCTGAAAAAACTCTATCGGCTCTGCAGGCTTCACGCCACATCGTCTATGCCGGGGTCTACACTCCATCGAGCCGATTTTTCGCTGGATACTGGCGAGCCCCGAATCAGCAACATCAACCTCTCCCTCTCGCTTTGCCTGGCCAGATACGCAACCGGTGGTTCGACACGCAGTTTGCCGTGGTTCAACCGATTGTCTTCGACAACAAGGTGCTTGGCAGCGTCTACATTCGCTCCGACGTGCAGGAACTGATGGCGCGGCTGGAGAGCTATCTCACGATTCTCGCGACGATTCTCATCGTCTCTTTTTGTGCCGCTCTCGTCGTCTCGCGCAAGGCGCAACGTGCGATTTCGCGGCCTATCGCGCGGCTGGCGGAAACGGCCCGCATCGTCTCGCGCGATAAGAACTATGCAGTCCGGGCAGGGCCGTCCTCGAATCGGGATGAAATCGCGCTGCTGATCGATTCGTTTAACGAAATGCTGACTGAAATTCAGAAGCGCGACGCGACCCTGCAAGAACGCGAGCAGCAGTTCAGGACCCTCGCTGACTCCGTCCCGCAGTTGGCGTGGATGGCCGAAGCGGACGGACACATCTTCTGGTACAACCAGCGTTGGTACGAATACACGGGGGCAAATCCCGACGAGATGATGGGTTGGGGTTGGGAATCCGTCCATGACCCAAAGGTGCTTCCGGAGGTCATGGTTAAGTGGCGCGAATCGATCAGGACGGGCCAACGGTTCGAAATGGTGTTCCCGCTTCGTGGGGCTGACGGAATGTATCGGGATTTCTTGACTCTCATCGTCCCGGTGCGGGACGTCACGGGCAAGGTTGTGCGCTGGTTCGGCACCAATACCGACATCACGGAACAGCGACGAGCCGAAGAAACTCTGCGAAAAAGTGAGAAACTCGCCGCCACGGGGCGCCTGGCGGCCAGCATCGCTCACGAAATCAACAATCCCCTGGAGGCTGTTGCGAATCTCCTGTATCTCGCCAAGAGGCAGCCGTCGGATGTTGAGCGGTATCTATCGGCGGCAGAACAAGAACTCGACAGGATCGCGGAAATCACGAAACATACGCTCGGCTTCTACCGCGAGACGTCAACTCCTGTGGAAATCAATGTCGTGGACGTCACCAACGGAGTGCTCGCCCTTTATGACCGCAAGCTGCGATTCAAAAAAATCAAAGTCAACAGGCGCTTTTCCGAAGAAGCGAAGATTCTTGGCTTTCCCGGTGAGATTCGGCAGATACTGGCCAATCTGGTTGCCAATGCGATTGAAGCCATGAAGCCTGAGGGGTGCCTGAGCATAAAGGTCTCCAGCTCGCTGGAGTGGACCGGCACGCACCGCTCCGGCGTTCGCGTGACAATCGGGGACAACGGCTCCGGCATCAGTCGCGAGCAAATGGAGAAGATATTCGAGCCTTTCTACACGACCAAGAAAGATATGGGGACCGGCCTGGGGCTTTGGCTCACCCAGAACCTGGTGCGAAAGCATCAGGGAACCATTCGGGTACGCAGTACGTCCGATTCGGAGAGGAGCGGAACTGCCTTTTCGATCTTCTTGCCCCTCAAGACGACTCAGGAAGAAAGCTTCCCTACCACTGCGACGAGCGACGAGGAGGAGTGACGACATGTTGCAGCTGCATACTGATTTGGGGATTTGGTGTTACGAGCCGCCCAACCCTCCCGGCCGATTTTCGAATGAACCAGGCGGCGAACTTGCAGGCAGCCGCCCGGAAAAGCTTAGAGTCCTCGTCGTCGACGACGAGCCCACGATCGCCGACACCCTGGTGGAAATCTTGAATGGCGAGGGGTTTCACGCGATTGCTGCGTCGACCGGAGATTCCGCCCTGATGTCTGCTCGAGAATTTGAGCCCGACATCGTCATCAGCGATGTGGTGATGCCGGGCCTGAGCGGAGTGGAACTCGGAATCCGCATCCGGCAAATGTTTCCTCAATGCCGTGTCATTTTGTTTTCCGGCCAGACCGCCACCGTCGACCTTCTGAGGGAAGCGCGAAACCATGGCCATGAATTCGAGATTGTGGCGAAACCGATCAAGCCGCAAACGTTTCTGGCGATGATTCGATATCCTCGCGGCAACTGACTTTCGCGCCGGCCACGTATCCGCAGCATCGATTCATCGAACGGGAGCGCCTCAACGCTCAATCTCGGCGGCGATGGCCTCGCCCACTCGCCGCGTGGATGCGTTTCCGCCGATGTCGGGTGTCCGCGGACCGCCCTGCCCTAAAACACTTCCGATCGCGCGTTCAACTTCATCCCCCGCGGCGGTCTCGCCCAAGTGCCGCAGCATCATCGCGCCGGACCAAATCTGCCCGATCGGATTTGCAATGCCTTTGCCTGCTATGTCCGGCGCCGAGCCGTGTACCGGTTCGAACATCGAAGGAAACTCGCGCTCCGGATTCAGGTTCGCGGAAGGGGCAACTCCGATCGAGCCCACGACAGCTGGCCCCAGATCCGAAAGAATATCGCCAAACAGATTCGAGGCCACCACCACATCGAAAAAATCGGGACGCTTCACAAAATGCGCTGCCAGGATATCGATGTGGAATTGATCGGTGCGAACGTCAGGATAGTCCTTCTGCACTGCCGCGAAGCGCTCATCCCAAAACGGCATGGTGTGGATGATGCCGTTCGACTTGGTTGCGGACGTCACGTGTTTCCCCCGCGAGCGCGCCAGTTCGAACGCGTAATGCATGATGCGGTCGCATCCGCGTTTCGTGAAAATGGTCTGCTGTACGGCGAATTCCTCGTCGCTTCCGCGAAAGGTTCTGCCCCCCATTTCCGAATATTCGCCTTCGTTGTTTTCGCGGACGATGCACAGGTCAATGCAGCGCGGAGGAAACCCCTTCACGGCCGGTTCGATTCCCGGCAACATTCGAACCGGGCGGAGGTTCACGTACTGATGGAAAGCACGGCGGATCGGAATCAGCAATCCCCACAGTGAAACGTGGTCGGGCACTCGCGGATGCCCCACCGATCCCAGGAAGATCGCATCGAACCGACGAAGCTCCTCAAGGCCGTCCGCAGGCATCATACGGCCGGTCGCAAGATACGTCTCACAGCTCCAATCGAACTCGCGCCAATTGAAGGAAAATCCAAAGCGCCGCCCTGCGGCTTCGAGCCCGCGTATTCCTTCGGGAACCACTTCCCTGCCAATGCCGTCCCCCGGGATTACTGCTACTTCGTATTGTCGGCCCGACCGGGCGTTGATCATGTCAACTCTGCGCCCCGGCGCGCACCCGTTTTCGACCAGCCATATCGGTCAAGTAACGAATGCGCGCCGCGCACATTTTTTTCAGAGGCCCTTCGGCTCCTTCACCTCAACCGGAGTTCCTGCAAACACGGACGGAGCTCCGGCCTGCTCTGCGGCCTTGTTGTACTGAGCAACATCTGTTTTCAGCAGTTCGTTGAACTTGCTCAGCTGTTCTCCGAGCTGCGCGTATAGGCCATTGGCCCACGCCACTTCGCGCGGGTTCGGCATCTGTCCATAACTTCCACCGCCCCGGAAAACCAGCTCCGCAACCTGGCCCTGCAGCCGTGACAGGCCATGGATGCTGTCCTCCGGAACGTTCATCTGGATGGTTGGATCAATGAACACTTCCTTGATGGCGCCCAGCTTTTTCGAGAGCTCGCGGCCCCGCGCAACGATTGGCTTGTATTTTGCCTTGAGCTCTTCATCCTTGCTGCTTTGCACCATCGACCCGAAACTGCTGATTTCCTTTTGCATGTCGTCAATGCGGTTCAACATCTCGTTCATCGCCGTCACTTCGCCGCGGGCGCGCAGGCCTGTCTCGGTTTGCGCCCGGAACACCGCCGCGTCGACGTGAAGAGTTGGATCCGGCGCCACCGTGGCGGTTTGTGTTTGCGTCTGCCCGTTGACGGTCACGGAAATCTTGTATGTCCCCGGAACCACCATCGGCCCCCGATTCGGATTGAAGAACTCGCTTTCTGGCCTTTCCGCGGACTTCAGCGGCGTGGGCCCCTCATATCGCAAGTTCCAGACAAATCGATTCACGCCCGCTTTCGACGGGCCATACTCGGTGGTCACCGGATTGCCCCGCTCGTCCGTGACCACGATCTTCACCGGCCCCTCGTGCTCTCTCTTTTCATCCGGCGGGTTCTTGATCTCGGATTTCAGGTAGTAGTCGATGATCACGCCTTCCGGCGCGTTGGGCGCCGCGTATCCGCTCTGCTGGCCCTCGTCGCTCCTCCAGTGGTGCATCGTCGTTCCTTCCGAAGGCGCGAACAGATGAAAGTCGCTTGCTTCAACTTCCGGAGTCAGCTCTTCCAATGGCCGTATATTGTCGAACACAAAAAAGCCGCGCCCGTGTGTCGCCACCACCAGATCGTGGTCCTTCTTCACGAACTTCAGGTCCCACCCCGGAACGGTCGGGAAGTCCGCTTTGATTGGTTTCCAGTTGTCACCGCGATCGGCGGAATAGAAGAGTCCCGTATCCGTCCCAGCGACGAGAAAGCCCCGCTGGTTCGGATCTTCGCGCACCACGCTCACTGGTGAATCGTCCGGCAGCCCCTGGATGATTTTCTGCCAGGTCGCGCCGTAGTCGCTCGTCCGGTAGACGTAGGGATGCTGGTCATCCAGCATCCGTCCGTTGAAGGCCGCGTAGACCGTACCGGCATCGAATGGCGATACGCCAACCTGATAGACGCGCGCCCATTCCGGCGCGTCATGAGGAGTCACGTTCTTCCAGGTTTTCCCGCCGTCGCGAGTCACCTGCACGTACCCGTCGTCCGTGCCCACCCAAATCACGTTGGGATCGGTCGCCGCCAGCGTTATCGATATGATTGTGTCGTAGGTTTCCGCTCCGCTGATGTCGTGAGTTACGGGCCCTCCCGCGATTTCCTGTTTGCTCTTGTCGTTGCGCGTCAGGTCGCCGCTGATCGGGGTCCAGTTTTTCCCGCCATCGGTGGATTTGAAGAGGACATTGCTCCCCAGATAAACCTCGTTCGCGTTCGTTCGCGAAACCGCAATCGGAGACGTCCAGTTGTAGCGGTACTTCAGGTCCGCCGGCTTGGTTCCTTCAACGCTTGGAATGGACGGCCGGATGAAATCGCTCAAATGATTTTTCAGATCGAGCCGCGAGATCGAACCGTCCTGAGCGTCGCTGTAAACGACGTCCGGATCGCTTGGCGCTGGAACGGAATATTCGCCGTCGCCTCCGGTCGTGGTGTACCAAGCGCTGCCCGGAACATTGTTGTGGCTCAGGTCGCTCGACGGCCCGCACCACGCGCTGTTGTCCTGCAATCCTCCGCAAATGTCGTACGGTGTGCGGCTGTCAACCGCGACCTGATAAAGTTGCTCGATCGGCATTCCGTCGAGGAACCGCCAGGTCTTGGCGCCATCCATCGAGAGGAACACGCCGCCGTCGCCGCCCTGGATTATGCGGCTTGGATCCTTCGGGTCGATCCACAGCGCGTGGTGATCGGAGTGAACGCTGCGATCGGCCACGTGAGCCGTTTTTCCGCCGTCGTCTGATTCCACCAGATTGAATGACATGAAGAAGACCTTGTTCTCATCATTGGGCGAAACCAACATTCTCGAAAAATAGAATGGCCGAACATCGAGCGCGTGGTTGTCGCTCACGGCAGACCAGGTATCGCCCATATCGAGGGACTGCCAGAGCATTCCCTTCTTCGCCCCAATCAACGCATAGATATGGTCCGGGTTCGAGGGCGCAACAGCCACCGCAATTCGCCCCAGCGGTGGTTCGGGCAGACCCTTCGTGAGTTTTTCCCAGGTTTCTCCCCCGTCCGTCGAGCGGTAAAGGCCGCTGTCGGGGCCGCCGTCGACCAAATTCCACGGGTACCGCCGGAATTCCCACATGCCCGCGAAAATCACCTCGGGATTTCCGGCGTCCAGCGCCAGATCGGAAACGCCCGTCGTGTCGTTCACAAACAGCACTTTCTTCCAGTTCTTCCCTCCGTCGGTCGTTTTGAAGACGCCGCGCTCCGCATTTGGAGCCCACGCGTGGCCCAGAGCGCCCACGAAGACCGTGTTCGGATCGTTGGGATCAACGGCGATGGTCGAGATCTGCTGCGTGTCGGCAAGGCCCATGAACTTCCAGGAATGGCCGCCGTCCGGAGAAAAGTAAACGCCGTGTCCATCGATGAGATCGTTGCGGATATTCGCCTCGCCCGTTCCGACCCATACGAAATTTGGATTCGAGGGGGCCAGCGCGATTGCGCCGATGGATGCAGTGCTTTCGTGCTCGAAAATAGCCTTCCACGTCAGCCCGCCATCAACCGACTTGAAAACGCCTCCTCCGGCC